>Ga0206877_10283_pt1 | contig 13224 bp, 10 predicted proteins | sample Alteio_BWOrgCont_7_FD_152623 | JGI IMG/M metagenome (GOLD analysis project Ga0206877, IMG submission 152623) | Enriched cells from forest soil in Barre Woods Harvard Forest LTER site, Petersham, Massachusetts, United States -... | ecosystem: Environmental > Terrestrial > Soil > Temperate forest >...
CCGACCTGGTCAAGCTCACGGTCGAAGAAGAATTTGGAAAGAAGATCGCGCTCGATATTCAACATGTTAAAGACATGCGAAATTACAAAGTCTCCATCGACCGGGCGAAGACTGTGCTGAGCTTCCATCCGCACGAAAGCGTAAAGGCCATAGTTCAGAACCTGATTAACAACATGGATAAATGCAGTGACTGGGACAACCCGCTCTACTACAACATCCATGTGTTCAAGGAGCTCGAGAAGACCGGAGCTGAAGCCGCGAGTTCTGTTGCGGTGATGGCTGGTGAGCGCAGATGAAGGTTGCAGTTCTTGGGTCCAATGGTCAGCTAGGGAGTGATGTCTGTGCTGCCTTTGAGCAGAATGGAGATGAGGTTATAGGCCTCACTCATTCGGATCTGGAGTTAGCCTCCGATGCATCTGTAGACGCGGTGCTTTCTGCGCGTACCCCTGAGTTTATTGTGAATGCCGCCGCGATGCATCATGTTGAGAAATGCGAGGCCGATCCTGCCGCTGCATTTCTTAGCAATGGTATAGGCGCAAAGAACGTGGCGGAGTGGGCCAAGAAGGCCGGCGCGAAAGTAGCATACATCAGCACGGATTATGTCTTCGACGGCATCAAGGGCAAGCCCTATGTTGAGGGCGATGTTGCTCGTCCGCTAAATGCTTATGGCATCACCAAGCTAGCGGGTGAAAACTTTACTGCTGCAATTGCTCCTAATTATTTCGTGTTGCGGGTTTCAGCTATATACGGTCATCATCCTTGCCGCGCCAAGGGCGGCCTGAATTTTGTTGAGCTGATGCTGAAGCTTGCCAAGGAGCGCGACGAGCTACGCGTTGTCGATGATGAGTTTGTTACGCCCACGCCTACTGTGCAGATTGCCGCACAGGTCGTGGCACTCAGCCGATCGAGCAACTACGGGCTTTATCACGGCACAGCAGAAGGCAGCTGCTCGTGGTACGAATTTGCCCGCGAAATTTTCGAAAGCACCCATACGAAGGTCAGACTGGAAAAGGCGCGGCCGGGTGAATTTCCGGCAAAGATTCCACGACCAAAGTATTCAGTGTTAGAGAACAATGGACTCAAGGCAAACGATTTGAACGTGTTCACCGATTGGCGCGATGGTTTGCAGCAGTACCTCAATACTCGCAACCGGGTTTTGGCTACCACGGTTTAATCACGTTCAGGAATTTGGTGGTTTTGGTGGCGCAAGACAGGCAATGTGATGTCGCCATTATTGGCGCTGGAATCGTAGGGCTCGCTGTGGGTCTGAATCTGGTGCGCAAACACCCGCGGCTAAAAGTCATCGTGCTCGACAAAGAAAGCGATGTTGCATCGCATCAGACAGGGCATAACAGTGGGGTGATCCACGCCGGCTTGTATTACAAGCCAGGTTCCCTCAAGGCGCGGCTTTGCGTTGAAGGCAGCGCAGCCATGGTGTCTTTCTGCGATAGTCATTCGATCCCCTATGAAATTTGCGGCAAAGTAATTATTGCTACAGAAGAACGCGAAATACCGGGTCTCAACGAACTCCTGCGCCGCGGACGCATCAACGGTGTGAATGGCCTGCGGGAGTTGAATGCACAAGAGATACGCGAGCATGAGCCTCACGCGTCTGGAATTCGCGGCATTCATGTGCCGTCGACAGGTATCACGGATTTTAAAATGGTTGCCGCAAAATATGCTGAGCTCATCCGGGAAGCCGGCAGCGAGGTGCTTACCCATTCCGGTGTGAGTGGGATCCAGCGAGAGGCCGGTGGCGTGGTTTTGGAGACGGCATCGGGAACAATTCATGCGCGCTTCGCGGTCAACTGCGCTGGATTGCAAAGTGATCGAATAGCGAGGCTGGCGGGCGCCAGCCTTGACCTCCGCATCATTCCTTTCCGTGGCGAATACTATGAACTGACTCCAGCCAAGCAAAACCTGATTCGAGGGCTGGTCTATCCGGTTGCCGATCCCCGCTTTCCCTTCCTGGGCGTGCACTTTACAAAGCGCATTCACGGTGGTGTAGAGGCAGGTCCGAATGCCGTCTTCTCGTTTAAGCGTGAGGGTTACAGCCGCACTTCGTTCAGCATCAAGGACTCCTTCTCCGCAGCTTCTTTCGGTGGCTTTTGGAAGATGGCAGGGCAGCACTGGAGAAGTGGCATGGAAGAGTTCCACCGTTCATGGAGCAAGAAGACATTTACGCATGCCCTACAGAAGCTGCTTCCTGAGTTGACGGAAAGCGATATTCAGCCTGCAGGCTCCGGTGTACGTGCCCAGGCAGTCGATGGCAATGGTCGATTATTAGACGATTTTTATTTTGTCTACCAGGATCGCATTCTTCATGTTTGTAATGTGCCCTCACCGGCTGCAACGGCTTCACTCATGATCGGCAGAGAGGTAGTTGCTACGCTCGAACAGAATGCCGATCTAGCTGCCGTTGGAGCAATGCTGTGATGTTACAAAAGTCCTGTGCATGATCTGAATGTCTTAAAGCGCAAAGCGCTGCAGAAAATGACTGTCTGATAAACTGCATAGAGGTCAAAAAGTTGACTTTGGAGCGAATGGCTGTACGGCATGATGAACGAAAATCAGCACGAGGTTGAAGGATCGAATGCCGCAGTGTCTCATCCAATTGAGGCCGTTCAGCTCTCGACTCAACCTGCCAAATCCGACTTAACAGAAACGGATAAGCCAAAGATCTCTGTAGCAAGTATTACGACCGCGTTCAATGCTATACGTGTGCTGCCAAGGCACATCGACGCTCTTCTGCGGCAGAGCCGACCGCTCGACGAAGTCATCATTATCGATAACGGATCTACAGATGGCTCGGGAGCGATGCTTGCCGAACGATATCCGCAAGTGACTGTTTTGCGATTGCCGGAGAATGTGGGAGCTGCCGGCGCTTGGGCCGCAGGACTGCCCTATGCCGCAATCGAACGCGGGCATGACTGGATATGGAATTTCGATGACGACAGCGTACCGGGCGAAAATGCGCTAGAAGCTTTGCTCTCCGGCATAAAAGAAATTCCTGCTATTGAGGAAGTGGGGATGCTGGCTCCATTTCCAGTCCATGCGACCTCTGGCAACGGCTACACGCCTCTTTTATGGAAGAATGGTTTTGTCAGGCCGCCTAAGGAGCAATTGCAGCAGCCAGTGTTATTCGTTGATCTTGTCATTGCTTCAGGATGCATGGTGCGGCGTGAGGTCGTAGAAAAAATCGGCCTGCCCCGTGCAGATTTTTTTATGGATTTCTTCGACTTTGAATATTGTCTTCGAATACGGTCGCAGGGATTCAAGATTGCCGTCATCATGGCATGCCAGTTTGCGCACGAAATCGGGAATGCGCGCACGGTCAAGTTTACGGGAGGAAGGCGTCTTTGGCCTGGCTATCCGCCGTGGCGCGAGTACTACCTTTCACGCAACTTTATCTATGCGGCGTGGCATCTCTATCCGGCCCTCAAGACAAAATTGTTTGTCATGCGGCATCTGCTTCGCCATGCGGTTGGAGTCATACTGCTCGAAAAGAGCAGAAGGCTTTCACTGCTAAGAATGTGGCAGGGTGTGAAAGACGGCCGCAGTGGACGTCTCGGCATTCGTTTTCTGCCGGGTCAGCCTTAGACCCAACTCTGTCAGGTTCTCTTGCGATACAACAAGGCTACAGTGAACATCGATCTTAGCCGCGGAACCAGACCAGGACGTTTGATCCGGGATGTTGCAGGCGGATAGCTACTTACTATTTCCAGTCAGAGATAGCATTTTTCAATTCAAGAAATCTTGTTGAGACTTCCTGATTGGACATCATGTTTTCTTTCCACCACATGAAGATCGCTACTATGCAACCCAGGAAGAACCCAATTAAAATTGACGCGACTAGAACGATCGACCTGTGTGGGGAAGAATGTTTATCAGGAACGATGCCAGGTTCAACCACCTGGATAGTCGTCGCATCTTTCGATTCGTCCAGCTTTGCCGCTTCATACTGCTTTAGCAGAACGTCAAACAAAGTTTGCCGATAAACGACATTCCGTTGTGCGCGCAAATAATCCATGCCGGCAGCCGGAATATCTTCCAGACCCATTTCCGAAAATCCATTTGAATGGCTGCGTTGTTCGACGCTCGCGACTTGGCCGCGCATCGACTCCAATTGCTTCTCGGCAATTTCAAGTTGAGGATTGTTTTCAGTAGCAAAAGATTTCAGTGCTTGCACTGTGACTTCCTGAGCAGCAACTTTTGCGCGCAACTCAGTGAGACCTTCGATCATTGCCTTCGTCTGAGCGTCCGGTTGAACGATGCCTTTCGTTTGCTCCATCTGCTGAAAGGCATGTTCTGCGTTGGCCAAAGCGTCTCCAGCATCCTTCAACTGATTTTCATAGAAGAGTGCGCGTCGCGATGCCTCAGTCACCGCGAGAGTCTGAGTCAGGGCACGCAGCTGTTCCGTGTACATATTTGCAATCTCTGCAGACCTGTATTTGTCTTTATCAGTAACCGCGATGGAGATGAGGCCGCTTTTCTCCGCACTAATGTCCGTATTGTCTTCTAAGACTTTACGGCAATCGGTCATATTTTTCTGACGATACGCATGCATCAGGTCGAACTTATTGATGATGGCATCTGCAACGGGCCGAGATTTCATTAACCCTATATAGAGATCGCTGGGGTTCTTGAGGCCTAAGACTGATCCAGCGCCCATCGCAGCTAAAGAGCCGGCCCCACCAGCCAATTGGTTTGCCATTAGCAGTGCAGACGCGGACGGCATTTGCTGTGGAGGCATCAATACGGCAGTGGATATATAGCGCAGCGGCAAAATGAAGCAAAGAACGACGCCAATCAAAGTGCAAATAATTGTAAATATGGCGATCATTTTCTTCCGTCGCACGATCTGCACGGCGATATTGATCAAAATCAGGTCATCGCCTGGAGAGTCTGGCTGATTCTGGGCCAAATTCACACCGTCGTCAGAGTGAGACTGTTGTCCTGTCATCCAATCGATTCCTGCATCATCTTAGGGTCAATACGAAAGCTATTTTCGCACATCAAAAATTCTGAGGTGAGAGGTCCTTGAATCCGTAAAGTGAGGTAAAGACAACACACTGTGAACATGAGTCTTTACGCCAGTACAAGTGCCTATTATAGGCCCAACCCGTTTGTTGTGTGTTACGAGCAGCTTCAGTTTTTGAGGCAGCGAACGAAGTCTTGCGCATCGTGAAGTATGTACTTCTCCCGTTGAAACACACAACTTGCCTATCGCCAGGCATTGGTGCAACGAGGCAAGCTCTTTCTGCCGAGAGATCTTGTGTTTATGCCGCTTGGTTGCACTGAGTGGCAAGACACGGGGTGTCAATTCTGGCAAAATAAGAGAATGAATTCTGTTACATCGGGATTGTCGGAACCTGAAATGCAATTGAATCAAAAAGGCTTCGTAGATAGATTTACTCCTGTCTTCCACGCAGGCTATCGAATTGTGCTGTATGGGGTCTTCGCGCTTGGAATGGCTCACGCTGCGCTCGGACAGCAACCGTGCTCGTCCCCAATAGTTCCGGGGCAGGACACAACGAATTGCACTCCCTCCCCATCTGCGACGCCAGCGTCTACGGTCGGCCCAATTGCGCCGGTTGATCAGATGCAGACTACGATCCCATTGTCAGGCACCAGCCCTGAGGCAAATCAATCGATTAGTGTCCAGGGAGCTGCCAGCACCCAGGGAAGTCAGACCGTTCAAGGTTCCAGAATGCAGGGAAATCCGACGAACTCTGCACTTAACGTTCCCAATGCGCCGCCACCCCCTCCTACGGACTTCCAGCGGCTTGCAGAGCAAACCTTGGGCAAGCCAATCCCTATCTTTGGCACTACTCTGTTCACAAACCCACAGACCTATGCCGCACTGACTGACTCCCAGGCCACAGCCGATTATGTGGTCTCTACTGGAGATGAAGTTCTGGTACATGTGTGGGGACCTGTGCAGATAGACTCGCGCCTTACGGTAGATCGCAGTGGCAATATCTATATTCCACGCGTGGGCGAAGTTCACGTGGCTGGGTACAGATATCAGGATCTGGATACCCATATCCGTGAAGCAATTGGACAGGTCTTTCATAACGTCAGTATTGCCGTGGACCTCGGACGTCTGCGCTCAATTCAGATCTTCGTGACCGGTATGGCAGCGCGTCCTGGCACCTATGTGGTGAGCTCCCTAAGCACACTCATCAACGCAGTGTTCGCGACCGGAGGGCCAGCTCCAATGGGTTCTTATCGGCACATTCAACTGCGTCGCGGAGCCACAGTTGTTACGGACCTTGACTTGTACGATTTGATCATCAAGGGCGATAAGTCAAAAGATGCCCGGTTGTTGCCCGGGGATGTGATCTTCATTCCTCCCGTGGGCCCCCAAGTTGCTATCGGCGGTAGCGTTAAGAATCCCGCAATTTTCGAATTGTCGCAGACTACGACTTTGAAGGGTGCCTTGCAGTTGGCGGGAGGAACCCTCAATACGGCTGACGGCGCGAGCATCAAGCTTGAGCGCATTGTCGATCACGATCACCGTGAGGCGAGCGACGTGAAACTGCCCTCGGAAGAAGGCATTGCCTTGAAGGATGGCGATGTGGTTGTTGTTCGCAATATTTCGCCACGTTTCGATCAGACTGTTACCATTCGCGGCAATCTTCTGAACCCAGGACGATTTGCCTGGCATGCAGGAATGAAGCTCAGCGAAATCATTCCAAGCAAAGAATCCTTGCTGACCGCAAATTTTTGGCAAACCCGCAATGTTGAGGGCGATCCTCATTCCCCCGTTATTCCATTTTCGCCTCCCCCTCCACCTAAGACAGTGGAATCCACTGGAGCTGTTCAGTCGCAAGATGCTACCGCTGTGAACCACGTGAATCTGCCGGCACCGGAGATTAACTGGTCTTACGCCGTGATTGAGCGGACTAATTTGAACTCCCTCAGGAATGAACTCATACCCTTTAACCTGGGCAAACTTGTTTTGGAGCATGATCCTTCAGAAGACCGCGAACTGCAACCCGGCGACGTGATCACTATCTTCTCGCAGGACGACATCCATGTACCTATCAATCAGCAAAGTCGCTTTGTCCGGTTGCAGGGCGAAATCGTGAACGCCGGGTTCTACACGATTGAGCCTGGCGACACACTACAGACCGTTCTTGTGCGCGCCGGCGGAGTGACCCCCAGAGCGTACCTGTATGCAACAGAACTGGTTCGGGTTTCAGAGCAACAAAGGCAACAGCAGCAACTGGACATGTACATAAAGAAGATCTCGCAGGAAGACCAGAAGGCTGCAACCAACCTTGCTCTTAACGCAGGCACCAACGGCACCAACATTCAGAGCACCCTGGCGAATATGCAAAGCCAGCTCGTTCTTCAGCTTCAAACCGAGCGCGCATCGGGACGAGTCGCATTGAGTATCCGTCCCTCTGCAACTTCTCCATCCGATTTGCCCCCTATGGTGCTTGAGGATGGTGACATTGTGACAGTGCCGAATATACGGTCAACGGTTAACATCATTGGTTCGGTTTATAACCCGAGCATGTATCTCTACGCCGAAGACAGGAATGTGAAGTATTACCTTGAGCAGGCTGGTGGGGCTGATCGTGACTCGGATCCCAAGCACATGTTCATTCTTCGGGCGAACGGAACCGTGGTAAGCAAGCAACATGAAAAAGATCATTTTGAAAAGCTCCACCTGCTTCCGGGCGATGCGCTCGTGGTGCCGGCGAAGCTATTCGCTTTGAGCAAGATGAAGATATTCCTAGATTCCCTAAATGCTTATGGGCAATTGGGAGTGATCGCAGCCTTGGCGGCCAAGCAGTAAGTCCCGCTTGAACCGTGCGCGTTGGTAGCCTCTGCCCCGGTCCAGGCTAAGAACTGCCTCGCATTTTGTGAAAGGAATAAAGAAGGCATTGCAGATCCTGAAATGGATTTGCAATGCCTTTTTTGCATCAACTCTATCATCTATCGATGGGTTCAGCTTCTTGTGCCGCCGCGCCCTGCCAGATCTAGGATCCCGTCCCCGACAAGACAACTCCCACCGTCCGCAAAAGGATCCGTGCATCCATGAGCAAGTTCCAATTCTCTACGTAAGCAGTGTCTAGCGAGATGTAGCTATCAAAGCTAGGGTCCTGCCTGGCTTCTACCTGCCAAAGCCCGGTCATTCCTGGCAGAACATCCAGCCGCCGCAAATGGGCTACATCGTACTGCTCCACCTCTGATTCCAGTGGGGGTCTTGGTCCTACAAGGCTCATATCGCCGATCAGCACGTTGAAAAACTGCGGCAACTCGTCCAATGAATATTTTCTCAACCAGGCACCGAACCGTGTAATACGAGGGTCATTCTTGACCTTGAACAGTACGCCGCTGCGTTCATTCAGGTGTACCAACTCATCACGCATCTTGTCAGCATCCTGCTTCATGGTGCGCAATTTATAGCAATCGAAGATTCTTCCTTTGCGTCCAATGCGTTCCGAACTATAGAAAATCGATCCAGGCGAATCAAGCTTTATCAGGATCGCAATAATTGCAAGAATGGGCATTAGTAGCATCAGCGCGACGAATGATACGGCAACATCAATTACCCGCTTGAGCAGGAATGCACTAGCCGGAAATTCCCGACTATGAAGTGAAATAGTAGGGAACTGCCCGATATACTCGACCGGCGCGTTCCAGGCCAGGCCATCGTACATATCTGGGACTACTCGCACTTCGATACCTAGAACCCGCGCCTGCTCCACTACGGAGATCACTTTCTGTCTCTCCGTGGGCACTGAAAAATAGATCTCATCCACAAACAGTGACCGCGCGATTGTCACGCAGTTATTGATATCCGCCATCACCAGGGGGTTGGTAGATTCCTCATCGGTGTCCAGCGAAATAAACCCGGTAAACCTGAAACCCATATTGGGCAAGGATTCCAAATGATTGCGGAGAGCCTGTCCAATACGTCCATCGCCAACGATCATCACGTTACGCGTCTCTTGCCCGCTGAGGAATCGCCGTTCCTGCAGGACTCTCCAAACAAATCGCCGCGCCATGGTCATCGTAAGGGTCAACACTACAGTCAGCCCCAGGACTGCGCGTGGAATCTCGAAAGAGTGCATCACGTACAGCGTCCCACACAGCATCAATGCCGCGGTCAGAGTGGCCTGCAATGTCAACCGCTGTTCATTGAGGGAGCTGCGCGTAAAGTTTGTCTTGTAGAGACCGTACAGGCGCACGAACAAAACCAGGTAAACGGCAAACACAACGAGATAGGTAAAGGAAGTTATCGGCGCCGTCTGTTCAAGGTGACGCAGAATGACACCACCTGCCAGTGGTTCAGGTTGTGGGCCTAGCCTCACCCGGAATGCAATCAGGCCAGCTACAATCACGCTCGTAAAATCCAGGACGGCCCAGATAACAGCCGACACAGGCGTTCCCCCAAGTGCCGCGCCCTTCCGCGCATGGCTGTGCGTCTTATGCTTTCCACCTTTTGGGATCACCAAATGTTCAATTGAATCGTGAGTCATCATTTCTTTGGCCCTGATCGTAGAAAAATTACGCGACGGTTGTGAAGGTTCCGGGTGCTCACTAAGTGAGCTGCTCCTTGTGTATAAAACCCGCCAAGAGCCCGGCAATCATTACTGCGAAAACTACCGGCAAACCAAAAAGTACGGCTACCGGAAAATACATCACTAGCTCACCGAGCCTGGGTCGAATGTGTGTCTCGTTGCAAACCGAGAAGTGCAGGTACAGTCCCAGGCAAATGTTCATCGCCAGATAGAGGCCGACCGCGAATATGCGAAACACAGATTCACCGCCTTTTACTTGAACTACGAGGCTTGCACATCCTGGCAGAAATGAGAGAAAGACAAATATTTAAGGGCCGAGTCCCAGTGCATTTCTGCCGCTGGGCTACCTGGCCTAAAAGTACTGTGGGCTTCTCTTTTGTTTTGTGTCATCACGACTCGTATTGACGTCTTGATGTTATCAAAAGAGTAAATAGAACTTCTCATAAGCCTCACTTCGAAACGGGATCCCGGAGTCCGATATTGCTAAACGGTCTGGCCAAGTCTGCCTCTGGATGTAGAGACAAATCTGCCTTCTATGTGTGCGCTTGTTCTTCTATACAGAATACCCCAATCCCCCAAAATGGTTGCGTGCAAACCTGCTGTTGTTCTATCTGACCTGTTCTGGTCCATCTAGTCTGTATAGAGTTCGTCGCGTTTTTACGGTTTGAGGTTGCCTCATGCCCCTGTAGCCTCAACCCAGCTCGATGCGCAACTTGCTTGATACAGATCTGCTTCGGTTCAGCATATCGGCCCTATTTGAATATCCGATAAATTCTTCATAAGAAAAGGTTTGAGCGCGAATCGTAAGGAGCCATCCCTGCAAAGCTGAGCCTTGCACGCCTGGTGGCCCAAGGGCGAATTCCTCCGTCATTGCGCGTTATTCGAAGGGACTAGTCTCTCTTTGGACCTCAGAGAGAAGCAGGGGATATTGGTATGTAGGGGTCCGGGCATTCGGCCTCATCCAAAGCTTGCCCTTTGGCGTCTTTTGAAGACACTGTGGGGTTTCCGATACTCTCGAGCGGCCATGTGATGGCCAGCTTCGGATCGTCCCAGCGCACGCACCGTTCGCCTTCCGGGAAATAGAAATCGGTCGTCTTGTAGAGCACATTCGCTGTCTCGGAGAGCACGATGAACCCGTGTCCAAAACCATCCGGGATGTATAGGAACTCCAAATCCTCACCACGCAGGTCGAAGCCAGCCCATTGCCCAAACTGAGGCGAGCCGGGACGCAGATCGACGGCCACATCCCAGATGTGGCCGGAAAGCGCGCGGACCAGTTTTCCCTGTGGCTTACCCAGTTGATAGTGCAGGCCACGCAGCACACCCCGTTGCGAGAATGACTGGTTATCCTGCACAAATCTTGCCGGAAGCCCGGCAGTGGCAAACGCAAGCGCGTTGAAGACTTCAGCAAACCAGCCGCGTTCATCTCCGTGGACTTTGGGGCGGACTAGCTTGACGTCATTGAGGGGTGTATCGATGATCTGCATTCTGTCTTTTCGAGTTCGGGCGGTGAAGACCGGACAAGCCCTGCTACCTTACATGACTTCGCCATTCCTGCGGTTGAGATTCACTACTGAGTGACGAACTTGGGTCGATTTTATCGTGAGTATCAGACAGCAGGTGAGTGTCTGGTTACTGAAGTGCATCTAACAGGTAGGCCGGGGTACTCTTCCGGTACTTTGCAACCTATCTCCAATCGGTACACTTGTCTTATGAGCGTCATGCGCCATTACAGGCGATCAACGATCGGCCTCTTCATCCTTTCTGCCACCTTCGCGGTTGCTTTCACCTCGGCCCAAAGCCCCTCTCAGCAGCAAACTTCCATGCCCGCAGCCACACCGGCTTCGGCAAGCAGCCTTCCTTCCATCTCAACGGGATCGGCCACGGCCCCTGTTCCATCACCAACCTCTGCCCCGGCGCAATCCGTACCGGCGTCAACCACGCCACCGAGCTCGCCTACTGCTGTTCAGAGCCTTCAGCAGCCCACTTCTTCTGCGCCTCCTGGCGCCGCACACCCCAATTACATTCCGCAGGTCCAGTCGGTGCAGATGCCGGCGCCGGCAACTGCAGTATCGTTGCCTTCCGTGACTGCCTATCGCTTATCTGATGACGAGGACAAAAAGTCCGACGAACTCAGCTCTACCTACATCCCCGTCGATAGCTGGGTTTATCCCGCGGCGTTGCGTTTGTATTCTCTTGGATATCTCGATACGTCGTTCATCACCATGCGTCCCTGGACCCGCCGCAGTCTGCAGCACATGCTCGATGAGACGAAGGACGATGTCGTCAGCGACAACGAACCGGAAGCTATGGAGATTCTTGCCAAGCTCCAGTCTTATCTTGTCTCGGAGGCTGCGCCACCTCAGGGCGAACGCGGGACGGTCTATGGGGTTGAGAGCGTCTATACCCGCCTGACCGGCATCGCTGGGCCTTCGCTGCGCGACAGCTTCCACCTCGGCCAGACCATTTCCAACGATTACGGACGTCCCTACCAGTCCGGCTTCAACAATGTAACCGGCTTCTCTACGGTTAATGAGATGGGGCGGTTTTCGCTCTATCTACGCGGCGAATACCAGCATGCCCCCGCAGGCACAGGCTACTCCCAGACTATGGCCGCTGAACTTTCAACCATCGACCAGGTGCCATGGTCCGGCTACAACCTCAAATCAGCCACGATTCCCGTCGGCCCAATTGCAGCGCAAAACCCATTGCGACTGGTTGAGGCTACACTCAGCGCTCACATCTGGGGCCACGAGATCTCCGGAGGCAAGTCAGACGACTGGTACGGTCCAGGCGCTGGTGGAGGTATGGCCTGGAGCAACAACGCCGAGAATATTTATTCTTTCCGCCTCAACCGCGTTGAGCCGTTGTACATTCCACTTTTCTCTAAGATTTTCGGCGATGTCCGCTACAATTTTTTCGTCGGCTCACTCAAGGGCCATACCTACTTCAACTCGCCCTGGATTCATTCCGAAGAGATTGAACTGCACCCCACGGCCGACTTTCAGTTTGGCTTCCAGCGCTCCGTCATATGGGGCGGAGAAGGTCATGAGCCGGTCACGCTGCACACCTTCCTGCGAAGCTTCTTTTCCCTCGAGGATACGGAAAACAATCCCAACTCCAAGCAGACCTCGGCGGATCCTGGCGCTCGCTTCAGTACTTTCAACTTTGCCTGGCGGCTGCCGTTCTTCATGCACTCGCTCACGCTCTATACCGACTCTCTCGTGCATGACGATGTCACGCCGCCCAGCGCCCCTCGCCGCGCAGCCTATCGCCCCGGTATTTATCTTTCACAATTTCCGCACTTTCATAAGCTGGATTTGCGCGTCGAGGCTGCCAGTACCGATACTTCGACGCTGCGCAGTATGGACGGCCAGTTCAACTACTGGGAGACGGAACACCGCCAAGGGTATACCAATAAGGGATTCATCCTTGGCGACCAGGTTGGCCGCGAAGCGAAAGAAGGTCAGGCCTGGCTCACCTATCACCTCTCCGGCAACGAGTGGGTGCAGCTCGAATTCATGCACAAGAAAACGCCTAAGGATTTTGTCGCGGGTGGTACCTCGCAGACTCAGTTCATAGTGGATGTGGTCAAACGCTTTGGCAAGGAAAAGAATATCGAGCTCAATGCCTCAGTGCAGTTTGAGCGCTGGATGGCTCCTGTGCCTCTGGTGTTTCAAGA
>Ga0206877_10284_pt1 | contig 13186 bp, 2 predicted proteins | sample Alteio_BWOrgCont_7_FD_152623 | JGI IMG/M metagenome (GOLD analysis project Ga0206877, IMG submission 152623) | Enriched cells from forest soil in Barre Woods Harvard Forest LTER site, Petersham, Massachusetts, United States -... | ecosystem: Environmental > Terrestrial > Soil > Temperate forest > O...
GCTCGTTTCGTCGTCGGTTTCCAAGTGAGGATCTTCTCTTTGAATAGCTCTCGCAGGGTCTCTTTGCCTTTCGAGTCGATCCATGCTTGGAGATAGGGGAGTTCTTTGTCCGAATAGGTAAGAGCGCCGTTGTAGAATTTCGCCTGGATTTTCAGGCGGAGGAAGTCGGGATCGGTTTCTAAAACAGCGGGATCGATGGGATCGCTCCCCTGCCGATAGATGCCGTTTTTCATGTGATAGAGACAGACCTTAACATCGCGCGGGCCTTCTTCAGGATTTTTCCGGTCCTTTTCCAGCCAGGCAGCAAATTGATCAGCGTCTTGCAAATCGACCATCGAAACGCGGATCTTTTGATTTGCCTTATCCTGGATCACCAAGAGGTGCTGACTTGTATCCTGGCGCTTGCCGAGCGGAACAAAATCGTAACTTTTGTAGAGAGTGTCTTCTCTAGAATAGACCGGGCAGAAACTGGAGGTGGATAAAAGATCGTCACTGAATAGGGCGCCATCCTTGGCCGTTTCGGAAAACAGGGCAAGAGCGTCCCTTATGGAAAAGAAAGAGTTGTTACTATCTTTAGTTTTGATTTGGAGAATTTCATCTTGAGAGGCAGGAGAGAAATAGCTTTGGATAAATTGGGGGCGAGTCCAGTCAAATGCAGGGAGTGCCCTCGTATGAGACACTTTCTTTTCCTTTTCTATTTCTGTTTCTGTTTCTTTCTCGGTTTCTGTTGCTTTCTCTTTTTCCAATTCCGATTCAATTTCGACTTCCTGTTCATAGGGAGTGTTGCGCGGAAGAGTCTCGGGCAGTCGGTTCAGTTCTTCTTCTGCGATCTGGGTGATCCGTATTTCCATTTCCTTAGCGTTGAAACGGGGGTTTGTTCGGAAATATTGGAAGGGTTTCGATTCGAGGAGCTTTTCCACTATTTCTTGGACGACAGTCCTGCTGGATGCCGTCTCCTTGAGATGTCCGATGGCATGATAGGGATTTTCGCCAGTATAAGAGACAAAGAGGCTCTGCGTAGCGTTGAAAGCCTGGATCGCCTCTTGGTCTGAAATGGAAAGGTCGGAGAGGAGCCCAATGAAAGGATCGATCAAGACATTTTGCATTTTTTGCTTCAGAGCGCGGTAGTTGTCGGTGCCTTGCCTTTGACTTTGGCTATAGAGCGTGTAGAAGATCAAGTCGCCGGTTTCTAGGGGAATCTTCGGATCCCTGCCGCTTTCTGCCTCGAGAGTCGCGGCCATGACGTCGGCATCGCTTTGACAAAGGGCGAAAGAAACGGTTTGACCATTTTCCAATCCTCTCAAGCGCCAGACCGTTTGGAGCAGGTCGCGCGACAAGGTGTGTCGGCTAAGGGTCACAACGGCATGCATATGGGGCGCCAATTTCACATCAGATCCGGTGGTATGCTTTTGGTCCCAATAGGCTGCGAGTTTCATTTTAGGCAAATCAGAAAGCGAATAGGGCACCGGCTCCTTTTTCCCTTTTTCTAAGACCATGAGATGATTTTCTTTGTCATAGAAGGCAATCCCTTTATACCCATCCTTTGGCTGGAGAGCGAGAAGTTCCCTTGCGATCCGTTCGTTCTCGAAGTTGCGGAAAATCCCTCCCCCGTCCGCTAAAGACTCGATAGGGCGTCCTTCGAAGATCTTTTGGAGCGCGCCGCGGATCTCATGGAAATGTTCAACGCTATTCGGAAGAAGGGTTGGTTTGACGCTCCCCGCTTGTTCCATCAGAAGGACCATGGTTTTGACATCGGTATCGGAAAAATAGTACTGAGCAAATGCCAAGGGGAAGGTCTCGGCGTTCCACATTGTGCCGGTAAACCCTTTCAGCCGTTTGAAGAGCATCGAGAAGATCTGGGCGTTGGTATTGATCTGCTGAGGAGCTCTCTTCACTTGAGAAAGAACGCTCTTTTGGAGCAGGTCGAACGTCAAAGAGGGAGTCCGGTTAATCTGTTCGAGGAGTTCGATTGTTTGCGTATTTGAGAGAGTAAAGAGATCGAACTGGAGCGGTCCGCAAAGGCGCTGAAAAGCAAGGGATGCGGGAGATTGATTCCAACCGCTGTCCGGGTGATTTTTGAGGAATTCCACCGCATCTTTGCGCAGCGACTGGATCTCGTCTTCCAAGAGCTCGAGGGGTAGGCCCTTTGCCAGATATTGCTGGATCGAGTAGTTGAGAATTTCCAAATCGGTGCCGAATTGGGCGCGCAAGGCGGGGTTGTTGCTCCCATGATAGGGGATCGACAGCCACTTTGTTTGGGAAGAGGTGGAGCCGGCCGGCGCTGTCCCATAGTGTTCGTCGATCTGCTTTTTCATGGTCAGAGGGAGGAGCGAACTGATTTCTTCTTTGAGAACGGCCAAGCTATTTTTGAGCGCCAATGAAGAGAGAGCCTCTACGAAAGCGAACGCCTTTTTATCGGGCGTTTCGGTGAGATAGGCGCGTATCCATTGTTTTTCTTGACTGTTTAAAGATTGGAAAAATGCTTGCAATTCGGGATTGGAAACCGAAAAATGCCCTTTCATCACCTCTTCGATGAGAAGCGGTTGGATCGTTTTTGTGTACACTGCTGGAGTGTAAGGCTGCCCTCTTTTGGAGGGGAGGAACGGGAGGTTGAGGAGGGAGCGGATTTGCGGGTTAGTGGTAAGCAAGAGGAAAAGATCCGATACGGTAGAGATGATCTCTTTTTTCAGAGGCTGATTCGAGCCCATAGTGAAATGATGGGACTTGAGGATATCGAGGATTAAGTCCATCTCATCGAGGGTCGCCTGGCCGGAAGATCGCCAAATCTGAAGGATCTTACGGAAAGCCCCTACCTGAATAGCGTTTCCTGAAGCAAAGGCTTCGATACATTTTAAAAAGAAGCTTTGGACGGTCGTGCTGGTCATCACAATGACCTTCCGACTTTTTTTAGCTGATTCGAACCGCTCGAGGAGAGCCGGCAGATCGAGATGAGTGTCTCGGTCGATTGAGACGAGATCGATCGACCTTCCCACCGCCCTGAACTGGCGGTCGAGCATTTCACTCATGTCGGCGACGAGCGTTTCGGGCATCACGACGACAGGGATCTCTTCTCCATCGGCCTCAAGCAAGGCGGTCAAAGGGAGGAGCACTGCCGTTTTTCCTGATCCCATGATCATTTCGAGGGCAATCCCGAGTTCATGTTGCTGGCTCGGAGAAAGACCCTTCGTTTTCAATCGCTGAAGGCTCTCGATTTGGTTCGGCCTCAAAAGAAGATCGTAGGCATGCTCGAATATGAGATACTCGGGATGCCGGGTGATATCGTACCCCCTCTTTGAGTTTGCGATATCCGCAAATGTTTTCAGCACGCTAGGTAAATCCTGAGAAGAATTCCGGGCGGCCTTTTCGACTTCTTCGATCGCTTTCTGGATTCGGATGGCGTGCTGGTGGCGGCAAGCGCGCACAAGATAGTGGGCGCTCTTTTGGAAGAGCTCGTGGATTTCCATTTCCGAAAGGGAGGGGTTTGCCTTTTGCATGACCTTGGCATCGTTCGTAAAAAGGGTGAGGAGGATTTGAGGAAGTTCCATCTCCTTCCAATCTCCGCTGCGGGCTTGGAGATTGCGGGAAAGGGCCTCTTTTGTATTCTTAGGAGGTCGGTTGGCAAAAGCGACGATCTCTTCTTTTTCAAGCTCCAGCTCTTCAGCCATCCGCTCCGCTTCTTGAGATAATTTTCGATGCAAGCCTTGTAAATCGGCTCCTGAACGGATCTGGTATTCTACCGGAGAGCTGTGGAACTGCTTCAGCTTGGCAAGGAACTCTTCGAATGTCCTCTTTGCCAATTTTTCTTGTGGTAGATTTTGGAAAAGGGATTCTAAACGGGCGATGGCGGCCTCCCTTTTGGCCTTCATTTCAGGATTCAGGGGCAAGGTTTCCAAATAGGTGCCCAGATTGGGAATCAGCACTCCATCCCACTGCGGCTGTAAGAGGCGAGCCGATGAAGCAAAAGGGGCTGGCTCCTTTTTTGGAGCCGTTTGATGGGCTGCAGCCCAGGGCGCCTCTTCGCTTGGAGAGTCGGAAAATTGGATCCCTTTTGCGAAAGAAGCGCCATTCTGCTTGACCCAATCTTTGGCCGGATTACATAGCTGGATCTCGAGTTCAGGGTCGATAGATGTTTTCTTTCCCTTAGAGCTAGAGTCCTGCATCCACTTCTTCATCCGCAAGTCGACCGATTCTGCCTTTGGAAAAGATTCGGGGTTCTGCAACACCATGGCTAAAATGGCGGCGACCCACCTCTCCCCGCTCTTGCTGTTTCCAATCAAGGCAAGACGGAGCTGTGACTGGAGCTCCTCTTTTAGTCTTTCGAGTGGCAAAGAAGCTTGGAAAGAACCGTGAGAGAGGAGAGAGAGCATCCTCAACGCGGAAGATTCAGAGAGAGGCGCTGAACGGGCGAGGCCATATAATTCGATGAAGTTCTTCACCAAAGATTTTTGCCGAAGCAGACTCGTTCCTTTCCACTTGTGAATTTCCAGAGGACTTTCCCAAGCGGCTGAAAGAAATTCTAGTCCCCATGCGCTTTGATCTCCCATCGCGAGAACTTCGAAATTTGGATCGGGCATTTTGAAATCGGAACGGGTGTAAGAAGACTGGGCAAAGATTTTATTCGAGAGCGGAGAAGAAAACGAGGAAGGGAAAAGAAACGTTTCTTCTTCTTCCGTTAGCCGGAAAGATGCGGGCATCTCGGAGCGTTTGTCGAAATAGTCCTGTTCGGCTTTCTGCGTTTTGAGAGGTAAAAATGAGTTGTTTTGGTTGCGCTTGAGAAAATAGAGCGCTTTTGTCCGGATTGCGACGGCGCGTGGATGGAGATCGCCATTCACAGAGCCGAATGAGGCAAGAGCCAAGAGTTGCTTTTTTTCTTCATCGTTATACGGGCGGAGGTGCGATTGGAGCGGTTCGAAAAGGGCGTTCGCTGATTCATATTCGTGTTTGGAAAGATAGAGGAGAGCTAAATGGAGCCTCCCTCCGATCGTCTGAGGTGTTAGTTCTTTCCCATGCCAATCGTAGCGAAAGAATTTCGTCGGTTCGTCGTTCTTTTTGAAACGGTAAAAAGGCGTGAGGCTCCCCCCGTACTCCTTCTCAAGAGCTCCATTGGGAATCAGAACGGTCTTGACACCGCTCCCATTTTCCAAAACTAAATACCGGTCGACAACGCGTGGGCCTTGCTGGATCTTTGCGATCCTAAATCCCTTCAGCTCTTGGCATGCGAGGCGCTTTTTTTCCAAATGAAAATGGAGGCCATAATAGGGGAGATCGATCCGCTCGGCCTCCTGGCTCCCTTCTTTTTTCCAAATTGCCAAATCTTCCGGCTCAGCGAATGTTTTCAAGAAGTGAGTATTGGACTGTTCAAAGGCGTTTTCCAAAACGAGCCCATTGTTCCACACCGTGGCTGTCTCTTCCGGAATCATTTGCAGTGGCGGAGGCGGAGGATACGGATCCCGCTCGATCCGCGCCTCTTCTCCTTGAGCCCCATAGATCAAAACTGGGTCTTCCTCGAATTGCCAGAAGGAACGGCCCTCGCTTAAGGAGAGGGGAAGACGGATGGGTTGAGAAATTTTCTTGTGCCATTTCCCTTCGATCTGCCGATACATTGCCTGATCGCCGACCAGCATATACCGGTTCTTGTGCCCATTGGAAAATTCCCAAATCCCGGCTCCGATTTCTCTTCCGAAAATCGTTTCTTTCTCTCCGCATTCCGAAACAACAAGCGGATGATCCCTGATGGAGAAAGGCAGTTGTCGGAGCTTTCCTCCTCTTTCTGTTAGAATTCCGCGTCCAATATCGATCGCAAAATGCCCATCGTCCGATTGGTAGCGGGAAAATGGAGCGGAGTTCCATGATCGCCCCTCTTCTTTAGGATAGAACTGAAGCAAAATCCGGTTCAAAACTTCGCTGCCTTTGCTTTCGATCAACGTCCGGATCTGAGAGTGGAAGCGGGCAAGCAGCGCTTCGATCCGCTTCAGTTTTCCCGTCATCTCCGACCGGACCGGATAAGGTGTTTTTTTGAGAAATTGCTGTTGGTCTGTAGTGAGAGGGGGTCCGATTTCGGGAAATGCGTTGAGAAAAACGGCACTTGCCAACAAATGCTCTGCTTCATCAAGAGAGAGCGCTTCCTTCGGCTCGTAGCTCAAGCTTCGGACAAGACGGATCTGCGTTTGCTCTTCTTCCGATAAGTTGGGAAACGACAAGAGATGAGCGCATTCTTCAGCCGTGTTGAGAAAAGAAGGGTGGAAATCGGGAGGGTAAGCTTGGGCTTGTTCTTTCATCGCCGTATCGGCATAGTAGGCAAACAACGCGTTGAGTTCCAAGAAGTAGGCAGCCGTTTGGACATCGCCTAAAGCAAGTTGCAAGTGGTATTGATCGCGGCAGAAGCTTGCCAGCCCTTCTACAAGAATAGACGGCTGAGAAGAGGCGAGGCTGAGTTCTCGCATGAGAAAATCTCTTTCGAACATCAGCTTTTTGAAGAATTTTTGATATTGGGGGCGTTTCAATAGGCCGGGATGATTTTGAAAATATCCAAAAGTCTCTTGGATCTGCAGATTTGCAACGCTGCTCAAGCCCCAAAGATCGGCTTTCTCTTGGGTGGTCATGGTTGGCATCTCATCACCGGACCCCCTGTTATATTTATCAACCAGCCTTTCCGCTACTCTTTTTCTATCGCGTAAGTTCCTGCGATAAAAAGAGGAAACGAGGCTCTCCTCTAAACCAGTACCCAGGGAATCGAATCTTTGGTATTGGGATCGCTGGATACTGTCACGGTCATGGAACGGGGCCAAGGGCAATTCGTCGCCATTCATGAGCAGCAGCCCAGTCGAGGAGGAGTTCGCTGTAGGTGTACAGAATCCATATAGGGTTTGGATGCCGAATGCCGTTCTCTCTTCCACCCAAAAATCTTTGTCTGGATTTAAGGGATCTTTTTGATAAAAAAAGTGGAGCCGAGCTGCCAAGCCCTCGCCTTGTTTGGCGCCAAAAGTTGATGTTGGATCCGAATCACGATGCGTGCTCCTATAATCGAAGAGCAGTTGGTTGATTTCATAGAGATTGCGCATCGCATAGAAGGAAGGGCCGAGGATTTGCCTGGACGGATGGGACGGATCGTCCGACCTGGGATAAGCAAAAAAAAGCGCTTGTTCAAGAGGCGATTTCGCATAGATGGACGGGAACTGCTCTTGGATTTGTGTTTGGACTGAAGGTCGGTTCAAATAGTCTAAGATGGCGTTTAGGTATGGCGATGATGATTTCGATTGTAAATTTTTCCGATGATAACAGTGATTGTTCTGGCACAGCCCTCTCTCATTTTGCGCATCCTTGGTCAAATCGACGGGCTTCATGTTGTCGGCGAAGCAAAACTGCCGATCGTTTCCAGAAAAATAGGAAGTTAAGGCGTTCATTTGGCTAGACCAAAGCGGGTCGAAAACCACCACCGGATTCGTCGATCCTTTTAAAATGGCTTCATATCCAATTGGGACCAAGGTGGGAAAAAGATGCGCCGGCAATTTCTTCGAGAGGAGATCCCCTAAGGCGACTAACTTGATTTGGGTCAACATATCCACAGGTTTGAGATGCTCGGCATGATACGGATCGCTTAGAAAGCTGAAATAATGGGCTTTGCTCAATTCCGCGAACTTCGAGACGATTTCAGGTATTTCTTCTTTCGAAATGAATTCTGTCTGGGAGGGATTGTCCAGCCATTGAATCGGGATTTGTCTTGCGAACTGCTGCACAGCCCGGATCGCTTCGGGAAAACGCTTCTCTTCATTGGCGTTCCAGACTTTGACCGCCAAATCGTCAAGATCTTCTCGAAAGGTCATCTTGCAAAAGGGGGCGACCTGAATCTCTTTCGGCGTCCAGAGGGCTATGGAACTTGTTTCATTTTGACTCAGGCCGACTGTTCCCCAGGCATTGAGAGGGAAGCGATCGAAAGAAAAAGAAGAGCTTGGGATCGGAGGCACCCTTTTTTCGCTAGCTGCTTTTAGTTCTTCTTGAATCTTCGCGACGATCTTCAATGCGTAGGCCGCTTCTTCTTTCGAAATCACCCCTTTCTGAAGTTGATCGTTAGTCAGTTTTGCGAATTTTTCCGCTCCTTTTTGCGCAAGATTCCGGGCTCCTGTTTCTTCCCAAGCAAAATATTCAAAGGATTTCGATATCGCGGTGGCTACCGACCTTTCAATGATCATCTCCGCTGTCCTCATTATCTTGGGCCAGTCTTTGAAAGACTTGCTGTCTTGCATCGATTTGAGCCTTTGGCTCAGAATTTTCCGCATGAGCTTGAGCCATTCTTTGAAAGACTCGCTATTTTGCATCGATTTGAGACCTTGGTTCAGAATTCCCCAAACCCCTGTATAAAGCTGGTTGAAAATACTTCTGTCGTTCAGACGGTCCCTGTTTTGTAGGTAATAGTCGTGCAAAGTCTTCAAGCCCAATTCAAACGAAAACCGCTCTGCATTGCCCTGAATGCCCATATATTGGTGAAAGAGGGCTGCCCAAGAGAGAAAGGTACAATGGCTTACCGCATTCACATCTTGTAATTGACCTCTGTCAAAAGCTTTGAGACTCACTTTTCCTTCTAAAAGCCGTATGAGAAATTCATAGAGTTCTTCTGATTGCCAAGAGGCTTCGCCATAGGGAGGAGAGCTGTGCAATTCTTGCAAGGCTTGAAGAAACGTCGGGCTGAGGAGCTTTTCTTTCTGGATCCCCTCGATTTCGACCAAGCGAAGCGCCATCGCTTTCCCCGATGCGTCGAGGGTCTGGAAGTGATATGTTTCCATCCCGTCGCCTCCGTTGTAGACGCGGAAAGCGAACGTCCCCTTTTGTTCCCTGATGATCTCGTAGACAAGCGCATGACCGCCCTGCATGCCTTTAACGACCCAGCCCCCTTGGAAAAAAAACGACTCGCCCGGGAGCAGCTTTTCGGCTTCTTCCGAAAAATTCACATAAAATTCATGGGAAGATCCGGTTTCGAACACCGCCCTCAGGCCTATCGCCGTCTCCATTTGTCTGGATAACTGCCGATAATGGGATAAAGCGCTTTTATCCGCCGGGAGCAGGAAATTGCGGCAGAAAGGATCCATCTGGCCGCAATCCGGCATCCCTTCCATCGCCTGAATCCGCGCCTGAAGTACATCGAGAAAATGGCCGGTCATCACCACTGGGTTGTTGCCCTCCAGTCCTGTGTCTTTGCCGAACTCTTCGCCCAAGACGTGTTGGAAGGTCCTGTCTGACACCGGGCTCTCTTCCCCTTCCATGAACTTCTGCAATCCAATCCCATCTTTTGATTGGGCCGATCCCAATGAAAAAAAATTCTTCAAATGGGAAAAAGCATTCAGAAAATAGGGCTGAACATTTAGTTCTTGGATCCATTGGACGGCTTTGTACAGGATCAAAGGCTCGATCAGAATGTTCGCGATCGGCCTAAACGGGATTCTAGGGAAAAGATTAATGGCCATGTTAAATTGTCCTGTATAATTTCTGGTTATTTTACAGACAAATCAATAATAGGGAAACTGAATAATATTTTATTATAAACAATTTAATTTATCAAAGAGCGACCTTATTTCGTGAGGAAAATATTTTAATTTCCGAGTACACCGAGAACAAAATTGATGATGAATTTCGATATTGATGCCAGTATTTTTGGTAGTACTGGACTTTGTCCATTGGTATGGACAGCCTCGGTCCCGTCCGCTATACTGTGAGGGCCTTATATGGGAGGCTTATGTCGCGAGAGTCTCGGAATATCCTGGTGCGAATGCCAAACTGGATTGGCGATCTTGTCATGGGAACGCCGATTCTGGCCGATCTGCGCGCCGCTTTCCCGAAAGCAACGATCACTGCTATGTGCCGCACGCCGATCTCCGAGCTTTTGAAGCAAGACGCGGCAATCGATGAACTCTTTTGCTTTACCCGGCCTCCCAATAAATTCCTCAGGCGCCAAGAACATCGCAATATCATCGCGAAGATCGCAACGGGAAAATTCGATACTGCCGTGCTGCTCACGAATTCGTTCTCCTCCGCTTGGTGGTGCTGGCAAGGGAAAGTGCCGAGGCGGATCGGCTATTCGGCCCATTTGCGCAGGCTTCTTCTTACCGACCCGGTTTTTTGGCCGAAAGAAAAGATGCACCAGGTCGATCTTTATAAAAGGTTGCTTTATCCATTGGACGTGCCCCATTCGGAGACGGCGCCCCGCCTCTACGTTTCGAAAAAGGAAGTCGATGAATCGAAGCAGCTCCTCTACCAGAGAGGATATGTGCCCGGAAAAAAACTGATCGGGATCAATCCGGGAGCCGCTTATGGATCGGCCAAATGCTGGCCTCCCGACCGGTTCCGCGCGCTGGCATTGGAGCTGCTGAAAGAAGGGTACGTCGTTTTTTTTGGCGACGCATCGACATTTACCCTAGTGCGCGAGATTTGCCAAGGGCTGCCCGAACAGGCCATGAACTTGGCCGGAGTTACATCGCTGCGCGAATTGGCTTGCATTATCAAAGATTGCGATCTTCTTGTGACGAACGATAGCGGCCCGATGCATATCGCGGCGGCATTCAATACTCCGCTCATCGCTCTTTTCGGATCGACGGACGAACGGGCGACCGGCCCCTATGGGAAGCCCGATGCTGTGATCAATAAGCATGCGAGCTGCTCGCCTTGCTTCAAACGGGTCTGCCCGATCGATTTCCGCTGCATGAACAATATCACTGTAGAAGAAGTCGTAGAAAAAGCGCGGGAACTTTTGCGTGTTTAGGACCATTTCCCGTCTCTTCTTGCCAAACCCTCTTGATCGGATGCTGCGGAAAGCGGCGAGAAAAGGGTGCTTGAAAATCCTCCTCGGCTGGAACCGGGGCCTTGGAGATATCGCTCTCGGGCTATATGCCATCGTCCACCGGATCCGCGAATTTGTCCCAAATGCTGAAATCACCTTCTTGACGCGGGAGAATTTGCAGGATGGCTTTACGATGCTCGAGAACGTCCGCATCCTTGCAGCCCCCAATTGGAAGCGAGGCGAAAAACAATCTGTCCGAGAAACGCTTGGAAAAATAGGCCTGGATCCAAAACATTTTGATTTGATCATCGAGCGTCCGAGCCCTACCGATTGGGTCCGGTGGCAGAGAGGAACGCTCGTTCCGAAATTAAAATGGGATCCCGTTTACGAAGATCTTTGGAAATCGTTCGATCTGCCTGACGGCTACACTTACATCTGCGTTCAGCCCGTTGCCGAAACCAACTATGGACTGTGGCGCAATTGGCCGCCCGACCGTTGGCGCGACCTGTTCGAGCGGCTCGAGAAGATGCAAAATGTCAAAGTGCTATGTTTCGGGTTCGGGTCGCAACCGCAATTTCCTTTTAAAAATGTAATCGATTTGAGAGGCAAAACGAGCCTGTTCCAATTGCTTTCCATCGTCAAAAACCGCTGCAAAGTCGCGATTTTGCCCGATTCCGGAATTCTTTCGATGCTCTATTATCTCGATGCTCAATTTCCTATTCGAATCGTCTCTCTTTGGGCCGATCCGGACCACGGCATCTTGAAGCAAGGGGTCTTTTCCCCCAACCAGGCGCTAAACCATTGCCCTCTTATCGGAGAAAAGCGCGACCTCTCCTCCGTATCTGCCAAGGAGGTGATCGATCGTATTTTCCCCGCGAAGCCTCTTCTGACATGCCCGCGTGACTCTGAGATCGAACCCGGGTCTATCCAAAAAATATACCGCGCAAAGGAAAGTTTGGTCAAATTGGACTCTATGAGACAAGGCCAAATTGAAGCGGAGCGACCCGACCGAGGAGGACCTTCCCCGAGTGGGAAGGGTGACGAGGAGGGCCGATTTGGCAAAGTCGCAGCCAGTCCAAATTCACCAAACCGCACCGAGCGCGGTATAGGCGTGATCCTTCTTGCAGGCGGACAGGGAAGCCGCCTGGGCCTGACGGGGCCGAAGGGAACATTCCAAGTGCGCGAAAAAAGCTTGTTCCAATGGATCTGTGATCAAATACCTGTCGACATTCCCATTGCCGTGATGACCTCTCCTTTGAATCACGCAGAGACGGTGGCGTTTTTCGAAAAGCATAGGTTTTTTGAACGCGAAGTGGGTTTTTTTCAGCAGGGATTGCTTCCCATGCTCGATGAAAAAAAACGGCCGCTCGGGATTTTGGCTCCCGATGGCAATGGAAGCGTTTTTAAATCATTTGCCGAATCGAAAATGATCGATCTCTTTGAAAAAAAAGGCATCGATCTCATCTCGATCGTCCCTGTAGAAAATCGGTTGGCCGATCCGGCCGATCCGGTTTTTATTTCGTTTGTGCGCAAAACCGATGCCGATGCGGCTCTGAAATGCATCGAAAGAAAGGCGGGCGATGCGATGGGCGCGCTAGTGGAGAGAGAGGGAAGGATCGAGGTTGTCGAATACTTCGATGCCGATGCTACCGTACAGTACCGCTATTCTTATACTGGGATGATGGCCATGAAGCTTTCGTTTATGAAACGGATGGCAAAGGTCGATCTTCCGCTCCATTGCGTGTGGAAGAAAGCGAAAGACGCCTTCGCATGGAAAAGGGAGATGTTCATTTTCGATGCGCTTCCCTTTGCCGATCGGGCCAAAGCCCTCTGCTACTCTCGCAGCCAAATTTACGCTCCGCTGAAGAGCAAAGAAAATCTCGCTGAGATTCTATAGACCTCTTTTTGCCAGCTAGGAGTCTTTAAAAAAAAATCTTGAGATAATTTTAGCGAAAACTTCCGTGTGTAAATAATTTATACTATTTATCAAAAATATTGACTTATAATTCAAGTTAACTTATAATTTAATTTTAATGTATAAATAAAAAGAGAAGCAATGGCAATAATCCCATCAACAATTGTGGCAACAACATCTGCAATCCTAGTCTCGCTCTTCGGAAATATAGGCGAAACAATTTCAAATAATTTATACCACATATTCAACTCGGCAGTTTCTGAACTCGGCCCCATCAGAGGCAGCCATGCTCACGAACTGGAGGCCCTAGATCTAGCTAACAAACATAAAAATGAATACGCTACAAATAAAGCACGAGAAGTTGCAAAAAGATTGCAATCTCCCGATCCCGATCAGTTTACGGTTTACACCCTCGATCAAAATGAAATGCGCAATACAGACGCGTTAAATTATGAAGGTTCAACGATTCTTCTCAGCAAGAGTTTTTCCGATGCATTACAAGG
>Ga0206877_10285_pt1 | contig 13184 bp, 12 predicted proteins | sample Alteio_BWOrgCont_7_FD_152623 | JGI IMG/M metagenome (GOLD analysis project Ga0206877, IMG submission 152623) | Enriched cells from forest soil in Barre Woods Harvard Forest LTER site, Petersham, Massachusetts, United States -... | ecosystem: Environmental > Terrestrial > Soil > Temperate forest >...
TGGGTGGAACGGTGGGTTACGGATGGGGTCGCCAGAACCCCTCCGAGACAAGCAAAAGTACCCACACCAGTTGCTGCAGCGGTACCACGACCCAGACCGGTATGGCGAGTGGTCCGATCGATTCTAGCGGCGGCTTGTACGGTGGCCAAGGAGGTTGCAATTTCCAGTTTGCACCCAGCATGGTTGTCGGCGTGCAGGGCGACTTGTATGGCGCCCACATTCACGGCACGGGGGCCGATCCGTGGAACCCCCAAACTTTCGGGAGTGGGGACGGTACGATTGGCGTGACGACCAATTGGATTGCAAGCATCACCGGGCGGTTTGGGTTCACCGGCTTTAGTAATATGGTGCTATTCTATGCCAAGGGAGGCGTCGCGTGGGACCAAAATACATGGAACCTTGCCAACTCTGATCTATTCTCCGCCCTTGGTAGCGTCCATGAGACTCGCACCGGTTGGACCACAGGAGCAGGCGTCGAATGGGCGTTTGCGGCACCGTGGACGGTGTTTCTCGAGTGGGACTACTATGGCTTCCACAATGGGAATACCTACAGTACCTCCGCGGGCACCACCTCGAGTGTCCTCAACACCGGGCCGCAGACTATCAACGCCGTCTTGCTGGGCTTCAATTACAAATGGGGCCCCCCGCCCTGAACGATGTAATTGCGCTGTGAGTTTTGGTGCTCTGTGCGGGGGGTAGTTTGTCCGTTCTGGCGCCTTTTTTACCCGGATTATGAAGCCTGAGTTCCTGGCGGTTCGTACCGCACCGGTTCCAGGCTGAAGCTCGTTGGGCTTTCACCGCGCTGCCAGACCTCCCACATGTGTAAATAGGCGGCTTCGATGTGCCGCCGATACCGATCGGTATTGAACAACGGGTGGGATAGCTGGTTTCGTCGTAGCCGCTCTCCCAATTCCTTCCGGACAGACTGATCCGAAGCAATCCGCAGAGCTAGCCTCTCGTATGCTTCCGGATCATCGGTCACGAGGTCCGGGGCGCCAATTGCCTGAAGCAGACTAGCTGCCACCCGACCGGCAAAGGACTGTCCGCAACATGTGACCACGGGCAATCCAACCCATAGGGCGTCGGCAGCTGTCGTATGCGCATTGTAAGGTAAGGTGTCCAGGAACAGGTCCGCCAGTCGGTGGCGTGCCAGATGGTCTTTCAGCGGCACTCTGCTGGCAAAAACCAATCGCTGGGGATCGATCCCACGCGCGGCAGCTTCTCGGCGCAAGTTCGTCTCGATCGTGGCGCGTTCGCGAACCAACCAGAGCACGCTGCCCTCGACGCGCTCAAGTAGCCGCATCCAGATATCGAAGACGGGAGGAGTGATCTTGTAGCAATTGTTGAAGCAGCAGAAAACGAAACCTTCAGCGGGCAGGCCCGCCTCCTCGCGCGTGGGCGTCCGCACCGCGATGGGTCGCTTCGAATCGTTGACTTGATAGGTATCTGGAAGATGGACAATCTTCTCAGTGTAAAACGGCTGCCGGTCGAAGGGCAGGACTGTCGCATCGGCAATGATGTAGTCGTAGAAGTTGGCTCCGAGCGTGCCGGGGAAGCCGAGATAATTAACCTGAATCGGGGCCGGTCGAGCGGCGAAGATCCCGGGACGCGCGTCCACAATGTAGCCGCTGCGGTCCACCGCGACGTCAACCTTTAGCTCGTTCAAGAGCGCGGCAACCTCGTGGTCGCTTTGCCGTCGCACATCGTAAAACTGATCGAACGCGCGAATCAGCCTGGCGCGAATTTGGCTTTGGTCGTCAGGACCGAGAGAAACGCCCAGAACCTCGAAGCGTGACCGGTCGTGGATCTCGATGAGTTCGGCGGTCAGATACGCGTTCGGGTGCTGGTGAAAACCGCAGGAAACATACGCAATCCTGATTTTACGGTTGCGCCAGGTTCCGCCGGTCCAAAGCCGCGGCGGGTCGACGGGAACCTCGTGACGAATGAATCGTTGGGCGCATGCCAGCTGCAATGCGGCATCGTTGCTGTAGCCGAGGAAGGTGAAGGCATTGAACAAACGCCCTCTGGCAACACGCGCAGACACCTCGCTCGACAGATTCGCCACTCGCGGCCAGTCGCAGGTCCAGAGGGCAGTGCGCGCCAGCCCATCGAACGCAAGATCATGGTCGGGGTCGATCGAAAGCGCTGCGTCGAAGCTTGCGAGTGCCTCCGCGTCGCGATGGAGCCGAGCGAGCGCTTCACCGCGCCTGGTAAGCGCGTCCGCGTCATTTGGTCTTACGGCAAGTACGCCGTCAAATGCAGCAACGGCCGCCTCGTCGCGTTGTAAGGCGACCAAGGCACCGCCAAGGTTGGCGCGTGCCTCTACATAGTCTGGCTTGATCGTCACCGCCTTCTCGTATTGCGCGATCGCTTCGTCGCAGCGATCTAGGCCCCAAAGCGTGTTGCCGAGGCTATTGTAGGCCTCGTGATAATCCGGCCTTATCGCGATCGCCTTCTCATAGCGCGTGATCGCCTCTTCGAGGCGTCCGACCGCGCGAAGTGCAGTGCCGAGGTTCCAATGGGCTTCGGCGTAATCAGGCTTTATCTCCAATGCCTTTTCGTAGTTGACGATTGCCTTATCGGACTGGTTAAGCAGATGAAGCGCGTTGCCGAGATTGTTGTGGGCTTCGTGATAATCTGGACGGATCGCGATCGCTTTGTGGTACTGCGCAATCGCCTGTTCCAGCCTACCGAGCACCTGCAGGCCGTAGCCGAGGTTGTTGTGGGCTTCGGGAAACATCGGCCGGATCGCGATCGCTTTTTCATAGTTGCGGACGGCCTCCTTAAGAAGGCCGAGCCCGGTTAGGGCGGACCCGAGTAACTGGTGCGCATCCGCGGAGCGCTTGTCGACTTTGACGGCGCGTCGCAAAAGGCTCGCCGCGTCATCAAACCGGCCCTGTTGTAGCCGCAGCAGGCCCAAACGGCACAGCGAGCCGAAATGACGGTCGTTCCCCTTCAAGACGGTCTGATAGCATTGCTCGGCCTCCCGGAAGAGCCCGCGATCATGGAGTGAGACCGCCTGCTGGAAGGTCTGCAGAGGGCTAGCGGAAAGCGTATGCATGGGTGATGTTGCTCGCTTGCCGACCGACTCGCGCGGCGGCAGAACGAGCAAGCCAGCTTAATGGGCCTAGTCGCGGCCGTTTGTAAACCGCGGCCGGACGAGCAGCAAGTCGCCGATTCCTTGGATTTTTAGGGAGTGAATCCGAGGCGTCAAAGGCGAGGCACGCCATGGATCGTTGCCGTTCCCCTTCACTCAACGTATCGTTTGCGACCGGCTTCATTGGGATTCGGCAAGCAATCGGAGTGCAACTTTATCAATCTTGCCTGAAGAATTCTTCGGCAGCGCCGATATGATATTGATCTGTCGCGGTATCTTGAAGGCGGTGAGGTGCGTACGGCAGTGGGCAATGAGCTCGCCTGCTGTCACGCTGCGGCCGCACGTTACGTAGGCGACCAAGACCTGTTCGTTTTCGTTTCCAGATGACCGAATCGCCAAGACCGCGGATTCAATTACCGCGTCGTGCGCGTGGAGAACAGCTTCTACCTCTGCCGGAAATATCTTCGCACCACCCCTATAAATGACCTCCGATATCCGGCCTTTGAGGTAAAGGAATCCTAGTGAATCGATTGAGGCAAGTTCACCAGGATAGTACCAGCCATTCCGGAAATCCTCAGCCGAGGAAAGGCCTGAGCCGACAATGGGAGATGTCAAGGCCGGGCCCCGGCACCGCAGACGTCCAGAGACATCCGGTCCGATTGGCCGTTCATCCTCATCGACCACCTCAAAGTCGATGAGTGCGTGCGGACGGCCGACGCTCGTTGGACGTTCGGCCATATCACCGGGTCGCAACAGCGAAATGAGCCCAATTGCTGTTGCGCCGTAGCCTTCATAAAACTTGGGCGTGAGCTGGCGGAGGGCCTCGCTCTTTTCTTCGGGAAAAAGAGGCGCCCCGACAGAAATCAGAAATTCAATAGAGGGAAAGAGCGGACCTCGATGTCCGGTCATTTGCAGGAACTGACGCACCAGCGATGGCGCGATGAGGCCGGTAGTCACGTCGAACCGACTCACTGTTTCTATAAATTCCGCTGCACTGAATAGCGATGGGTATAAAATGACAGTATCGCCACGCATGAGAAAAGCGAAACAGAGCTTGCGACCGGAGCTGAAGTAAAGCGGAAACGTCTGGAGATACCGATGACGGCGGGTTGCAGGTAACATCTCCAGATAAGCCGCGGCTTGCAAGAAAAGGTGCAGATGCGTCGCCATTGTGAATTTGGGAATGCCTGTCGTCCCCGAACTCCCCAATAAGGCTGCTGGGGCGTGCCAATCCAGTGGCAAATCGACCGCGTGCTGAGCCCTTTCAAGAGCGGCGTTCCAGGCATCGTCTAGGGCAATTTTCGGACAAGACCCGCCGATGTCGATCCCCGATGCTACGATCACGAGTTTGGGCACGAGTTCATTCACTACGCGCGTTCGCTCTGTCGGGCGAGCCCGCCAATCAAGTTCGATCGCGATGCCACCGACGCGCGCGATCGCGAGCAAGACAACGAGATGCTCACAGTCATCTTTGAGGCAGAGACCGACAGAATCCCCCTGCCCGATACCCACCTCGGCCAAATAGCCCGCCGCGCGCAAAACACGGTCTGCAAGTTCTGCGTAGGTCATTGTCCGCTCCCCCTCGAGCAACGCAGGAGCGGACGGCTGCAATCGCGCATGACGAAGAATGGGTTCAATAAAGTTCACGACGAACCTTTGGACGCTATTCGACAGAAAACTTACGATTTATCCGCATTCATAACGCCAACGCGATCAAGAATTCCTGTCGAGATTAGGGTCGTTTCAATCATGGACCATCCAAGCCAGCGGTCCGCCTAATCGAAGCGTCATCATGCCGATGCAAAGTCGGTCCGGCGGCACTTTCGGCTCGGGTTCCGGCGTTTATCGCACCTTCCAGAACGAACTTGAGCACGCGGGCAAAGTCGTGCCGCGCCGATCGGAACATTTCCCTGTGAGTGCATGGCAAAACGTGGGCCGTGGGCGCTTGAGGGAGAAGCTTGATCCAGTGCATCTGGGGGTGAAAAATTCCAGGTGCATGCGCAATCGATAGGATCATCACGGTCGCACCCGGGAACACCTCCGGCACGTGTCTGGATAGGGCAACCAGCGAGTTCACCCCGGCCAGCGTTGCGAGGTGCACCTGGGTTTGATCATCGGGCTCGAAGGGCAGATCCGCGTAGGAAATCGACGCGCGCTCCAACAGCTGACCGCGCACCCGCTCGTACAATTGCGCTGCGACCTGAGCGTCGTGGGGATTAACAGTCTGATTTTGCTTGATAAAGCCCGGAGGAACTGTTGGCGGGTCTGCTAGAATCACGGGACCGACCTCCCGGCCCCGCGCCTGAAGTTCGCGGACCACCTCGATTGCGGCCAATCCGCCAACACACATGCCCCCGATTAGAAGGGGGCCGTTCGGCTGGGCGCGGAGGATCTCCTCGACATAACCGAGTGCCATATCCTTAACGCCGCCGGGTTTCGTCGTCCCGCGACTGTCGATGTTGTTCGCATTAATGCAGTAAAATGGCTGGTCTTGGCCTAAAGCTTGCGCCAAGAAGCGCCCGATCGACATGAATCCAATCAAACCGTGAATAAAATAAAGTGGGGGTTTTGTTCCCGAGGTCCTAACTGGAACCAGCATTGTCTATTTCGCTCCTTGCTGCATGCCATCGATTCTCTCGGCCATTTGTTCGATGGTCCCCGCTTCAACCAGCAGTGCCCACGGGATCTTGAGTCCGAATTTCGTCTCGCATTCCGCGAAGATGCTGGCCGCCAACAACGAATCTCCGCCAAGATCCTCATAGCTGTCCGCAACGCCCACACAATCCATGCCGAATGCACGACGCCAAATGTCCGCCAACATCCGCTCTGTGGGCGATCGTGGCTCGATATACGGCCCCAATAATGGAAGCTGCCGCCGTTGAATGATTGCGTCCGCAGTCACTGACCCGTTCCTAATACCCAGATGGCACCAACCGTTTTGACCAACACGGCATTTTTATACCGATCTTGACGCGTTGCAAATTTATTGTATTGGAAATGGCCGCGCAGCGAGCGAGCCAGATATAAAGCTGATTATCTCGCCTTTGTTTTAGCAATCGAAATGACCGACCCCGAATTACCACCTCTGCCTGCGATCTCCCCCGTGACGCTCGTGCTTGCCCAATTGAGGGAGGCGAGGGAATGGCAAAGGGTGGCCACGCTGGCGTCAGCGATCATTACCAAATCTGGTCGTCCATATTCAATTGAGCAGGCATTGGAGATCGTCCAGGACCTTCACTCTGCGTTGTATCCAGGTCGCAACTTCGGTCCCTACAAGGAATGGGAAAAGACTAAGGACGCAAGATTGAAGAAGGTTCACGTCTAATTTTTATTTTCTTTCCTGGGCTCTGCCGTCCGCATTGAAAAATGTGCACTCAAGGTACAGCACCTTATAAGGCCGCCAACCACCTTTCCGCTACGCAAGTTTGCGGTAGTCGACCGCACCTAGCGGCTGTATTGCGAAAAAACGAGAAAAAGACGAATATTGATGCTGGGCTTGGGAGTGATCTGGAGAACCGCGACTGACTGACCGAACCCAAGGCCTAAATGAGAATCCGGCCACGTCATGGAGTCTAGTGGGCAAAATAAATGGATTTGCCCAGCTTGACCCCGCTCGCGAAGCGCTCGTAGACGAGCAATACAGCATTTCCTTTGGAGAGCTGCCGCCTCTCATCAACAAATACGAGCAGCGCCTACGCGAATTGGGAATCTCGCCCAATTGCACGGTGGGGCTCTCGATCTCCGAACAGATTCCCCATGTTTTGGTTTGCCTGGCGCTACTCAAGCTGCGCGCGCATCAGGTGACGCTCGACACGCGCGAATCCCCGCAATACATCACCACCATTTGCGATCGACTTGATGTTTCGCGCGTCATCCGACTGGCAGACGGCTTTGACTCGGCGTCTGCCGGTTTGCGTGATTTCGACGTGACAATCCGCGAGGGCGCTACTGCAGAGCCGGTCCTGCAGCACGATCGCGATCCGCTGATCTTCGCGATGACATCGGGTACGACACAAGGGCCGCGCATCGTCCCCTATACCGAGCACATTCTTGCGCAACAAGCCATGCGTTATGACGGATTTAACTTCGATCGGGTGCTGGCACTACCGTCTATCCAGCATGACACCCCAAAGCGCCTTCGACTGATGTCGCTATTCCGTGGCGCGACGTCCCTTTTCTATCGAGGGAATACCAGCACCTGGCGGGACATTGCACAATTCGTCGCCGATAAGAGCGTCGACTTTTTAAGAATTACGATTCTGAATGCCGTCACTCTTTCAAAACAGCCCGGGCACCGTCTTGCGTCGACAACATCGATTGACATTGGCAGCACTCATATTTCGATCGGGCTGCGGAAGTTAATACAGAAAAACCTGTCCGAACATCTTTACGTCCACTACGGCTCAACCGAGTCCGGTAGGATTGCAATGACAACGCCCGATGAGCATGACGAACGCGAAAGCGTCGGTCGGCCTCTAAAGGGGGTGACCGTCGAAATCATCGACGGCAATGGTGTGCCGATTCCCGCAGGACAGATCGGCGAGATTCGGGTACGGGGCGAAGGAATGGTCAGCGGGTACCATGACGATCCGAAGGAAAGCGCTCGGCGCTTTCGTGACGGCTGGTACTATCCGGGCGATCTGGGATCGATGACCGCGGACGGCAAATTGATTGTTCGCGGTCGTAAGGATGATATGATGATTTTGAACGGTTTCAACATTTATCCTGCCGAGATCGAAAGGGCGTTTGAACGTCATCCTGAGGTCGTTGCGGCGGCGGCGTTCCCCATTCGATCGAGATCGCACGGTGAAATTCCTGCGGTGGCGATTGAGCTCGCGAAGGGGAGTAAGATGACCGAACAGGCATTGATGCGATATTCGAGAGACCGCCTCGGCATACGCTGCCCCCGCAAGGTCTTCATTGTCGACCGGATGCCGCGGAACGCTCTGGGAAAGATATTGACAAGGACAATCGCCGCAATGGTCAACGGCGATTTCGTAATATCGTGAAACAGAACAACATAAGGCAGTTCATCCTCGACGCGTTCGAACAGGCCAGCGTGCCGTCCATTCGCGATCATGAAGGTCGCGCCGCATTCCTCGACGGCAAGGGCGACGTCAATTTTGACGCGCTTGAGTTGGACAGCTTGGCACGCATGGAATTGTGCATTTACATCGAAGTGAATACCGGAATTGAGCTGACGCCTGATCAACTCGATAAGATTAAATCGCTAGAGGGATTGGCAAGCGCCTTGGCCGCCTATACATGATCGAGCTATTCCAACGCCAAATTGTAAAATGCCGAACACCGAATGAGATTAATCGTCTGCACATCGCTTTGGAAAACCGCATCACACCTTTGGAATTCGTAGCGCTGTCGAAAATCATTTCGGATCGCTATTCGTCCACGCAGAATGTGGCGTGGCTCGAGAAGCTTAGCCGACAGTTGAACCTAAGCCACAAGCCGCAGCCGGAAAGATACATCCGGACACGGATAAAATCCAACATGTGTCTATATTCAGATCAGACGCCGCGATCGGATAAAGTACTGGCAATCTGCTTTTCCGGAGGAGCACGACGATTGCAGATGCCTATTCCGACATTTCTGCAGCATCTATCTGCCTCTCGAGTCGATGTCATCCTTCTGCAACGACACCACAACTGGAATTATAATAACGGCCTAGGCGGTCTGGCCGATTCATTCGAGACACTCATCAATGTAATCGGACAAGTCATTAAATCGTTGAACTACAAAAGCGCCGTAACGTATGGCACGAGCGGCGGCGGTCTCCCGGCCCTGGTGACGGCCATTTACCTCGGTTTGGACAAAGGCGTCGCGATTGGTGCGGCTTCCGTGGAGAGCGATCGTTGGCGTTTTCTCAAAGAGACCGTCAGGTTTCAGCAGGCTGTCGAGCGTTACGACGGCAAACCCAAACTGGTGAGCGTGTTTGGCGCCGATTTCGAACGTGATGCCAGGGCGGCCGCTGACCTGAGGCGGTACTTCCCGACGGAATTTTGGGCTATCCCAGGAGAGGCGAGACATGGCGCTATTCAAAAATATTTAAGGTCGGGAGAGCTTGGCAGCTTTCTGTCGACCGTGCTGTTTGGCCAGTAGGAGAAGCGGGCCAACAAGACCAGCATGTCTCCGCGCGTTCTGACATGCGAGATTACGATGGCTAAGCGCTGTGCGTATAGAACGCTTGCTGCTTCTCATCGGTCGCCAATGCCTGTATTTGAGGCCGAGGTTTGGACCGCGCCAACAATGGCCGCGAATATTATCAAACGATTTAGAAAAATCAGTAATATCGCGAACGTGTTGAAAGCACGGGACGCTGTTCAAAGGGTGGCCTAGAGACTAGAATGCTTGCCTGCTTTAATTGGAGCAATCGAAATGTCCGCCCCTGGATCACCGCCACCGCCTTCGATCTCGCCCAGGGGGATCGCAATTGCGCAGATGACGGAAGCGGTAAAGTGGCAAACCGTCACTATTCTGGCGTCAGCCATCATTACCGCATCCGGTCGCCCGTATTCAATTGAGCAAGCGCTGGAGATCGTGCAGGACATTCACTTCGCCTTGTATCCAGAACGCAAGACCGATATCTATAAGGAATGGGAAAAGACCAAGGATGCGAGGCTAAAGAAAGTCCGCGTCTGATTTTCGCTATTCTATCTCAGCCATAAACGCTTCAATGGTCTGTCACCAAGTCGGAAAATAAATCTGGCCGAATTGCTCATGCAGCTTGGGATTCATCTGGGAAATTCCAGTCGACTCAGGTTTGTTTGGAACTGGGATAAACGGGCGTGCTGGTATTGGCCAATTGGGACATGCGTCATAACGGAGGTGGGCTTGGCTCCAGTTCAATATCTTCATGACGAAATCGCCGGCGTCGGTTGGTCATGCAAGCCGCCTCATGCAAATGGTCTCCGACCTGCATGACGGAGACTTCAGGATGAACAAGATTTTTCAAATCGGATTCAACAGATGCGGCACAACGACACTGTTCGAGTTCTTTCAGAAAAATAAGATACCATCTATTCACTGGGACAGGGGACAGCTTGCAAGACGCTTTCTGGAGCGCAAGAAGCATAATGAGGATCCGTTCCTCGATTACCAGAACATCACGTTCTTCTCCGACATGATGTACTTGTCATACGATGAACTGATCGAACCATATCGAGACTTTGAATATATCCATAAGTACTATCCTGACTCATACTACATTCTAAATACCAGACCATTCGGAAAGTGGGTCAAGAGCCGTCTCGGTCACTCGGATTTTGCAAAACGGTATCAAAGCGTCTTTAATCTGAAGAGCTTGGATGATGTGATCCAGCATTGGCGTTTGGCGTGGTATGAACAGCACCATAGGATATTGAAGTACTTCGAACTGTTTCCCCGACAAATGCTCTATTTTGATATCGAGCTCGATGGGCCGCAGCAGATCGTTCAGTTTCTGAACAAAGAATTCAAATTGGACCCCAGCCTTTATGGTCACGAAAATAGAGCTGTGGCTCATCAGGTCCGCTGGAGAATGTAACCACAATTGACGATGAGATCACGAGCCACCTCGATCGGGTGGTTTGTGTCCGTCGATCCCGAAACTAGCTGAACCGGAGGTTGTTCAACGCGACAGGCCTGTAAGACGGGGCAGCTTTCGACGCGCTAGGCGGCGATCTCGTAACGATTTGATTATAAACGATTTTTACTCGATCCGCGATCAATCTCACTGTCTCGGAAATGCAAAGTCAATCGTGCTGTTGCGAAAATGCTACGGTGCCGGAATTACGTTGATTATGCGCGAAATACGCGGGGTTATCCGATTGCAGCAAGCCCGCGGAATCCATAGGATGATCTGGAGAAGTGTAGGGGGCATGGATGAGCCGTAAACGATATCTTCTTGCCAGCGTCGGCAGTCTTGCCGCAGCGACCTCCGGGGGCGCTTTGGCTGCCGATCTGCCCTTGAAGACCCCCGCTCCGGTGCCAGTGGCCGCGCCCTCGTGGGAGGGTTTGTACGTCGGTGTGAATGCTGGCGCAGCGTGGGAGGGTGTAAACGCCACCGGTCAAGTCTACACCTCCGCGGGCGCTGCGTTTCCTCCAGCACTGCGTACCACGGCTTTTATTGGCGGCGGGCAAATCGGCTACAATTGGCAACTGCCAAACTTCGCTTACGGTGTGGAAGCCGACTTTTCCGGGCTGCCCGGGAACGGAATGTTTGATTCGCCGGACGGTCGATCTTCTCTGAGCAGCAAGACAAGTTGGGTAGCCTCTCTTCGCGCCCGAGCCGGCATTACATTTTCGGACACTTTTGCCTACGTAACCGGTGGCGTCGCTTTCGCGCAAATCAGTAACACGGTAAATGCTGGTGACCCCCACGGGCTTCCGAACGTCAAATCGGACACCAACACGCGTACCGGCTGGGTATTCGGCGGCGGCATTGAGCATATGTTGACAGCGCACTGGACGCTCGGCGCGGAAGTTTTGGCCTACGGATTCGGTAACGACACGGCACAAGCGCCGTCTGTTACAGGCTCCGGTGCCTCTAACTTTAAGGCCACAAAATTTACCAACCAACTTATTGTTGCGCGGGGAAAGCTGAACTATAAATTCTAAGCGCACACCAGAGTTGGCTGAATTCGCGGTGGAATTGAAGACGGTACCAAAGCCCCGGAGGAAAACTCCGGGGCTTTTTCATTGCAGCGTTGACCTGATAAGTTGTGATTCAAAGTAGTTATGGACTGCACCCTGTTTTGACTTAGCAGGCCTCATCCGAATGCGGGGTTAGTCGGCGATCGTCCATCGCTGGCGTTTCGGAGGTTTTGCGGATGCGCGTGATAGATATGATCCGGTTTTGGGCACGGACGATGCCCCACCGCCCGGCCGTCATTCAGGCTGAAATGGTGACCACGTATCAAGGATTGGATAATGCGATCGAATCCATCGGTGTCCACATTGACACTATGAATCTTGACAAAAGCGAGCCAGTCGCTGTCTCGATCGCCAATCCTTCCTTTATGATCGCAACGACCTTCGCATTATTTCGGTGCGGCTACAGCGTCGCATTGGTCAACCCAACACTATTTCCCTACCTCAGGCCCGCTGGCATTAGAAATCTCGTTTACGACACTCAGGGCCAAGTCCTGTCGGGCGGAAGGAATATCCGGTTCGAGCCGTCCTGGCTCCCGACCGCAGGTTTGGCGGGAGCGAAGCGACCGAGTCCAAGCCGGCCGGTTGAAGTGAACGTTCATGCGATTTTTTTCACTTCAGGAACTACCGGATTGCCTAAAAAGATTATCCAGTCCGGGGCGGCTCTGGACCAACTGCTGCAGTATCCGTTCACGTGCGCCACCGGTGCTCATCAAAAAGTTCTCGTCATGCCCGGGCTTTCGAGCACGTTCGGCTTTAACCGAGTTTGCGAGCTCCTCAACACAGGAAAAACGGTATGCCTCGCGCCGTTTGGTGAGTCTGCTCTTTGGCTGATTCACGTTTTTGGTATCGAATTTGTCATCGCCTCCGCATCCCAAGCGCTTACCCTCACCGAACTTAAGAATAAGAATCCCGGCTACCGATTAGACTCACTGCATGCCGTTTTGATCGGTGGTGGTAAGCTTGGGCCGCTTGCCATAAGGCGGATGCGCGCTACTTTATGCAAGAATCTTCTGAGCCAATATGGTTCCACTGAGGCTGGAGTCATTGCTCTGGCTCCCTTCGACTTGATTGAGAATATCCCGGGGGCAGTTGGATTCCTATTGCCATGGACCGAACTTGAGATTGTCGATGAGATCGGTCAGATTTTACCGTTGGGAGCGGAAGGGTTCATCCGCTATCGGACACCGCAATTCATCGAAAACCTCAAGATTATGGAATCAAATAAATCAGATGCAAAAGATGAGTGGTTCTACCCCGGCGACATCGGCGCCATCAATCCGCAGGGTGTCTTGCACCTGACAGGGCGTAGCGCTGATATCATCAACCGCGGTGGCCATAAGGTTTCCGCGACCAAGATCGAAGAAATTCTCGAAGCGTTGCCTGCGATTAAAGAGGCCGCGGCGTGCGCAGTCATGGACCAGTCCGACCTCGAGGAGATTTG
>Ga0206877_10218_pt2 | contig 13135 bp, 12 predicted proteins | sample Alteio_BWOrgCont_7_FD_152623 | JGI IMG/M metagenome (GOLD analysis project Ga0206877, IMG submission 152623) | Enriched cells from forest soil in Barre Woods Harvard Forest LTER site, Petersham, Massachusetts, United States -... | ecosystem: Environmental > Terrestrial > Soil > Temperate forest >...
GCCCCGCACCATTTGGCCAGCGCAAGTTGAAAACCCGAAAAGCAGATCACGCCAAGGGCGACGCGTTCCTGCCTGGCGATTTCCGTGAGCCGCCCCATCACGTCATTTTCGATCAGGAAGTAGGCCCGGCCGAGGAAATTGTCGTCTCTCGGCTGGTCGAAAGGCATTTCGGAGGCCGGCGCGTCTTTCAGGCGCTGATGCCAATAGTTCAAATATCTGCCCATATTTTTCTCGAGCGTGCGACGCTGGAACAACGCATAGCCGGAGTATTGCGTCACCGGCGCCAGTGCCGCGCTGCTGCCAGCCTCATAAACCGCTTCGATCTCACGGCGCAGGATTTGCGATGACCAGGCATCCCCGAAATAATGATGCATCAGTATGCCAAGAAAAACATTGCCCTCCTCATCCTCAAAAGCCCGGCAGCGAAATCCGGTCTGGTCAAAAAGGTTGATCGGCGTGGTGAAGAATGACGTCAGCGGCGAACCAGGTTTTTTTTCCTGATAGGCGACGATGTCGGTTTGAGAGGCTCTGACCAGAGATAGTTCTTCCGCCGTGGTATTTTGGGGCACCAGCGTGGCGCGGCCCTTCTCGACTGCAAGGCTGCTACGCAGCGCCTCGTGGCGGGCGACAATCGCGGCAATGCTTTGCCCGAGCCGGAGAATGTCCGGCGCCCGGCCCAAAGGCAAGAGCAAGGAGGCGGTATGGGGTATCCTAGGGGCGAAATTTTCCGCCCGCCAAAGATGCTCAACCCTCACCGGCAGTGCATAGGGTTGGCGCTCGAGATCCTCCAGCCCCAGGATCGCACGGGCCCGATTTTCGATTGCGGCGATGGGAAGCTTTTTTTCCACGCGGTTCCCGAATTCCCCCGACCCGGAATATCAGCAGGGTCCCACCCTTTCAACTGTTCGGCGCGCTGCCTGGGGATTTGGGATGGCGGCTATTCCTGTTTAAAGTAACGCACCTGGGGGCAATGCATGAATGGCGTGATCGCAGCAAAAAAAGACCTGATCTATTACGGCTGGTTCGTCCTGGCCGCCGGTGCCGTCTCGGAAATGCTGGCGATCGGCGCGACGAGCTATGCCGCCGGATTTTTTGTGCTGCCCTTGCAGGCCGAATTCCACCTGTCACGGGCCAACGCGGGCGTGCCGGTTCTGCTGGTTTACTTTGGCGCAATCTTCGTCGCGCCTTATGCGGGGCGGATTCTCGACCGTTATCCCGTCCGTTTGGTCATCAGCGCCGGGGCGTTGTGCTTCGCGGCGGCGCTGGCGGCAATCGCCCTGTTGTCGTCCCTCTGGCTGATGGCGTTGTTGCTGCTGGTGCCGGCGGAGGCGGGTTTCATGCTGTTTGGACCCATGACCACGGCGACGCTGGCGTCGCGATGGTTTTTCCGCCGCCGTGGCCTGGCCCAGGGCATCGCCGCCATCGCGCTTTCGGGGGGTGGTCTTTTCGTCGCGCCGCTGCTGAGCAAAGCCATTGAAGTTTACGGCTGGCGGCACGCCCTTTTGGGAGAAGCGCTGGCGATAGGCGTGATCGTGACGACACTGGCGCTGCTGGTTCTGAAGGACGACCCGGCTCGCGCCGGCCTTGCGGGACACCCTGAAAATAAAGGGCGAAACGATTTGGTGCGGCCGGCGAACACGCCGCAACCAAGTGAAAACGCCGCCCTGCCGTCCGGGGCTTGGCACAATATTCTGGGCAGGCGTGGTTTCTGGGCCCCGAGCCTGCTGGTAGCGACCGCGGCGGGTGTCTGCGAAGCCATTGTGATCGCCATGCCGCCTTATGGCCATCAGCTGGGCATTGCCGCCGCTCCGGTGGCATTGCTGATATCGGGGTTCTCGGTCGCCGCCGCGCTGACCAAGATCGCGGCGGGAGCCCTGGCGGATTTCTGGGACAAGCGGATTCTGCTTTTCGTGTCCGCCCTTGGCTTGCCGCTGTCCCTGGTGATTCTGTCCTGGTTCGCCGGTTACGGCGCGCTGCTGGCGGCCTGCTGTGTCGCGGGCATCGCGCAGGGCGGCCTTATTCCCACTTCCGCCTCTCTGCTCGCGGCCCGTTTCGGCGCCGCGCGCTTTGGCTCCGTCATGGGATGGACCTATGCGCTGATCGGCGCGGCGACGATTGCGGCGGTGCTGTTCTCGGGCGCGATGTTCGACCGCACCGGCGGGTATCAGCCGGCATTCCTGGGACTGCTGGGATTTTCGCTGTTGATGGTGTTCCTGGCGTGGCTCATCGACGCTCGCTCGCCGGACCGCGCCACCGCTGATCCCTAGACGAATCGCGTTCTTTCCGGGGAACACCCTGTTCCTGTTTTGGCGCGGACGAGCCCGACCGTTGCTATGCTATTGAGATAACGGCACTTTTGGTCGTAGAATCACACATGATTCACCCGGAACCGCCGCAAAGCGTGGCCATTGCCTGGGTAAAGCGGCATCGCACCGCGCTGCTGATCGCCGGACCGGCGCTGGCCGTGGCAATTATCCTGTTTTTTTATCTGAGCGGCGGCCGTTACGTTTCCACCGACGATGCCTATATCCAGAGCGCCCGGGTGGACATCAGCGCCAATATTTCGGCGCGCCTGGATGCGATTTATGTTCACGACAATCAACCGGTTCGCGCCGGAGCGATTCTGCTCCGGCTCGACCCCAGGCGTTTCGAAGTCGCAGTGCGCGAGGCCGAGGCGCAACTGGCGGCCTCGCGCCTCAAGGTTCAGACGTTGCAGGCTGCCTATCACGAGCGCCTTACCGATCAGACCGCCGCACAGGACACGCTGGCTTTCCAGCAAAAGGAATATGACCGGCAGGTCAAACTGGCTGAGGCGGGCATCTCGTCCAACGCCCAGCTTGAACAAAGCGCGCATGATCTTGCCGCGACGCGGCAAAAGCTTGAGGCAGCGCGCGAGGAATCCGCCAGCGCTTTCGCGGAACTGAACGGCGACCCCAATGCGTCACCGGACAGCCAGCCGATGGTCAAAGAGGCCCTGGCGGCTCTGGACCGGGCCAATCTCGAGCTTTCCGACACTGTTGTGCGCGCGCCGGTGGATGGCGTCGTCACCAAGGTGGAGCAAATTCAGGCCGGCGATTATGTCCAGGCGGCGGCGCCCCTTTTCGCGCTGGTATCGAACAAGCAAGTCTGGCTGGAAGCGAATTTCAAGGAAACCGACTTGACCAATATCCGGCCGGGACAATCAGCCAGTTTCACGGTGGATACCTATCCGGGCCAGCGGTTCAACGCCACAGTCGAAAGTGTAAGTCCGGGCACCGGATCCAGTTTTTCATTGCTGCCGCCGGAAAATTCCTCAGGTAACTGGGTCAAGGTGGTGCAGCGGTTGCCGGTGCGGCTTTCCATTATGGGCAAACCGGAGATTATATCGCTGAACGCAGGAATGAGCGCGGTGGTGACGGTGGACACCAAGCCGCCGTCCGGCCTTTCCGGAAGCGACTGATGACGGACGCCGCGCACGCAGACTGGACGGCGATTCCCAATCGGACCTTGATAACTGTTTCCGTGATGCTGGCCACCATCATGCAGGCGCTGGATTCGACCATCGCCAATGTCGCCCTGCCCCATATTCAGAGCACGCTGGCCGCCACACAGGATGAAGCGGCCTGGGTGCTGACCTCTTATATCGTGGCCGCGGCGGTGATGTATCCCCTCACCGGCTGGCTGGCCAACGCCTATGGCCGCCGCGAGGTCTTTCTGATCTCCGTCGTCCTTTTTGTCGTGGCCTCGGCGCTTTGCGGCGCCGCCGCGTCGCTGCCGCAGCTGGTTTTGTTTCGCGTGCTCCAGGGCGTGGGCGGGGCGGCGCTGGTGCCGCTATCACAGGCGATCCTGTTTGAAATCAACGCCCCCAAGGATTACGGGCGGGCGATGTCGATCTGGGGCATCGGCGCGACGCTGGCGCCCATGCTGGGGCCGGTGCTGGGCGGGTGGCTAACCGACAATTACAGCTGGCGCTGGGTCTTCTATATCAACTTGCCGATCGGCATGCTGGCGTTCCTGGGTCTCTTTCTCAGCCTGCCGAAGGGGCGCAGACACAGTTCGGCGCGCTTTGATTTTTTCGGCTTTGCCAGCCTTAGCCTGGCGGTCGCATCGTTTCAGCTGATGTTGGACAGGGGTCAGACGCTGGACTGGTTTTCCTCGCGCGAAATTACCTTCGAGGCGATCGTGGCAGCGCTGAGTTTTTATGTTTTCCTGGTGCATATGCTGTCCAGCGACAAGCCGTTCGTCACACCCGCCTTATTCCGGGATCGCAACTATGTAGCCGCCAACATTTTCCTGTTCCTGATCGGCATCGTGCTGTTCGCGACCCTGGCCCTGCTGCCGCCATTGCTGCAGACCAAAATGAATTACCCCGTGGTTCTGGCGGGCTTGGTGATTGCGCCGCGCGGCTTGGGCACCATTGCCGGCATGTTCCTGGTCGGGCGCCTGGTGCCGCGCTTTGACGCCCGTATCATCATGGCAATCGGTATGGGCCTGACGGCCTATTCGCTGTGGCTGATGACGCGCTATTCCCTGTTGATGGATACAGGACCTGTCATCATCGCCGGCGTCTTTCAGGGGGCGGGAATTGGCGCGGTGAATGTTTGCCTTTCCACTGTGGCCTTTGTCACCCTGCCGGCGAGGCTGCGCAATGAGGGAACCGCGATCTCAAACCTGATACGCAACATCGGCGCGGCGATCGGGATTTCGGTGCTGGTATTCCTGCTGACGCAAAATATCCAGCGGATGCACGCTTCCCTGGCGGGGCACGTCACTGCTTACAACATGACTGCAAACGCCGCAGCCGCGAGCGCGCATATCGATGTCACAACGGCCAAGGGCCTGATGATGCTCGACCGGCTGATTACCGATCAGGGCACCATGGTCGCCTATATCGATGATTTCCGGTTGATGATGATTCTCACTCTGCTGACGATTCCCTTCCTTCTGCTCTTCAGACGGTCCAAGCCCCAAAACGCATGAACAAGAAACATCTGGCGGCTCTTTCCGCGTCTCTGTTGCTCGGCGCCTGTACGGTGGGGCCGGACTTTGTGCCGCCTGAGGCGCATACCGCGCCCAGCTATACCGGACCCGGTGATACCGCGCTGTCGGGAGACCAGCAGTTGGTGCCGGGCAGGCCCCCCGACAGCGAATGGTGGAAACAGTTTCAGTCCCCGGCCCTCGACGATCTGATGGCAAAAGCGGCTGTCGGAAGCCGGGATGTTGCCGCCGCCAGGGCGCGCCTGACAGAGGCCGAAGAGGAAGTCAAAGCGGGGGCGGGCGCGCTGTTGCCGCAGGTTTCACTTGGCGCGGCTGTGGGCGAACAGAATTACAGCGTCGGCCTGCGCACGCCGCTGAGCGTCACGCTCCCCAACTTCACCTATTATGCAGTTGCCCCCACGGTGTCGTTCCCGCTCGATCTGTTTGGCGGCGGCAAACGTAGCGTTGAGCGTGATGAGGCCAGCGCCGACTATCAGAGATACGAACTGCAGGCCACGCTGCTGTCCCTGTTCGCAAATATCGCTTCCGAAGTCTTCCGCAACGCGGGAGCGCGGGCCCAGATCGCCAACATGCAAGACGTCATCCAGGGTGACGCGCGCAATGTGGCGCTGGTTCAGAGCGCGCTGAACGCCGGATCGGCGACCCGCACACAATTGCTCACTGTGCAAAGCCAGCTCGCCACCGACCGGACACTATTGCCGGATTTCCGGCAAGAAGAGGCCCTGTCACGCCATGCCCTGGCGGTGCTTGCGGGCCAACCGGCGGGCGGATGGATCATGCCCGATATGGCGCTGGACGGCTTCACTTTGCCGAAGGAAATTCCTGCCTCGCTTCCTTCCGAACTGATCCACCAACGGCCGGACATTATGGCGGCGGAAGCCGAACTTCATATGGCCAGTGCCGCCATCGGCATCGCCACGGCCAATCTCTATCCCCAGATCAGCCTGAGCGCGACATTGACGCGGCAGGCCCTGACCCCTGCTGCACTGTTCTCGGCCTCGCCGAATATCTGGAATATCGCGGCGGGCTTGACCCAGCCCTTGTTCAACGGCGGGTCGTTGAGCGCCGAGCGCCGCGCGGCCATCGCCGCATACCAGGCGGCACTTGCCGACTACGAGAAAACAGTTCTAGCCTCGTTTGGCGAGGTTGCCGACAATCTTGAGGCGCTGTCCAATGACGCCGAGAAAGTGGCGGCCGAGAAAGCGGCTGAGCAAAGTTCGGCGGACGCGCTTGACCTGTCCCGCCGCTCTTATGAAGTGGGCAATTCGGGCATTCTGGACGTGATTGACGCGGAGCGGCGCTATGCGGAGGCCAAATTGGGATTGTCGCAGGCCCAGGCGCAGCGCCTGCTGCATACAGTTCAGCTTTATGTTTCCCTGGGCGGCGTGACGATTCCAGCAGGCGCGCAAACGGCATCGGACCCCGCTGAGTCGTGCTGCACATATTGAGGCGACAGAGATGAGCAAGCAGTCGGTTGAACAGTGCGTGATTTCCCTGGCGAAAAAAATTCTTCCCGGGGCCGCGAACCACACCGTCACCAGAGACATGGACCTGGTGATGGATCTCGACGCCGACTCTCTGTCGCTTGTGTCCCTGATCTTCGCAATTAACGAGGAACTCGGCGTGGGCACGGCGGATATGGGGACGCTGATGACCGAAAGCCGGACCGTGGGCGATTTGATTTCCGCCGTCGAACGCCTGAAAAAAGGCTGATCAGTGCAGATTGTGTTTGGCCGCGATGGCCCGCCGGTCGAGCTTCATGTTCGGACGCAGCATGCCGTTGTCCACGGAAAAACCCGCCTCGGCGAATATCACGTTGCCAATCTGCGCCGCCTGCGTCGTCGTCATACTTCTGACGAAGTCGCGTGTGCGCGCCCGCGCCTCCTGATTTTCGGGATGATTGAGGACAATGACGGCGGCCAGCGTCACCCCGCCCGGTTTCAGGAACACGGCCGCTTGGGCGATGTCGGGGCAGCCGGCGAGTTCGCTTTCCACCAGTTCCGGATGGATCTTGTTTCCGCCCGAGGTAACGATCAGTTCTTTTTTCCTTCCCAGCAGATAGAGATAACCATCCCGATCCAGCTTTCCGATATCGCCGGTGGCGATCCGGCCCGGAGCTATGAAGGTTCGCTCGTTTTCGCCTTCTACGCTCTGGAAATAGCGTTTTGTCAGGGATGTTTCGCGCCGCACGATGATTTCGCCATCTTCGGTGAACTCCAGTCCGACCCCCGGCACCGGTTTTCCCACCGAGCCGAATTTTTTTGAATTTGCCGGCCGATAGGTGAGAGAACCGGTTTCCATCAGCCCATAGGTTTCGCAGAGCGGCAACTGCATTTTGGCAAAGAAGGTGGCGACATCGCGCTTGATCGGCGCCATGCCGGTTATCAGTAGGCGCATCCGGCCGCCGAACTGCCGGTAAAATTCTCCAAACAGGATTTCCGCCAAAGCGCGGCGCAGGCGCGGTATGGGAATAAAAGAAAGGAGATTTCCCAGGAACGTCCAGGCAGCTTTCTTGAATTGAGGAAAATTGACAAAGCGGGTATAGATCATCTGGAAGTACATCGGCGGCGCGACCAGAATGGTGGGATGCAGCGTGGTGATGCCGGCCATTAGCTGAACATAGTCGGTGATGATGAGGTCGAAATCGTACCAGATCGCGGAATAGCACATATTCCGCTGCTGGAAATTCGACATCGGCATGAACAGCAAAAGCCTGTCACTATTTTCCATGCCGATGGTATCGAAGATGGGTGGCCCGGTGGCTTCCACGCCCTCGCGGCTGATCTCAAGACCTTTCAATCCGCCCGCCGATCCCGAAGAAAAGGACAAGGTCAGAAGCCCCGCATCATTTTCACAAGGGTCGCGCGGGATCGCCGCGACGGTTTCATTCTCCGCGTCGATATAGGCGATATGAGGCTCTTTGGCCGGCACCTGTGGACTGACGGTGGAGATGAGCAGAAGCGATATCTGGTATTTGTCCAACAGCGCGCGGTCGAGCTTGCCGGCAAAATCGCTTGTGAAAGGAACCGAGACCGCGCCCAGTTCGATCAGGGCAAGGTCGTAAACCAGCCAGCGATAGGAGTTGGGTGCATAAATCCCCACCCGCGCACCGGGCTTCACCCCCCAGCGCCGCAGATTTTCCGCAGCCTCTATGGCATCGCCGGCCAGCGCGGACATGGCGTGGCGGGATACCTTGCCGCGATCCAGGGCGTAAATCGTCGCTTTTTTGGCCGGCAGGCTGGCGACCAGTGTGCCAAGCTTCATTCTTATTCCTGTTTCCCTCGGCGCATCCCGTTAAAGCAGGATTCCCATACCGGCGGTTTTATCCCGCGTCTTATACAACCAGTCTTCCTGTCAATTATGCTGCTGTCAACAATGCGGACATGCCCCCTCGGCGAGCTCTGGATAGGCGTTTTGCAGGACAGTGAAATGCGGTTGACGAATTCTCAAATCATCACGGTGTGAGGGTACTGTTGGCTGCGCCGACTCGTCGCGACATCCGCTCAATCCAGGCGTCCGTGGACAGCACTTCGCTGTAAAGGGACGCGATCCCCGCCACCCCGCGATGCACCTCATCGGCGGAAAGACCGGCGCGCTCCCGGCTGACCGAGGCATTGGCCAGAAAGACGAAATAGTGATTTTGACCATAACCTTCCACCAGGGTGGACAGGCAGGAGGTTTCGCCGAACAGGCCGGCCAGGACAAGCTGCCGGCTCGCCCGCGCCATCTGGGCAAATTCGCTGCTGGCGTAACAGGAGGGCATGGCGCGCTCGAAGATCATTTCGGAGCGATTGGGCCGGATGTCGCGAATCCAGGAGGGATAGGCCTGCGTTGCCAGGAAAGAAGGCGCCGGGGGGGTGTGGCGCACGAACGCCACGGGAAAGCCGCTTTGCCGGGCATAGGAAAGCGCGGCGCGGCAATTTTCCAGCGCTTCCCGAATATCCGCTCGCTCCGGATCGAGCTTGGCGCCGGGCAGACGATCGTCATGCAGATCGACAAGCACCAGCGTCGGCATCGCGCTGCGCTCCCTGAAATCCAGGATACTTGAAACCACTCCCATATCTTACCTACTACCGATGCACAGAATGACGCGTGACCGGACGCGACGCAGAATTCTCCAATATGCCGGGAACATCCCAGCGGCCTTCCGGCCTAATCAAAACATAAGGATCGGCACCGAGAGTCACGCAATCGGGATCACGCTCTACTTCGGCGAGAATTTCCACATAGTCGAAATCGGAAAAAACGAAACTCTTGCCGCCTTCCATGACGCGAAAGCCAAAGCGGCTCCAGAAATTGACCAACCGCGTCTGCGAATGGGCGTAAATCCGGGTATAGCCTTTCTTGCGGCTAAGCAGGATCATGGCGCGAATCAGTTGGGTCGCCATGCGGGTCTTGCGGAATTCCGGCCGTATCGCCAACCGCTCGAGCTTGGCGAAATCGGCAAAATAACGCACCCTGAGGCAGCCCGCCGGCTCGCGTCCCACATAGCCCAGCAGATGGGTGGCGGAGAGATCGTTGCCGTCATATTCCTCGTCATACGGGCATTCCTGTTCGCCCATATAGACGCCGCCGCGCACCGCGATCACGCGGGCAAGGTCATCGAAACTCCTGGCTATGGTGATGCCGACCTCGCCCGGCGCGGCATCGGGGGAATAGCTGTCGTAAAGCGGCCTGTGCGGCGTACGGGGAAATATCCACAGATGCGGCGCTTCAACAGTACCAATCTTTACGCCTGGCGTGGCACCCAATGCCTGATTAAAGCGCCGGCCAACCTCTGTGTTGGGACGGGAATAAAGATTAACCCCCGCATATTGCGGCGCAGCCATCTCCTTCATGAACAGCGCCATCCCGGCCGCCAGCGGACCAGGCGCATAAACGCCCCACATGTAAATTCCGGCCGGCCGCTCGCCCGGCGGCGCCAGGAATTTGGTGTCGGGACTGGACCTGTTGAGCGCATCCAGGGCCAGCGCCAGCAACCCATGTTCATTGAGCGGCAGCATGGCGATAAAACCCTCGGCGGAAGGTGCCTTGGGGTCAAATCGCGACTTGCGCGCCACCGCGAACATGCAGTCCGGGTTGAAGCGCAATACCTTCAAGATTTCAGCAGTTGCAGCCAGACCGGGGATGGCCAAGCGTGCTTTTGCCATCACCGCTTCAACCACCTGATCGTCGGGCCGGAACAGCAATAGATGTCTGGCAACGCGGGCAGCGTCCAGTTCGTCGAGTTTGTGTTTACCGTACCGCCCGGCGGTAAGGAATTCTTCACTATATGCAGCTCTCAATGCTGCCTTCGTCATCGGGGCCCACCACAGGTTCTTTTTTGTTAACGACAGGTTTTTTTTATTAACGAATGAGAAACCATACGAACTCCCAGCCCGAAGACATACCTTTTCCCGAGGAAAGGGGTGTTCTCTACGGGGAACAGGCCTTGCAATCGGCCCGGAAAGGCGCGCCGGACTGGGAATCCATCCACATCTCCCTGGAGGTGATTCGCAAAGGCAGCTTCCGGGCCGCCGCCGAATACCTGGGAACCTCCATTAATGTTCTACGAAGACGTGTTGATGAGCTTGAACGCAACCTGGGCGTGAAGCTTCTGACCCGCCATGTGGACGGGGTGCGGGTGACTTCGGAAGGCGAGAAGATTTTCGAGGCTGCCCGCAAGATGGAGAACGCCTCCTATGAACTGGTCAAGGCGGGCGAGCAGACCAATACCCACCTTTCCGGCGAGGTGCGGTTGGCGGTCACCGAGGGATTGGGTACCTTCTGGATCGCGCCTTCCCTGGTCGAATTTCAGCGCGCCAATCCCACTTTGATGGTGGACGTGCACTGCGCCATGAAATCCGCCGACATATTGCGGCTGGAGGCCGATGTCGCCATTCAGATCACGCGGCCCACCGTGCCCGATCTCAGGATGGTCAAGCTGGGCCGGCTGCATTTCATGCCTTACGCCGCGCCCAGTTATATCGAGACCTTCGGCCATCCCAGGAACGCTGCCGATCTGGTCAATCACCGCATCCTGGTCCAGCAGGACGACAATGCGCAATGGCGCGAACTCTATGATCGGCTGTTCCCGGGCATCCCCGCCAGCAGCCTGGTATCGCTGCGCACCAATGTCAGCAGCGCCCATTACTGGTCCATCGCCAAGGGCGGCGGCATCGGCGTGCTGCCAACCTATGTGCAATGGATCGGCGCGCCGCTAGTACCTCTTGACCTGGACGTGCACGAATATTCGGACATCTGGCTCACCTATCACCCCGACAGCAGGAACATTCCGCGGGTTTCGCGCCTGATCGACTGGGTGATTCAGTCCTTTTCGCCGGAAAAATATCCCTGGTTCCGGGACGAATTCATCCATCCGCACAAATTGATGGAACATTATCCATCCGAGACGATGAACAACTTGTCCCTGTGGGCGCCCCAGCCCCGCCCCTAAAGGCACCCGCTGCCCGCGGCGTTAAGAATTTTTTTACCGGACAAATTCTATACGCATTTACCGGGCGTTGACCCGCCGCGGTCAATTATGGGCCATGAATGTCATCGCAGCCGCCAAAGCCTTTAACCAGCGCGCGCTCAGCAACCACTGGCATATGGCTTGTGATCCCACTCTGGCTTTCGCGGAGCCTTACTATACCGACCTGCTTCATACCTGGCAGGCAAAGGCGGGCGGGCGAAAAATGCCGTCGCGTTCGCAGATGACCGCGCGCGACCTCAAACCTTATCTTCGCAACATCTTGCTGGTGCAGCGGGAAGACGACGGCCGTTATCGCTGGCGGCTGATCGGCACAAGCATGACTGACATAAATGGCCACAACACCGGCAAGTTGTTTGACGACAGCATTCCGCCCGAGCATCTGCAGCGCTGGAACGGCGTCTGCGACATGATCCTTGAGAGCGAACAGCCTTGGCGCTTCCTGGGCCGCGTGCACATAAGGGGACGCGAATACCTCAAGGCTGAGAATCTCTACATACCGTTGTCGGACGATGCCGACATTCCGCGCTTTGTGATGGGCATTTGCCACTATAGCCCGCGCTACCAGGACAATGCGGAATTGTCCGAGGACGAAATTGCCTCGATTCCGGGTGCGCTGCTTTAACGATTTCGCTGGCCCCCTTGGGCTGTCAGGTCTCCCCTCCCTTAACCGTCTCTCCGGCCCGTGTTCGCGGTACGGAACGCTCATGCCGTTTATGTTCCGTACCCGGAACGCCCCGTTCCAGCTTGGGGAACATACACTTTTGTCCGAATACCATAGATTCTCTCCATGAATTGGTAGGTAGGACAATCGCTTACGGGACGAGAACTGTCATGCGGCACGACGAACTTACGTCGCAGCCTTCACACCGGGCGGGGGGGCCGCTATCCACGCCGGACAGCATGAATGCCGTCCAAATCACCGGCCATGTCAAATGGTTCGACAGCGCCAAAGGCTATGGTTTTGTCAAACCGGCCGATGGCGGTGCCGATATTCTGCTCCATCAAAGCTGCGTGCGCCAATCCGGCTTCAAGGCAGTGCGCGAAGGCGCCACCGTGGTGTGCGAAGCGGTGCCGGGTCCGCGCGGCTTGCAGGCCACCAGGGTTGTCGCCCTGGACAACTCCACCGCCCAGCCTGTTGCGCCCACCCCGGACCGGCCACAACGCTATGTGGCGGAACCCTGCGGGCCCACTTTCGACGCGGTGGTCAAATGGTTCAATCGCGCCAAAGGCTATGGCTTCGTTTCGCGCGGGCCCGGCACGCCCGATATCTTCGTCCATATGGAAACGCTGCGCCGGTGCAATATCAGCGAGCTTCGCGAGGGCCAGCTTGTGAAAATTCGCATCGGCGACGGGACCAAGGGCGAAATGGCGGCGCATATCGCCTTGCCGCACGACTAGTTTGGTTTTTCGCCAGCGTCCGGCTTTTTGCCTACTGGTTCGCCGATCGCGTCAGCGACGTGAACCTAGCTGAGCCGCCGGATTCTTTGACTCAGCCGTCTTGTGGCTGGCAGCCGGCGGCGGCGAAGGACGCGCTCTTCAAGCCGAGCAAGACAGCGGCATGGCGTAGTTTTCCGCCTTGGGTGATTCGCTTGAACCGTCGCTGGAGGAATTTCGGGAAAAGATGAACGGCATAATCGCTGGCGCCTGGTGGCAAATGGACGCGCGGTCAGAGCAAGTCTGGCT
>Ga0206877_10287_pt1 | contig 12994 bp, 9 predicted proteins | sample Alteio_BWOrgCont_7_FD_152623 | JGI IMG/M metagenome (GOLD analysis project Ga0206877, IMG submission 152623) | Enriched cells from forest soil in Barre Woods Harvard Forest LTER site, Petersham, Massachusetts, United States -... | ecosystem: Environmental > Terrestrial > Soil > Temperate forest > O...
TGCCGACAGCGTCCGGCCCAATTGCAAATGACAACGTTCTCACCGCGGCCCGGAAGCTGCCGCAGCACCAGACGGCCGTGGTCATCCTGGAAAATTACACCGAGGCCCAGGTCGGCGACCAGTTCCGCGACCGGGGCACGCCGTGGTTCATCGGCCTGCGCTGCCTTGGCTACGAACACATCGTGTTCCTGCAGGGCGCCGGAGTGAGCAATCCCGAAGGCCTCATCACGCTGGCCAAATACGACTGATTTAGTTCATGAGTTAGGTTGACGGCCCGCGTTGCCGCTGTTCGGCGCCGCGGGCCGTTTTTATTTCCGGTTGCCGCGCAATGATTCCCCTTTATATTGCGTTCATAAACGTATGACCCGGCAACAAGTCCTCGACCTCTACTTTCTCGACGCGCGCCACAAGCTCATCGAACTGGCCGCCTTTCTCGACCGCGCCGAACGCGCCACCGGCAAGGATGATTTCCGCCTGCAAGCCTTCCGCACCGCGCTCACCAAGCTGGATGGCAAAAAGAAAAATAAAGCGAAGGAAGTTCTGCTCGCGTTCAGCGACCGGACGACCAAGCCGGTTGCCAAGGCAGAAGCGAAGGGTTCAATTGGAGCAGCCAAACCATAAAATCAGCCACCAATGAAACACGGATTAAACACAGATTTTAAAGGACTCTTGTCCGCGTTTCGTCCGTGTTTTATACGTGGCTAAAGATATGCGCTACATCGAACCCCACGCCCACATGGTCAGCCGCACGACGGACGATTACGAGCGCATGGCGCTCGCCGGCTGCGCGGCCGTCTGCGAACCCGCGTTCTGGGCGGGCTTCGACCGCAGCTCGCCCGAGGGCTTTCACGATTATTTCTGCCAGCTCACCGAGCACGAGCCGAGACGAGCCGCCAAGTTTGGCCTCAAGCATTTTTCCTGGCTCTGCATCAATTCCAAGGAGGCCGAGGACGTGACGCTCGCCGCAGAAGTCATCGCGCTTATCCCGAAATTCCTGGGCCGTCCGAACGTCCTGGGCATCGGCGAGATCGGCCTGAATAAAAACTCCCGCAACGAACTGCGCGTCCTCGAAATGCAGGTCGAAGTGGCCGCGAAATACGGGCAGCTTATCCTCGTCCACACACCGCACCTCGAAGACAAGTTGAAGGGCACGCGACTGATCCTCGATGTCTTGAAAAACGACCGGCGCATCCGGCCGGAACGCGTCATCATTGACCATGTCGAGGAACACACCGTGGAGATGGTCCTGGACTGCGGAATGTGGGCGGGCATGACCTTGTATCCCGAGACGAAATGCACCCCTGCCCGCGCGATTGACATCCTCGACGCCTACGGTCATGAACGCCTCTGGCTGAACAGCGCCTGCGACTGGGGCGTGAGCGATCCGCTGGCCGTGCCGAAAACCGCCCTGGAAATGAGACGGCGCGGCCATCTTGCCGCTGCGGTTGATAAGGTGGTTTTCCAGAACCCGGAGAAATTCCTGCGTCAGTCACCGAATTTCAAGCTCGGCGCCTGACCTCATGGGATGATCACGAGCCGGTAGAAGCGCTGGCAGTCGCCATTGATGATGTTGGAGTCCGTCACAGAGCACACATTGGTGCTGGCGGTGATTTCGGCGAGCGGCTGCCAGTTGGTCTGGAGCAGATTCGTGGTGAATTGAACTTCGTAATTCAAACCGGCAAGCGTGTACCAGTTGAACAACAGGTCGCTGCCGTTGAAATTAACCGCTTCAAAATCCAGCGGCGGCACCGGGGTGACGGACACATCATCGAAGCCAAAATAATTCGGGTCATTGCGCTCGGAGAATTGCAGGTCGACATTCGTATCGGCGGCGGTCACGAGAAATTGAAAATTCGTCCACGTCAGCACCCCCGGATCGAAAAGGCTGACGAGCTCCGCGCCATCCCAGCTTGCGATGAACTGCTGGGGATCGCCGGCCTCCGGGTTGTCGAGCCAGAAAGAGACTTGATACAACTGGTTCGAAATCGTCGGCAAGGTCTGGCTGAGCGTGGCAAGATATCCGCCCTGCCCCAGAAATGCGCCGTAGTTTCCGGAATGGACAATGTCAACGGGCGGGTAAATGCCATTGTCTGTGGTGACAACATTGAATATAGATTGCCTATATATCGTGTTCCCCACCAATGTCCAGCCGGTGAAATCGCCCGTCTCAAAACCACCATTCACCACGATAGACTGGCCGATGGCGAGCTGTACCACCACCGATTGCACGGTGCCCCAAGTTTGATTTGTGACAGACAAGCTTGCCACATAAATGCCCGCAGGAAACTTCTCCACACCGCACAGATGTAAATTGATCCCAATCGAATCATTGGTCGCCAGCGTGCCACAATTGGTTGAAGCCGACAGCCATGAAGGCAGGCCGCCAACCGACCAATTCAGGGTATTCACACCCAGATTGGTCAGGGTGAACGAAAGGCACATTGGCGTGAACGGCCCGCCCACCGGGCCGGCCGTGGAGAGATTGCCGGCGTTTAATAGCTCCAGCGGATCCGTGACCTGCACGGTAAACAGATGGGTTTGCAGGATTCCGTCGGTCTGGTTGGTGAAACCGACCGCGCCAACATAGGTTCCCGGCGCAAGACTGTTGGCGGCAGAGTTGAAGCTGACAGTCACCGGTGCTTCCCCGGCCGCGGCCAGCATCCCGTTACTGGCGGAGATATCAAGCCACACGGTTGGATTAGTAACCAGCCAGCATAAGGACGCCGCGCTGAAATTGGTGAGGGTGAAGTCCTGATATCCCGGCGTGAAGGGCCCGCCCGCCACGCCCGAGGCAAAGAAATTCGCATCGGGCAAAACTCCCAGCGGTTCCGGCGGTCCGGCGAGGGCCGTCATCAGGGTCTCCCCGGACGGCGTGCCCCATCCGGTGCAAAGATCATAGCCAGGTGCCGCCGGAAAATTGGTCGGACTTTGGGACCAGAAATTATTGTCCGTGACAATGTCATGAAAACAGCCGGCATAATTCGTCTCCAGCCCGATCGCATAAACCGCTGGATTGATGAACCCCATGGACGGCCGCGCCGCGGTCATGGCCTGTTCATTCACCAGCGCCATGAACCCCGCCCACAACGGCGCGGCACAACTCGTGCCGCCAACCTCCCCGATCCCTCCGTTGTTGTAGGTGATATAGACATTGTCCGCCGCCAGCGCCACGTCGGGAATATTGCGCATGGTGGTTGAGCCGAGGTTCGTCGTCATGTCAATGCCCAGTTGCCAGTACGGAATCGGAACCGTCGTGCTGATGCCGCCGCTGCTGCCGGCACCGTCGTAGAACGAGCCGCGTGAAATGTCCCAGTTCCACACGGTTTCAGACACATAGTTGCCGTTGTCATCCGTGGTCAAAGTCGTGCCCCCCACCTGCGTGATATTGGTGCTCTCGGAAGGAAAAGGAATCGTGCCGGTGTACGCATCGGTATCGCCCGACGCATTGAAGTAAGATTGGCCCTGCGCCGCCATTTGCTGAAAAATCAATTCCGACGAAGGATCCGGCCCCCCGCCGCCCCAGGAACTGCTCAATTGCTGCGAATTATCATCATCCGCCATCTGGCTCAACATATCCACCCACGGACTTGGATTGGGCGCCTCATAAACATAGATGTTTGACACGCCCGGCGACATCGCCAGGATCATTTCAATATCGAGTGAAACCTCATCATCGCCATTGCCGGGCGTGGCCACGCCGCCATCCACCGGCACGACGACCAGTTGTGGCACGCTGCTCGTCAGTCCGATGCTGTTCTCATAGTTCGTGATATCCACCGGATAAAACCCGTCGAACTGCACCAGCCCGACGTTCTGCCCCACGCCGGTCAACTGCGTGTCCGGAACATAGGCGTTGCGAAAATCGGCACCCATGAAAGTGCCTCCCGGGCCGGAACCGCCACGCGGGGAAGCCTTACTGCTCAACCCCGCTGGCAGGATGAATGAATTCGGATGCGGCAATGAATAATTATCCAGCCCGCTGATATGAAGAATGGGCAGCGCCCCATCCACCCGCGGCTCGGTGTTGGGCGCGAAGAAATTCCGGTTTTCCTTGGGATGCCGGTACGTGTTCAGCCGCACCTGAAACGCCCGCTCCACCTGCGAGGCTTTCCCCGTCACGTCCACCAGCAACCGGTTGGGATGCGTGCCCACGATGGCGAAGCCATTCGTCTCCGCAAAATGCAGGACCGTCGCATAATCTGCCGGCGTCGGCCCGAACCGCGCAGTGAATTCCGCTGGCGTCAGGTAATGATGAAACTGCGGGCTGGCCGGGTCACTCATCTCGCGCAACAGGCGGGTCAGCGCACCGGCATCGCGCAATGGCAATCCGATGGCCAGCCGCATCTGGTTGGTGCCGGCCAGATGGCCCAGCGGTGCAATTTTTCCGGAGGCCACCACGGCGGGAACATGGCCCGGCACCAGTTGGCTTTGTGCTGCCCCTGCCGGAACCGAAGGTGAAAAACCTAGCAGCCCAAACAAAATCCAACATTGTATGCGTGGCCAGTTCACGGTTAGGTTTTGTTAACGATACCATCACCCGCCAACCAACGCTAACATCAAAATCACTAAATCGCGACAGCCGGAAGCCGCCTCGTTGTTATTGATAAACCCTTGAAATCAGCGGGTTTGGGTTTCATCCCCGGGCGGCGGCGTTTTGCGCTCCGGCGTTTCCGGGCCGACCATCACGACAAACTCCCCTTTCAACGAACGCTTCCTGGCCACCTCCAGCAGCTCCGCAGGTTTCCCGCGTAAAAACTCCTCGAACTTCTTCGATAACTCCCGCGCCAGCACTACATTGCGCGCGGGATAAACCTCGTTCAAATCGCCCAGCAGTTTCTCGATGCGATATGGCGATTCATAGAACACCAGCGTCCCCTCCACCATCCGCAGCGCCTCCAGTTGATTGCGCCGCTGACCGGATTTGTGCGGCAGAAAGCCGATGAAATGAAACTCCTCCGTCGGCAGTCCGCTCGCCGTGAGCGCGGCCACCAGCGCGCAGGGGCCGGCCACCGCCTCCACCCGCAGGCCGGCGGCGATGGCTGCGCACACCACGCGTTCGCCCGGATCACTGATGCCCGGACTGCCCGCATCCGTCACCAGCGCGACCTTCTCGCCGCGCCGCAGCCGTTCGATGATCTCCTCGCTGCGCTTCGCCTCGTTGAACTGGAAATAACTCAGGAGCGGTTTGCTGATCCCAAAATGCTTCAACAACTGCCCCGAACGGCGCGTATCCTCGGCGGCCACCACATCACACTCGCGCAAAACCCGCAGCGCGCGCAGCGTGATGTCCTCCAGATTGCCGATGGGCGTGGCGACCAGGTAAAGCGTGCTGGCAGTGAGCGGCGGCAATGTGGCGGCGTCCATCCTTAGACTAAACCAAATAATCTCGCAGAAAGAAAACCCAATCCCGCCGGAAGTTTTCATCTGTGTTAATCTATGTCCATCTGTGGCTAAAACTCCCCTTCTGGCTTCTGAATTCTGACTCCTGGCTCCTGTGTTGAAAAAACAACTTTCCTGAGCCTTCTGAAACCTTCCGAAGCACCCCAGAAAACTTTTCCCGTCACCATAATTTTTTAAACTTCTATGGCCGGATTTTGACGGATTTCGACGGATAATCGCACTTTTGGCTCCTGACTTCTGACCTCTGCCGGTTGGCGTTTTCATAAATTTTTTCACTGCTGACTCATAGGGTTGAAGGTTGAGGGATAAAAAAAAGTTGGCTTGCGGGTTTGAACCCTGCCACAAGGTAGGGGTGTATGAACAAACCAACTCGACGCAAGCCAACGCCCAGCAAGTTCTCTTTGTTGCGCCAAATATGCAACTTCATTCCGCCGCATCTGGTGCCCAAGCTGGCGCGGGACACCGGCGTGGAAAAACAGTGGCGCGATTTCACTCCCTGGAGCCATGTCGTCAGCCTGCTTTACGCCCAGCTTACCCACAGCCTGGGCCTCAACGATGTCTGCGACGCGCTGCGGCTTCACTCCGGTCCCTTGTCGGCGTTGCGCGCGGCGACGGCCCCGCCGAAAAACACCCTCTCCCACGCCAATCGCACCCGCGACCCGAAAATGGCCGAGCAGCTCTTCTGGGCCGTGCTGGAGCATTTGCAAACCTTGCAGCCGACCTTCGGCGGCAACCGCCGGCCCAAGTTCGCCTTCCGCTTCAAACGCCTCATTCACGTCGTGGACGCCACCACCATCCAGTTGATGGCCCGCTCCCTCGACTGGGCCAGACACCGCCGGCGCAAGGCCGCCGCCAAGTGCCATGTCCGCCTCGACCTCCAATCCTTCCTGCCCCGCTGCGCCATCGTCGATTCGGCGGGGGAACACGAAAGCCGGCGGGCCCGCGAGCTGTGCGCCAGTATTCACGCGGGCGAAATCGTCATCTTCGACAAGGCGTATGTGGACTTCAACCATCTGGCCGACTTGGCGGCACGGGAGGTTTTTTGGGTCACCCGCGCCAAGGACAACCTGCAGTGCCGCGTCGTCCGCAAGTTTCAGGAGGGCGCCCAAAGCCAGATCCTCCGCGATGACTTGATTGTTTTGACCAACCCGCCGGTGCAGAAAATTTATCCCGTTGAGCTCCGCCGCGTCACCGCCTTGGTCGAAGTGGACGGCGAACGGCGCGCGCTGGTTTTCCTGACCAACAACGTCACCTGGAGCGCCCAGACCATCGCCGACCTGTATCGGTGCCGCTGGTCCATCGAAGTCTTTTTCAAGGAACTCAAGCAAACCCTTCAACTGGCCGACTTCTTGGGCCACAGCGAACGCGCCGTCAAATGGCAGGTCTGGACCGCCCTGCTGGCCTATGTCCTCCTGCGCTTCTGTGCTTATCTGGGCCAATGGGCGCACAGTTTCACCCGCCTCTTCGCCTTGATCCGCTCGGCGCTCTGGCAAAACTGCGAACTCCGCAGCCTGCTCGAAGTCTATGGGACAGCCAGCGGCGGCGGCCGCTTCCTCGGCACTCCGCAACAAGCTTATCTGGCCGGTTTTGGCTGATCCTGTGGGACAGCCAGTTCGCCAAGACCATGAATTCCTAAACTGCTTTTTCATCCAACCTTTCGTTTTTCAAGAAAATCCGCATATAAATGTCGCGGCATCACTCGTTATTGGCCGACTCTGAAATTTTTTTAAAAAACTGGTGGATAGTGGTAGAAAGTAGTGAAAAGTAGTGAAAAGTAGTGGAAAGCGGTGGAAATCAGTGACCTTGTGGTCAGGGCCATCCTGCGGCATCCGTAGAATTCAAAGTGATCGGCCGGCGCGAAGCGTTTGGACTGCGTGCGGTTGACCGCCGCTTTTGAACGCAACCCCACCTCGCTGGCCAACGTGCCACGCCGACCGCACTCAGCGCAGGCATTTTGGCGTCTGGCAGCCGTGTGCAAACACCGCCCCGCACCCTGCGTTTCTGCAATTTCTTCACATCCACCCCGCCCCCGCTCGGTGCAGGTCTTCGCCATCATCCACCCTCCATCCTCCATCATCGTTTTTTCAAGTTTCACGCCCCCATCCTGCCACCCCCGCATGGACAAAGGCTGTCCAACCCAAAAAATAACCTCACGCCTTCCCTCACCCCAAAGGGGGTTAAAATCATCCGGCCCATCGCTTCGCCGATCATTTTGAAGACACGCCCTGACCTCAGCCTCAAAACTTCCAACGCTGTTGCAGCCGGCTCATTAAATCCATGTTTTCGTGAAGCACCGCCAGAATGAGCGGACATTGCTTTTCGCGCAGAAGATGAAAAACATAATGATGTTGAATACGCGATACGAACAAGTCCGGACGGTGTTTGAAAACCAGCCGTGTCCGGGCTTTCTGGCGTCCGATGGCCGCCAGATGACTTTCAAGAATCACCTCGTAACGGCGGGCCTGCTCCATTCCCCAAGTGGTGATTGTGTATTGGGCGATGGCTTCAATGTCCGCCTCGGCGGCGTTGGTCAGTTCGTAAAGCGCCACGTTACTTGCCCTTGCGCCCGCGGTAGGCGCTCTTGAAAATCTCCCCGACTGTTCGCTGGCTGACCGCACCGTTTTGAGCACTGCGAACGCGCGCCTCCAGAAGCATTTCAAGTTCTTTCAAAGCGGTGGCCTCGCTCGTATCTTCCGCCAGCCCCAGCGTGCGTTCGATCACATAATCCTTGATGGACTTGCCTTGCAGCGCGGCCATGGCCTTCAGCTTTTGATGTTCTTGCGCCGTTACGTCAATGGAAATGCGGCTCATAAATGCAGTTCTTTGAATTATCCAATCTTCAGTTAGTTTACCCACAAACCCACATTTGTGCAATAATGAACATTTTGTGGCCCGCGCTTTCGCCCCCCCCCGGCTGAAAGTCCGTAAGATGGCTCCGTAGGGCGGCCTTTCCAGCCGCCAGCTTCAAGCGGGTATGCGCCCGATTCAGAGAAAAGTCCCGGCGGGACGCCCGACCTGGGCGCTTGGGGCGGTCTGACGATCAAACACGCCATTCCCTTCACCCCAATGGGGTGAAAATCATTCAGCCCGGCGGTTGTCCCGACGCAGTCGGGGCTCCGCTGGGTATTCGCCCAAAAAATCTCCAACCCCTTCCCAATTTTCGCGAACGCGCAAACTGCATTACCCCAAAGGGGTAAAGGAAATTAGCCCGGGGTTGCCTCGCTCTCCCGCATCTTGCGAGGCTACCCCGGGTAACGGTCAAAAAAATTCTCCTCTCTTTTGCCGGCCACCGCCGGAGGTGGCCGGCAAAAGAGAGCCAGCTCCCCGTCCGGTCGCGCCGTCTTGTCTCGCCGGAGTTTACTGAAGACGAATACGACGGATTATTCCAGCATGGCTACGAAGTTGCAGAAGCCACACTGTTTGCCTATGATCAAGTACCGTTCTGATCCTACCCGTGGCAACACGTACCATCCTCACGCGGAAGTGCTCCGTGATTTCTGGCCATACTCGCCAATACAGATAAATAAAGAGGGAGCTAGTTATTGCGGTTGGCTGCTGCGGTGATAACCGCTTCAAATGCCAGGGCAATCATTCTCACTGTTGACACAAATGCAGATAGGATTCCAAACGCAAGCCCATCCCCCACGCCAACGACACGCGGGAAATCAGTCCTGGAATTACGACAATTAGTTTGCAGTTCCTGATTTTAACTTGGCGCTCTTGGCGGTTTATCCCTTCCCTTGGTTGTCCGGACAGGCCCCTCCACAACCTCGTCCACAATCCAAACCGGCGGCCAGATAGGCAACGTACGGAAATTTTTCCTTGATGCCAGGCCGGAGTTGTGTAAGATAAATTAATAGGAGAAATTGTGAGGTGAAGGCATGAGGCCAAAAGTTCTTGTTTTGGTTGCTGTCGCATGTTGCGGGATTTTTCTCGCGTCCCCGGCTGCACCGGTTCAGCAAATACTAAGCGGCCATGTGCCGGCGGCGGTGACCCGACTGCATTTGTTGCCGCTCAGCCGATACGCCGGCACTAATCAACTGACGCTGGCCATCGGGTTGCCGCTCAGGAATCAGGAAGCCCTCACCAATTTGCTCCAGCAGCTCTATGACCCGGCGAGCACCAATTATCATCATTACCTCACGCCGGAACAGTTCGCCGAACAGTTCGGTCCGCGGGCGGAGGATTATCAGGCCGTCATCGCCTTCGCCAAAGCCAGCGGTTTTAAAATCACTGGCACTCATCCAAACCGCACCCTCTTGGATGTCCAGGCATCCGTGGCCGATATTGAAAAAGCCCTGCATGTCCGGATGAACCAATATCGTCACCCCACCGAGTCGCGCAATTTCTTCGCTCCCGATACGGAACCGGTGCTTAATCTGGCCGTGCCCGTGCTGCACATCGCCGGGCTGGACAATTTTCAAATACCGCATCCACTAAGCCATATTAAACCCCTGAACCTAGGAGCCGGCACCTCCCAGCTTACGGGATCCGGCTCCGACGGCACTTACATCGGCAACGATTTTCGGGCGGCCTATGCGCCCGGAGTGACCCTCACTGGAGCCGGTCAAAGCATCGGAATTCTCCAGTTTAGCGAGGGCTTCTATCAGAGCGATATCAACGCCTATGAGGCCATGGCGGGCCTGCCCAATGTGCCCGTCAAAACCATTTTGATTGATGGCTTTGATGGATCACCCGGCTATTACAACAACGAGGCGGCCATGGACATCGAGCTGGTCATTTCAATGGCTCCCGGATTGGACCAAGTCCTGGTTTATGAGGGCAAGATAACCGATGATATTTTGAACCAGATGGCGACGGATAATTCCGCGAAGCAGCTTAGCGCCTCATGGCTTTATAGCATTGATCCTTCCACCGCGCAAATCCTGCAACAATTTGCCGCCCAGGGCCAAAGTTTCTTCAATGCCGCCGGGGATTATGATGCTTATGTCGAAGCCGTTGACTCGCCGGCCGATAACCCCGCCATGACCATCGTGGGCGGCACAGAGTTGGCCACCACCGGCCCGGGCGGGGCCTGGAGTTCCGAAAGCGTCTGGAATTGGGGTGGCGGCAGCGGCAGCGGTGGTGGCATCAGCACCACCTATCTGATTCCCTACTGGCAGACGAATGTCAACATGACGGCAAATGGCGGCTCAACCAGCTTGCGAAATCTCCCGGATGTGGCGGCGGTGGCGGACGATATTTTCATCATTTACGGCAACGGGGTTTTGTCCGGCTCGGGCGGGACCAGCAGCGCCACTCCGCTGTGGGCCGGATTCATGGCCTTGGTCAACGAACAGGCGGCGGCGGGCGGGAAGCCGGCCATGGGTTTCTTGAACCCGGCACTTTATGCCATTGGTCTGGGGCCGGCTTACGACAGTTGTTTTCATGACATTATTTCAGGCAGCAATACTTGGGCGCAAAGTCCGGCCAAATTTTTTGCTGTGCCGGGGTATGACCTGTGCTCGGGCTGGGGAACGCCCGGCGGCGCCGGTTTGATTGCCGCCCTCGCGCAGCCCGATCCGCTTCAAATCTTTCCGACGGCCGGATTTGAGTTTGTCGGCGCGACCGGGGACAGCTTCACCAATGTATTCCAAACCTTGACCCTGACCAACGCGGGAAAGAATTCCGCAGGCTGGACTTTGTCCAACCCGGTGCTGTGGCTCACCACCTCGGTCACGGGCGGCACCATCGGCGCCGGCGCCTCAACCCTGGCCACCGTAAGCCTGTCTCCGTCTGCCAGCAACCTTGCCTTGCCCCCGGAACTTATTCGGCGGTGATCTGGTTCACAAACCTGAACGATGCCGTCGTTTATCCACGCCAATATACGCTTACCGTGGTGACGCCAGTGGTGCCCGGGCAAGGCGCCTATGACAATCTGCCCGTGGTCTTTTTCCCGACGAATACTCAAACCAGTTATGTGCTGCAGACGACCGGTAATCCCGCTTCCGGCAATTGGATGACCGTCACAAACGGCGTCCCCTTCACCGGGCTGACGGTTCCTGCCGGCACTGGCACGGCTTTTTTTCGGCTCGCTTTTGAGGGGCAAATTGTCACCCAGATTGCCGCCGGCGCCCAGCTCAGCCTGTTTCTCAAAGACGATGGCAGCCTTTGGGGCATGGGGGATGATTCCTACGGTGAATTAGGGAACGCATTCATCAATTATATCGTAAATATTCCCTTCGACATCATCTCCAACAGTGTCACCACGGTTTCTGCCGGAAACAATCACAGTCTCTTTCTCAAAAATGATGGCAGTCTTTGGACCATGGGCGGCAACCAATACGGTGAATTAGGGGCCGGTTTTTACAGCACTAATTCGCCATATGGGTTCTTCAGTCCGCAGGAGATTACCGCTTCCAATACGATCGCGATTTCCGGTGGCGGAGGCTTCAGCCTGTTTCTCAAAAATGACGGGACGGTATGGGGCATGGGCATGAACGATTCCGGCCAGTTGGGTGACGGCACTTACAATCAAACCGACCTCCCGGTTCAGATGATGATCAGTAATGTCATCGCGATTGCGGCCGCCGGAGGATCCCACAGCCTGATGCTCAAAACCAATGGCAGCCTGTGGGCCGTGGGCGAGGACAATTTCGGGCAATTGGGCGACGGCAATAGTTTTTCAACCACCCTGCCGGAGCAAATTGTGGCCAGTAACGTGACGGCCATCGCCGCCGGGGGCGCCTACAGCCTGTTTATCAAAAAGGACGGCAGCCTGTGGGTCATGGGCGCGAACGATTCCGGCCAGTTGGGCGACGGCACTTACAATCAAACCAACCGGCCCGAACAAATCGTGACCAACCACGTCACCGCCATTGCCACGAGAAATTCGACCAGCTTGTTTCTGAAAAGCGACGGCAGCCTGTGGGTCATGGGGGCGAATGATTCCGGCCAATTGGGCGACGGCACCTACAATCAAACCAACCGGCCGGAGCAGATCGAGCCGGGCAATGTCATGGCGATCGCTGCCGGCGGGTTCCACAGCCTGTTTGTCAAAAATGACGGCAGCTTGTGGAGCATGGGGGCGAATGATTCCGGTCAATTGGGTGACGACACCTACATTCAGACTAATCGTCCCATTCAAGTCACCAGCACATCGAATCCGCTTCTGGGGATGACCTCACAAAACCACCAGCCCATGATCTATTTCCCCACTGCTGCCGCCCCTGACTATATCCTGCAAATGACAACCAATCTCGCGTCCGGCACTTGGACCACAGTGACCAATCCCGTCAGTTTCAGCGGCCTGCAAATCACCAACGCCCCCAGCCCCGCCTATTTCCGGCTCTATTAAAAATCCCTTTTCAGTTCACAAACGAAGTCTCATTCGCCTGCAGCAACGCCTGCGCGTATTCCTCCCACGAGGTCAGCGGGGCGAGCTTTTTGTTCCGGTTCGGCTTGTTCGGCCTGGCGCTGATGACATTCGTGGCCGAGGGGTCATCCCGCAGCGGGGTTTCATTCACAAATTCCAGACCCAGCTCAACCTCCTCCGGCTCCGGCGGGCGCTGGTAAATTCGTTCGTAGAGATATTGCAGCCGGCCGGTGTCATCGGCCTGGTCCACAAATTCCGGCCGCGCCACCAGCCGCCGGG
>Ga0206877_10290_pt1 | contig 12883 bp, 9 predicted proteins | sample Alteio_BWOrgCont_7_FD_152623 | JGI IMG/M metagenome (GOLD analysis project Ga0206877, IMG submission 152623) | Enriched cells from forest soil in Barre Woods Harvard Forest LTER site, Petersham, Massachusetts, United States -... | ecosystem: Environmental > Terrestrial > Soil > Temperate forest > O...
CGCGAAAAACCCGTTCAGCCGTTGCCGGGTCGAATTTCGTGAGCTGCTGCACCGCGACGTTGATGATCCCGAATGCCTGGGCGAGTGGCGGATATAGGTGGGCGGCCGCGTCGGTGGGGGCCATGCCAGTAGGCGTGCGGACAAATAGCGGATCGTCGAACAGCGTGCGGAGTCTGCGCAGCGCATGGCTGACGGCCGGTTGCGTCAGGCCCAGGCGGTCTCCCGCAGCAGTCAGACTGCGCAGATCCCAGATGGCCATGAACACGCGCAGCAGATTCAGATCGGTATCGCCCGGGTTTGATTTGGTCATGACCTTCGATCGCTTGGCTCCTCGCGCAGATTACCGTAAATGCTGCGCATCGGGTAATGCGGGGTGCTCCCGCTATACGTCGGAAAGCGATCGAAGTCGCGCTTCATACGGGCGCGGACCGGAGAGGCCAAGGCGGCCGACAGGGCGAGCGGATCGTCGAATACCACCTTGTTGCGCTGCATTGCCGTGGCGCGCGGCAAGGCGAGGCCGCTGCGGTAGTCGACCCGCGTGTAGATCTCCAGCTCGCGGATGCCCGGAAGCTGGGCCATGAGCGGCGGATGGTGAATGAGGTAGTGCGTGAGCCAGGCATTGAAATCGTCAGCTTCGCCTTCGTAGCTGACGAGATACGTGCATCGCTCGGCGGATTGATGTGGGGCACCCGCACCTGCTGGCGTAGCGAATGTCCGAACAGCCATGACCTGCTGCGCGAAGAGGCTCTGATGTGAAGACGTACCCAAAATGTCGAGGGCGGCCTGGATGCAGCCGTCGCTTTCAAGCGCCGTCTCCAGCGCGCCAAGGTCGTCGAAATACCACTGCAGGACGCAGTGCGGATGTTTCTCAGGCGCGCTCAGCAAAGGATCGCCACGCGCGGGTTCCACTGGACGATGGATCACAAGACGCCGCAGACCATCTATCGCGTGCGTTGCGCCATGCAGGGACGCAGCGTCGATCGTGGGCGCCCCGTCGGGCATATCGCTGACGGTGCCGATCAGAAAGAGGCAGACGTCCATGCTTACCTCGCCGTGCCGGCGCTGCCCGAAGGCGTCGCAATGCCAGGCCGCTCGAGGCGGTGGAACTGCCGTCCGAAATAGATCAGGCCGTCGCCGTCCTCACGCATCGAAATGTGATCGATGCGCACGAACAGGACCGAGTGCGAACCTACTGCCTTGCTGTCGACAACCCGCCCTTCGAGTCTCGCGATGGCATCCGCCAGCACCGGCACGGCAGAGGAACCGGCGGTCCATCCGCAATGTTCGAAACGCTCGTCCATCGAACAGCCTGTCATGCCGGCAAACGTGCGCGCTAGCTCCTGGCACTCCGCGGCCAGCACATTGATGCAGACACTGCGGTTTTGCCGCAGCAGGTCGTGCACGTAGCTGGTCTGGTTGATGCACACCAGCATGGTGGGCGGTGTGTCCGTCACCGAGCAGACTGCGCTGGCGGTGATGCCGCAGCGTCCATGCGGGCCGTCCGTCGTGATGATGTTGACCGCTGCCGGCAGATACGCCATTGCGTCGCGGAACTGGCGCCGGGTGTCGTCGCTCGTCATGGTGTTGTCCTCGGTCATAAGGGGCTCCGCATCACGGATAGGGCGTGACGGGCGGAATGCCGACGAACAGCGCACCCGATGCATCGTAGGTGCCCTCGCCAAGAAACGCGTGTTGTGTCACCACGATCGAATCGCGCACCAGCCGCTGCAGACGATTCTCACGGTAGATCGCCGCAATGCCGGCCATCTGATACGCCTGCATCACGACCTCTGCGCCGACCTGCGCCGCATGTGTTGCGCTGAGCCGCAGGAGGTTCGCCTGAGCCGGCATCACGGGGTCGCCCGCCAGAATCGTGTGCCACGCGGCTTCCGCCGATTCGAAGAAGAAGGCCCGTGCGCTGCGCCAGTTGGCTTCTGCCTTCGCGAGACCTGAGCGGTAATAGGCGCGGTCCGCCAGACGCGGTGCGCCCGTGGTGGTCTGCGTGACGCCGGACATCTGCGCAAGCAGATCGAGGGCGGCGCGCGCCAGCCCGATGTTGACCGCGGCGTGCACCTGGGCCTGATATGCGATGGCGGGGTATCGATAAAGCGGCTCGTCGATGAGCGCCGCGCCGCCGCGCACGAAGGTCCACTGGGCGTCGACGAACTTGTTCTGCAGACGCAGATCGTGGCTGCCGGTGCCTTGCATCCCGACCACGTTCCAGTTTTCGACGATCTCGACCTCGCTTGCCGGAAAGACGGCTGTGAACGGTTTCCCGGCGCCTGCTTCGCCCGTGTTGGCTGGGACGCCGCCGATGCCCACTCCGATCCAGTCCGCGCCCTTGCACCCGCTGGCGAAACGCCATTGCCCGCTGACCAGGTAGCCGTGCGGAGCCTGTGCGGCCTTCTGAAGCGGATAGAGACCACCGGCAAACACCTGATCCGGACCACCCGCGTAGATGTGCGCCTGAGTCTCGAGCGGCAGCGCCGCGAGATAGGTATTCGCGGAACCGAACGCCGCCACCCACGCAGTCGAGCCATCGGCAATGGCGATACGTTCTAGTGTTTCCAGAAAACGCGGGGGCGGCAGTGCATCGCCGCCGAAGCGCTGCGGCGTGCTGGCGCGGAAAATACCCGCGCGTTTCATCTTTGCGACCATGTCACGCGGAACGTGGGACAACCGGTCGAATTCGTCCCGGCGACGCTCGATTTCCTCGATCAGGATATCCAGGCTGATCGGGCCTGAGTAATCCGGATAGTCAGTGGCTGAACTGCCGGGCTGGGCGTTGTAGACATAAGTCGACGCGCCTGAGCTTTGGAGGGTTTGCATGCTCGATACCTTGAATGTATTGATGAAACGAATGGAGTCGCGGACTACCGCCGCTGTGGTGTCATTGAGCGTCCTGTCTCGCCTGCAGCCGGAGCGCCTTGGGGAAAGTCTCGGGCGCGAGACAGGTGGCGAGCACGGTAATCAGCCCAAGCACGCCGAGATAGAGGGCGACGGGCGTCGCACTGTGGTAATGCGCGAGCAGGGCAGTGGCGATCATGGGCGAGAGGCCGGCACCCAGCACCGATGAAATCTCCCGTCCAATACCGAGTCCCGAGAAGCGCAGATGGACCGGCAGCAATTCGCTGATGAAGGCGGGTTGCGCGCCTTCGAGTATGCCGAGCGTGATGCTGTTGGCGAGAATAAGAGCGGCCATGACCTTGACGAACTCGCCGGAGCTCAGCAACACGAAGTAGGGGTAAGCGACCAGAACAATTGCAATGGCGCCGACCAGGTAGACGGGCTTGCGGCCCACCTTGTCGGTAAGGTGTCCTGTGAACAGCGAGACCGGAATCATCAGCAGCATGGAGACCGTCAGGCCGCCGAGGAGCCACGACGATTTCAGGCCGATGAACTGACCGTAGGCGATCGAAAAGGCGAAGAAGATATACGATGCCGCGCCCTCGCCAAAGCGCAGGCCGAAGACCGTCAGCACCTGGCGGGGGCAACGGCGCAGCACTTCCGCAATCGGCAGACGGCTCTCTTTACCCGTGGCCCGGACTTCGGCAAACTCGGCGCTTTCCTCCACGGAGCGGCGCATCCACAGGCCGAGCACCACGAGCAGCGCACTGCAAAGAAACGGTAAGCGCCAGCCCCAGCTCTGGAAATCATCGGGCGACAAGCGCTTGACGAGGAGGAACGCAAGCGTCGACAGGACGAAACCAAACGCTGCGCCGCCAGGGCTCCAGGCTGCGAGTGCACCGCGCTTCGACGCGGGGGCGCTCTCGTGAATCAGCAGGATGCTGCCGCTCCATTCGCCGCCCGCCGCAAGCCCTTGAAGGATGCGAAGCAGCACGAGCAATACCGGAGCCGCCAGGCCGACTTGCTGGTAGGTGGGCAGCAAACCCATGCAGACGGTCGCGGTTCCCATGGTCAGCAGGGTTAGCATCATGACCGTCTTGCGGCCGTAGCGGTCGCCAATGTGCCCGCACAGCACACCGCCGATCGGACGCGCGATAAAGCCCACCGTAAAGCCGCCGAATGCGGCAATCGTGCCTGTCAACGGATCGTTTCCGACCGGGAAAAACAGGCGACCAAACACCAGCGCGGCGGCCGTGCCGTACAGAAAAAAGTCATACCACTCGAGCACCTGTCCAAGCACGGCAGTCGTCACGGCGCGACGCACCGTGCTGATGGGGCGGCCGGGAGTGGGGGGAGCAAGCGTCACTGTCGCGTCGGAGTTCATGGTATTGGGCACACACGAAGTTGGAGTTCCTGCTCGCCGGAGACCGGGGGCAGCAGGCAGAAGAGGCACTCGGGAAACATGGCCGAACGATAGGCGCGGCGAAAAGGCCGGTCAAATTCGGGACAAAAATGAACGCTATGAGCCGGCTTCATGTCGGGCGCGCTGCATTTGCCGAATTTCGTCCGAATAAGTCACGCTTATTTGGCAGGCTGTTTTTGGCTGATTTGCTGCTGGGAATATGCCAACTTAGATTTCGGTTCACGGGGTGGGTCTTCGCCATGCCGAAGTGCCGCTCCGTTGCGCGCGCTGGGTGAACGCTAAATCTTCTGCCCAATCGGATTAGTTCGTCATGCAAACGAAAGCTGGATAAATCATATAAGGAAACATTGTGAAGAAGCTGCTCCTCGCTTTGGCTGGACTCTCGTTCTCTAGTGCTGGGGCCTGGGCCCAAAGCAGCGTGACGATTTACGGCATCATCGACGACGGTCTGACGTGGTCGAGTAACCAGGGCGGCAAGAGCGCCTTGCAGATGCAGAGCAGCATTTCGCAGGGCAATCGCTGGGGTTTCAAGGGCGCCGAAGACCTCGGAGGCGGTACGAAGGCGATCTTCAGGCTCGAAAACGGCTTTAACGTCAATACCGGCGCGTTCAGCCAGGGCGGCCGGGAGTTTGGACGACTGGCTTATGTCGGCCTGACCAACGACACATACGGCACGTTGACGTTAGGACGGCAGGGCGAAGAAATCGGCGACTATATCGGCGCGCTATCGGCAAACGGTCTCTTGCCGGGTGGCATTCTGTTTCCGCACCCCGGGGACCTGGATAATAACGGCATCGACTTTCACCTCAACAATGCCGTCAAGTACGTCTCTCCAACCATTGCTGGCTTAACCGGCGTGGCTACCTATAGCTTCGGCGGCGTCGCGGGCGATGTCGCGCAGAACAGCGCGAAGTCCTTTGCGCTGCAGTATGTGAACGGCAGTCTGCAACTGGTGGGCGCCTATACCTCGATCGATCATCCGGCCACCGCCGTGACGGAAGGGGTATGGACGGCCACCAATACCGTCGACGGCAACTATGGACTCGCTGCGAGCAGCTACAAGGTGTTCGGGTTTGCCGCCGCCTACACGTTCGGTGCGGCGAAGTTGAGTGCCGACTGGACGCACACGCAGTTCGGTGGTCTCGACCCGACGGTGGGGGCGAAGATCGACGGACACGTGACGTTCAATATCGGCGAAGTGGTTGCCAGCTACATGGTGACGCCGACGTTGCAACTGGGCGCTGCGTACAGCTATACGATAGGGAATGTCTCCGCGACCGGGCAGGAACCGAAGTATCAGGAGTTCGATGCGAGCGCGGACTATTTTCTCTCCAAGTCCACCGATGTCTACCTGTCCGGAACCTACATGCATGCTGGAGGCGGAGCGGTTGCCGATCTCGCGCCCGTGCTCGAACCGTCCAGCTCGCCGAATCAGGTGGCGCTGCGGATCGGGATCCGCAAGCGCTTCTAGTTCCATGGCGCTCAGCAGTCGCGGCTGGGGTTTACCAGCCTCGTGACAACATCAGACTTCGTCTCGCCGAAGGGACAGGAGGCCGAGCAGGATCTCATCGCGATGCGCGGCAAGTTCATGCGTGGATCGCGATTGAGTCTGTCATTAATGCGTTATGGATAATGATGCTTATAGGCGACGGGGACGGTATAAATCATCACAAGGCGCGCGGATTAAAGCTCTCCGAGGCTCAAAAACGCCGCACCTATTCTTGCCGCTGAAGTTTTGATGGCCAACTGCCGATAATGTGTTGAGGCAGCATTGGAGGTCAATTCATGAACTTCACCGGAAATCCGGTCCACAGCAAGTTGCGCGAGCGCAGGCTGTCGGCTGGCGCTACGGCGTCTTACCTCAATACCCGGCCCGAACCGCAGACCGGATCCGGGCGTATCCATTGCTCCGTTGAATTGCTGCACCCTGGCAGGGTGCCACGAATAGCGGGGCCTCGGTGAACTGGGCCGGTAGCACGGCTCGGCAGTGGCTTTCCCGGCACGGCACTGCGCTGCGGACCGTGCTGGTGAGCGTCATCGCCATCGGCTGTGTGGCGGCGGCAGCCTTCCAGATCTTCGCTTCCAGCGAACGGGCCGATGCCCGCATGGCCGCGGTCATCCAGGTCAAACAGGATCTTGACGTGCTGCAGGCGTTGCATGTCGACGCGAACACTGATTTTCTGAAGGGCCTCGGCACGAGCCGCTGGGCTTCCTACGCCTGGCCCATAGCACGGGTGGGTGAAGCGACGCGTTGCTACGACGATCTCGCGAAGCTCCTTGCGGGAACGCCTGACGCGCTCGCGACGGTCGCCAGGATGCGCGAGGCCAGCGCCCAGTGGGCGCAGCAACTGGACGAACTGACCGCAGGTGCGGTGAGCGTGCACGGCACGGCGGTCAACAGTTCGACCCTGCTTGCAGCAAACGAAACATTCAGCGTGATCGCCGTGGCGGTCGCACGACTGCGCGCACAGGAAGATGCACGCGCGCGGGCAGATGCCAGCTACGCCGCGCAGCGGCTTGCCATTGAGCGGACTGCCCTTGCCATCACTGCCGTACTGGCAAGCGGCCTGCTCGCTTACGGATTTACCGCCAATTACCGGATCTCACTTGCCCGCTCGCGCGCAAAGATCGTTGCGGACGAAGCGGAAAAGCGCTTTCGGGAATACTTCGAGAAACACCCGGTGGCAATGCTGATCTTCGAGGTCCAGTCACTCACCATTCTCGCGGCAAACGGGGCCGCGCAGCGTCAATATGCGTATGGTGCGGACGGTTTGAGCGGCATGCGCATCACCGCGCTTTTTCCGGCCGCTCAGCGCGTCTCGTTCGAGGAAAAAATAGAGCGATTCCACCGCGGGGCGGAGGGCAGCGAGGCCAGTGACACCTGCCTGCATATGCGACGCGACCTGAGCGTGATCACCGTGCAGATGTCCTATCATTTCCTGCAGTACGGTGGTCACGACGCCTGTTTCATCACAGCCATCGATGTGACCGAACGCGAGCAGGCCAAGCAGGAAATCCAGCAGGCCAAGCAGATGCTGGAGACGGTCATCAACAGCGTGCCGAACCGTATCTGCTGGAAAGACCGCGATCTGCGATATGTCGGATGTAACCGGCCGTTTGCTGCCGACGCCGGCTTCACCGAGGTCGAACAGGTCGCTGGTCTGGGTGACTTCGACATGCCGTGGAAGGAGTCATCAGCACAGCTCATCAATCTCGACGCCCAGGTCATGCGAACGCGTGAGCCTCTGGTGTCGCAGGAAGAAAGCCTGCGAATGCAGGACGGCAGCCTGCACTGGCTGTGCATAACAAAAGTGCCATTGTCCGACGCGCAGGGAAACGTGACAGGAGTGCTGACCTGCTACGAGGACACCACCTCGCAGAAAAGGGCCGAACTCGCGTTGCGTTTGCGAAGCCGCGCGCTGGACGCGAGCGTCAACGCCGTGCTTATTACGCGTGTGACCGCCACGGGCGGTGCGGTTATCGAATACGCCAATCCTGCTTTCGGGCGGATTACCGGTTATGCGCCGGAAGACGTTCTTGGGCGCGATGGCGCATTCCTGCTGGCACGTGATCGTTCGCGGCCTGGCTTTGATCAACTGGGTCACGAACTGGCCGCGCAGCGGGAAGTCAGCACGTTGCTGCACAGCACCCGGGCCGACGGCTCCCTGTTCTGGAATCAGCTCTACATCGCGCCGGTGCGCGATGAGAGCGGTGCGATTACCCACCACATCAGCGTACTGAACGACGTTACCGAACTGGTCGAATCGAGAGATCGGTTGCATATGCAGGCGCGCAGCGATGCACTGACGTCACTGCCCAATCGTGCCGTGTTGCGCGAGTGGATCGAACGCGCTGTCCGGCATGCACAGCCGGGCGAGGTGACTTTCGCAATCCTGTTCATGGATATCGATCATTTCAAGGACGTCAATGACACGCTCGGCCACAGAGCCGGTGACGGTCTGCTGCAGCATGTCGCGAGAGAACTGCGAACCTGTGTTGGGCCTGATGATCTGGTGGTGCGTTACGGCGGGGATGAATTTGTCCTTGCCGTTGCCAAGCCGGAAACCGATGATCGTCTGAAAGGCGTGCTGTCATTGATACACGCGTGCCTGAAAGAACCGGTTTCGCTCGAAAATGTCCTCGTGCACGTGCAGATGAGTCTCGGCATCGCCTGCTTTCCCGATGATGGGCACGACGTCGAAACCCTCCTCAGGCACGCCGACCTCGCCATGTACCGCGCAAAAGCGTCGGGACCCAATGCCATCCAGCGCTTCGACCTGAGTTTTGCGCAGGCAGCGCAGGTGCGTACGACACTGTCGCGACGCATGCGCATTGCACTCGAAAGCGGTGGATTCAAGCTCGTCTACCAGCCGCAGGTCGACATACAGTTGAACCGCATTACTGGCGTCGAGGCGCTGATCAGATGGCACGATGCCGAGTTGGGGCACGTCAATCCCGCCTCCTTCATCCCCGTTGCAGAGGAAAACGGGCTGATTGGCCCAATCGGCCAATGGGTGCTCGAGCAGGCCTGTGTGCAGGCCAGAGCGTGGCAGCAGGTAATGCCTGGACTGCGCATGTCAGTCAACGTTTCCCCACTCCAGTTCGTGCGGGGCGATTTCCTGCAGGTCGTCCAGCGTGCCCTTGCGGGAGCGGGGTTGCCGCCCCGGTTACTGGAACTGGAAATCACCGAAAGTGTGCTGGTGGCGCCCGGTGCGACGGAGGTTCTGAAGGACTTGCGCGAACTGGGCGTGGGCATCGCGATTGACGATTTTGGCGCGGGCTATTCGAGCCTTTCCTACCTGCGGACATTTCACGCCGACCGCCTCAAGATCGATATGTCGTTTGTACGGGGCATCAGTCTCAACCGTGAAGACGAGGCGATTATTACCGCCATTCTCGCAATGGGCCGCAGCCTTGGGCTGTCTGTCGTTGCAGAAGGCGTGGAGACTGCGACGCAATTGTCCTTCCTCGTAGACCTCGGGTGTGATTTTGTGCAGGGCTATTACTTCGCGAAACCCATGCCGGCGCGCCATGCGATGACATACATGGCCGGATTCAAAACTCCCTTGAATGATTCTGCAAAACCGGCCGCTGAAGTCGGCGAAGAGCCGGTTGTGGGGTTCGACGTCAATCGGAGTGGTGCGCGAAGATCGTAAGGAGCAGGGTCTAGTGGACCGATGCACTACACGCCGCCGGCAACCTCAAATCGTCTATATTGACTCCTTGAGACGTAACCTCTCATGCTGATGCATCTACTGTTGCCTGCATAACAGCAGGCAGAAAAACGGGGGCGTTATGAGTGAGCTGACAGGGAAGGGCGCGATCGTAACCGGTGGCGGACGCGGTATCGGGCTGGCATGCGCACGGTTGATTGCGCAGCGCGGCGGATCCGTAGCACTGCTGGGCGAGGACCGCGAAGTGCTGGAACAGGCAGCCGTGACTTTACGTGCCGAAGGACACAATGTCATCGCGATCGCCGCCGATGTTTGCATCGAGGACCAGGTTGCCGCCGCGATGGAGCAGTCCGCCGCATTTCTGGGTTCGATCGACATACTGGTCAACAATGCGGCAATTCAGCCCTATGGCACTGCTGCGTCCATGGGCTCCGCCGAGTGGGACCGCGTTATCGGTGTCAATCTGCGAGGTACGTATCTGGCATGTCATCACGCATTGCCGCACATGCTCAAACTGCAACGCGGTTCGATCATCAACATCGCCTCAGTTCAGGCCCTTGCTAACCAGGCCCGGGTTGCCGCCTATGCGACGTCGAAGGGTGGCATGCTTGCTTTGACGCGCTCTCTCGCAGTCGATTTTGGTCCTGCCGGCATACGCGCAAATGCAGTCTGTCCGGGCTGCATCGATGCGCCGATGACACGCTTTTCGGCCGCTGAAACCGCTCCTGGGCGAGAGGAAGAAATCCTTCGGGAGTGGGGTAAAGCACAGCCGCTCGGCCGTATTGGGCGCCCGGAAGAAGTCGCCGAGGTCGTCGCGTTTCTGGCCAGCGATCGCGCAAGTTTTTGCACAGGCGCGGAGTTCAGGGTTGACGGGGGGCTGATGGCGAGCCTCGGCGTAGCACTGCCGGAGTGACGGAAACCACGACTGACATCCTGGGCCGGTTCGATAGGTGCCCTATACTCCGCACGCGTCCGGCCAGATGCCGCCAGGTTGAGACTGGCGTCAGTCGATACGTTTAGCCGACATCCACCCGTTTGCGGTGTTTGCCGCTGCAATCTGCTTCGCGATCGAATCGCCCAGCTTTTTCGCGTCACCACTCACGCCGTCCTGCTTCACCTCGGACACGCCATGCAACGCCGTGCCTGTCGCTGCAGCTGTTGCAATATGACCAGCCGCTGCACCGACCCCCGCTGTTTCCGCGATGCCCGGCATATGGCCGCTGTCGGCGTTAGCGGAAAAGCTTTGCAGTGCGATCGGTGTGCCTGCGGCGGGCTTATACAGGATCTGCACCGACGCACTCACTTCGCTTTTGCCAGCCCCAAGACCAATCAGGATGCGACGGCGACGCTTGCCTTCGTCGATCGTCTGGAAGCTGCCTTCGACGACCAGCGCGTTCTGGTTCGCCGGTGCGGGGCCATCCACGCGCACCGCGTGCAGGCCCATCGATTGCAGCTCGCGGACGATTTCGTTAGCGACCTGTTCGCGCGTATCGATCGCGGTCTGAACCTGCTTTTGCGCAGACGATTCGCCGCTCATCGCCGACCCAATTTTCTGTGCGATGCCGCTGTCCATTTTCACCTGCTCGGGCGTGGCGTTAAACGAATACACATAGATGACGTCAGCACGAACGTGCGGCGCCGCGCTGGTTTGCGTTGTGCCGTTGATGCCCGAGGCGCAGCCCGTCAAGAGTAGCGATCCTGCCACGAGTGCCATGCCTGCCAAACGTTTTGCATTGCCAACGAGGTATTTGAATGAGGTTTGCATGTCGATCCTGTCATCGGCACCGTGGCGCCGGGAAATGTCGGGGGGAGGTGTGCCGCAGCACGCAGACGTGAGTATGGGAGGAAGTGGTCCCGCACACCATTCAGGAATTGTGTCGCGCGATGTCGCCGGGATTCGTCGCACGCGGGCAGGGGATGCCCGCGTTTTTTATGAAGAATGCCGGTTTAGCGGCAACGTGACGTGCACCTCGAGACCGCCGCCTTCACGCGCGCGAAACTGAAGCGAGCCGCCGTGCAGGCGTGCGATGCGCTCGACGATGGCGAGCCCGAGACCTGTGCCGCCCGAATGCGTCCGTGCGTTCGTGCCGCGGCTGAACGGCGTCTTGAGCTTCTCCATTTCCCCGGCGGCAATTCCGCTGCCGCGATCGCAGACGGCGACGCATGCGACATCGTCTTCGGTCCACGTGCGCACGGCGAGACCTGTGCGCCCATAGACAACCGCGTTCTGCATCAGGTTCATCAGGAGCCGCATCAGGCTCACGGGCCGGTACGCGAACACGGGGACTTCGCCGAGCGATAGTTCGAACTCGTGTCCGAGCCCCGCGAAATCCGCCGCGAGCTGACCGATGAGCGCGTTGAGATCGCCTGGCAGCGGCGCCTCGCGCTCGCCGCTGCCGGCGTAATCCATGAACTGCTGGAGAATCGTGTCGATGTGGTCGAGATAGCTTTCCGCCGACGCCACGAACGTATCGTCGGCGCCGCGCGGAATCGCCATCGCCATCGCGAGACGCAGCTTGGTGAGCGGCGTGCGGATGTCGTGGGACACCCCAGCGAGCATCAGCGCACGCGTCGCTTCGGCCTGCTGCAACGCCTGGGTCATCTGGTTGAACGCGCTACTCACCTGGGCGATTTCCGTCGGCCCGTCGGTCGGGAGAACGACGGGCGCTTCGCCCGCGCTCACGTGTCGCGCGGCGCGCGCCAGATCTTTGAGCGGTCGGTTGATGTGCAACTGAATCAGATAACCCGTTAGCGCGGCCAGCAACGCGAGGCCCACGGAGAGCACGAGCGTCGTGGTGATGCCGCTCGCCTGCGCATCTTCGGTCATCGGCAGCGCAATCCAGCAGGGCGCGCCGGCTACGTGCACGCGAATCCAGAGCCGCTCGCCGTCGCCGGTCTGCCAGCGCACCAGCATGTCGGGCGGTAGATAGTGCTGCAGTGCGCCGACGAAGACGTCGCGTTGCCACGTGCGAAACAGGCGGACCGGGCTGCGCTGCGGTTCGACGCCAAGATGTTCGGGCGTCTCTGTCTGAGCGCCGAGGCGCGCGGCCGCGGCGCGGCCTTCGTCGGGTGGCATGGCGGCCAGCACGCCATCGAGCGTCTTGACGTAGTCGGCAAAGATGATCGCAGCACGGTCGATACGCGGGCGCTGCACGAAATGCAGCAGCACCGCAAACGAGCATGCCTGGGTCAGTGCGACGAGCGCCACCAGCAGCACGATATTGCGCGCCAGCAGCGAACGCGGCAGCCATCTGCCGCGACGGTTTGAACGCGTAGGCATGCTCACGAGTCGATGCCTGCCACGAGCATGTAGCCGACGCCCCAGACGGTCTTGATGAAGCGCGGTTTCGACGGATCGTCTTCGACGATCTGGCGCAACCGCAGAATCTGCACGTCGATGCTGCGATCGAGCGCGTCATGGTCGCGGCCGCGCGCCCGC
>Ga0206877_10291_pt1 | contig 12835 bp, 7 predicted proteins | sample Alteio_BWOrgCont_7_FD_152623 | JGI IMG/M metagenome (GOLD analysis project Ga0206877, IMG submission 152623) | Enriched cells from forest soil in Barre Woods Harvard Forest LTER site, Petersham, Massachusetts, United States -... | ecosystem: Environmental > Terrestrial > Soil > Temperate forest > O...
ACCTTCTCGGGATAGATGAGGGCCGTGTTCCAAACGATCGGAGCGCCCCAGTCATGGCCGAAGAGAACGGCGGCGCCGTTCCCGAGCCGGTCGATGACCGCGGCGACGTCGGCGGTGAGATTCCTCATGCTGTAGGCTGAGATCTCCGACGGTTTCGAGCTTCCGCCATAGCCGCGCACATCCAGCGCCGCCACCCTGTAACCGCGGGCCGAGAGGCGATCGATCTGATGGCGCCAGGAATACCAGAGCTCGGGAAACCCATGGACGCAGACGATCAGTTTCCCTTCGCCCTTGACCGCCACGTTCAAGGCAATCGGCCCATTGTGTACTGTGACAAAATCCACGGCTCAATTCTCTCCGGTCGTCTCGCTGGGCCAGCGTCGGCGCGCCGTCAGCCGGGCGGCTCAGTTCGCCGATAGCAAAGACGCGTTGGCGGCCGCCCGAGCGGCAAGGCGCCCGTAACGCCCGAGTTCCTTGAACACCTCGGTTTCCGTCCCGTTCAGAGCCGCGATCTGCCTGACGAAGATATCAAGGCGCGAGCGCGCCTGCCAGGCGCGGATCTCCTCGTTCGCCCCCCAACAGGCTCGATTCGCGAGTTCAATCGCCATCAGGCGCACCCAATCGGCGGGAGTGTCCGGCGGGGGAACCGGAGTGCAGATGCGGTTCTTTTCCGCTTCATCCCGATACGCCGCTTCGACATGGGCGATCAGCGCCCCGCTGAAGGTGGGCTGGCACATCCGCACGATCTGCAATGTGATGCGATTCCCTTCGAACACCGGCTTGGAAGGCGTCGCCGTGATCCCCGAGGCCGAGCAGTCGATGTAAAGGCTGTCTCGATTCATGGCGACGGCGCCGCGCTCGAGGACGATCTGATCCGCGTCGATCCGGATCACGCGGCCGAGGCGGACGATGTCGCCGATGCGGCGCAGAAGTTCAAGCTCGGCTTGGCCGATGACCGCGCAATGGTATGCCGTAGGCTTTACGGCGACGTCGATCCGCTTGACCACGCCGCATCCCTCGAGTCGGGCGAACACGTCGTCGACCGATCGCCCCTTGGCCAGCGCCTCGACCTGATCGGCGACGCTGCGGGCGATTGAGGCCAAAAACTCCTGGCCCGGCTGGACCCCGGCGCGATCCAGGAGCCAATAGTCGCGTGGCATGATCCAACGGATCCGGTCCGGATCTGCTCCGTTCTCCATCAACCAGACGCAAGCGTCCATGCCCGTCTTCCCCGCCCCGACCACGACATAGTCGCGATAGGCGCGCGCCATGCGCGGCAGATCGTTCGGCGGCGCGCAGGCGACCCCGGGCGCCACCGCATATGGAGGCGGCCGCGCCGAGGGTACGGAAAACTTCTGGTAGCTTGCATCCACCACCTTGCGCGGCTTGGCCGGCCGCCGTTCGCCGGACACCAGGGAACTGACCGACAAGTCGGGACCGACGTCGCTCATCGGAAAGTACTGGACGCGGCCGGAGGGCAGGAACCGCCGCCGCAAGACCTGATCGAAGTGGCTCAGCACCTCAAGGCCGGATGCAAGCTCGTAGAAGCCTTTGTTGAGCCCAGTCGCGTCTTTCTCGCCGGAGCCCAACGGCCACGAGTTGACGCCGTAATAGGCGGACGGCTGATGGAGACGAACGTAGGGATAGGCGTCGTTCCAGTGGCCGCCGGGCCGATGCCGCCGGTCGACGAGCGCGATCGTCGCCTGCGTTTCGCTTAAAAGCGTATCGGCGAAGGCCATGCCCACCGCGCCGGCGCCGATGATCAGATAGTCGGCTTCGATAGGCTGACGGGTCGTGAATTCCCCCGCTGCGAGTTTGCCGCTCTCAGTCATCGGCCCTCGCCTTTTCTCAGCGGCCCCGGTGCATCTGAGATCGCGCCGCCCGAAACGATATAGGCGCGAGGTCGCAAATCCTAGCGCGCTTTCAAGATTGCTAGCCTCCGGACACGCTCGGCGTGCCTATGGTGATGGCGGGGCTGGCGGTTCATCGGCCGCCGGCGTCGCCTATTTTCTGAGCGCGAGGCAGGTGATGTCGTCGAATTGGGGCACGCCTCGGGAGAATTCGCGCACGGCGGCGCCGACGCGGGCGATGCATTGGACGGCGTCGGCGACCTCGCCTTCGGCGAGAATGGCGCGGAGGCGGTCCTCGCCAAAGTCGTTTTGTCCGGCGTCCTCGGCCTCGGTGACGCCGTCGGTGTAGAGAAAGAAGAGTTCGCCGGGTTTCATCACGGTGAGGCCCACATTGGCTTTCATTTGCTCGAACATGCCGACGGGCAGACCGCCGGCAGAGAGCTTTTCGATCGCGCCGTTCGCGCGCCGAATAAGTCCCGGAAGGTGGCCGCAACTGCAATATTCGACCTCGCCCGAGCGCGGATCGAACGCGGCGAAGAGCAGAGTCGCAAACAGCTGGGCGGCGTTGTTGTTGACGAGGTAGGCGTTGGTCTTCAGGATCGCGCCGGGCAAGTCGGGCGACGCGCGAAGATGGATGCGGATCAGCGTCCTGGTGATGCCCATGAAGAGCGCGGCCGGCACGCCCTTGCCGCAGACGTCGCCGACGCCAAGCGCGATCCGCCCATCGGCGAGTTGCACCAGATCGTAAAAGTCGCCGCCGACGTCCTTCGCCGGCGTCATCTCGGCAAAGATGTCGAGGCCGGATTCGGCGGCAAATTCGGGGACCTTCGGCAGCAGTGCGCGCTGAATGACCGCCGCGCTCGCCATCTCGTCGTCGCGCTGGCGGCGCAGGATGATCTGCTCGGCCATGCGGCCGAAGGTCTGTCCGAAATCGGCGAGGTCGGGAATCGGATTGCGCAGCTCGACGAGGAGCGCAGGGTCGAACTCATGCTGCTCGAGCGCGGCGAGCGCGTAGGTATAGAGGCTGATCGCACCGTTGACCTTGCGCATCCGCTCGCCCATCCGGCCAATGATGTCGATGAGGAGGGAGGGCGTGGCGCGCGCGACTTCGATGAGCGCAGCGCGTCCGAATCGCAAGGCGGTCACGGGCGTGCGCGCCCGCCCAGTCGCGCTGCGGGGCAAATGCGCCAGCGAGCCCAGTTCGCCCAAGAGCGAGGGCGCCTGAAGTGTCGAAATTGGGATGGCGCCGCGCGCGCTGTCGGCGGTGACCATCACCTCCCCCTCGAGGATCAGCATGGCGAAATCGCTCGGTTCGCCCTGGACCATGAGAATCGCGCAGGGTTCGAAGGTCTGACGCTCGGCCGCGTCGATCAAGAGCGCAATACTAGCGTCGGAGAGATCGCGGAAAGCGCTCGTCGCTCGAATGGCGGCGCGCAGCTCCGTGGAATCTTTCATGTTGTCATAGCGTTGTCAGCGACTCGGGACTGCCGTTCTAACCGGCGTCAAACTCGAGCACCAGACGGTTCATGCCCTCCGAGCGGCGGTAGCTCATGCGGCGCGAGAATTTCTGCATCAGTCCGGTACCGTAGCCGCCGATCTTAAAATCCTCGGTCGGGCTGGTAATGCGTCTGGCCGGGGCGGTGGTAGGATCGAACGGCTCGCCGTCGTCAACGAATTCGACGGTGACGCCGCTGGGCTCGGCGCAAACCGAAATCGTCGCCTGGTTGGCGCCGCCGTGCTGCACGGCGTTTAGGAACAATTCCTCAAGGCAAAGATTGATCGCGAACTCGGCATCGGCGCCGAGGCCAAGGACGCTCGCCTGGCGCGCGATCCACATTTCTGCGTCCTCGGCCGCCTCGATCGTGCCCGGGAAGTCGCGCGAACAGGTGCGCGGGCCCGGCTCACTCACGACTTCTTGCCAGAGAACTCCGCGAGCCGCTCGTTCACCGTCCGGATCGCGGACTCGTAATCGGGATAAAGACCCGCGACCTCATTGAAGCCGGTCCCCCTCAGGACCTTATCGACGTTTTCGTTGGCGCCGCAGACCACCAATTCAGAGCCGCGGCGAATGAGGACCTTGGCGCTCAGCATCAAGGTGCGAACGCCCAACGAAGCGATGAATGAAACCTTGGAGAGATCGACGATCATGGCCTTGCTGCTGTCCGCCAGCTCGACGAATCGCGAGTCGACCTCCTGCGCGCCCTGAATGTCGAAGCGTCCGTCGAGCACCACGTGAGCGATGTCATCGTCTGCTCGGGTGACTGTCATGTCCATGCGCGCAACGTCCGGCGTGTCTTCGATGTCGCCAAATGCAGTACAAATGGTTCATGACGGTTTGGCGACACGAGCTCGCCTAGGCGTCCGCCCTGGCGCGGTCGGCACAACGCCTCAGGCGAATCCGGCGCTGGCCGCGCGGGGCTTAAGGCGCCTGACGGCCTCGCGGCGGATGGGACCGCGGAGCCGCCGCGTGGGTTCGGCCGTCGTCCAGACTGCCCCGCCCCTACGAGTGAAATGGATTGACGCCCGACAACAAAACGGCTGGCGCTGCCGTCGCCAGCCGCCGCTCCAGCCCGTCGCGAGGAACGGGTCAGAATCTCACGCGGAGGCCGGCTGTCGGTGCGATGTTCTGGACCGCCTGGTAACCGTTCGCGAGGCCGCCGTAGATATTGGAGATCATTACGCCGGCGTAGAGGTCGACGCGCTTGACCGGCCGATAGTCGATCAGGAACGAAATGGCGTCTTGCGAGCCGGCGCACTTGGCGTTGTTGCTTCGTGAGACGGTGAAGCTGCTCCCGTTTGGTTCGATGAAGGTCGTGTTGGCGTTGGCGCAGGGTGTTGTCGAGGAGTTATAGTCCGTTTGCTGTTGGTAATAAAAGGCGCCCGTCACGTCGATTTGGGGCGTGACCGCATATTTGGCGCCGAAGAACCAATACGGAGCGATCCTGTTGACATTGTAGTTGGTGTAGTTCGTCCAGGCCGTCCCGACAACTTTGCCGTTAACGATGTTCGTCGCCGGCACGTTCCATCCGCCAATGGTCTCAAAACCGTTGAGATAATCGTCGCTCGGGTTTGCCAGTTTAAGCCATCCATAGCCGCCCGAAGCCGTCACCGGACCCCATTTGTACTTGCCGACCAGCAGCACGCCGGTGTTGTTCGAAAGGGTCGCCGTCACGTCGGTGTTGTTGTAGCCCGTCGGCACGCCGTCGCTGCAGCCGACTAGGCCCTTGTAGGGGCCCGCCTTTAGGACCGCACAGCTGCCCGCAAAGGTTCCTACGTTCACCACGTCCTTGCCGTAGCTGCCGATGGCGTCCAGGGACAGAGTGCCGCCGTAGAGATTGTTAAAGTCGGCGCCAACCTGGCCCTGATATAGGCCGGTCGTGCCGTTACCTTGGTCATAGCCGCCCCACTGCACCAGGCCGCCGACACGGAAACCAGACGCGTAAAAAGCGGGATAGGGCAAATCGAGCCGGTATTTGACCGCCGTGTTGGCGCGGGCGGCTTCGGTGTCGCCAAAGCCGGCGTAGGAGCCGGAAAAACCGAGCGGCGAGAAGGCGTAGGAGCCGTTCATAGGATCGTAGGAGTTGATCGCGTCGAGCGACAATGTGTTGACGCGGCCGACGGTGAGCGTGCCGAAGGTTTTGTTGCTGACCCCGATGAATCCCTGCGAGTTGTCCCATTGCCCGCTGCGGCTCGAATCGGCGTTTGCGCCTTGCAGAACGAGCGCCTTGCCATTGTTCTGGACCTGCGAGCGCTGGGCGTCGGCTAGGTAGCCGTAATACGGATTGAACCCGGTCTCAATCGTGCCGATCACCGACCAGCCGGCCAGCCCCAGCGGCGCCAGAGTCTGGCTCATCTTGATGCCGGCAACCGACTGGCTGAGGCCGTTCGGCGTCTGCAGCCATTTGACACCGTAGCTCTGCTTGGTGATGAAACTGTTGACGCCGTTGTTCCATGCTGCGGTGTAGTTCGCCCCGTTATTGTTGTAGCCATAACCCAAGTCCACCGTCGCATAGACGGTGAAGGGCCCGTAGCTCAGCGGGCAATCGGCGGCGGTCGAATCGAGCCACGTCCAGACGCTGGCAAAGCAGTTCACCGGCGGAGGCGGCGCCTCCTTCTTCGTCGGCAAATCGGCCGCGCGAGCCACGCCGACGGCGGCGATTGTCATCGCCAGAGCCACTCCAAGCTTTTTCATCTGAACACCATCCATGGTGGGACGGAAACCCATGCCGACTGGCTGGCGCTGCTTCCCCTACATTTTTTGGCTTGCTGCCGATCTACCGCGACAACCCCGCCGGGCTCGCGCTCGTCACTCCGCGACGCAGATAACCTCGTGAGTGAGTCGATTTCGAGCGCGACGCCGCTAGCATCCGTGCTTGCAGGACTCATATCCCGCGCACGTAACAATCTGGCGACGAAGCGGTGACGCGATCGCGATTTGATCGACCTCGATCACGAGGCAGCGACACCAAATCGATCTTTCGCCCAGCGAGGCGCTCAACAAAGAAGCGGCGAACGCGTTCAGCGCCCGCCGCCTGTTTGGAATTAGGACCGGCGACTCAGAACTTGATGCGCAGGCCCACCGTCGGGGCGATTTCCTGGGTCACCGCGTAGCTATTCGCAAGGCCGCCATAGATATTGGAAATCATCACGCCGGCGTAGAGGTCCATGCGCTTGACCGGCCGATAGTCGATCAGAAAGGAAATGGCGTCTTGCGAGCCGGCGCAGGCGCTGTTGTTTACCCGCGAAACGACGAGGGGATTTCCGTTGGGTTGGAATATGGTGGCGTTGGCGTAGGCGCAAGGCGTGGTGGAGGAATTAAAGTTGTTCTGCTCGAGATAGTAATAGGCGGCCGCGACATCGATCTGCGAGGTGACCGCGTATTTGGCGCCGATGAAGAAGACGTTCGCGATCCGGTTGTCAGCATAGGTGGTGTAGCTGATCCATGTCGTCGGAAACAGTTTGTTTCCAGTGATGGTTCCGGGCACGCTATAGCCAGCGATCGACTCGAACCCATTCGGGAAGCGGCTGCTGGGGTCAGACTGCTTGATACGCTCCCAACCGCCGGAGATCGTCAGCGGGAATTGGTCAAACTTGTACTTGCCGAGCAGGAAGGTGCCGACATTGTTCGACAGCGTCGCCTTCAGGTCGCCCCCATTGTAAAATTCCGGGATGCCGTCCGTGCAGCCGGTCTGACCCTTGAAGGGGCCAGACTTGAGGATGGCGCAGGTCCCGGTGAAGTTGCTGAGGTTCACCGCGTTCTGGGCATAGCCGCCAATGAAGTCAGCCGAGAGCGTGCCGGCAAAAGGATTGCCGGCAAAGAGATGGGGGAGGTCTGCCCCGATCTGGCCCTGCCACATCTCGGTCGAAGCGTTGCCCTGGTTGTAGCTGCCGATCTGCGCGAGGCCCGCGACGTGGAAATTTATCCAGCTCACGAGATTCTGGGAGTTCCAGTTGTATTTGATCGCCGTGTTCGAGCGCGAGAGCTCGGTGTCGCCGAAGCCGGCGTAAGAGCCGGAATAGCCGAATGGCGAGAAGGCGTAGGCGCTGCTCATCACATCGTAGGCGATGAGTCCGTCCAGCCCGAGTGTATTGACGCGACCGCCGACAAGCGTGCCGTAGGTCGGATTGCTGAACCCGATGAAGCCCTGCGAATTATCCCATTGGCCGTCGCGGCCCGAATCCGCGCCGAAGCCCTGGAACAGCTGCGCCTTGCCGTTGTTCTGGGCCAGGGAGCGGGCGCCGTTGGCCAAATTCCAGGAAAGGGGTTGAAACCCGGTTTCCACCGTACCGACGAGCGACCAACCGTAAGCGAGCGGCTGGCTCAACTTGAGGCCGGCGACCGACTGGCTGAGGTTGTTTGGCGACCACAGCCACTTGGATCCGTAGGCCTGCTTGTTGATAAAACTCGCCGTCCCGTTGGGCTGCGTCGGGCTCCAGGCGGCGCCGTTGGACTCGTACTGGAGCCCGATGTCGAGCGTCGCATAGAATGTGAGGGGACCGTAGCTCAGCGGGCAGTCGGCGGCGGTCGAATCCATGAACGCCCAGATGCTCGAGAAGCAGTTCGGCGGCAGAGGCGGCGCCTCCTTCTTGGTCGGCAGATCGGCCGCGCGAGCCACGCCGACGGCGGCGATTGTCATCGCCAAAGCAACACCGAGCTTTCTCATCTGAACCCCATCCGTGGTGGGACCGCAACCCACGCTTATGACCTTCGACCACTCTCCCCACCGAGATTGCACGCGGCCGCCAATTCCCCTTTCCGCGTCGCGGAGCGATCGATGCCCCGCCCCCTGGCGCGGTCGTCTTGAGCGCGCGGAGTCGAAGCCGAACTTCAAATCCCCAGCGCTGGATTTTGGCGTAACCCCGGCCTCGAGACCCGGTTCGGGCCAACTCGATTCGAATTGACCAAGGTGAAGCTAGCGGGAGGACATGTCACAGACAAACTATAAATTCACCTTCTTTTTGACTTTTTTCAATCTGTTGTAAAATGATCACAGCGGAACTGTTCAGTGCCCGCACAATAGGCAGAATAGGCGCAACAATACTCGCGACGACGCGAAAAACCACGAGACGCGCCGCGACGCTCCCGGCAGAATATGAATATCGTCCAAAACTACTGTCTAGTCGGGTTATGTTACAGTTTGGCGACAAAGCGGCGGCGGAAAAAAATTTTAGTTGATGACGGCCGCTCGAAAACCGCTAGTCGCGCCCAAGCGCTCCGGTTTCGCCGCAATGGCGTCTCGGGATCGGACTTGCGCCGGCGAGCCGACCATCACGGCGCCAATCTTTGCGCGCAGATGGAGAAGCGCGGGGTATAGTGGACGACGGGCGCCAAGGCGCCCGAGGCCGACGCGGCGGACGGTTGCGGCGACGGCCTCGCGCGCCTTGGCAAACGTCTCTGCGCTTTCAGAAGTGACCAATGCTCGCCGTCGTTCGCATCGCTCTCAACAGGCCCTACACGTTCGTCGTCATGGCGATGCTGATCGTCATCTTCGGCGTGACGGCGGCAATCAAGACGCCAACCGACATCTTCCCCAACATCGGCATTCCGGTCGTCGCGGTCGTGTGGCAGTACAACGGCCTGCCGCCGGACGACATGTCCGGCCGCGTCATCTATTACTACGAGCGCACCCTCAGCGCCCAGGTCAACGACATCGAGCACATCGAGTCGCAGTCGCTCGCCGGCTACGGCGTGGTCAAGGTGTTCTTCCAGCCCAACGTCAACATCAATTCCGCGCTGGCGCAGATCACTGCGGCGTCGCAGACCGTGCTGAAGCTGTTGCCCCCGGGAATCACCCCGCCCTACGTTCTGAGCTTCAACGCGAGCAGCGTGCCCATCCTTCAGCTGGCGCTATCGAGCAAGGACCTGTCGCAGGCCCAGATATTCGACGCCGGACAGAATTTCATCCGGCCTCAGCTGGCGACTGTCGCCGGGACCGCGGTCCCCTCGCCCTATGGCGGCAAGGTGCTGCAGGTCCAGGTCGATCTCAATCAGGACAAGCTGCAGGCCTACGGACTGTCGTCGCAGAACGTGGTCGACGCGATCGCCCGGCAGAACGTCATCACGCCGGTGGGGACCGAGAAGGTCGGCGAATTCGAATATGTCGTCTCGCTCAATGACGCTCCTAGCCGGATCGCTGAACTGAACGACCTGCCGATCCGCGACGTCGACGGCGTCCCGGTCTACATCCACGACGTCGCCTACGTCCACGAGGGCAGCCCGCCGCAGACCAACATTGTGCGCGTCGACGGCTCGAACGCCGTCCTGATGACAATTCTCAAGACCGGCTCCGCCTCGACCCTCGACGTGATCGCCGGGGTCAAGGCGCTGCTGCCGAAATTGCGCGAAACCCTGCCGGAGAGCCTTCACCTTGTCACCGTCGGCGACCAATCGAGGTTCGTGAAGGCGGCGATCTCGTCGGTCATCTTCGAAGGCGTGGTCGCCGCAGCGCTGACCGGGCTCATGATCCTCATCTTTCTCGGCAGCTGGCGTTCGACGCTCATCATCACGATCTCGATCCCGCTCGCGATTCTGACCTCGGTTGCGCTGCTCGCCGCAACCGGCGAAACGATCAACGTGATGACGCTCGGCGGGCTCGCCCTGGCGGTCGGCATTCTCGTCGACGACGCGACGGTGACGATCGAGAACATCAACTACCATCTCGAGCAGGGCAAGGACATCGAAAGCGCGATCATGGACGGCGCGCGGCAGATCGTCATTCCGGCGACCGTCTCGCTTTTGTGCATCTGCATCGTGTTCGTGCCGATGTTCACACTTGGCGGGGTCGCCGGCTACCTGTTCCGCCCGATGGCCAAGGCGGTCGTCTTCGCGCTTATCGGCTCCTATGTACTCTCGCGCACCCTGGTCAATACCATGGCCCGGTTCCTCCTAGCCCATCAGGCCGCGCACGGCCATGGCGCGCCCGAACCGCCGACCCGCAATCCGCTCGCTCTTTTCCAGCGCGGATTCGAGCGGCGCTTCGAGGCGACGCGGGCCTTCTATCGGCGCCTGCTGATCACCGCCCTGGCGGGGCGGCGGCTGTTCGTCGCCGGCTTCATGGTCGCCGTCCTTGCCTCGTTCGGGCTCGCGCCCTACCTCGGCCGCAACTTCTTTCCGCCGATCGAGAGCACGCAGATCGCGCTGCACGTGCGCGCCCCGACTGGAATGCGGATCGAGGGAACCGCGGTCGAGGTCGACAAGATCGAGGCGGCGATCCGGTCGATCATCCCGGCCGAGTCGCTGAGCACGATCGTCGACAACATCGGTCTGTCGATCAGCGGCATCAACATGGCCTACTCCAATACCGGAACAATCGGCGCGTCGGACGCGGACATTCTGGTCACACTGAAGGACGGCCGAGAGGCGGAAGCGCCGGAATATGTGAAGGCTCTGCGCGAGGCCCTGCCGGGCAAGTTTCCGGGAACGAGCTTCGCTTTCCTGCCGGCGGACATCGTGACGCAGATTCTCAACTTCGGCTTGCCGGCCCCGATCGACGTGCAGATCTTTGGCCCGAAAATCGCGGCCAACCGCGCCTATGCCGACAAGATTCTCGAACGCATCGCCCGCGTCCCCGGGGTCGCCGACGCGCGCATCCAGCAGGCTTTCAACGCGCCGACATTCGACGTCGACGTCGATCGAACCCGGGCCGAGCTTGTCGGCGTGAGCGAGCGCGACGTCGCCCAAAACCTGCAGGACGCCCTGGCCGGCAGCATCCAGACCGCGCCAACGTTCTGGCTCAATCCTCAGAACGGAGTTTCATACCCGATCGTCGCCCAGACGCCGCAATATTGGGTGAGATCCCTGTCCAATCTGGAGAACATTCCCGCATCCCAGGAGTCTGACAAGCAGATTCTCGGCGGCGTCGCCACAATCAAACGCGGCGTCACCGACGCCGTCGTCTCGCATTATGCCGTGCAACCGGTTATAGACATTTTCGCGAGCAACAATGAACGGGATCTCGGCGCCGTAGCCGCCGATATTCAGAAAATCTTGGATGAGACGACAAAAGAGGTCCCTCCCGGGTCCACCGTGGTGGTGCGAGGGCAGGTTCAGACGATGACCTACGCTTTTGGGCAGCTCTTCGTCGGCATCGCGCTCGCCGTGGTGCTCATCTACCTGTTGATCGTCGTCAACTTCCAGTCCTGGCTTGATCCGTTCGTCATCGTCAGCGCATTGCCGACTGCGCTCGCCGGCATCGTCTGGATGCTGTTCATCACCCGCACGACGCTGTCGGTTCCCGCCCTCACGGGCGCGATAATGTGCATGGGCGTCGCCACCGCCAACAGCATTCTCGTCGTCAGCTTCGCCCGCGAGCGGCTGGCGGAAGGCGCCGACGCCGCAACGGCTGCCATCGACGCCGGTTTCACCCGCTTCCGGCCGGTTCTGATGACGGCGTTGGCGATGATCATCGGCATGGCGCCGATGGCCCTCAGCGCCGAACTGAACGCGCCGCTCGGCCGCGCCGTGATCGGCGGTCTGGTCAGCGCGACCGTGGCGACGCTGCTGTTCGTCCCAGCGGTCTTCCGCCTCGTTCATGAGCGCAAGCCGAGCGCGGCGAGCGAGTCCGCGCCGAACCTTCCCGTCCAGGCCTCGCCAATATGAACCGGGATCACGCTGAAGGCCCCAAAGCCCACGCCGGGGGCGCCGAGGTTCAAACGAAGGGCTCCGAGATTCGCGCCACGGCCCCCGAGGCTGGCGCCGGCGACCCCAAACCTGAACTGAAGGAGCACAAGCCGGTCAAGGTCTGGCGCGCCATGTTGATCCTGGTCGTGGGCGCGATCGCCGTCGCCTATACCGGAATATCCGGCCGCCTGCACGATGATGAGAAGCTCAAACAATGGACCCAGGAGCAGGCTATCCCGCCGGTGGCGGTGGTTGCGCCGCAGCGCGGCGGAGAAGTCCGCGAACTGGTGCTGCCGGGCAATGTCGACGCCTTTTATAGCGCCTCGATTCACGGGCAAGTCAGGGGCTACGTCCAAGAGTGGCGCAGGGACATTGGCGCCAAGGTCCATCAGGGCGACGTCCTCGCGGTCGTCGACACCCCTGAGCTCGACCAAAGCATCGCCGTCGCGCAGAGCGAGCTCGCGAGGGCCAACGCGAATCTGGCCCTGGCGAAGGTGACGGCGGCGCGGTGGAACTCGTTGCGCGCCTCGGCCGCGGTGTCTCAGCAGACCGCCGACGAGAAGGACGCCGACGCCCGCGCCCGGCAGGCGGACGTCGACGCCGCCCAGTCGAACGTGGATCGGCTGAAGGCGGAGAAGGTGTTCGCCAACATCGCGGCCCCATTCGACGGCGTGGTCACCGCGCGCAACGTCGACGTCGGATCGCTTGTCCGGGCAGACGGAAGCGCAAACCCTGCGCTGTTTGTCGTCGCCGACATTCACCAGATGCGGATTTATGTTCCCGTGCCGGAATCGTACGCAGCCGAGCTCAAGGACGGAATGAAAGCGACGCTCGAACTGCCGGAATACCCGGACCGCAAGTTCGA
>Ga0206877_10292_pt1 | contig 12765 bp, 17 predicted proteins | sample Alteio_BWOrgCont_7_FD_152623 | JGI IMG/M metagenome (GOLD analysis project Ga0206877, IMG submission 152623) | Enriched cells from forest soil in Barre Woods Harvard Forest LTER site, Petersham, Massachusetts, United States -... | ecosystem: Environmental > Terrestrial > Soil > Temperate forest >...
GTTCGTCGATGATGCGGCCCTCGCGGAAGCGGTTGAGCCCGAAATGCGCGATGAGGGGGTGCGGCTCGCCGGTCGCAACCAGATGCGCCGTGGTGAAGCCACCGGCCGGGACAGCCTTGAAGCCGCCATAACACCAGCCGCCATTGAGATAGAGGTTGGCGAGCGGCGTCGTCGAGATGATAGGATTGCCGTCGAGCGACATGTCCATCGCCCCGCCCCACTGGCGCAGCACCCGCAGCCGCTTGAGCGCGGGCATCAGCGTCACGCCGGCAGCCAGCACATCCTCGACCACCGGCAGGTTGCCGCGCCGCGCATAGGTGTTGTAGCCGTCGAGTGCGCCGCCGAAGACAAGGCCGCCCTTATCAGACTGGCTGACATAGAAATGCCCGGCTCCATAGGTGACGACGAGGTCGATCAGCGGCTTGACGGCCTCGGAGACGAAGGCCTGCAGCACATGCGTCTCGATAGGCAGCCGGAACCCCGCCATTTCGGCCAGTCGCGAGGAATGGCCGGCGACCGCGAACAGCACCTTCTTGGCCCCGATGAAGCCCCGGCTGGTCTCGACGCCGGCAACGGCATCGCCGTCGCGGCGCACGCCGGTGACCTCGCATTGCTCAACGATATCGATGCCGCGCGCATCGGCGGCGCGCGCATAGCCCCAGGCCACCGCGTCGTGACGCACCGTGCCGCCGCGTTGCTGCAGGAAACCGCCAATGACGGGGAAACGGCCATTGTCGGTATCGACCAGCGGCACCAGCCGCTTCACCGCCGCCTTGTCGAGCAATTGGGTGTCGACGCCTTCCAGCAGCATGGTGTTGGCGCGGCGGGCCAGGAGGTCGCGCTGGCCATCGGCATGGACGAGGTTCAGCGCGCCGCGCTGCGAAACCATGGCGTTGTAGTTGAGATCGGCCTCCAGCCCTTCCCACAGCTTGAGGGAGAAGTCGAAGAAGCGGATATTTTCGCGCGAAAAATAATTGGAGCGGATGATGGTGGTGTTGCGCCCGACATTGCCGAGGCCGATACCCCCGCGCTCCAGCACCGCGACATCGCTGATGCCGTGATTCTTGGCAAGATAATAGGCGCTTGCCAGGCCATGACCGCCGCCGCCAACGATGACGACATCATAGGACGCTTTGGGCACCGCCTTGCGCCAAGCCGGGCCCCAGCCCCTGTGGCCGCGCAGCGCCTCTAAGGCAAGGCGAAATCCGGAATAGCTAGGCATCAACGACAAGGTCCGACCCGAGAGGCACTCACCCCTCATAGTGGAGTTTGGCCAAGGGGGAAACTGGCGGGGGAAGGTTTTTCGGGTGTAGGGCGTGACGCGCAAACACCTCTCCCGAGCGCGAGATGGTGGCGCCTAGCGCCGGGAGAGTGCCTAGACCGGGCCGGGTAGTCTAATGCACGGTGGGTCCCCAACCCGCCCTGCCGTCCCTTCAGGGCCAGACGTGGCACAAATCGGCTGAAGAGGCAACGCAGCAGGTTCCATCCCCTTGCCTTGCGCCGTTTTTCCCAACTCCGATCTTGTCTAGCGCAACGCATATCTATATGAAGCGCCCGACCCGCTGCGGAGAGGTGGCAGAGTGGTTGAATGCACCGCACTCGAAATGCGGCATGGGGGCAACTCCATCGGGGGTTCAAATCCCTCCCTCTCCGCCAATTCTCCCTAAGGGTTTGATTTCAGTAATTAATGGGTAAGCGCAAAGGCGTGTCGGGACCGTCGCTACATCCGACCGCTACAAAAGGCGGTGAGACGCCGAGTTATCCAGGCGTATCCCAGCTGTGATCACCGACAAGAAAGTCGTGTTCCGCCCCTTCCGCCACATCTTTAAAGATGCGGCCAAGAATGCACACCTGCCGGACAACATCATCGCCAATATCAGTGGCAGGGACTTGCTCGGTGGTCGAACGGCGATGGGTGGTTACGGGCAGGACAAAGTGTTGCTGTGGCTGGCGGAGCAACTCGCCAAGGTCAGGCATGAAGGACTGGATCTCATATCGCTTGTTGATAGCTGAGTGTGCAGCGGGTTTCACTCTCGGTGAAGAGCCCGGATCGCTACGAAGCATCTGCCCTATTTAAGGAACCTCGAGCGAAGGGGCACCTACGTTCTTGGTCTTTGCTGGAGCGACTTCATCAACCCAGCTCGGTAAACATGAGCATTTTCATCGCACTCTAGCAGGTGCCGACCACCGTACCTAAAGTCCTAGTAGAATGCATGTCTCCGTAAAGGTCGCTGGTACTCCAGCCGAAGGTATTCTCGGAGCTTTTCGAAGACGCGCACTTTATATGGCAGGTCTTATCGCGCTGTAGGTCCCAGTTAAACCAGCAGGCAGACCAGATGGTGCCAGGATCGTGGTTTCCTTGGAAGTTGTCTTTATCGCCGCGGTAACGCCGGCCGAATATTCATCCTGCTGAGAGAGAATGCGGCTACGCGATGCGGCGGCGCGAGGAATGTCGCTGCTGCGACGTTCAGTTTGGGAGCTTGTCAAAGAAGAGAAAGACGGCGCCAATCTTGCCGTCCCTTGTGACTATGAAATCGGTTTCGGCGACAGTCGGCGGCTTGCCAGGGCTGCCCTCCAACCAATGGACCGGCCTCCCATCGCCCACCACCTCAGGGGCGAAGAGCGTCTGATATCGGAGGTCTGGATGAGTAGCCTTTATGACGCCCGCGATGCCATCGATTTCCTCGTGGCCGCGGTAAGTGCCACCTTTTGGGGTCATAGAACACAGCGTCTTCGTGGAAGATCTCGTCGATCACTGCGCGCCGACACACGGGGTCGATCTCACCGAACTCGTCGTGGAGATTGCGAGGCAACAAGCTCGATACGGCTTGAGACATGGTTTTTCTCGGTGGGATGTCGAGTGCGCCGTGCCCTCTCTCGAAGCGGGGAGGCTCCGTTGTAGGAAGCCCCCCGAAGCGACATGTCTGCGCCGTGACCCACCCTCCGCTCACGAAGGTTGCAATGCTTGCGATGAGTGTGAGGGCTTGTCTGCGCGATATGGCATCGCTTCACACCCACGCCAGAGGGATAAACGCCAACGGCGTTTTCGAAGATGGTTTCCTGGGCAGGTGAACCTGCTGGCCGGGCTCGCGGCACCATGGGCAAGAACGCAGTCGCAGATATTCAGGCTGCCACCGCAGGGCTTGAATCCAGCTCGCTGGCCTTGCGCCGATTGTCGATACTGAGCGCGCCGGCGCCGAATGCGGCGATCTGCAAAAGCCCACCCGCCATCATCACGTTCTTAAGGAAGTGGATCATCTGGTTCTGGTCGGCGAAATTGGCGTGAAACGACATCGCCGTCGCCAGTGAGAACAGGGCAAGAGCGACGGCAACGTAGCGGGCACGATAACCGGCGATGAGAAGTAGACCACCGCCGAGTTCGATCGCGACAGCCACAGCGAAAGCCAGTGGCGGGAAAGGCAATCCGACGGCACTGATCATTCCGGTTGTGGCGCTGTAGGCGCCGAGCTTGCTCAAGCCGCTCATTGCGAAAGGAAGGCCGATCATCAGCCGGCCGACGAAGGGAAGGTAACGGGTTGCGAACATTGAAAGTCTCCTCAAATGGAACTCCGCATCTGGTTGCGGGCCAGAGGAATATTGTTGTGGGAATGGTTTTTTCGAAATAGAAATGATTGAAAATCATCGTTGCAGGAATGTTGATGTCAAAACTGCCCGACTTCGAGGGACTTGCCATGTTCGCCAAGGTGGCCGAGGAGCGCTCGTTCGCTGCGGCTGCCCGAGTTATGGGCGTATCGGTGGCCACGGTCTCGCGAGCCGTCTCGCGTCTTGAAGAACGCCTTGGAGGGCGCCTTTTCAACAGGACGTCCCGGCGACTTGCGCTGACTGATTATGGTCACACGCTCGCCGAGCGGGCCTCCAAGATCTTCGCGGATGCAGAGGAGGCCGAGGACTTCGCGCGCGAGGCTTCCAGTCGTCCGCGCGGCCTGGTGAAGCTTGCGGCCCCGCTGTCCTTTGGCACGCGCTGGGTCGCACCCATGCTGCCCGCATTTTTTCGACGCTATCCCGACATTGCAGTTGATCTTCACCTTACCGATGCGCAGACAGACCTGATCGGCGATGGCTTCGATGCTGCGCTACGCATCGCCGTTCTGGAAGACTCCTCGCTCGTCGCGCGACTGATCGCCCCCGTCCGGCGGTTCCTCGTTGCATCGCCGACTTACATTGCAAGATATGGCCGTCCGCAGCACCCACACGATCTGGTCGCCCATCAATGCCTAAGCTACACTAATAGATCGAAGCGTGACGTCTGGCTTTTCACACATTGGAAAACAGGGGAGGAGTCTGCGATTACGCCAACAGGGCCACTAAGAGGAACGAGTGCCGAGGCTTTATTGCCGACAGTGCTTGAGGGGTTGGCGATCACCGAACTCCCCGAATTTATCGCTACTCAATATTTTCCGGACGGGCAGCTTGAAGCGATTCTCACCGATTGGCGGCTACCCGAAGGCGGATTGTATTTCGTGACACCGACGGCTCGCGCACGTCCCGCGAAGATCTCCGCCTTGGCTGACTTCTTGATCGCCGAGCTGATGGATGCGCGGTGGAGTGCGGAAGCAGTGATGGGCTGGAAACCGCCGTCAGAACGCAGAAAGCAACCATAGCTCGGCGACGCAGTTTCGATCCAGATGTTAGCATTTCTGCAATGATGACTTTTGATTCTTTCTATTTCGCGTAGCGATGCGTCGGCTCAGATTTGTCTCGCCAGCATGGAGACAGATCATGGCACGCAAACTCGAAGGAAAAATCGCCGTCGTGACGGGCGGCACCAGCGGCATCGGCCTGGCAACGGCCAAGCGGTTCGCAGCCGAGGGCGCGCGCGTCTTTGTGACCGGCCGCCGTCAGAACGAACTTCGCGCCGCGGTCGCGACAATCGGGCCGAGGGCCACCGGGGTCCAGGCGGACTCAACCAATTTTGGCGATCTCAATCGGCTTTATGAGCGGGTGAAAACCGACGCCGGACGCGTCGACGTGCTCTTCGTCAATGCCGGCGGCGGGAGCATGCTGCCGCTGGGCTCGATCACCGAAGAGCAGTACGACGACACATTCGGTCGCAATGTGAAGGGCGTGCTCTTCACCGTGCAGAAGGCACTGCCGCTCCTGGTCGATGGCGCGTCGGTGATCCTCAATTCGTCCAACGTCAACATCAAGGGCACTCCCGCGTTCAGCGTCTACAGCGCCTCGAAGGCCGCGGTGCGCAACTTCGCCCGGAGCTGGACTCTCGACCTGAAGATTCGCGGGATTCGCGTGAACGTCATCAGTCCCGGCCCGATCAAGACGCCCGGCCTTGTCGATCTGGCGGGTCCTGACGCAGCGCAGCAACAAGGCCTCCTCGACTATATGGCTTCCACAGTGCCGCTCGGGCGCGTCGGCGATCTCGATGAGGTCGCGGGCGCCGCCGTCTTCCTGGCTTCCACTGACGCGAGCTTCATCGCCGGCGCTGAACTCTTCGTCGACGGCGGCCAAGCACAGATCTGAACGGGGTAAATTTAGCGCACTTGCAGGGAGGGGGGTGGGGGTGGGGTGATCCCGGCAAAAGACTCAACCCGTCTAGCCGAAAGTAGATGTTCCGATTTCGTTGGCTAACTGCCAAGTTGTACTGGGGCGCTAAGGCGGCGTAAAAAATAATACAGAAGGGTCCATTCTCGTGGAAGACAATACCAATACGACAATCGCGGCTGAAATCGTCGCGGCCTATGTTTCCAATAATTCGGTCGCTGCCGCAGACCTGCCGGCGTTGATCGGAGACGTTCACTCTGCGTTGGTGCGCATCGCAAAGGGGGCGTTCGCCCCGGCGCCGGTCGAGGCCAAGCCAATTCCCGCGGTACCGATCAGGAAGTCGGTGACACCCGATTTCATTATCTGTTTGGAAGACGGGCAAAAATTCCGATCCCTGAGGCGTCACCTGTCAGCAAAATACGGCATGACGCCGGATGAGTATCGCGCGAAATGGGGCTTGCCCGACGATTACCCAGTGACCGCGCCCAATTACGCAGCTCAGCGCTCCGCTCTGGCGAAGGCCAGCGGCCTTGGACAAGTGGGTAACAGCGCTGCGCGCAAAAAGCGCCGCGCCTGATCATATAATGAGAAAGGTTACGGCGCGGTCGCCACCTTCCCACTCTCCCGTTCGGGTATCCCCTTAGGGTATTTTCCACACAAGTCGACAGACTTCCCGATCGGGAAAATGCGTCAAAACAAGGAGTTAGAGCAGATCGGAAAGTGCTCTGCAGCACCGGGTCCGATGCTGTAACTTGTTGTTGTCGCATCGTTTTCTTGCCGAAAACCGGCGTCCAATTTTCGGCACGATACTCTATGCCGCCCACCCCCAGGCCCACAGGCTTGGGGGCAAACTGCGTTTGTGCTGCAGCAATACAGCAATGGGCGGAAACGCGCATCATTGGACCGTTTGATCAAATAATGACGCGGCCGAGAGGGCATGGGTCAGGCGCGCCATTACGCTTCTGTTGATTATTGGTGGACTGATCAATGAAAACCGCGGTGCGGAATGGGCTTGTGCGCAAGCTCATCGGGTGTGCGCTCGTTTCCGTCAGGACTTGGCCTTCAGGCAGCAGCGTTCAACGCCAACTCGATGACGGCTTCCACCGCTCCGACGGCAAGGATTCCCCGCTCCAAGGGTCACTTTACAGTTTGTCACCGCCATGCCGCGATCGTTCCAGGGCGGCAACAACCGCGAATAGCTTTATCCCCCGCGGCGTCCGATTTCCCCTCAGCTGGAACGGCGGGGACAACCCGGTCATCGCATGGCGGGGCGCTTCTTCATGTCGGCACGCTCACAAACGGCGAATTATGAGCACCGTGCCCGCGGGCGTCCTCCTGACACTGGTTCGGTTCTGATGATGCGGGGCTCCACCCGCCAGCTTATACCCTCCCCTTATTGGTAGCTTGCGCAAGGTCTTGAAGGCCCTTTTGATTGTTGGCGTGTAGAGCTGATGGGAGCTTCGATTTGGCGCAAATACCCGAGATGCGATTTTATAGTCCGTGCGCCATCCCTGGGGGGCGCACGGAGTTCCAGGTCCGGGACGCCACTGGCTTTCCGCTTCGCCATATTCCCTCCAAAGGCGAAGCTTCGCGCGCTCGCCAACAAGCGCGTGAATAGAAACGGGCCAAGGCGTTGGTAGCCGATATCACCCACATGGTGAGCGACCTCGACACGCTCCGCTCGGCCGTCGACAAGGCAGCCGTCGGCGGATCCATAAACCAGCCGTTGCCGAGACCCGAGGCGGTTGGGCTGAGCAGGGATTTGTAAGGTTTGCCAGTCGAAGGAAATTGCGGGGCAGGCTTTGTCTGCGCAAGCGTGGAGCGCGAGCAATCCACAACAGACAGTGCCAGACTCGCGTCGTTGCAAGATGCAGTTTTTTTGCTTGTCCGTTATGGGCGCTTCGAAAATTTTTGCCTGGATGCCAAGGCATGCTTACGGCAACGGGCGATGCTATGAAGTCAGCCATATACCGATGCGTTTTTGTTCTCGCGATTGCGCTGACAGTCGGGCTGTTGGGCTGCGATTCCTCTCCCAAATGGCAAGGCTGGGTCTACCCGGATAAAAATAGCCTGACCGGATTTGAGGCCTTGGGAAGCTTTCAGAATTTTGCGATGTGCCGCGATGCGGCACAGGCTCGGCTGGTGCAAATGAAGGACCCTGATCAGGCCACGTTTGTATGCGGGTTTAACTGCCGTGCCGACGAGAGCTTCGGCGGTCAGCTGGTTTGTGATGAAACGCGAAGATAGCTGGCTCGCGTTCAAACACTTGCGGAGGAGGTCGTTTCAAGTGCATGGCGGGCGGGGCTCGTTCTCCCTCGATGCCGAGGCGACGCACCTTGCCGGATTGCGCTCACAGATCGAAGGTAACATAGTAGAGCCCAAAGGCGGCAACCGAGGCGAATATCAAAGCGGCGAGCATGATGTGATCCTTCTCTTTATGCCGTCATGATCGCTGACAGGGGTTTCTAAAGTCTGTTCCTTATGTAACGAAATGTGCAGATGATCGGCTGCCTCGGAGCTTGGTCATCGCAGTGGTGAAGCGAACTGGCCGCCTGATCTTCGTCGCGGACAACGACGAACTGCCGGCGGCAAGCCTGAAACGAGGCTCGAGCGGCCCCTCCGGTCACGTGTGTCGATGGAAGGATTGAGGTGTAGCGATGCGGGAAGTAAATATGGACGAACCTGCCACCATACGCCTCGTGGCGACGGCCCATATGGGGGATAGTCCACTGGACGTTGATGTCTTCGAGTTTCCTTTTTTGACCTTTCGGCAAGCGGTCGTGCATTTCCTGACGGTGCTGACGCAAGACGAAAGAGCCACATCCTCCATTTTGACGGCATCGGGTGTAATCTGGCTAGCGCCGGAGATCGAAGAAACGTTCAAATCTTCTCCCGCCTGATCCATCTCTGCCCGGAGGTGGTAAGGACAGCCGTCAGCCCTTCAATCGCGGGTTCCTAGCCTTGAACCTTCACCGTGCCAATATCGGGCCGCTCCGATCCTGGCCGCGCATTTGCCCGGCAATCGCGTCGGCCGCCTCGGAGACGTCGACATATCGACCACCGTCACAAAAGCGCAATCGCGAGCCGCGCTGCAACGGTTCGACTTCCGTCACAAGGTCAAAATTGACATAGATGGTTTTGCCTTCGGGTGTCGTGAGTTTGAAGAACACGGGCCTCTCCCTTGTTGCGCCGTTGCATGACCTATCGCCCCTGGGATCGGGCTCCTGTATGCTTAGCGGAAAACAGGAGCACAAAGCGATGTCGAACAGGCGAGAGCTTTACCGCGGCTCCAACGGGGACTGCTGGTCGCTTGGGCGTGATCCCTCCGATGGCAGGGCGGTCATCATCCACGAGCCCAATCGCCCGTCGGGCGCCCATAGTTCCTGCATCGAACTCAGCGCGTTTCTTGCCCCCGGCGCCAATGGTCCAGAACATCAGGCTTTGCTGCGTCTGATAGGAACCTTGGTGGAGATTCCCCCCTTTGCCGACCGGACCTGAAGATCAGCGTTCCCCGTGTTCATATCCGCTCGTGATCTGGCACGCACCCTCTCCCGGCAGTAAGGCCGTTCGCGCCGGCCCGCTACCTTTGGTGGATGGCGGAACTACCCCTTTTGTCAATCGACACCATCATGAATGCTAACTATTTCAACGCCCGGAATTGGCCTAGGTTTTAAAAAATAGACACGGAAAACAAATCAAAAAGTCTATTTTCCTTTCAGCGGGGGCGGTCATGATCACTGTAACTAATTATGAATTGCTTTTGGGCTTGCTATTGGTGTTTTCATGCACGGCCTATTGGTACTGGATCTCTCACCTAGAATACTAGGAAAATATAGTTTTGAATTCATTTTCGCCGGGCCGACCGGTTCGCCACGACGGGCAACCAGCATATGTCGATACGTGTATGCCTCCCCTAGGGAAATCGGGGGAAGCAATAATGGGACGGCGCTCACATGAGGTAAAACCAGAGCGGATCTGAAACAAGCGCCCGGCGACGCGCTCTCCAGGCCCGGCCTTGCGTTGCCAACCCGGCCGCGGTTGGTCCCTGGCTACCGGGAGGTTCACGTCAAACATTTTTGATTGCACGGTAATACAATTTTGGTCTAGTTTGCTACTGCGCGGATCGCACGGGCTTGCCCCACTTCCCCCTCTGGACGCAAAGCTCCCTCCCTTTGTGTATGGCGATCCGCGCACCACGCAGCCGTTGCGATTTTCCTTGGCGCGAAGGGGAGAGGCAACGAAGGGCTGGCGTCGAGACGACGGGGCAAGGGGCCGGCCGAGGTCTATGGTCAGGTCCTGCGGGAGGCTCGTGAAAAGGCCTGCTTCCCTTCCGCCCGCAGCAAGTAGTCAATGATTGCTGGAGTGCTGGCGCCGGCTAGCGCTTGATGACTACCCACCCTGCAATCAATCTTGCAATCAATCTTGCAATCAATCTTGCGGTCTCAGCTGGAGGCGCCCGATGGCATCGGTGTGCCCATCAGCAGAACCGAATCGATGGCTTCCTTCAGGTTCTGTATGTTCGCGAAGGGGATTGTGAGATTAGCGACAACAACACGTTCGCTCGCCGCAGTCGCACCCGAACTGATTTGGCGGACCGCCTCCAAGGTCATATTGATGATTCCATTACCAGCTCCTTGACTGCCAACTATGTCAAAGTAAATAAAAGGCGCCAAATCACCAGGAGTAGCAGCTAGCTCGAATCTAAGTTTGTTCGTTTCTTTATTTACGCCGAACATCTGTCCCTTAGTCATGATTACTTTATTAAGTGTAAGAAGATTCTACTCGATCGAAGCCATATTCGTCGCATTTATTGAGTAAATTGTAAAAAGGCGAAAGCCAGAACGCACGTGTCTCGATTCCAAGCATCGGGGCCGAGCCGCTTTCGGCTCGGCCCCGAGGGAGTTCGAAATCCGGAACTACGTCTGCACAGCCGACGGCATCCGCAGCGCGCCTGGGGCCTTGCCTCTAGTTGTGCGCTCTTTCGGCTTGGGAGCGGGAAGAAGGCCTTCGCGCTGCGCCTGCTTGCGGGCCAGCTTGCGGGCACGCCGCTTGGCTTCAGATTTCTCGCGCGTTTTGCGTTCCGACGGCTTTTCGTAAGCCTTGCGGCGTTTCATCTCCCGAAAAACGCCTTCCCGCTGCATCTTCTTCTTCAAAACCCGCAGTGCCTGTTCGACGTTGTTATCGCGGACCAAAACTTGCAATGAAGCCTCTCCTTTGTTGTCGATCGTCAAAAAAAAGGGGCCAGGCCTGTGCCTGACCCCTTTCACATCAGTGTCGCCCGGGGCCCGCGCGCCGATCACCGGGCTCAGCCGGCCGGCAATTGCCCCTTCAGGCGAGTTGAAGGCTCTCGGCAGAGGATTTGCCGGACCTGCGATCCTCGACCAGCTCGTAGCTCACCTTCTGGCCTTCCTGGAGGCTGCGCATCCCGGCACGCTCAACGGCGCTGATATGGACAAAAACGTCCCGACTGCCGTCTTCCGGCTGAATGAAGCCAAAGCCCTTTTGGGTGTTGAACCATTTTACGGTACCTGTGGCCATGATGAGCCCTTCCCTGGAAATGATCGGGCAGACCTGGCGCGGGATGCGACAAGTTGCCGATGGGTCGAAATTGGTTGGAAAGTAAGCAGGGTGCGGGGCAAATGGCCGCGCGAGCCCAATTCATCCGGCCGATATCGATCGTGCAACATGAGGATTGCGCCTTCGCGCGTCAAGATCGGAAATGCGGCCGTGTCATCACAGTGCGCACAAACCAAAACCTTCGAGCCGCCAATCCGATGATGGACCGGGCAAAGCCAGCTAAACTTTGAAGAATAAATTGTCAGCGGCCCAATTTTCCTTTGCTGTGGGCGGAAACATCCACTGTCCGCAATTCATACTCCTTGGCGATGCGCTCATGTTTCTCAGCCTGGCTCTTGAGCCGGTAGGCGGGATCGGGGCCGTCGGAGGGCAAGAGGCGAATGATATCGTAGGGACCGACCGGGCGGGCTCCCCACGGTTGGACATAGGTAACGATGTCACCAATCTTGAATTTGTGCGGAGTCATAACGGCCTTGGTGGGGTTGGAGGCGGGTAGTATCCCACGAAGCTGCACGTTCAATGCGCCAAGAAGGGATCGGCTGGGGTTAATCACCTTCTGGCGAAAGGATATTCCGTGTTATCGTAGAGTGAACGTATGGAAGTCCCCGTAAATTCTTCAGCTTCGGTTTGGATGATGACATCATTGAGATCGTTTTCGGCCTGTTCAATTGCGAATTGAACGGCCAATGCGAGGTTGTCAAAACGACGATATGTCATCAGCTCCTTCATCCATCGACGCCTGCGGGTACGAAAAAATATTTCCGCTGGATCCATGAAATCTAATTGGGACATGAAACAACTTAGCACCGCCACCGCATGGCGTCACTTTATTATTCCGGAGCACCTCGGCTCGCCCCAACATGCGGATCGCAATTAAGGTACGATATTTTGCCGCGATCCCTGACGGAGGGCTTGCCGATGTCGGTCCGCCAGCATGGTCGCCCAATGACAAGATCATCCCTGCCCGGCTTGGCCGGGAACCATCGGCCCTGTTCTCCGTTGAGGCTGCGACCCGGACGACGCAGTTCGATAGAGGCGGCGACGGAGCGGTTGGGCAAGGCAAGTTCGAACGGACGGGAGCGATATCGCATTACTCTGATGCCCAGCTATGGCCGGAGAAGTAAAATGGCCGATATCGATTGGGACCAGATCGTCGATCTTCGAACCGCCGTGGACGTCGATTTCAAGGCGCAGAGGCAATCCGACGTCACGGGCGGCGAAGTCATTCCCTTTGTCAAATTGGCGGAGGCGGTGCGCATCGTCATCGAAGAGTGGCGCGACAAGCCGCATTTGCAGGACAGTGCCTGGATCAATGGCGAAGATCTCGATCTGATGGGGTTGCCGGTCATTCGGGCATTCTATGACCAACCTGATTTTCCCGGGCGGATGGCAGGCAAAGCGAATTATCGCTGATCTGGAAATGAACGCGCCTGAGATATCCTCTGCGCCTACCCAGCCACCATTTTCAAGTAGCGATCTGAGTGCAAATTGCTAGGTTGCTTGCGCTCCCGGCTTCACACCGGGCTAGTCGAGCACCGTCCGGAGATCACGATGAACGCCGCCACCTTCCTCGCTTGCGCGATGCTCGTGGTTACAACCGGCGCCAATGCCGTCGAACTCTCTCGCAACGGGGCGGACGCGGTGCTGAGTGGCCCCATTCAATCGGGCGAC
>Ga0206877_10293_pt1 | contig 12703 bp, 12 predicted proteins | sample Alteio_BWOrgCont_7_FD_152623 | JGI IMG/M metagenome (GOLD analysis project Ga0206877, IMG submission 152623) | Enriched cells from forest soil in Barre Woods Harvard Forest LTER site, Petersham, Massachusetts, United States -... | ecosystem: Environmental > Terrestrial > Soil > Temperate forest >...
CAGGCGCGCAAGCTCGCAGACAACACAGACGTTGCGCGATAGTTTGTGAGCCAGGTGGAGAATTCGTTGGGCGGCAGAGGCTTGGAGAAGAGATAACCCTGGGCGAGATCGCAGCCGTGCTCGCGCAGGACGTCGAGCTGGCTGGCGGCTTCGACACCCTCGGCGACGACTTTGAGTCCTAGATCGTGGCCAATCTCAATGGTCTTGAGCGCCATTACGCGATCGCTGGAACGGTGGATGTTGCTGACGAAGGAGCGGTCAATTTTAATTTCGGTGGCAGGGATGGTTTGAAGCTGCTGCATCATCGAGTAGCCAGTGCCGAAATCGTCAATGGATAGCTGGAAGCCTTTCATGCGCATACGGGTAAGCACATCGAGGGTTTGAGTGAGCTCGCGGATGAGGCCAGTCTCGGTCATTTCGAGAACGATTTCTTCAGGATTTTTGTTGTGATTGCGGGCGAGCTCGAGGAGCTTATCGGGGAGTGATAGATCGAGTAGTGCGCGTGGGGAAACATTGATCGACAGGGTGAGCGGTTTACTGTGTTGCGGGGAGAGACCGGCAATCTCTGAGAGGCTGCGATTGGCGATGAGGGTGCCGAGCTGACCGATGAGGTCAAGGCCCTCGCAGCGGGTGATGAAGCTGTCTGGATAGATGAGCCCGTGTACGGGATGCTGCCATCGCACCAGAGCTTCCACGCCGACGACGTCTCCAGTGGCAATTTCGATTTGCGGCTGGTAATGCATCACGAATTCTCCGCGCAGCAGAGCGCGGGTGAGCTCGTCATCCTGCAGGACGACTTTTTTGAACTTGCGTACGGTGCCCCGTGGCTCCGGTGGAAGATCGAGGAAGGCTTCAAGCTCGACGATGCGGAAGGGCTTGCGCAGGTGGCCGGTGACAGTAAGGCCGAGTGACCTGGCGAGCTCCACAGCCGTTTCAAGGACTCGCGCCCCAACTCCGCTCATAAGAACGATGGGCGTGGCGCACTTTTGTTCGCCGAGCATACGCAGTAACTCGACGCCATCAACCTCAGGCATGACGAGATCGAGAAAGATGAGGGAGATATCCGGTGTGAGCGCGGCGAAAAAAGTGTCGGCGTCGGCGGCGATTTCGCAGGCGATGCCCTTGTTCTGCGCGGCGGCGGCTACGAGCGCGGCAAGTTCAGGGTCGTCATCAACGATAAGAATTCTCGACGGTGTCATATCAGTGGTCCTGTTTTATGGTGCTCCAGAAATTTCTGTTTGCATTACGCGGCGAACGAGTGCGCTGAATTCATCGCGCTGGTATGGTTTTCGCAGCAGAGGCCCATCGACCAGGGGCATGCTGCGCTCCGCGAGTGAGTCAGCGGGAAAACCTGAGCAGTAGATGACCTTGATGCTGGGATTGAGCTGGCGCACTTTGTGCGCGAGCTCAACGCCATTCATGCCGCCTGGCATGACGATATCCGTGAGCAAGAGGTTGATGTCGCTGTGCTTTTGCAGGACCTGGAGGGCGTTCCTGGCGTCGACCGCAGCATAGGATTTGCAACCCATCTCAGTGAGATACGCGGTGGCGATTTCCAGCAAGTCCAGTTCATCATCAACGACGAGAACGGTTGCAGCGCCCTCGAAAGAGGCAGTGGATTGTGGAACTTCGACATGCTCTGGCACAGATTCCTCGGTTGCAGGCAGATACAGATTGACCGTGGTGCCGAATCCCGGCTCGCTGTAAATGCGAACGGTGCCGTTCGATTGCTTGACGAATCCGTAGACCATAGCGAGGCCAAGCCCCGTACCCTTGCCGCGCGGCTTGGTGGTGAAGAAGGGTTCGAAGACTCGTTCGAGGGTTTGCTTCGACATTCCTTCACCGGTATCGGAGACGGAGACGCAGGCGTAGAGACCTGCCTTCAATTCGCCGGCGCGTACGGGCGGATAATCGGCGTTGAGCTGGCGAAGGTGTGTGGCAATGGTGATGGATCCGCCTTTGGGCATGGCATCGCGCGCGTTGACCATGAGGTTGACCAGGGCGCTTTCGAAGCCGGCTGCATCGATGACAACCTTGGAGATGGCTTTGTCAAAGTTGGTTGCAATCCTGATTTCCGGACCGATCACACGTTGAGTCATTTCGAGTATGTTGCGGATTAAGTGGTGCAGCTTGTTCGGTGAAGGCGAGAGATTCTCGTGACTGGAGAATGCGAGCAGGCGGCGAGTGAGCTCGGAGCCACGCAGGGCGGCTTTTTGTGCGACCTGCACACGCTGCGACGCGACTTGATTGTCACCGATTTCTCGTTCCAGAAGATCGAGATTGCCGATGATGATGCCGAGCAGGTTGTTGAAGTCGTGCGCGACTCCGCCGGTGAGTTGACCGACGGCATCCATCTTCTGGCTTTGCTGCAGCTGGTGCTGTAGCTTGCGCCTGTCGGTGATATCGCGCGCGATCTTGGAGGCGCCGATGACGTTGCCGTTGGCATCGCGAATGGGCGAGATGGTGAGCGAGACATTGATGTGTGTTCCGTCCTTGCGGACGCGGATGGTCTCAAAGTGTTCGACGACCTCTCCCTGGCGCAGACGGGCGAGGATAGTTGTCTCCTCATCGGAGCGGTCGGATGGAAGCAGGCGCAGGATCGGTTGGCCGATCATCTCTACGGCGGTATAGCCGAAGATCCTCTCTGCGCTGCGGTTCCATGTGGTGACGATACCCTCGGTGTTTTTTGCGATGATGGCATCTTCAGAGGACTCGACGATGGCAGTCATGCGAATCTCTACTGCTTTACGTTGGGTAATGTCAGTCCACACGCCGATGATTTCCGTTGGCTTGCCTTCGCCATCGAATATCACCCTCCGGGTGTCTTCCACCCAGCTATATTCGCCATTCTTGTGCTTGATGCGATATTCAGCAGTACGAACGCCTTTTTTGATTGTTTCCTGAATGCCTTCTATCTCTCGCTCACGGTCGTCAGGGTGCAGGTGAGTGACCCACCACTCGGAGGTCTGCGTTTCGTCTACGCTAAAGCCCAGCAGACTCGCTATGTTTTCACTAGCCATCTGTGGGAACGCCCGGCCGCCTTCAATCGTCAACGAATAAAGTACCGCGGGGCTATGTTCGAGCAAATGCGCTAACTTTTCGTCCTTATCCCTGTTGGCGCGCTCCAACTCCCGGTTGGCTTGACTGGTCCGGAAGTTATGTTCGGCCAGGACCAGGGCCTTAGCTTCAGCTCGTCGATGGTCGCGCATCTTGCGATAGACCACAAACCCGGGAATACCGCCGGCAAGCAGGACCATGAAAGCGACAATGCTTTCCGTGAGAAGAAGAGAACGTTGGTAGATGGCATGGTCTTCGGTTTGATCGATGTATACCTCAATCATGCCGAGGGTCTGCCCATTTTTCCGGAGAGGAACGTAGCACAAGGCGAAATAAGGGGGATTCTCCGACGATTTGCCGAAACCAATCTCTGACTGTGTTGTGCCGGAAAGCACGGATTGGAGAATTTGGTTTGTATCGATGTCAGTGGCTGACATTGCAGTGAGGCCTGGGCGTACGGACGAGAACACCGTATGGCCAGTTCTATCGATGATTCTGTATCGATAGATGTCTCCGACTTCAGTTGCATCCCTGAGGAGGTGGTCGGTTCGTGCCGAGGGAGAGCTGCCTGTAATCACTGCGGGCATATCATCCGTATTGGTAACGAGATTGTCAGCCCATGCGCTGACGGTCGAAACGGCGTCAGCGCGCAGCATATTTCTCGAAACAAGTTTATTGAGCTGCACTCCACCGAACGCGAGAAAAAGTACGAGTAGTGCGAGCAGCACTATTTTTCCGCTGTCATTCGAAAATAATTGATGAAGTCGATGTTTCATTGCACTCCGAGTATTTGCGCCGAAGCAAGGACGGGTCTTAAGAAAATGGCGGATATTTCCTTGGCACGCTCTCGATAAACAGGCTTTTCGAGAAGGCGTAGATGGAAGGCTTCGGTGCCGGCGTGATGAAAGGCCAAGACGCAGGGGCCAATGGCGGTGTATCCGCTGCGGTGCCGGGCCAACTCGTGGTCATGCCGGGCGGGCGTCACCCTACAGGCGAGGTCGAGGGCCGTGTGGGCCTCGCGGGTCGCGATGAAGATCGAAAGTGCGACTAAGGGGTAGCTATCATCAACAACCAGCCCTGTGTTCGTCGTCATTCCTGCACCAAGAAGTGCCTGCCTCAAATTGCTCTGCGTGGACCGCCGCAAACGTCGCGGATGGAAAGGGTAGTTGGGCAGGAGTGTAGCACCGGCGATGCATCCCAAAACAGGACGATTTCAATTTGGCAAAGAAGAAATGCGGGGCTGGTTCAAGAGTGGGAATGGCTGAGGTCGATGTTGTGTAAAAAGCTAGTGATGGCGCTGCCAGAGGCCGGACCAGGTTTCACTGACCAGGATGCTGTTGCCAGGGTGGCGGGGGTCGTAACGGAGAGAGATGGGTTGGTCGAGGCGATAGCCGCGGACCTGCTCGGGGAGCATGGAGACATCCTGCGCGCAGTTGTAAGTGACGCCGGCGAGGCGATAGCTGTATACAAGCACTTCAGGTGTGGGGTCGAGCGAGTCTTCGCCGGCAAGGGTGCGGGCGTCAAGAATGAAGCCATCGGTGATGCGGCCGTGGAGGGCAAGGTATTCGCGTCGCCGTCGTTCAAGCTCTTCCGCCGAGGGCCGCCGCGAAACGACGTACCACCAGATCCCAGCGATGAGCAGGATGATGCCGATTACGATGCCGGCAGTGATGCGGGGATGGTGCAGGACGGTGTAAACGGAGGCGCGGCAGGCCGGAGCACCGAAGGGCTTCCAAAACCTGGCGTTGAAAAGGTGCGCGAGCTTGCGGAACTGATCCATTGCGGCTTTTGGGAAAGGATAGCGCAGCAAAGGCGCGTGGAAACAGGGTGGGAAGCGATGCTGGTTCGCGAAAACAGCAGCGGCGATAGAATGCGGTGTGCGAGAGATTATGAAAAATCGGACAGGAAAGACGAAGAGCGGACATCCTTTGGATTTAGGACCCGACGAAACGGGTCAGGCCCGGCGTATAAGGTCGACGACGGTGATCTGCGTGCGGCGCGGCGCAGCAGTGGTCATGGCTGCCGATGGGCAGGTGACACTGGGCGCGACGGTGATGAAGCACTCTGCGAAGAAGATACGGCGGCTTTATAACGACAAGATTCTGGCGGGGTTTGCGGGGTCTACGGCAGATGCGTTCAGCCTGTTTGCGCGGTTTGAATCCAAGCTGGAGCAGTATGGCGGCAACCTTGGGCGCAGTGCAGTAGAGCTGGCGAAGGACTGGCGCACCGACAAGCTGCTGCGGCAATTGCAGGCGCTGCTGATTGTTGCGGACGGCAAGCAGATGTTCCTGCTGAGTGGTGATGGCGACGTGATTGAGCCGGATTCAGTGGGTGAGGGCGCGACTGCAGGGACGATTGCGACGATCGGGTCGGGCGGAAGCTATGCGCTGGCCGCGGCGACGGCGTTGATGGCGAACACTGCGCTATCCGCAAGGGAGATTGTGGAGAAGAGCATGAAGATTGCAGCAGAGATCTGCATCTACTCCAACGAGAGCGTGACGATTGAAGAGTTGAAGGCGGAGTGAGGCTGTCGATGAGCAAGGTGTGTGTGCGGAGTATCGGGGTTTCGCTGGATGGGTTCAGCGCAGGACCTGGGCAGGACCTGGAGCATCCACTAGGTATTGGCGGAGAGAAGCTGTTCGAGTGGTTTTTCAAGACACGGACGTTCTGCGCGATGCATGGCAAGCCCGGCGGGGATGCGAGTAGTGCCGACGATCGTTTTGCGCAGCAGGGATTTGAGAACATCGGCGCATGGATTATTGGCCGCAACATGTTCGGGCCGGTGCGCGGGCCGTGGCTGGATGAAAGCTGGCGTGGCTGGTGGGGTGAAGAGCCGCCATACCATGTTCCGGTGTTTGTGTTGACGCACCATGCACGGCCGACGCTTGAGATGCAGGGCGGAACGACCTTCCACTTTGTAACGGACGGCATTGAGAGCGCGTTGAAACAGGCGCAGGCCGCTGCAGCGGGCAAAGATGTGCGGATTGGCGGCGGTGTGAGTACGGTGCGGCAATACCTGTCGGCAGGGTTGGTTGACGAGGTGCACCTGGCGGTCGCGCCGGTATTCCTGGGGCGTGGCGAAAACCTGCTGACTGGGATGGATTTACCGGGAATGGGCTTCAAAGTGACGGAGCACGTGGCGACCGATGCGTGCACGCATGTGGTGTTGCACAAGGCAGAGTGAGAATGGAGCTTGCGATCACGCAATGCGGACGAAGCTCAAAAACGGCTTAGACAAAGAGCGCAATTCCGGCAGGCGTTGGGCGGTCATCCTGTTGGCAGTTGTTGCGCTGATCGCGGTCCTCTCCCTCTGTGTACCCGGTATCGCCGGATTTTGTCACTGGATGAACCACAGGAAGGGTTCCTACCTGTCACGAGCGATTGATTTGCCGGTGATGTGGAGACAGGAGACGAAGGATTCCTGGCAGCGGATGTGGCCTACTGAGCTGTCAGAAAGCCGGGCACGCCTTAGCGCGACAGCATTCGACGCCGATGCGCATCCGCCGGACTTCTGGCATGAGGAGATGGTTGTAAGAGATCGTGGTTTGCTGCCTGCGATTCAAGTGCTGCTGGATGCAGGAATGAGTTGCCGCTCCATGAGCGCCGAAGGCAGCGATCCTGTGGAGTTATGGTGTTTCTCGTCCGACCGCAGGAAGCTGTTTATGTATGAAGGTTCGCGGTCGTATCTTTCGGGAGCGGTATCGATCATCAGGCAAGCGAACTAGCTTGCGGGAATTGGAAGGGAATTTTGGCAATTTTTTTACCAGGAACGGCTGAAGACCAGGCGCTGAGCGCGGAAGAGATGACTCCTCGCGAGATTGTGGCGGAGCTGGATAAGTATGTTGTAGGGCAGGATGCTGCCAAGCGCGCGGTGGCCATAGCACTGCGCAATCGCACGCGGCGGCAGCGGCTGGCTCCTGAGCTGGCCGAAGAGATTATGCCCAAGAACATCCTGATGATTGGGTCGACAGGTGTGGGCAAGACGGAGATCGCCCGGCGGCTGGCGAAGCTGACGAATTCTCCATTTCTGAAGGTGGAAGCCTCAAAGTTTACCGAGGTGGGGTATGTGGGGCGGGATGTGGAATCGATCGTGCGCGACCTGGTGGAGATTGCCATCGACATGGTGCGCGAAGAGAAGCTGGAAGAGATTGAAGACCGCGCCGAGCTGGCCGCCGAAGATAAGTTGCTTGAATTGCTGATGCAGGTGAGTGTGGGAGTTGTTGGTGACGCGAAAGAAGCGCATTCCACCCAATCACCAGAGGCTCGAAAGGACGGGCTACCCGAAACTGTGGCGGCTCCGAAGACCGAGGCGGAGAAGACACGCGAGCGGGAGAAGTTGCGGGTACAGTTTCGCGAGGGGCGGTTGGACGATCGCATGGTGGATGTGGAGACACGTGACCGGCAGGCTCCTCAGATTGAGGTAATCAGCAATCTGCCGCCGGAAGAGATGGACCAGCGCGGCGATATGGGCGGACTGCAGTCGATGCTGGCAGGGATGCTGGGGCAACGCACGCGCAAGCGGCCGATGAAAGTGAGTGAGGCCTTCGAGTACATGACGCAGGAAGAAGAAGGCCGGCTGTTGGATATGGACCAAGTTGTACGCGCGGCAGTGGAGCGCGTGGAAGATTCAGGGATTGTGTTTCTCGATGAGATCGACAAGATTGCCGGGCGCGAGGGTGGGCATGGACCGGATATCAGCCGGGAGGGCGTGCAGCGAGACATTCTGCCGATCGTGGAAGGAACAACAGTCAACACAAAATATGGCATGGTGACGACTGACCACGTGCTGTTTATTGCGGCGGGCGCGTTCCATGTTTCGAAGCCGAGCGATCTGATTCCGGAGCTGCAGGGAAGGTTTCCTATCCGCGTGGAGTTGAAGGCGCTGACGGTGCAGGATTTTCTGCGGATCTTGACCGAACCGCGTGCGTCGCTGGTGCGGCAGGCGATTGCGCTGCTGGAGACTGAGGGTCTGAAGCTGGAATTTACGACGGAGGCGCTGGAGGAAATGGCGCGGTTCGCGTTCCAGGTGAACGAGTCGACGGAGAACATTGGAGCACGGCGGCTGCACACGATCCTGGAGAAGGTACTGGACGAGATCAGTTTTGCGGCTCCTGACCTGGTGAAGGGGAATGGTGCTGCAGATGGAGCGAAGGTCCCAAAGCTGGAGGAACGCGAGCTGCAGGCAAAGAGCGGGGAAAAGACGGTGGAGCGGGTGCTGGTGGTGGACCGCGCTTACGTGGATCAGCAGGTAGCGGGGATTGTGAAGAACCAGGATTTGAGCCGGTACATTCTATAAGTGGCCGTAATTCAGGTAGTTGGGAAGCGACCACCATTATTTTTGAACACGTTCATTTTTATCTTGCAATCGCCAGGATAGAGGTCTATGTTGCTAATTGAACATGTTCAAAAACGTAGAGAATGGAGAATCCATATGAATATTGCAGGGTTTTACTTCAGCTATCTGGCAATCAGCGTCGCGCTTACGATTTGGGTGGCGCGGACGCTTCACAAGAACGGGCGCATCTTCCTGGTGGATGCATTTCGAGGCAATGAGCAGCTAGCGGACTCAGTGAACCACCTGCTGGTGGTGGGTTTCTACCTGGTGAATGTGGGCTACATTACAGTGGCGCTGAAGACGAGCTATGCGCTGAACAGCCTGCGAGCGGCGATTGAACTGGAGAGTACGAAGGTCGGAATTGTGCTGCTGATTCTTGCGGGGATGCATTTCTTCAATATTCTAGTGTTTTCGAGGATGCGGCACCGTGCGCTTAGAGGGGAGCCGGGCAACCCCCGGCCGTCGTTTCTCCCGCCGCCGCCGCACACGTCCGTGGTTCCTGCAGGAGGTGTAAGCCATTAGTCCCGCGAAGAAGAACGAACGGCCTTCGGGCACAAAATCGGAGGAGACCAGGGCGCGCATCTTGAGTGCGGCCCTGGTTGTGTTTCGCGAGCGCGGGTTTGAGCGCGCGACGATGCGTGAGATTGCGGTAGCGGCAGAGGTTGCGACTGGTGCGGCGTACTACTATTTCGATTCAAAAGATGCGATTGTGATGGCGTTCTACGAGCAGGCTCAGAAGAAGATGCGAGCAGACCTGGAGCGGAAGCTGACATCTGCAACGACGCTTGAGGCGCGGTTGCGGACCATTATTTCTGAGAAGCTGGAATACTTTGCACCCAACAGGAAGTTGCTGGGCGCGCTTTCGGCGCATGCCGATCCGGAGCACCCGCTATCGCCATTCAGCCGCGAAGTGAAGGCAATTCGCGAGGCCGACCTGGCCAGCTTTGAGGCAGCGGTTAAGGATTCCAAGGTGAAGCTGCCGAAAGACATCCAACCCTACCTGCCGCGGCTACTGTGGATGTACCAGATGGGGCTGATCTTGTTCTGGGTGTATGACAAATCTCCAGGGCAGCGAAGGACGAAGACGCTCTTTGAGCAGACGCTGAAGATGCTGCTGCTGACGCTGAAACTGGCGGCGATTCCTCTGCTTCGGCCAATGCACCGCATGGCGGCCGACCTGCTGCGGGTGGTCTACGACGACTAGCGATCGTAGAAGGGTGCGGAAGAGGCGTATCCTAAGGATTGCGCGGAGGGAAGCATGAACGAGCGCGATTTTTTTGATGAGCGGGCCGAGACGCGGAAGCACACCTTGATATGTCCGCACTGCAACCAGCCAGGCGAGTATGAGCTGGGGTGGATGGTGCGACGGAAACGGTCACAGATACCTCGCGGGGCGGATGACCGGGAGCGTGCGATGTTCGCCAAGGCGCAGAGCTATATGGTGCGGCGCGAGGACATGGTGGGGTGCAAGAACATTCGCTGCCGGAAGAGGTTTGAAGTGGCGGGCGTGCAGTCGGTGGCGTATCTCGAAGACACGGCAACAGTAGGAGCAGGGCCGACGGGCGCGGTGGCGGACCGGGAATCGCGGATTCGGGCGGCGTTCGGGCGCAAGAATCTCGGTTAGAAGCTGACAGAAATTGTGATGTAATAGTTGAAGCGCGGTGGGCGCGAGCAATTTTTCAGGAGTTTGACGATGGCCAATACGCTGATCCCGATTGAAGAGCGGATTTTGACCCCGGCAGAGGTAGCGAAGCTGGATGCACGGCGCCGGCACGGGCAGTTGCTGATTGTGATTGGCTTCCAGTTCACGATCATCAGCGTGCTGCTGACGCTATGGAGCGGACAGGACCTGACGTATTCGCCGGGATGGGCGCACCCTGTGTTCTATTGGAACTGTTTTACGGCGCTGGTTGCGCTGGTGTGCTTTATGCGCGGGTTGCAGATGCGCAAAGGGTTGAACGAGTTCTTCTCGTACTAGAGAAAGTTTGAGCAGAGATTGGCGGCGAGCTTCGGCTCGCCGTTTTGCTTGTGCGCGTCTGGTATCGTGGCTAGTTCGGGTAAAAGAGGCCTTCAAGTGAAAGTTTTTATGGCGGCAATGAGCATGATTCAAAGCAAACCGCTTTTGCCCTGCTGCAATTCGTTCTTGCAACAGCAAAATTATTGGCCGAGACTGGCAGAGCCGTTGGGGTTTTCGGTTGTCGAGATGATTTTGCTGGCGGCGCTGGTGGTGGCGTCGCTGGGAATGTTTGCATACCGGCTGTGGCCGATTGCGCGTAATGTTCTGCACGCGAAGAAGGATGTTGGGTTTAAGTTTGCGCCGGTGGGCCGGCGGGTGTGGGTGTTCGTGTGGGAGGTGCTGTGCCAGGCGAAGGTGATTCGGCAACGGCCACTGCCGGGCGTGGCGCATGCGTTCGTGTTCTGGGGATTTCTGGCGTTCGCGCTGGTGAGTTTGAACCATATGGCGACGGGTGTGCGGCTGGGATTTTTGCAGCACGTGGGCTATGTGGGCACGTTCTATTTCTGGTTTGCAGCGGTGTGGGCGCTGCTGGTGGCGATCTCGATTGCGGGATTGTTCTGGCGCCGGTTTGTGTCGCGGCCGAAGTGGCTGGGTGAGAAGGTTTCGGTGGAGTCAGGCGTGATTGCCGGGCTGATCTTTGTGCTGATGGTGAGCTATCTCGCCGCGTTTTTTGTGAGCGACGACGGCATGGCTGTGAAGGCGTTGTGGTGGACGCACACGCTGGCGTTGCTGGTTTTTCTGCCGCTAATTCCGCATACCAAACATTTGCACCTGGTGTTGAGCCCACTGACGGTGTTCTTGAAGCGCGAGCAGTTTGCGGAGATTCCCAAGCTGGATGAAGCGGAGGATGCGGAAGACTTTGGCTTGCTCGCGGGCAAAGATGTGACACAGATTGTGGCGCTGCAGGCGTACAGCTGCGTGGAGTGCGGGCGGTGCACGGAGCATTGCCCCGCTGCGACGACAGGCAAGGTGCTGAACCCGAAAGAAATTGTGCTGGGTGTGCGGACGTATCTGAACGAGTTCGGAGTGAAGAGCGATGTGCCGCTGCTGAATGAGATGCGGGATGCGAAGGCGAATCCTTCGCCGGATAATCCTGCGGCGAATTATTTGTCGATGGAGGCGGCGTTTGAATGCACAACCTGCGGCGCGTGTGAATTCCAGTGTCCAGTAGGGGTGCAACATCTGCCAATGATTGTTGGGATGCGCCGCGGCGCAGTGAATACTGGAGCGTGGGAAGACAAGTACGGGACGAAGCTGTTTCTGGCGCTGGAGAAGCAGGGCAATGCGCTGGGCATGAGCTCGATGGAGCGCGACAAATTTATTGAGAAGCAGGCGTTCCCGATCTTTGACGGTTCACAGGAATATTGCCTGTGGCTGGGGTGCATGGGTGGGTACGATCCCAAAGGCCGCGAGATTATTGCCGATTTCGCGCGCGTGATGCGGCACCTGGGAACGAGCTTTGGCGTGCTGCGCAAGGAGAAGTGCACGGGTGATCCGGCTCGCAGGCTGGGAAATGATTTGGTGTTTGGCTCACTGGCCGAGCAGGGGTTGAAGGCGTTTGAGCAGGCGAAGGTAAAGAAGATCGTGGCGATCTGCCCGCATTGCGTGAGGACGATTGCGACCGACTGGCGCGAGTATGGAGTGGCGCCGGAAATTGAGCATCACTCGGAGTTCATGGCGCGTTTTGCGGACAAGCTGCCAAAGCAGAGCGGCGAGACGATTGCATATCACGACCCGTGTTACCTGGGGCGTTATCGCGATGTGTATGACGAGCCGCGTGCGGTAGTGAAGAACGCGGGCGAGCTGGTTGAAGCGGAACGAAATCGCGAGCGAAGTTTCTGCTGCGGCGCCGGCGGTGGGTTGGCGTTCCTGGGCGAAGAGACGGGCGAACGCGTGAGCCACGTGCGCGCACAAGAGTTGATAGCGACGGGGGCGAAGACAATTGGAACGGCATGTCCGTTCTGCAACACGATGTTCAAGGATGCATTGGGAGCGATGGGCGGCGAACGGTCTCCGCAGTTGCTGGACATTGCACAGTTGACGGCGAGGGCATTGCCGGAGACGCGGGCTGTTGAGTAAGTAATCGGATTCGCAAGAAAAGCGCCGCCCAAATTCGGGCGGCGCTTTTGCGTGAGGGAAAGAGTTAGCTGGGCTGCCAGGATGTGTCGAAGTGCTTTTCTACAAGGCCGAAGGCAATGGTGAAACCTATCGCCTCTACCGCCACCGCGGCGTCAAGTTCTCCGTCTTCAATGGAGACAAACAGATCGCCGCCATCACCAAGAACCGGCTCACCA
>Ga0206877_10295_pt1 | contig 12661 bp, 11 predicted proteins | sample Alteio_BWOrgCont_7_FD_152623 | JGI IMG/M metagenome (GOLD analysis project Ga0206877, IMG submission 152623) | Enriched cells from forest soil in Barre Woods Harvard Forest LTER site, Petersham, Massachusetts, United States -... | ecosystem: Environmental > Terrestrial > Soil > Temperate forest >...
AAAAGCCTGCGTATCGCAATTCCAGCTGCAGTTAAAAGACAAGTGTGGCAAACGATCGGAAGAGAGTGTGCTTATGTCGATCCCGTGACTGGCAGAAAGTGCTGCTCCGATTTCTGCTTAGAAATTGAACACATCCTGCCTGTTGCTTGTGGTGGCTCCAACGAACTATCAAATCTCACAGTCCACTGCAAAACCCATAATCAATATAGAGCAATTCAGAAATTCGGTTTGAAATTCATGGAACCCTATATTGATTTGTCAAAAAGAAAAATATAGAAATGTGAGTATACATAGAAAGCTGTTGTTCTTGCTCCGGGCCTTTTAAAGACCAGGAAGGCCCTACAGTTGTGCCAGTCCAATGTATCACTGGGAAGCTGGAGAGAAGGGGATAAGAGGTTTCCTTCACTTGTTCACGGTACGGCGCTAGCCGGCACGAGCGTGATGCGAGTGAGTGAACAAGGAGCAACTAGAGGGGCGATAGTTCGTGGCCGGAGCTGAGACATGAAATGAAGTTCGAGCTTCTAAAGAATAATCCAAAAGTTTTATAAATATGACGCCGATAGGCGGACAAAGTCGTCGTGTAATCACAATTTTACTTGAGACTGGAACCTAGGAAAAATCCGGATATAATTTCCGTCATGGCCTTAGATGACTACAATCGAAAAAGGAAGTTCTCCCAAACTCCAGAACCGTTTGGAGAGCCGGTGCTTGGAACCGGGTTGCTTCGTTTTGTGGTTCAAATGCATAACGCAACTCGTCTTCACTATGATTTTAGAATTGAAGCGGGTGGGGTGCTAAAAAGCTGGGCGGTTCCAAAAGGACCTTCGATGAATGCCCAAGACCAACGCTTGGCGGTATTAGTTGAAGACCACCCGATACCCTATGGCTCTTTTGAAGGTATTATTCCCAAAGGGAATTACGGAGCGGGCACGGTGATGGTTTGGGATGAGGGGACTTACGTCGAAAGAAACTCTACAGGCCGAGAAGACAGCGAAAGCGCGGTGCTCAGCGGTATTGAGAACGGCCACGTCACTTTGATTTTACACGGACAGAAGTTGCAAGGGGAGTTTGCGTTAGTTCAGCTTCCAGATCGGAAGTCGCGCGGTGATGAAAAATCCTGGCTGATGATCAAAAAGAGGGATACCTATTCCTCTTATCATGATATCACGCGCGAAGATCGATCGGTAAAGACCGGGCGTACCATTCAGGAGATTGCAGTCGATGCTCCAAAGCAGGGAAAGATCTGGTTGCCCGCGAGAGCGCATCAAAATGCTGCTTCCGCGAGGAAGAAGGCGGCACACCCTTTTACTTTAACATGGAAGATAGATCTTGAACCTCAACCTGAAAAGATCCCACGCCGTCATAAGCCGATGCTTGCTACGCGTGGGCGAGAACCCTTTGACGGTGAAGGTTGGCTTTTTGAGGTCGATTACGACGGCTACCGTGCAATAGCAGAAATAGAAAAAGGCGTTGTTCACCTTTACTCCAAGCAACTTCTTCCATTTGACAAAAAATTCCCCCGAATTGTAGAAGCTTTGCAGCGCAGTAAAATCGTTGCAGTCCTGGACGGCGAAGTGGTTTCAGAATCTGACACCGGAGGCGACGTCTACTGGGTAAGAGACCTCCTACACCTCGATGGATGGAACTTGAGACATCTCCCTCTGGATGAACGAAAAAAGCGCCTGGAAACTCTCCCCATTTTTAACGACGTGGTCCGCTATTGTCCTCATTCCGTTCGTGACGGAAAAGCGTTTTACGAAAAGGCAGTCTCTCTCGGTCATTCTGGAATTCTTGCTCGGGATTTACGCAGCCCGTATGTCTCTGGTACGAGCAAAGGTTGGCTTCGCATTTCTGCTCCGAATGAAAAGTCAGCTAGCGATGCTCCTCGCCTCACTCACTTGGATAAGGTTTACTGGCCTCCAAGTCCGCCTTCGGGCCAAATTACAAAAGGAGATCTTGTTGAGTATTACAAAAAGATTGCTCCTATACTCGTGCCTCACTTGAAGGATAGGCCCCAATCATTGCATCGGCATCCAGACGGTATTCAGGGTGAGAGTTTCTTTCAAAAGGACCTCATAGGTCACCGTCCCAGATGGGTTCACACTCATCGTATTTATTCGGAATCAACGCAGAAATCGGTCGACTATCTTCTTTGCCAGAATGAAGAGACTCTTCTTTATATGATTAATTTAGGTTGTATCGAATTAAACCCCTGGCTTTCTCGCATTGACTCGTTAGACCGCCCAGACGCTGTAGTGATTGATCTAGATCCCGATGGGAATCACTTTGGTGAAGTTGTTGAAATCGCGCGAGCTGTTCATCAAGTTTTGGACGAGATCGAAGTATTTCATTTATGTAAAACGTCGGGAGCTACCGGAATTCACATTTTTATTCCGCTTCAAGCTAAGTACGAGTACAGCGTGGCAAGGAGTTTTGTCGAGAGTATTTGCAGAGTCGTCCATCGAAAATTTCCAGAACAAACAAGCATGGAAAGAAGTCCTGCCAAAAGGCGGGGTAAAATTTACCTAGATTATTTACAAAATGCTCAAGGTCAAACTGTGGCCTCCGTATACTGCGTGCGACCGCTGCCCGGAGCGCCGGTGTCTACCCCACTTCTTTGGGAGGAGCTTACCCCGGATCTCCGACCGGAGAGTTTTAATATTGTAAATACCATAGATAGACTGAACCAATACGGAGATCTTTGGCTTCCTATTTTGCGGCTCCCCACTTTGCCGACGCAGGAAATGGCGATAAATATCGAGGCAAGCCTCTTAAGATTGAATCAACGCTTTCCGATAGAAACTTAAGCAACACTGGACTGAAGTCCGAGGTGCTAAGGAGAGCAAGAGCATGGCAAAGGAAGCGACTGCCAAAAAGGTAGATCCATTTAAAACAAAGAAATCCAAAACCCCAAGTGCCACCGCATCAGATACGGTCACTCCGCCGGAAGCTATAGCTACGGCGATTGATTCTTTCCGCGAAGCGCAAGATCAGTACAAGCATTTCGAAGGAGAGATGACAATCTATAAAGACCAGATCATGAATTTTTCAACAGACGAGTATACCCGGCGGATTTTTAACGGGATGCCAGGTTCTTTCAAAATTCTAGGCGAAGAAACGATGGTGACTTACGTCGTGATGGACTCCAGCGCAGGTCTGACCGAAGAGGACGTGAATGGGTTTTCAAGTCGTTGGGGGCAGGGCGCGGCGGACGAAATGATTGTCAGAGATTTTGGGAGTATTAAATTTGACGCCTCCGTTCTAGAGGCCAACTATGATGCTGTGGTCGAAGCCCTTCAAACTCTCCCTGAGCAAGTTCTTCAGAACTTATTTAAGCCAATGCTGATGAAAGCCAGACCAGGGGCGGTGGAGGCGGCAAAGAAGCACGCAAAGACCCCAGAAGATATGAAAGATCTCTTGCGGCAGTTGAAAATTAAAAACTACATTCGTTGAATATATTATTGATGAAAAGCTATGTTGGAACTATGATCCAGGGTAATGCTTCCCGGTATTTTTCAAAGCACTATTTTCTCTCCCATGGGCTCAATGGGCCGCGTGAACCCCATGAATAAGTCCCGTCTTTCCCAGTTTATACGCCCCATGCATCCGAAGTCTGAGATCCGCCCGACGGCGGAGGCGATTCAAAAAGTGTTGAATGCAGGGTGGGTCGGTCAACTTAAGATCCATGGTCATCGGGCCCAGATTCATATCCCGGCTGACCCGGATCAGGAAATTTTGGCCTTTAATCGGCAAGGGCAGCTTCATCAGAAGGAAGTCCCTGACACTATTATTCAAGAACTTCGTCGGATCTTTGCCCCTGCCACGGGCTGGACCGTGATTGATTCTGAGTGGCTGAAGCCGAAGGATCGGGTCTATGTTTTTGATTTACTCAAACTGCAAGATGAGACCCTTCAACGCCTTCCCTTTGAGGCGAGATGGAAGCTTCTGCCTAGAGCCTATATTTCACCACATATTCAGACGCTTGGAGTGATCACTACTTTAGACGGTTGCCTTGACGTACTTCGCGAGACAGAAAGTTGGATTGAAGGTCTCGTCTTTAAGTCGCCTTCTCCTGGCTTTGAAGATAGTTCTATTATTCGTTGTCGGATAGGCGCCAGACGCAAGTAACTGATCTTGGTATCAACTACCGTTTTGCACCCTTTTGCATCTTCTGTAACATATCCATCGCTGCTTTGAGTTGAGCGTCCATATTCGCGCCGCCGCCTCCACGTGGCATTACACCTTTAGGGCCACCTGCGTTATGGGATGGCCGAGGCCCTCGATTCATGCCCTGCATGCCTTGCATCATTTGTTGCATTTTCCCCATGGCTTCATTCATGTTTTTAGTGCCTGGAAACGCCATTTTCATCATTTGTTCGCTTGCCTGTTTTAACTTCAGGAAGACAAAGATATTGATACCAGTAAGCAAAGCGACAAAAACCCAACTGAGAATGATCCAAATTGACATGTCGGCAATTTAGCTTAAGAACCAGGGCAAGTCCATAGTTTCTGAGTGACTGACCCCGCAAAGGGCACCTTTCAGGCCTTTAAGGCCACTTCGGAGGAAGGCTGTCTGTCTCCAGAAAGAGCTTGTCATTGCCGATGCACGCCTGACAAATATTGGAAGTCACAATCTTCGAAGGAATTCCTTGGACGTCTTGATTCAGAAATGGAGACAAGGACCAAGTTGCCAAGAGATGCACGGTCTCCGTATCATTCGTTGGAATATGGTCGAGCGGAAGATTGACTCTAACTTTAAATTTATTCAGAAAAGCGTTAATTCCTAAGAATTCCTCATCTGAGATGGGTAGCTTTGCGTTGTAGCAACTGAGTTGCCCGCGGTCATTGCTTTGAAAAAAGATTTCCCTTGGGACTTGAACTTTCTTGAGTACTGCTGTGAAACAAGGCGGCGTCAGGCCATAATCACTATCTTGGTCATTTTCTTCCAACATCAAGTAAGGAGTAATTTCCCGATGAAGTTCGAAAATCACCGCATTTCTTTCCACGCCCCCACTGTCTTGATCCGGTGAAACTTTTTTGATCCTCGGTTTGCTCGAGTTTCGCAAACATTCTCTAACAGCGGCAAGATTCAAATCTTTATAAAGTGATTTTAGGGGCTGGCAGTCAAAATGTGAGTCTGGTTTCGGGTGACTTTCAAAGTCAATTTCATCGTGAAGAGCAACAGGGTTTGCGCCAATTCCCACGGGCCTTCTATAATGAAGGTTGTATAATAAAATCCCGTGCATAAAGTACTCGCTTTGCTGAGAAGCAGTAGTACAACCATTCCAAATCAGATTACCGAACAATAACAAGGCGAATATCCGATTTAATTTCATCATACCTCCTATTTTAAACCAGGCACATGGATTGCACAAAGTGCCGCGCATTATGGAGGCCGCCCGGTGCCCCAGTTCTTGATGAAGGCTTTAGCAGTAATACTAAATAGGCTGAATTATAGCGCATTTTTTACGAATAAGGAGGTTCTCTCATGAAACGCGAGTTCGTTGTCTCGAGTGCATTAATTATAGGATGTTTAATGGCCGCGACGGGGTGCAGCTCTAAGTCCACCCCTCAATCCACTGCCACGCCACCCTTGAATTCCAGTCAAAAACCTAACGAGCCAGACGCGTCAAGCGGCTCGGACTGGACATTAAAGCTTCAATCCAAATGTCAAAATGGTGTCACCGATGATCAGTGTTTAGGTGCCTATGGTTTTACTGTATTCCCGGACGGACGATATCAAATTGGACCGACATCTACCGGTGCCGTCAAAAACGGTTCAATTACACCCGACGAGTTAAAAACTCTGACGGATGCACTTGCGCCAGCACTCTCCTCTGTTCCGTTGAGTACCGCAAACCATGAAACCATCGATGCGGCGGCAAACCCCAGCGATGATACCGTAACCTTCACTCGTGGGTCCTCGGATGGTCAAGCCATTGTGCAGATCGCAGCTACTGACTTTTCTTATCGCCTTCCGTCTAGTGACCAAGCGAAAGTATTATTTTCCGCATTGAAGGCCGTTGCGGCAAGGTACTATGCGCTGCCCTTTCCGGATACCTGCGGAGACACGGTAGCAGGACTGCAGACTTTGTTCACTTCATTGCAAACCTGCACGACCAATCAGGACTGTGTGTATTTGGACAGTAGCTACAATGTGCTAGACCCAAGTACTTATTCCTTCTTGACTACAGATGATTGTACTATGGTAACGCCTCTATCAGTTGCCAATAGCAAATTGCTTGATGCTAGCAGAGACAAAATCGCAACCCTGGTAGGCCAAGCTAACGATGCCTGCGGTGCAAGAATGACGAAGGCTGATTGCACATCGGCTACGGGATTCCAATTAAATGGTACCCCCGCCGTATGTAAACAAGGTGTTTGCCAATCGAATCAAAGCGCTTCAACAACTCATTAATTCCGTGGACGGGGTGATGGAAGCCGGGGCTGGTTTTTTCAGCTCCGGCTTTTTTTTCTTTTCTAATGCGCCACAGGAAGGCGCGCTTTCTGCAAATAAGTTACTGATGGCAACTGAAAGGGTCACCATACGATGAAAACCACGAAAACTGAATGGTTTGCAGTTACGGCACTTTTGAATATAGCCTTAATGGGGGGCTGTTCGGATCAGTCCAATAATACGAGTCCTCCGGAAACTCCGGTGGCACAACCGACCGCACCTACGGCCCCTATCGATGAACTTTCACCCACTTCTCCCAAAGTTGTGTATGCCTTAGGATGGGCGTCCATCGAAATCAACGCAAACTATGCAAAAACAATCGTGTCCATTGGCTCGCACTTCACCACGAATCGCAATGCATGTGGAAAAGACGCCTATGGAGCAATCGAACTTGATACTTGGAATAGCCTTGCTAAGAACGCCAACCTAGCGCTTCAACAGCCCCCTCGGGAAGACACCTACTGCGTTGACCCTCCTACTGACACTTATAAATATATGGATGGCACCGTCGAGATCAAAACGATTAGTCAGGATAGTGGAAGTAGCGGAAACGACGTCAACAATGAGCATGGGTTGAAATCACGTGCACTTTTTGAAGTCAAGGATGGTCAAATTTGTAGCACCATTGCGGATAAAGCAGTGTCCGACGCTCTACTTGCAGCCATCAATAAAATAATTGTAATTGCGGACAAGGAAGACTGCCCCAACGGCTGGGGTTCTTAATACCAAAGGCCAATTCGTTCTCGGCCTCGTCTTCGGACTAACTGGTCTTGGTATTTCTGTTTAAGAGTTTACGATATGCTTTGAAATGCCTCGGTCATCTTAGTTTGAGCAATCGCGACAAGTTCATCCACTCTGTTTTCTGTAAACCCCTCAACCGAGATAGGAGGTAGTACTCGAACTCGAATTTCACCACCCTTTGCTTTTCTTCGCTTCCAGTCAGCCACCTGAGCCAAGGAACCCCCAACTATCGGGACCAGCGGAACTCCGGCTTGAATGGCCATATGGAAGGCGCCTCTTTTGAATGGAAGCAGCCCCTCTCCCACTCGATTGCGCGTGCCTTCGGGGAAGATCCAAATGGATTTTTTTCGATCTACCACGGCTTCCACGCCTTGATTCAAACCTGCAACTGCCTTGGCAACCTTTTTCCTGTCAATGATGATATTGCCAGCCGCCAGGAAGAAAATACCGAAAAAGGGAATAAATAAAAGCTCTCTCTTACCGATGATCAAAGTGTGTTGCGGATAAATGAGTCCAAAAATGGCCAAATCCAGTCCACTTTGGTGATTAATAATATAAATGCAGGGTTGATGCGCCTCTATGTTTTCCAGACCTTCGAATTTGACTCGAATTCCGAATATTTTAAGCGTACCCCAGGCAAAAACTTTGCCGAAATCCCGATTGATATTCGTATTACCCCAATTCGGAATGACGTAGATCAACCCCAAGATACAGCATACCAACATCCACACGAATGTAACGAGTAGTTTAAAGTAGAACATTTTCTACTTTAATCGCATATTGAATCGGAAATTGCGAAAAATATTTACTCTAATCCGTACCGCCTACGTTTTCTCCACAACGTACTCAAATTAATTCCGAGGATACTGGCTGCCTCTTCCAACGTTGTAGCGGTGGAAAGCACATGTCGAATGTGTTGCTTTTCCAAATCCTCTAGGCTGACATCCGAGGGTGTCATCGCCATGGGTGCGGATACATTCAGATTAGGACCTTGAGTATATTCCAGTACTCGATCCGGCAAGTCTTCTAAGGTCACCTGGTCTCCCGTACAAAGAATTGCCGCTCTTTCCAAAGCATTCTTAAGTTCACGAATATTTCCGGGCCAGCCATAGGCCTCAATAGCCCTTTTCGCCGCTTCATTTAATCCTCTTGCTTTTCGTCCAGTCGAAAGGAATGAGCGCGCCAAAAGTTGTTCCGCTAAAATGAGAATGTCTTCGGATCTTTGCCTCAGAGAAGGCATATGGAGATCAATCACATTCAGTCGAAAATAAAGATCCTCACGAAATCGCCCCTCTTTCACTTCGCGCTCTAAGTCTTTGTTCGTCGCAGCAATAATTCTGACATCCACTCGAATCGTCTTTGTATCCCCAACCCTCTCAAATTCACGCTCTTGCAAAAAACGAAGAAGTTTAGTTTGAAGACTAGGTGAAATTTCTCCAATTTCATCTAAAAACACGGTACCCAAATCCGCTACTTGCAGACGCCCAATCTTATCTTTCACCGCTCCAGTAAATGCCCCTCGAACATGTCCAAAGAGTTCACTTTCCAAAAGATTTTCAGATAAGGTTGCACAATTGACAACTGCAAAAGGTCCCTTGGCTCTTGGGCTTCCATCATGAATCAATTTAGCTAAAAGGGTCTTACCCGTGCCACTCTCACCCGTTATAAGAATAGTCGAGTCAGTAACTGCAACTTTTTTCGCAGTATCCAGCACCTTTTGCATCCTGGCGTTCTTTGTGACGATTGCCGATGGCTCCGATAGTGCGTCAACCTGGTCTCTTAGTTTTGTATTCTCTTCCCGGAGGCGACGAAACTCCTCGATACGATCCACCAGATGTTCTAGTTGCTCCGGAGTAAACGGCTTAACAAGATAATCATAAGCGCCGTTCTTCATTGCTGCCACAGCCGTATCAATTGTGCCATAAGCCGTCATCATTACAACTGTCGCAGAAGGAAAGTACTCACGCGCTTTCCCCAATAAATCGAGACCGCTCATCCCATCCATTCTTAGATCCGTTAATAGAATATCCGGAACTGTTCTTCGCATCAATGTGATAGCCATTTCCCCGCTATCGGCAATGTCGACTTGATGTCCGACATTCTTTAAGGCCGCTTCCATCGTGCTACATATGCTTTTTTCATCATCAACCACCAGAATCCGCGCCAAATGAAGCTCCTTTCAACATGAAATTTTTCCTTTATTCAAATCTTTCCATTTTTCAATAGAACGTATTGAATCTTCATCAGAGGATGGATTTGCTTTCAAACATTTAAGAGGTAAAGCAAAACAGAATTCCGCACCGTGACCTGGATCGCTACTAACCCAAATCCTTCCTCCATGAGCTACTACAATTTCCTTTGCGATAGCAAGCCCGGCTCCGACACTTCCAGATCTTGCTACTCTCAAGTCATAGTAAGAGTTAAACTTATCAAAGATACGTTCTTGCCTCTGTCGATCTATTCCCGGTCCGGAATCACGAATCTTAATTTCGGCCCGCTCTAGATTTGAAACAACAAGCACTTCGACTTTTCCCCCTTTCGGAGTATGCCTAATTGCATTTGTTATCAAATTGGAAATCGCCCAAGTAATCTTAGCAGCATCCATCTCAATAATAAGTGGTTTACCATGGTTTTGGATTTTATAGGTAAGTTCCACTTCACGTTCATTTGCTTGAATCTGAAATGACTGTACGGAATGAGTTAATAACTTTCCGAAATCAATTTTCTGGATTTCTAACCGCTGGGTCAAAGTATCAAAGCGGGAGATCGTCATGAGATCATCTAGAAGTCTCCGCAAACGATCTACGTCATCAGCGCAGGTAGTGATCAGACTCCGATGGGTTGGGTTCGGAATCTGGTCAATGGATCGCCTGAGTAGCCGAGTTGCCATCGTCAAACTGGTAACCGGAGTCTTAACTTCATGGGACAAAGTCGCTAGAAAGTGAGATTTTGCTTCGTTCCCTTCGCGAACCAAGGTCACGTTTTGAGCCAGCACGAGAATATTAGCTTGAAATCTTTCCAAAACTCGCTCCATCGAATTCCCTACTGAATGCTCCACTTCCTCAATTAAATCTTCTGACAAAGGAAATGCTTGAAACAGATAGTAAAGCTTTCGATCATCCCCACTCAGTACGAAATCGACTGGTAAAGAGGAGCAAACGGCAAGCTTAACAGATTTCAGCGCGTTTACGTTCAAAACAGGGTTATCTGCATTGAGTTTCAGTCCTTTGGTAAATGCTCTCGGCAATATCCCTAGAATCTTTTCAGCAACAGGGTTTACATACAATATCTCATCATCCCTCAAAAGAAAAATTCCATCCGACATTGACGCTGCAATAATTTCCGACATTCGCTTTTCGATCAGTAATCTTTTAAAACTCAAAGCCCGATAACTTCTCAAACGCTGAAATAGCTTTTCAACACTTTCGACAATCGGCAACAATGGCCTCATTCGCTTTCTGAATTCGGGCAAATCTGTAGGCAGATCATCTTCCTCTCTCAGTCCATCCAAAAATACCGCAAGCTGAGTCACAGGCGCGGAAAGTGGAAAAATCAGGAAAATGCATGCTGAGACCACAACCCAAGAGAACGCAAAAGTGAGTACGAATGCAGTAGCGTTCGCTCCACTCAAATGCCGACTTTGAAAATAAACGAAGATTGCCACAAAGCCTGTAGCAATGCTCAAGAAAAAGATCAGCCAGCTCCCATATCCAGCTTTCGAAAATAGTTCGCGAACTCCAGAAAAGGATTCTTTACTTACATTTAAATTTTGGTCTTCCACCGTCCCCCCAACAGAGTGGAATCAAGGTACCGAGGTACCAAAGAAAATTGGTTACGCAATTATCATACCTACTTATTTTTCTTGAATGACGACTACTTAGCTGTTTCCTATCTAAGTATTGACTCGTGCATTTCATTTTACAAAATGCAAATTGCAATATTCTCTCTCGACATTAAATCAATATAGTTACTCTTTATCCTGTTTCCTTTCAACTCATACCATCAACAACTTGGTCACTCAGCCTAATCAACCGATCATCTAAACCATCGGGGCTCTAGCGCCCAGCAAGCCCTGGAAGCCGCATTCTGGCGTTATGCTTCTCTTCGAGAGCTTGGCAATTCGCACAAAGTCGAGCTTCGGGTAATACCATGAGTCGTTTAGGTGGGATTTCCTCTCCGCACTCCTCACAAATTCCGAAGTTACCTGTTGCCATTTTTGCAAGCGCCTTTTCAATGGCGAGAAGTTCTCGCCTTTCAGCTTTTTGCAAAGATGTGTCACGCCCAATTTGCTCAAGTGCTTGAGCCATGTCAATAATTTCCGCTTGTGGGGAATAAATTTCTCCGCCCGCTTTTATTTCCTGCTCCTGAACATTCCTTTCAAATTTTCGCCAACGCTCCAGGAGATTTTCACGGATCTGTTGCATTGTTCTTCCGTCCATAGAATATGCCTCCTATACAAATGTGTGCGAACTCTGCGAAATTCGTTCCATGTTGGATAGGCTTCAGACTACAGACGACAGGTCACAGCTTGTAAATATCGGCTGGATACGGGCTTTTTGAGGGCTTTTGAAATTTTCAAACTTGTTTTGCACAATTTCTCTAAATTGACTCCGGTTTTGACGCCCATTCCGTTGAGCATATAAACTAAGTCCTCGGTTGCTAAATTTCCTGATGCCCCAGGCGCAAATGGGCATCCGCCAAAACCACCCGCCGAGCTATCAATGATTCGAACGCCTAGGTCCATTGCTCTGAGTGTATTGGCTAGTGCCGTGCCACGGGTGTCATGGAAATGGACGGCGGTTTTGGAAATTCCAAGACTCTTAATTGCGGGCCGAATCACTGCAACCACGTCTGCCGGGGTGGCAACTCCTATAGTGTCGCCAATTGAAATTTGATCCACCCCAAGCGCTGCCAATTGATCGATTACACGCAAAGGCCGTGTCGGCGACACCTTGCCTTCAAATGGGCATCCAAAGGCCGTCGAAATATATCCCCGGATTTGCAGTCCAGCTCCCACTGTACTTCGTGCCTCCTGCAGCAAAGAACGAATTTCACTCAGGGACTGGCGCACGGACATTCCTATATTTTTTTTATTAAAGGTTTCGCTGACCGCTGTAAATACCGCAATTCTATTGGCTGCTCCAACTTTTATGGCACGCTGAAGCCCATATGAGTTCGGCACCAGGCACCAGAGCTCAGCTTTGTTTAACTTGAGCTTTCGTGCGCGAATCTGATCATTTACTTTTTCATATAGCCGGTCTGTGTCAGCCATTTGAGGCACGCGATCAGGCCTGACAAACGCCCCAATCTCCAAGTTGCGAATTCCGGCGTGAATCAGCTCTTGAATAAACCAAATTTTATCCTTTAGGGTTAAAATCCTAGTTTCATTTTGAAGCCCGTCTCTAGGTCCTACTTCAAAGATTTGAACAGATTCAGGTTCCATACTTTTACCCGCCGCTAGAT
>Ga0206877_10298_pt1 | contig 12588 bp, 8 predicted proteins | sample Alteio_BWOrgCont_7_FD_152623 | JGI IMG/M metagenome (GOLD analysis project Ga0206877, IMG submission 152623) | Enriched cells from forest soil in Barre Woods Harvard Forest LTER site, Petersham, Massachusetts, United States -... | ecosystem: Environmental > Terrestrial > Soil > Temperate forest > O...
CTCGACGCGTTCTGGGCAAGCGTCTGGGAGTTTGGCGGCATGCTCTCGCCGACACCCTACAGCGCGGTGCTGGCCGAGGAACGCATGCCGGGGGCACGGTGGTTTCCTGGTGCACACGTGAACTACGCGCATCAGGTGTTTAGGCATGCGGACGCCGCACATGCCGCAGGTATGCCAGCTATCGTCAGCGAGGACGAGCAGGGCCGGACAAGAGAGCTAGGCTGGCCCGAACTGAAACGACAGGCTGCCTCGCTTGCACTGACCTTGCGTGAACGCGGAGTGCAGCGCGGCGATCGCGTTGTGGCTTATTTACCCAATGTACCCGAGACGATTGTGGCGTTTCTCGCCTGCAGCAGTATCGGGGCGGTGTGGAGCGTGTGTGCACCTGACATGGGGCTTAACGCTGTAATCGACCGGTTTCGTCAGATCGAGCCGCGCGTTCTGATCGCGGCCGATGGTGTCCACTATGCCGGCCGTCCAATGGACCGCAGCCGGGTGGTGGCCTCGTTGCGTGCCGCGCTGCCGGATGTGCATACGTTGATCGTGCTGGAAACGCCGCATGCGGCATCACGCGTGGACGATGCGCTCAGCTTTGCCGACGCGGTCGCGCGCGACGATGCGGCTACGGCCGCGTTTGCTCCCGAGTGGCTGCCGTTCGATCATCCGCTATGGGTGGTGTATTCGAGCGGCACCACGGGTCTGCCTAAAGCGATTGTGCAAAGCCAGGGCGGCGTCGCGGTGACCGCAATGGCCGTCGCGTTGCTTAACGACCTCGGCGCGAGCTATAGCAGCAACAATCTTGGCGAACGATTCCACTGGTACACGTCGACCGGCTGGATTATGTGGAACGTGCAGCTTTCAGGTTTGTTGGCCGGCACGACGATCTGCCTTTACGACGGTAGTCCGAATGGCAGCAAGGAACATCCGGACTGGGGCGTGCTGTGGCGCTTTGCCGCCCGCCATCGAATTACCGTGTTGGGAGCGGGCGCGGCTTTTCACGGCAACTGCAAGAAGGCGGGGCTTTCTCTGGCCGATTGCGGCGATCTTTCGCGGATGCGTGCGATCGGCAGCACTGGCTCGCCGCTGCCGGAAGATGTCCAGCGCTGGGGTACTGAGCAATTTGCTGCAATCGGTACGCCGGACATCTGGTGGATCAATATCTCCGGTGGCACCGATCTGTGCTGCAACTTCGCCACCGGTAACCGGGAACTGCCGCAGGTGCCGGGGCAAATGCAGTGCCGCCAGCTAGGCGCTGCAGTCGAGGTCTGGAACGAAGCGGGGCAGCCGGTGATTGGCGAGGTCGGCGAACTGGTATGCACCCGGCCCATCCCCGGCATGCCGCTGTATTTCTGGGGGGATGAAGGCAACGCCCGCTATCTTTCGAGCTATTTCGACGTTTATCCCGGCGTGTGGCGTCACGGGGACTGGCTCAAGATCGAAGCGGACGGAGGATGCATTATTTACGGCCGTAGCGACGCCACGATCAACCGTAGCGGCTTGCGCATGGGCACAAGCGAGATCTACGCCGCGGTCGAGGCCTTGCCTGAAGTGCTCGATTCAATGGTGATCGATCTCGAGTTTCTCGGCCGCGAGAGCTATATGGCGCTGTTTGTGGTGCTGCGCGACGGCATCGTGCTGGACGCTGCGCTCGAATCGCGTTTGGCGGCGGCAATCAGGACATCGCTATCGCCGCGTTTCGTGCCGGATCAGATTCTGCAGGCACCGGAAATTCCGCGCACCCTGTCCGGCAAGAAGCAGGAAGTACCGATCAAGAAACTGTTTCTCGGCCACGCACTCGAGAAGGTGGTCAATCGCGAAGCAATGGCCAATCCGCAGTGTCTGGACTGGTATGTGCGGCAAGCCGCCCTGCACGCGGCGCATCGTCAGGCGTAGTGCGGCGCGTTCCCAGAACGTGCCGCGTGCATCAAGAGGTGGACACTCTGCGTCGTCATGGATAGGATCGGTTTTTGGTCAATGCTCCGGACATGACGATATGCGAATCGAACCCGCTTCCTTGCTTCCCAATGATCTCGACCAGGCGCTGCTCGTAGGCCGCGTATGGCGCCCCGCGCCGGTTGATGGGCCGTCTGTCGTGATAGTTCGCGGCGGGCAGGTCTTCGATATCACTTCCACGGTGCCCACGACCGCCGATCTGTTCGATCGGGCCGACGCCGTGCAAATCGCCCGCACTGCGCCTGGTGAGGCGCTGGGATCAGTCCATGCGTTGCTAGAAGCAAGTTTGGCGTCGGCGGGTCAAGCTGGCATACGACTGCTTGCGCCTTGCGATGTGCAGGCGATCAAGGCGTGCGGCGTAACCTTCGCCGTGAGCCTGCTGGAACGGGTGATCGAGGAGCAGGCGGGCGGCGACGCCGGCAAGGCTGACGAAGTGCGCCGGACCATCACGGAACTGATCGGCACCGACCTCGCGAAGATCAAACCCGGCTCGGACGCGGCGATGAAACTGAAAGCTGAACTCGAGCGACGTGGTGCATGGTCCCAATACATGGAGGTCGGTATCGGGCCGGACGCCGAGGTGTTTTCTAAGTCCCAGCCGATGTCGGCCGTGGGGCTCGGTGCTGACGTTGGTCTGTACCCAACGTCCGTGTGGAACAATCCGGAACCGGAGATCGTGCTGGCCGTGAATAGCTCGGCTCAGATTGTTGGCGCAACGCTCGGTAACGATGTGAATCTGCGCGATATCGAAGGCCGTTCGGCTTTGCTGCTCGGCAAGGCAAAAGACAATAACGGCTCGTGTGCGATCGGGCCGTTCGTGCGTCTGTTCGACGAGCGCTTCACACTGGATACCGTACGTGCAGCGAGCTTGTCGCTGCGCATCGAAGGCACGGATGATTTTGTGCTGGAAGGTGTGAGTCATATGAAGGAGATTAGTCGCGATCCGGCTGATCTCGTCGCGCAGACCAGTGGAAAGCATCATCAGTACCCCGATGGTTTTATGTTGTTCCTCGGCACGATGTTCTCGCCGATCAAGGATCGCGATGCGCCCGGCGCGGGTTTCACTCACCATCTCGGCGATGTGGTGACGATTGCGACGCCTTCGCTAGGTGCTTTGGTGAACACAGTGCAGCTTTCGACCGAGATTCCTCCATGGACCTTTGGCGTCAGAGCGCTTTACCAGAGTCTTGCGAAACGCGGACTGCTGTAGATCCTTCCTGAAGCGCATTCCTTTAAAAGAGACAGTCATGCAAGGCGATGTTGTGAAGGCGTTGCTTGAGGCGCTAGGTGCAGACGTGGTGACGTTGCCGGAGCAGTTTGGTTCGCGTCAGGTGGTGGATTGGAGCGGGCTGCCGGGCAAGACGCCGCGCGCTCTCATCCGGCCGCGCAATACGGACGAAGTCGCAACGGCGATGAGGATTTGCAACGAATATCGCCAGCCTGTCGTTACGCAAGGCGGACTGACCGGGCTCGTTGGTGGTGCGAATGTGCTCGATGCCGAACTGGCGCTGAGTCTTGACCGGATGAACCACATCGTCGAAATCGATCGTATTTCAGGCACGATGACGGTCGAAGCCGGAACGCCGTTGCAGGTCGTGCAGGAGGCCGCACTCGACGCGGATCTTTACTTCCCACTCGATCTGGGCGCGCGCGGCAGTTGCACGATTGGCGGTAATCTCGCAACGAACGCAGGCGGTAACCGCGTCATTAAATACGGAATGATGCGAGACCAGGTGCTTGGCGTCGAAGCGGTGCTGGCGAGCGGCGAAGTGGTAGGCGCGCTGCACAAGATGATCAAGAACAATAGCGGCTACGACCTGCGGAATCTGCTGATCGGCAGCGAGGGCACCCTCGGTGTCATCACGAGTGCGGTGCTGCGTTTGAGGCCGCGGCCTCGAGCGGTCGCGACTGCATGGTGCGCGCTGCCGTCATACAGTGCGGTGACGACGTTGCTCGAAGAAGCCCAGGCCGGACTCGCGGCTGGCGTTTCCGCCTTCGAGGTGATGTGGGCCGGTTACTACGACGCGGTGCTTGCGAATCTGCCTGAACTTCGTGCGCCCGTGGCGGAGCGCTATCCGTTTTACGTGTTGCTCGAAAGCGTAGGCGGTGATCCGGTGCGGCATGCGCAAGCGTTTGAGGAATTTCTCGGCCGTATGTTGGAGGCGGAGATAGTCAGTGATGCGGCGTTGGCTGTCTCGGAGTCGGATGCGCTTGCGTTCTGGGCGATCCGCGATGCGCCGGGCGAGTATCCGAAGTTCATTCCAGATCACGCTGCGTTCGACGTGAGCTTCTCAATCAGCAACGTTGGCGATGTCGCCCAGCGATGCGACGTCCGTTTGCGTGAGCGTTGGCCGCAGGCCCTGGTGATGATTTACGGTCACCTCGGCGACGGCAATATCCATATCGTTGTGGACGTGCCGGGAGCAGGCAAGACTTTGCATGGCGAGATCGATGACGTGATTTACGATGTCACGCGCGAATTCCACGGATCGGTTTCCGCCGAGCACGGCATTGGCACCAAGAAGAAAGCGTATCTTGAGTTCACGCGCAGCGATGCGGATGTTGCCGCGATGCGTGCCGTGAAAGCCGCGCTCGATCCGAATGGGATCTTGAATCCGGGGAAGATATTTTAGGGCGGCCACCTCTCCGATGGAGTAGGTGGCCTCTTGGTCTTTAACGTTAGTCTCAGCGCAAAGCCAGCCACGCCGCCGCGTTACCAGGCAAGCGTCCCGATGCGTCTCGCTGTTCGCTCGATAGCAGCAGCCTACCGGGCGGCAGTGTGACGGGGCGCATTCCCAGATTGATCACCGCGCATAGCGTGCCGTTGTCAAAGCTCAGCACATCTGACGAATCGCCGGACTGCCAGCGCAACTGGCCATTGCCGAGCTTGTAGTCATGCCGCAATTGAAGAAGCTGTCGATACAGTTCCAGCGTCGAACCGTACACGCCTTCCTGGCGATCCACCGCATAGCGCGCGAAATTTTCCGGCTGCGGCAACCAGCTTTTCTCGCTCGGACCGAAGCCGAAGGACGGTGCGTCCGCTAGCCAGGGCAGCGGTACCCGGCAGCCGTCGCGTCCGATTTCTTCGCCATTGGTGCGGAAAAAGGCTGGGTCTTGCCGATAATGCGCTTCGAGCGTGGTGTGCTCCGGCAAACCCAGTTCCTCGCCCTGATAGATGTATGCCGATCCCGGCAGCGCAAGCGTGAGGAAGGCGGCGGCACGCGCGCGGCGCAATCCCAACGCTTCGTCTGGCTGCTCGCCGTCCGCAGCGATGCCTTTAGGTCGAGCCCCCGGTTTGCTCAAGCCATAGCGCGACGTATGACGCACGGAGTCGTGGTTGGACATCACCCAGGTCGTGGGCGCGCCGACTGCTGCTGAGGCAGCCAGCGAACTGTCGACGACAGCCTTGATTTCAGCCGCATCCCAGTGCGTCAGCAGATAGTCGAAATTGAAGGCCTGTTGCATTTCATCGGGACGAATGTAGCGGGTAAGCCGGGCCTGCGGCGCGATCCATGCCTCCGCCACCATCATGCGCTCGCCGGGGTAGCTGTCCAGCAGGCGGCGCCAGCTCCGGTAAATCTCGTGCACGTCCTCCTGATCCCACATGGGGCCTGGATTGTCGTCTCCGCCCTCGGTGCCCTCCACCATTGCGGCCTGACCGGCCCAGTCGGGCAGCCCAGGCGCCTTGACGAGGCCGTGGGCGACGTCGACGCGGAAGCCATCCACGCCCCGGTCTAGCCAAAACTTCAGTACATCTTCGAACTCCGAACGAACGTCGGGGTGGTCCCAGTTCAGATCTGGCTGCCTGCGGTCGAACAGGTGCAGATACCACTGCGAGTCGCCCGGCGCACGCGACCACGCGTTACCGCCAAACACGCTTTGCCAGTTATTCGGCGGCAAATTGCCGTGCTCGCCTTTGCCGTCGCGAAACAGGTAACGCGCGCGCTCGGCGCTGCCGGGCGGCGATTGCAGCGCGGCCTGAAACCATGCATGTTCGTCGGACGTGTGATTGGGCACCAGATCGACGATCACCCTCATGCCCAGCGCGTGCGCCTGCTCAAGCATGCGGTCAAAGTCGTCCAGTGTGCCGAATATCGGATCGACGACGCGATAGTCGGCGACGTCGTAGCCGGCATCCGCTTGCGGCGAGAGATAAAACGGCGACAGCCAGATAGCGTCGATTCCAAGACGCCCCAGGTAGGGCAGTTTTGCCGTGATACCGGGCAGATCGCCGATACCGTCGCCGTCCGAGTCTGCGAAAGAACGGGGATAAATCTGATATATCACCGCGCTGCGCCACCATTCCAGGTTGGTGCTGGCTGCGGGGGTGGTGAAGTCTTTCGTGCGCATATTCATGTTGCGTCCCTCTTGTGAGTCTGCCCGGACAGAGCTTCTGGTAAAGCCCCGGATTGGCAGGATGACAAGGTGCCAGGTGCACGACGGCATCACGACGTCGTAACCGCTAACGGTGAACCCCCGACGTAGAGCCGGCATGCACAGCATGCCGGCGCGCAACCGTGATTATGCGGCCTCGAAGGCAGATAGCGCGCGAGCGCTTACCTGACGAAGTTCGCATAGGCGGGGTCCACGCGTGCTTCCTTGACACGCTGCGCCGCGACTTCTGCCCGATCCTCGGGAGGGGACGGATAGGACGTCTTCTCGTCGGCGGCGGTCGTGCCGTTCAAGAATGCTTGGTACAACTGCGCCTTCACTTGTTCCCGTGTCAAACCCTGCGAAGGGACTTGAGCGGGAGAGGCATGGGCAGCAGCGGCAAACAGGGAAAGCGTACCGGTAAGCAACAGCGTGGCGAGTGTGCGTTTCATGAGTGGCAACCTTGGGAGGGAGTGAATGGTTCCGCACCGCGAGACAGGCGCTTTGTTGCCCTCTGCGCGCGGTGCATTCACATCTTCGCAACGTGATTGCGGATGCTCGCTTGGCAAAGATTAAGGTTTGTTTAACGAGTGATGGGGTCGCATTGAATGCGTACCTAAAGGAACTTTCATGTTGCACTGCAGCGCATTTGAGATACTGCGGGTTCGCTTTCCTGGCGCCGGCTTCCATAACGCCGGCCACGCAGACCATGGCAAAAATCTTGACGATTGAAGACGATCGCATTGTCGGGCGCGACATCGTGGATACGTTGTGCGACGCCGGTTTCGAGGTGGAGTGGGTTTTGAGCGGACAGGACGGCATCGCGCGTGCGGTGCACGACGAGTTCGATGTCATTACGCTCGACCGCGTGCTGCCCGGCATCGATGGGCTGACGATTCTCAAGACGATCCGCGGCGTGGGCATCGAAACGCCGGTCTTGATGATCAGCGCATTGTCCGATGTCGACGAGCGGGTGCGCGGACTGCTCGCAGGCGGTGACGATTACATTCCCAAGCCGTTTTCCGCGGAGGAGATGAAGGCGCGTATCGAAGTGCTGCTACGCAGGCGCGGACGTCGGCAGCAAGCTGCATCCACGGTGCTGCGCGTCGACGATCTCGAGATCGATCTGATTGCCCGCACGGCGACACGTGGCGAGCATGTGGTCGCGCTACCGCCGGTGGAATTCAAACTGCTCGAATACTTCGCGCGCAACTCCGGGCAGATCCTGACCCGCACGATGATCTTTCAGTCTGTATGGGACATGCATTTCGATCCGGGCACCAATCTGATTGAGGTGTACGTTGGGTTGCTGCGGCGGAAGATCGATCTCGCAGGCATGCGTCCGTTGTTGAAGACCGTGCGTGGATCGGGTTACATGCTGGGCTAGGCCATGACAATGAGCTTGTGGCGTAGCACGATATTCCGTTTGCTGATGATCTACGCGCTGGTGTTTGCCGGCTCCGTGTTGGGACTCGTGTGGGTTAACTACTGTAGCTCTGCGAACTACACGGCGACCCAGGCCGATTACAACATCAACTGGCAATTCCAGTACTTCGCGGCATTGCCCCGCGATCTCATGCTCGAGCAGATCGATGCGCGTATCAGGACGACGATCCACCGGCCGGTTAACTACTACGGTGTGTTCGCGCCGGATGGCCAGTATCTCAAGGGCGATATCGCCGTGCGGCCGGCCGTTGTCGAGCCCAACGGAGATGGCGTCTGGTTCAGGCCGCAGCTGACATCGCTAAAAATCGAGCGGCCACAATATATGCGGACCAAGGCCACGCGGCTTGCCGATGGCGATGTGCTGGTGATTGCCCGTGACGTGGACGAAATGACACGTTTGCGCGATTACATGCTGGGCGGCATCGCATGGAGCGGCGCGATTGCGTTGCTGGGTGGCCTCGGTTTCGGAGTTCTGTGTTCGGCTGTGCAACTGCGGCGTATCAAGGAGATGCGCCGTCTCGCGAATCTGATCGCGCAAGGCAACCTGAATACGCGCTTGCCGGAGCGTGGCGGCGATGAACTCGCATGGTTGTCGCAGATCGTCAATCATATGCTCGACGAAATATCGCGTTTGATGAACGAGGTCAAAAGCGCATGCGATGGGATTGCTCACGATTTGCGTACACCGCTCATTCATATCCGGTCGCTGCTTGCACGTATCGAGCCTACAGCGCTCAGGGATGCCGATGCGCAGCGTGTGCAGCTAGCCGCGCAAGAAACGGACGAAGTGCTCAAGCGCTTCGCCGCGATACTGCGTATTTCGGAGATCGAAGCATTGCATCGTCGCGCAGAGTTCAGCGATACGGATATGTGTGCCTTGTGCCAGCAGATAGGCGAGCTTTATGCGCCTGTTGCCGCTGCGAGAAGCGTCGAATTGAAACTCGATTTGCAACCCGTGCTTCATGTGCGCGCCGATTATCCTTTGATGTACGAAGCGTTGGTCAACATTGTCGACAACGCGATCAAGTTTGCGCCAGAAGATGGGACAGTGGTGATCGCGGTGTCGCAATGCGTGGAAGGGCCGCGTATCACGGTGCGCGATGACGGCCCCGGGATTCGGCGCGAAGAAAAGCTCGCGGTGCTGCAGCGGTTCTATCGCAGCGAGCGCACGCGCGACACGCCGGGCTCCGGGCTGGGTCTTTCGGTTGTGCAGGCGGTCGCTCGTCTGCATGATTTCAGGCTGGCGCTCGAGGATGCCAATCCGGGCACGTGTGTCGCGCTCGATTGTTGGCCCGAGCGGCGCGGCTTATGAGCGGGGGGATGTCATGCGCATCTTGTGTGTGGGAAGCGGGACACGTGCCGAGTATCTGGCCGCTGCGCTGATCGAAGCGAATCACAGTGTTTCGAGCGTGGAACGCGTTATTGATGCGGCTTATCTGGTGGCAGTCGAGCATATTGATGCGGCGATCGTGCTCTGCGCGGGAGAAGCTACGGACGCAGCACGCGCGATGGTGGCGCGGCCGGTCCATACCGTGCTGGTGATCATCGATGCGCCAGGCAATCAGGATGCGCGGATTGAGGCGTTGTATGCGGGCGCAGACGCGTGTTTTACTGGGGACTATGAGTACGCTGAACTGGAGGCGCGATTGCATGCCCTTTGGCGTGATGGTGCACAAGTGGATGCGGACATGCTTGTACCGGTCGCATCATCGTCGTCGTCTTTGGATGGCGGTACGGTGCTTTCTCGCACCAAGCGCAGCCTGATCGGCGCGGATGGCACTGAATTGCCTTTGACGAGGCGCGAGTACCTGTTGATGGAATGCCTGCTGCGCAATGCCGGCAGCGTCGTGCAGCGCGATGAACTGATCGGTTACGTGTTTGGCGATGCGGAGGCAGATGGCGTTTCACTGCAGCGCCTCGTGTCGGCGTTACGGCGCAGGATAGTGGAGTCCGCATGGGGCTTGCGCCTCGTTACGATGCCGCGGGTAGGGTATCGCCTAGTCCTCAATATGCAAGATGCTTCCGAGCCGTACTCGGGCGATTCACGTAAGCGCACTGCCGTGGAGAATTCTCCATGACGGATCGAGGAGCGGATTTGCGCACCCGGCTCTTTGATCGATCTGCCGAGTGCATAGAAAAAGGGCCCTGGTTTCAACAACCAGAGCCCTTTTTAAACTTACCGATTTACCGGTCGAGGAACGATTTCAGTCGATCCGCGCGGCTAGGATGCATCAGCTTGCGCATCGCCTTGCTTTCGATCTGGCGGATCCGTTCGCGCGTGACGTCGAACTGCTTGCCGACCTCTTCCAGCGTATGGTCCGACTTCGTGTCGATACCGTAACGCATGCGCAGCACCTTCGCCTCACGCGGCGAGAGCGAATCAAGCGCGTCGTCGATCGCGATCCGCAAGTCGGCCTGCACCGCCGCTTCCGCCGGCGACGTGGCCGAGGAATCTTCGATCATGTCGCCCAGCGTTGCATCGCCGTCTTCGCCCATCGGCGTTTCCATCGAAACCGGCTGACGGGCAATCTTCAGGATGCTGCGGACCTTTTCTTCCGACAGATCCATCCGCGCAGCCAGCACCGAAGGATGCGCTTCCTGGCCGGTCTGTTGCAGAATCTCGCGCGAGATGCGGTTCAGCTTGTTGATCGTCTCGATCATGTGCACCGGCACGCGGATCGTGCGCGCCTGATCGGCCAGCGAACGCGTCACAGCCTGACGCACCCACCACGTGGCGTACGTGGAGAATTTCCAGCCGCGGCGGTATTCGAACTTGTCCACGGCCTTCATCAGCCCGATGTTGCCTTCCTGGATCAGATCCAGGAACTGCATCCCGCGGTTGACGTACTTCTTCGCGATCGAGATCACGAGACGCAGATTCGCCTCGATCATCTCGCCCTTCGCCTTGCGCATCTTCGATTCGGCAGCAACCATCTTCCGGTTGATGTCCTTCAGTTGCTTCAGCGGCAGGGCGACGGCGGCTTCGATGGCGATCAGCTTCTGCTGTTCGGCCTGAATGGCCGGCAGATTACGCTCGAGTGCGGCACCGAATTCCTTCGACTTGGCGGCCATGCGCATCGTCCAGCCCAGATCGGTTTCGTGACCGGGGAACGAGTCGATGAACAGCTCGCGCGGCATTCCGCTCTTTTCGAGCACGATTTGCTGCACGCGCCGCTCGATAGCGCGGACCTGCGTGACCTGATGGTGCACGTCGCCGCAGAGGCGGTCGATCGTGCGCGCCGTGAAGCGCAGCGCCGCGAGTTCCTGCTGGATGTCCTGGCGCGCGCGCAGATGCGCTTCCGAGGAACTGCCCTCTTTCTCGTGGAGCGTGCCCACTTCGTCGAAACGGGTACGCACGCGGTCGAAGATCTCGAGGCAGTCGGCCGTCAGCTTCTTCAGACGTGCTTCGTCCACCGCGCTCGAGTCTGCGGCGATGTCGTCGTCGCCGTCGGCTTCGTCGCTGTCTGCTGAGTCGGTGTCGAGATCCGCTGCGGCTTCGACGCTGTCATCCGCCACTTCTTCGGCGTTGATGTTTTCGTTCAGACCGTCGACGAGTTCGTCGATGCGCAGTTCACCGGCCGCGACCTGATCCGCGCTGGCCAGAATGGCCGACACGGCCGACGGGCACGCGGCGATCGCCTGCACCATCTCATGCAGGCCATCTTCGATACGCTTGGCAATGGCGATTTCGCCGGCGCGGGTCAGCAGTTCCGTTGCACCCATTTCGCGCATATACATACGCACGGGGTCGGTGGTGCGGCCAAACTCGGAGTCCACCGTCGACAGCGCGACTTCGGCTTCTTCGTCGGCCTGGTCGTCAGTGACCACCGGCGAGTTGGCGTTCAGCAGCAGCGCTTCAGCGTCGGGCGCCGTCTCGTAGACGGCCACGCCCATGTCGTTGAAGGTGGCGACGATGGTTTCCATCGCCGCGGTTTGCGCGAAGTTGTCGGGCAGATGGTCGTTGATCTGCGCGTGCGTCAGGTAGCCGCGCTCCTTGCCCAGCTGGATCAGGGCGCGCATCTGGCGTTGCTGTTCTTCGACTTGCTGCGACGTTTCGGCAGCAACCGGGATCGCTTTACCCGCGCCCTTGCCTTTGGCAGTTCGTCCGGCAGGGGCCTTGATTGAGTATCCGGCGTTGTCTCCGGAATCATCCCGATCGAAAGGGTTCAATGTCTTCTCCTCGAAGGCTTCGCTATGAGGCGCAAGACGCGTCGCTCAGGCGTTTCGGCTAGGCCGCAACATCACCTGAGTGATACATGCGGCTGGTTTGTCTATGCTCGCAAAGAGCGAAAAGATTGGCCCGCTCGAAGCGGGCCCATAGAGACGCGCGAAATTCGCGCGGCCAACGATTATATACGAACTAGAGGGCGAACTCCTCTCTTTCGTGAGATATATGTTGAAAATGGTCAAGTGGTGTGTGCCCTGGGGGCAGATCACCATGATGACGAACCCGCGCGTGACGACGTTCCTTGCGTTGCCCTCCATATGTAGGGGCGACCTCGCGGCAAACAAGATGTTGTTGCGAGATACGTGAGGAACGCGCTGCGCGCTTGCGACGTGGGGCGCAATACATGCGCGATCGTCGTCTTCATCAACGCAGCGGAGGTCATGAGCGTTGACTTCGATGTGCTCGCAAACTTTTTTTCGTGGATGGGGTTGACGGCCCCGGAACCGCATCGCATAATTCGCCTCCCGTTTGATGACGGACGCGAAGAAAGCAGAGCTTCTGAGCGAGAGTTCTTTAAAAATTAACAGCCGATAAGTGTGGGCGCTTGATGGCGACGCGGCGGTGGGCCTTTCGGGGTTTGCCGCGAAAGC
>Ga0206877_10281_pt2 | contig 12552 bp, 9 predicted proteins | sample Alteio_BWOrgCont_7_FD_152623 | JGI IMG/M metagenome (GOLD analysis project Ga0206877, IMG submission 152623) | Enriched cells from forest soil in Barre Woods Harvard Forest LTER site, Petersham, Massachusetts, United States -... | ecosystem: Environmental > Terrestrial > Soil > Temperate forest > O...
ATGCGCAGTAGGGTCGACTTGTCCGAGCCGTTGACGCCGAGCACGCCGATCTTGGCATCCGGGTAGAACGACAGATGGATGTTGTCGAGGACCTTCTTGCCGCCGGCATAGGTCTTGTTGAGACCCTGCATGTGATAGACGAATTGATACGAGGCCATATGTGCCTGCTGCCGCTTTCATGAGTTCGATGATTGCCGCGGTGTGTAGCGGAGGCAGCGCGCAGGGGCAAGGGCGGGTTCTGTCATCGTGGACGCATTGCGGCATCTTGATGATGCGATGCAGTCGGACCAAACTGCAGGTTTGGTCCAGAGATCGCAAGAAGAGTGAGCCTTGTTTTGATTGCGCTCCTGGATCTGCGGTGCGTCACTGCGTGCCGCATCGTGTCCGGGATGACGCCACATCAGCCCTTGCAAGCTCGCCGCCGTCGGGAGCACTATTTGTCGACAAATGGGAGATGACGATGAGCCTCGTCGAGAGACGTCCCGATACCGGGAGCGCGGAATGGCGCCAGCGGGTAGAGTTAGCCGCCTGTTACCGCCTTCTGGCCTATTACAAGATGACGGACCTCATCTACACTCATTCGACCGTGCGGGTACCGGGAGAGCCCGGACATTTCCTTATCAATCCCTACGGCTTCCGCTGGGAAGAGATCACAGCTTCCTCGCTGGTAAAGATCAATGTCGATGGCGAGAAGGTCGGTTTGTCACCGCACCCTGTGAATCCAGCCGGGTTCACCATCCACAGCGCCGTGCACATGGCGCGCCACGATGCGGCCTGCGTCATCCATACCCATACCAAGGGCGGCATGGCCGTCGCAGCAATGAGTGAGGGCCTGCTGCCGCTCAACCAGATCGCGCTGCAGTTCTACGGGCGCCTCGCCATCCATGACTATGAGGGCATTGCCCTCGATCTCGACGAACGCGAGCGCATCATTGCCGATCTCGGCGACAAGCGGGCTTTGCTCCTGCGCAACCACGGCCTGCTTACCGTGGGCCGCAGCGTCGCGGAGGCGTTCCAGCTGATGTATTACCTCAACCAGGCCTGCGACATCCAGATCGCCACTTTGTCGACCAGCGCCGATCTCATATACCCGCCGCGCGAGGTCTGCGAGAAGGTCGCGGCCCAGTATGACGAGCAGAATTTCAACGATGACGACCTCACACTGGAATGGGCTGCGCATCTGCGCATGCTCGACAAGCTCGACCCATCTTATCGGGAGTGACGGTTACGTCCCCGTCTACCGCCAGAAATGGAAGAGCTGATAGCCGCCATAGACGAGGATCGGGTCGATACCGAGCGCGCCAGTGATTGCACTCACGGCGTTCCAGATCGCTGCGCCAAAGGAATTCGACAGGAACATGAACACGAGAAGGAGGCCCAGGATCGGCGCCGCGCGTGCCGTCAGCGCCTGCAGATGATAGGGCAAATAGGGCCGGATGATGCCGAAGCCGTCGAGACCGGGGATTGGTAACAGGTTGAGCACGATCGCGGAAGCCTGCAGTGCCGCCAGGAAGGCGATCGCGGCCCAGAAGATCGGCGGGCCGGCCATGCCGGGCAGGCCGAGCAGAAAGGGAACGCTCAGCACCAGCAGGAAGAGCAGATTGGCAAGCGGCCCAGCCGCAGCCACGAACGAATCCCAGTGCTTGTTCTTGAGCACGATCCTGTCGATGTAGACGGCGCCGCCCGGCAAGCCGATGCCGCCCATCAGGAGGAACAAGATCGGCAGGCCGAAACTCATCATTGGATTGGCATAGGCGAGCGGGTCGAGGCTGAGATAGCCCTTGCCGAGCACCGACTTGTCGCCGCCCCAATACGCCACCAGCGCGTGGGCGGCCTCATGCAGGCAGAGCGAGACGACCCATCCCGCCACGATGAAGGCGAATACCCCGATGCGCGCATAGAGCACGCCAGTAAAAAGCGCCCCTCCCGTCACCAGGAAAATCACGAGAATAGGAATGAAATTGGCGCTGAGGCGCCAATGGTCCGCACTATTGGGCAAGGGAAACATCCGGCGATGGCGGAGGAAAGCGTGCGCTCCTTTCGCAAAGTCGAGGCATGGCCGTCAAGCCCGTACTCTTGCGGGATCTGGCATTGAGATGCCCTTATCGCTCACAACCGCAGCCCCGCACCGATCCTGCGCAGGATCCAGTAGAAGGCGAGCGTGGCGGCGATGCCGATCAGCATGGCCAGCCAAAAGCCGCCTGCGGTATCGGTGAAGGGCAGGTCCTTGGTGTTCATGCCGAAAATGCCCGCCACCATGCTGCCAGGCAGCAGCAGCGCCGTGATGATCGACAGCGCCCGCAGCGAGCGGTTGGTGTCGTCCGCCTGCCTTGCGGCTACTTCGTCCTGCAAAAGGCGAGCACGGTCCTGCACGGCGTGAATATCGTGGTCGAGCGATTCAAGCCTTGAGGCGAGACGCCCGGCGGCGATATGCAGTGAAGGCGGGGACGACACCTTGGGGCGGTTGTCCCAGTTGCGCAGGACATTGGCGAGTGAGGACAATTGGCGGTGCATGCGGACCATCGTGCGTCTGACCAAGTTCAAGCGGTTGCGCTCGACGCTGGCGAGATCGCCGACGACATGCTCCTCGGCGGCATCGAGTTCATCGATCATCACCGCGACACGGCTGGCGACGGTGTCGCAGAACCTATCAATGATGGTTTCGATCAGCGCACCGGCGGCCGGCAGGGGCATGCCGTCCTTCACAGCGCGATGAATCGCTTCGACCGAGCTGAGGGGATGTCGGCGCCCCGATATGACCAGCCTCTCGCTAAGGACGAGCCGCAGGCGGCCGATATTGTTGGTCTCCTCGCCGAGATCGCCATGGAAATCGGCGATGACGCCGAAGATGACATCGTTTTCGGCGTGAAGGCCGAGCTGTTCCTCGGCCACCAGGAACCGAGCCCGTGCGGCCTGGGGCAGGACTTCGAGCTGGCCGATCCAGGCACGTGCCCGTTGATCCGTCAGGGTGAAATGGAGCCACAGCCAGCCATCTTCGGCGGCAAGAGCCGCGGAAACACCATCGGGCTCTAGGGCTTCGGGCGGGTAGCCCTCCCGAAAACGATACGCCCAGATCAGCCCGCGTATACCTCCGGGTGCGCAATCGCCGCCCGGCAAGCGGGATCCCTGGTCGGCCGGAAAATCCATCGCGCTACCTCCGCTCGGGCGCCCCCACGCCTCAATTGGAGCCCAAGCGACTAGGTGAGGCCGATGACAGGACCATGACAGTCCGCTCAGTGGTGGCTGGATTCGCGCTGTTGGGTGCGGGCCTCAAGCCCGGCGAGCAGTTCGGACAGGCCTGGTTCTTCGACCAGTAGCGCCGCATCACGGGGAGTGAACCAGCGCACTTCACGCTCGCCCATCTCGCGCCAGACCGGCAAATGGCCGGTAACATCGAGCTTGTAGACGAAGACGCGCACCAGGTCGAAATGAAAGTCACGCCGCTTCCAGTAAAAGAACTCACCCACCGGCTCCTTGCCGGCCTTACCCAGTAGGCCAGCCTCCTGCTCCGCCTCGATGGCCGCGGCGCGGCAGTCCTTGATGTCCCTCATCGGCCAGCCCTTGGGGATGGTCCAGCGACGGGTTTCACGCGTGGTGACGAGACAAACCTGGATAGATCCCTTCTCGCTGCGCATGGGAAGAGCCGCAACCTGACGCAATTCTTCCGTGGAGGAAGACGACTTGATCAGCTTCTTGGTGGCATTGCCCATCAGTCGAATAGGAACCTTCCCTCATTGTTCAGTTTTTCCGGTACGCGGTAGAATTGTGTGCGCCACCAAATCGGTCCGTGCGAAAACGCACGGTTCGATAATAAGTTTACCCCTCGCAGCCTTACTCGCTTTACGTCAAACAGAAGATAGCGAGGCGACAATACTCAGCTCCCAGGCTTGGCAACGCCAAGCAACGAGATGACTTTGGATATTTGTCATTTTTTGACAAATTCAAGCGACCCCGACGACACGAATTGTTGTGGAGCTGGAATGCAAGCAGATTTGCGCGCTGCCATCCGAAGGCCAAGTATCTCTCGCCCCCAACTCCGATTCTCGCGCTTGAGGTTAATTTGTGGCCTGAAACTATACAATCAAAAATTGTAAAATACTCTAAAGTCATATGTGGATAATTAGCAAACATATATTGAAGAGGGTAACCGCCACCATGAATACAGCCCAATTTGCCGATGGCCGTCGGCGGAGAAGCCTGCAAGACCCAACGATCTGATTGAACCGGCCAAACAGTGAATTCCTTTTCGTTTTTCATGAAGTTGAAGGCCGCGCCAAGGTTTTTGATTGCCTGCTGTGGCGCGTTCTTGGTGACCTCGCCCATCCAGGCAAACTGCTCCGCGGCGCCATGCAGCTTGCGAGGGGCGAGGTTGGCTGTTGTCAGCCTTCCACGTTTCGTACTGGCGCTGCCATTCGCTCAGGGCGCAATTATAGGCGAAGCGGGCTGTTCCGGCAGCACGGGCAAAGTAGGTCGACTGCGCATGATTCGGATCGAGCGCGATGCGATGGCTGATCAGCACTCATGCGTCTGCGCCGCATCCACCGCCGGAGCTTCGATCTTTGGCAATGCCATGCAGCAACTTCTGGTTTTTATGCGAGCGCGACCCGTAGAGACGAGCCGAGAACACGAAGTCTGGAGGAACGGCTTTTATCGCTTCCTCGTTCGAGGAGTGGAGAAGGTGAACGCTGTCGCCCTATGGCACGCCATCGCCTACAACTTTCTGCAAATGCCACGCTTGATGCTTCAGGCGGCATAAAGGCGAGGCTCAAACCGCCAGGCAAGACCAAAGCCTGACCGGCCCGCACTCGGAGCCGACAATCAAGCCGCCCCGATCAGGAGGGGCAGCCTCGCCAGCAGCCCCTCGCGCGACGACTGGATAGGTGAACTTCTAGAAAAGCTCGCAGTCTCAGACGTCCGCGCACCCAGGACAACCTAAAATCAGATTGGCTTCAGTTTCTGTTGACCTGAGCTCAGGCCTCAACCTAACCATATTTCCACTTGACTGATGATCGAACAGTGATAAAAAAGAAAAATATTCACTCTTCAGGATTCAGTGCCTTGGCTATCAAGTCCCGTTACGAGCCGGATGAAGCCCGCGAGCGCATTCTTGATGCGGCCGAGGGACTGTTCCGGCGTATCGGCTATGCCAAGACCACGATCGCCGACATCGCCAACGCACTGGGCATGTCGAGCGCCAATATCTACCGTTTCTTCCCAGGCAAGAGCGCCATCAATGACGGGCTGTGCCGGCGCATGCTGGGCGAGCTGCATATCTTCGCCGAGAGCTTCGTCACGGCGCCTGGACCGGCTTCGCAGCGCCTCGAGAACATGATCGTTGGCGTCCACCTCCACAACAAGACGCGCTTAACCGATCAGAGGACGGTGCATGAAATGGTCGCCGTCGCCATGCAGGAAAACTGGCAGGCGGTCGAGGAACATATGGCCCATATGGGCGTGCTCTTCGGCCAACTGATCCAGCAGGGCATCGCGACCGGTGAGTTCGCGCCCTGCGATATCCCCGCCTTGGCCAAGACCGTCGGTTTTGCCTGCTGCGGCGCCTTCCATCCGACCATGATCGCCGAGTGCAAGCCCGACACGACCGAGGAAGACGTGCGCCGTCTGGCGATGCTGCTCATCCGCGGTCTGGCTTATTCGGACGCAACCGTGATGCCTTTAGCCCTTGCTGGAGATAGCGCATGACCCGTTTCTCCCCTGCTCGGCTCTTCGCCGCCGCCATAGTCCTGCTCGCCCTCGGCGGTTTGGGCGCCTGCAACAAGGCGCCGGCCGAAGTGGCAGCCAGACCTGACCGGCCCGTGAACGTCGCCACTGTTCATTTTGCGCCGGGGTCGGCACCGCGCACCCTTGTCGGCGTGGTCAGGGCCCGCACCGAGAGCAATCTTGGTTTTCGTGTCTCCGGCAAGATCGCCGAGCGCCTCGTCGATCGCGGCGCGCTCGTGAAGGCAGGCCAGCCGCTCGCCACGCTCGATCAGACTGACCTTAGGCTGCAATTGCAGCAGGCAGAAGCCGCGCTTTCGTCGGCGCAGGCGGCGCGCGACCAGACGGTGGCCGAGCGCGGGCGAATCACGGCATTGCGCGGGCGCGGCTGGTCAACCAATTCCGATCTCGACAAGGCTAATGCGGCCGCCGACCAGGCCACCGGCAGCTATGACCAGGCCACCAAGGCCGTCACACTCGCCCAGAATGCCTTGTCCTACGCGACGCTGATCGCCGACGCCGACGGCGTCGTGACTGCGACCCTCGCCGAGCCGGGGCAGGTCGTGACCTCCGGCCAGCCCATCGTCAGCCTCGCACGGGCCGATGCCCGCGAGGCGGACGTGTCGATCCCGGAAACCCTGGTCGACAAGGCCCGCAGGAGTAATGCGACGGTGACGCTGTGGTCGCGTCCCGACAAAGTCTATCAGGCCAGGCTCCGCGAGCTAACGCCCTCCGCCGACGCAGCGACGCGCACCTATCCAGCCCGCTTCTCGATCGAGGGCACGGGCAATGAAGTCGATCTCGGCATGACGGCGACTGTGACACTCACCGACGCCTCCGCTGCGGTCGCGCGGCTGCCGCTTGGGGCGATCCTCGATGAAGGTCGTGGGCCGATGGTTTTCGTAGTCGATCCAACGTCCAAGGCGCTCACCTCACGCCCGGTGACGGTCATGGCCTATGAGGCCGAGGACGCCATCGTGTCATCCGGCGTTTCCGAGGGCGATACCGTCGTTGCTCTCGGTGTGCAGAAACTCCATGCCGGCGAAACGGTAAGGCTGGCGAGTAATACCGGCGGCTGAAGCTGGCCGGACACCATGAATGACTGCCGCCTCTTGGGCGGCAGCTACCAGAGTTGAAGCGGCAATCCGAGGAAATCAGGGTGCCAGCGCATGCGTTCCCGCTTTCCGCGGCAAGGCCGAAACGGCCTGTCGCACATTCCTGTCGCACATCCTGGAGCGGCCATAATGGCGAGCGATAAGATCATCCGGCGCGATCCCGGCCTTAAGGAAGAGCGCGGATCGGAACAGCCTGGATTGGAGCAGCACGGGGTGGGCGACCACGGCTTACGCGATCGCTTCAATCTCTCGGCCTGGGCCGTGGCGCACAAGCCCCTGGCGCTGTTCTTGGTCATCGCCCTCGCTATAGGCGGCGCGCTCGCTTATCTCAATCTCGGCCGGGCCGAGGATCCCAATTTCACTATCAAGGTTGCCAATGTCACGGCGGTATGGCCGGGCGCGACATCGCAGGAAATGCAGGACCAGGTTGCCGACCTCGTCGAGAAGAAGCTCGAGGAGCTGCCCTTTTTCTATCGGGCCCGGACCTATGTAACGCCAGGCTTCATGGCGCTACAGCTGTCCTTGCGGGACGATACCCCGCCCAAGGCGGTGCCGGAGCTCTTTTACCAGCTGCGCAAGAAGCTCACCGACATCCAGCCCGACATGCCCGCCGGCCTCGTCGGCCCAAGCGTCAATGACGAGTTCGGCGACGTCGACAGCCTGCTCTTCATGATCACCGGCAAGGGCGCAAGCTATCGCCAGCTCAAAGACCAGGCCGAGGCGATGAAGAAGGCGCTCCTGCGGGTCCCGGATGTCACCAAGGTCGATCTTTATGGCGCCCAGCAGCAGACCATCTTCGTCGATTTCGACACGGCGAAGCTGGCCGGCCTCGGCGTCACGCCGCAAACGATCTTCGACAGCCTCGCCAAGCAGAATTCCGTTACTCCAGCGGGCACGTTCGAAACCGGCGCACAGCGCATTCCCCTGCGCGTCACTGGCGCGCTGGATGGCGTCGAAGCGGTGAAAGCAACGCCCGTCGCCGCCAACGGCGCCCTCTTCCGCCTTTCCGATATCGCCACCGTCACCGCCGGCTATGCCGATCCACCCAGCTTCGTCATCCGCCAGGGCGGCGAGCAGGCGCTCGGCATCGGCGTCGTCATGGCAAAGGGAGCCAACATCCTCACCTTCGGCAAGAATGTGAAGGCCGCGGTCGACGGTTTCACCGCTGGCATGCCAACGGGCATCGACATCGCCCAGATCGCCGACCAACCGACGGTCGTTGATCATGCCGTCTACGAATTCCTGCGCTCCTTCCTTGAGGCGCTCGTCATCGTACTCGGCGTCAGCTTCATCTCGCTCGGCTGGCGTACCGGCATTGTCGTCGCGACTTCGGTGCCGCTGGTACTGGCGATCGTAGTGCTGGTGATGAGCACGCTCGCTATGGACCTTAACCGCATCACCCTCGGCGCCCTCATCATCGCTCTCGGCCTCCTTGTCGATGACGCCATTATCGCGGTGGAGATGATGGTGGTGAAGATGGAGCAGGGCTGGCCGCGCGAGCGCGCCGCCGCTTTCGCGTGGACCTCGACCGCCTTCCCCATGCTGACGGGAACTCTCGTCACCGCCATCGGCTTTGTGCCAATCGGCTTTGCCGTCTCGGCCGTGGGTGAATATGCCGGCGGCATTTTCTGGGTGGTGGCGATCGCCCTAATCGCGTCCTGGCTCGTAGCCGTGCTGTTCACGCCGCTTTTCGGAGTGCTCTTGCTGCCGAATTTCAAGAAGCACGCCCATGCCGGCCCGGACGCCATCTACAATACGCGCTTTTACAACATGCTGCGCGCCGTGGTGCGTTTCTGCGTGCGCCGGCGTATCACCGTGACCATGGCCACGCTCGGCATCTTCGCGATCTCGATCGTCGCCTTTGGCCATGTACAGCAGCAATTCTTCCCGATCTCCGACCGCCCGGAGCTATTCTTCGAGATCCGCATGCCCGCCGGCACTTCGATCGGCGCAACCCGGGATGCTGCGATAGAGGGCGAGCGGCTCCTTAAGGGCGATCCCGATATCAAGAGCTACACCACCTATATCGGCCAAGGTTCGCCGCGCTTCTGGCTCGGCCTCAACCCGCAATTGCCCGACACCGCCTACGCCCAGATCGTTATCCTGCCCAACGACGTCGAGGGGCGCGAGCGTGTAAAATCGAAGATCGAGAAGGCGCTCGCCAACGGCACTCTTTCAGAAGCCCGCACGCGCGTGACCCGGTTCGATTTCGGCCCGCCGGTCGACTACCCCGTCGAATTCCGTGTCATAGGCACTGATCCACTGAAGATCCGTGATATCGCCGAGCAGGTGCGCAAGATCATGCTCGCCGACAGGCGAGTCATCGATCCGAACCTGCAATGGAACGAGCGCGAGCCCTCGATGAAGCTTGTCGTCGACCAGGATCGCGCCAGAGCCCTTGGCCTAACTCCGCAAGATGTGGCGCAGACGCTGCAACTGCTGGTCAACGGCGCCACCATCACCACTATTCGCGACGGCGTCGAGGATATCTCGGTGGTGGCACGGGCCTCCGCCGGCGAGCGCCTCGATCCATCTCGGATCGCCGACCTTAACCTGTTGTCACGCGACGGGCGTGCCGTGCCGGTGGCACAGATCGCCCATATCGAGCGCACTGCCGAGGAGCCGCTGATCTGGCGTCAGAACCGCGACATGATGCTGTCCGTGCGGGCCGGCGTGATCGACGGCGTGCAGGCACCGGATGTGACGGCGGCACTCTATCCGCAGCTGAAGCCGATCATCGATGCCCTGCCGCAGGATTATCGCATCGACATCGGCGGGGCTGTCGAGGAATCGGGCAAGGCGAACGACTCAATCTTCAAGCTCTTCCCCCTAATGCTCGCCATGATGCTCACCGTTCTGATGGTGCAGTTACAAAGCTTCTCTAGGCTCTTCCTGGTTTTCCTCACCGCGCCGCTCGGCATCATCGGCGCCTCGCTCGGCCTCAACGTCGCGGATCGACCGTTCGGCTTCGTCGCCCTGCTCGGCCTCATTGCGCTCGCCGGCATGATTATGCGCAATACGGTGATCCTGGTCGACCAGATCGAGGCGGACGTGACGACGGGCAGGCACACGCGCCGCGAGGCGATCGTCGAGGCGACAGTGCGCCGGGCACGACCGGTAATCCTCACCGCCTTCGCAGCGATCCTCGCCATGATTCCCCTGTCGGAAAGCGCCTTCTGGGGCCCGATGGCGACCACCATTATGGGCGGCCTCTTCGTCGCCACCTTCCTGACGCTGCTCTTCCTGCCCGCTCTCTATGCCCTGTGGTTCCGCAAAAGCCTCGACATGCGTAGCCCGGCAGCACAGGCCGAGACCAAGGTACCGGAGCCCGCATCGGTCTTTACCGGCGGGCAGATGGCGGCGGAGTAGAAGCGGCGGCAGTCATCGCAAAGGGCGGCTGGGCATACCCACGGCTGGGCGAGAGAGGCATGGCGCGAGAAGCCTTCTCCACGAGGTGGGAAGGCTTCTCGCGCCATGCCTCTCTCTCGGGGATACGAACATTCCGGCGGCATTTGGCGAAGATGTTCACTACGGCGCAAGCCATCGGCTGATCCGAGCCGAGAAATCGTCGCTCAAGCGCCTGGCAAGATCGCCGCGCGGCCCCAGCGACATGGTGAGGGAGAGGATCCCGGCATTGCCTGTGCCGCCTAGTTCGCCATGCCCACCGTCGCGGCCGCGAATCGTCTGGGCCTGTGCCAGTATCTGCCCACTTCCGACATCCTCGAGACGAACCGAGCCGACGATTTCGCTGTCCGAATAGAGCAGAACGCCGCCAAGCTTCGAGGCAAGGTCGACCCGCCGCAGGACCACGACCAATCGCGCCGGCCGCGGGCCGCCAGGCAGGCCGGCGACCTCGCGCGCAAGCGAAGCCTTCAGCGCGGCGACGACTTCGCCAACCTGGCTGTCGTTGGACCTGTCTGCGGTCGAAGGCCAGAAGGTCGCAACATCTGGCGCCGTCTCAACGCGGATTACCGCGACTGAGAACCCGTGCAAGGCCGGATCGGGACGCGGTTGCCGTATGCCGCCGTAGCTAGCACAGGATGAGAGCGCAAAAACAAGGACGATCGCCGCCCACGTGGGATGAACGCGCATGGTAACTCCTGGATTTGTGTCGCCCTATCATAGTCGAAGGTGCCGATAGTCGGGAGCGGCGTAACCTGAGCGCGTTTTGGTGCTCAGACGCCGCACCTGTCACACAACAGCCATAATCTCTGTCGCAGATGCCATTTTAGATTTGCCGGCAAAAGGGTTTCAACGCTTGGTGATTCCCCGCAAGGACGTTCTGGCCGGCCTTTCCGTGGCCGGGCTTCTGGTGCCGGAGGCTGTGGCCTATTCGACAATTGCGGGACTGAAACCGCAGCATGCCATCTTCGCCGCCCTTGCCGGTCTCATCGTCTATGCCCTGCTGGGACGAAGCAATTACGCCGTTTGCTCGCCGACCTCCTCGTCTGCCGCCATCCTTGCCGCCACTGTCGCGGCCTTTCCGGCGGCCGATCCGGCAACAAAGGACGTCATCGCCTTCACGGCCGTGATGCTGGCAGGGGCTGTTTTCCTCGTTGCTGGCCTTGCGAGGCTCGGATCGCTATCGAGCTTCGTCTCCCGCCCGGTGTTGCGTGGCTTTGCCTTCGGTCTGGCGGTGACGATCGCCCTTAAGCAAATTCCGCCGATCCTCGGCATCAAGACAGTGGGAGGCGATCCGTTCAGCCTTATCGTCGGGATTGCCGGCCAGGTCAGTGCCTGGAACCTTACGGGCCTTGCAGCAGGTGGCATTGCCCTGGCTGCCTTGCTGCTGCTTCGCCGCTTCCCAGCAGTTCCGGGCGCCTTCGTCGTGCTCGCCGCCGGTATTGCCGCGACTTATCTTGTCGATTTCCCGGCCCATGACGTCGCTGTCGTAGGCGCCATCGACATTCGGCCCGAACTTCCCGCCATACCCGACCTCAACGGGTGGGAATGGTCGCGGCTGGTGCAACTGGCCGTACCGCTCGCGCTGATCCTGTTTGCCGAATCCTGGGGCACCATACGCACCTTCGCCTTGCGCCATGATGATACTGTCGATGCCAACAGGGAATTGCTGGCGATTGGTGCCGCCAACCTCGCCTCCGGCTTCGCGCGGGGCATGCCGGTTGGCGCCGGGTTTTCGGCTTCCTCGGCCAACGAGGCGGCGGGTGCGGCCTCGAGGGTCGCCGGCCTGGTTTCGGCCATTGGCGTTGCGATGCTGATCGGGCTCGCCGGCAAGCAGGTCGCGCGCCTGCCAGAACCGGTGCTGGCCGCGGTGGTGATCGCGGCCATGACGCATGCCCTTGATCCCAAGCCGCTCTGGCGCCTGTGGAAGATGGACCGCGACCAGTATGTCGCGAGCGGCGCGGCGCTGGCGGTGATGGTGCTTGGCGTGCTCAACGGCATGCTGGTCGCCATTGCTCTGTCGGTGGCCGCGGCACTGCGCCGGCTCGGTACGCCCTCGGTGGCCGAACTGGGAGAGCTTGGCGACAGCCGGGATTTCGTCGAGATCGCCCGCCATCCCGAAGCGCAGGCCAGCGACGTCATTGCCATCTTTCGGCCGAGCGAACCCCTGTTCTTCTTCAATGCCGAGGCCAGCCTTGCCCGCGTGCAGTCGTTATGCGCTCGAAAGCCTGCGATACGGGTGGCCATCCTCAGCCTGGAGGACAGCGCCGATATGGACAGCACCGCCGTCGATGCCCTGATAGAATTTGAAACAGCCTTC
>Ga0206877_10299_pt1 | contig 12493 bp, 10 predicted proteins | sample Alteio_BWOrgCont_7_FD_152623 | JGI IMG/M metagenome (GOLD analysis project Ga0206877, IMG submission 152623) | Enriched cells from forest soil in Barre Woods Harvard Forest LTER site, Petersham, Massachusetts, United States -... | ecosystem: Environmental > Terrestrial > Soil > Temperate forest >...
AACCGTGGTGATCGTGCCGGGGTATGGTCTGGCCGTGGCCCGCGCACAGCACGCGCTGAAAGAACTCACTGACAAGCTGACCGAAAAGGGCATTGATGTGCGGTACGCGATCCACCCGGTGGCGGGCCGCATGCCGGGGCACATGAACGTGCTGCTCGCTGAAGCCGAAGTCTCCTACGACATGGTCTACGAGATGGACGACATCAACAGCGAGTTCGGCCAGGTGGACGTGGTGCTGGTGCTCGGCGCGAACGACGTGGTGAATCCGGCGGCGAAGAACGATCCGAAGTCGCCGATTGCGGGCATGCCGATTATCGAGGCGCCACGCTTGCGTCAGAAAGAAGAAGGTGATCGAGGATATGGTGAAGAGTGCTGCTTAAAAGGAGTCCGGCTATGAATGGGAAGTCAATGACAATGCCGGTAAAGAATCTTGGTGAAAGCCGAGCGGGGTTAGGGGCAGATGAGCAACTGAGCGGAGAAGGGGATGTAGCTATGCCGGCTACCAAGGAATATTGTTCGACGTGGGCATGGGTCAATACAACGGGATGGTATGACTGGATGGACTGGCATCACCCGTATCTGCTAACTGAATGACCACTATCTTCGCATCTGTTTTGCGGTTTTGCCGCTGCTGATTTCGAGTCCTGTTAGCGATTTCGACGGCGTGCTTCAGCGTTATCGCCCGCGATCCCGATCGACCGGGTGGCCTACCGGCCATTGAGCCGCGATGAGATTGTCGGGACCGAGATGATCTGTCAGTTGCTGTACGGTCTCGTGATGGTCCTCATCACGCAGTACCGCTCGGACGGCACATGCTTTGGTATCCATAATAAAGTTAGTCAAACGTGCAGGGTTTGATGGATCAGCTCGCCCACCGGTGTGCCCAATCTACCTGTTTAAACACAGCTGTGAACCGCGTTACAGACAACGGTTGGTTCTCCATCGCGACCCTGCTTTAAAGGGACTCGCGTCGAAACGCCGGCGTCGCTTCTGCTCAGGCTAAAGCAGATCCGCGACGTCGGTGCTGGGTTCAAGTTGAGAACTTTGTCTGTTAGAACAGGTGATAAATGCCGATTCGGACCACCGATTGGTGGTTGTTAGTTGATGCATCGCCAACTGCACCGTCGAGGATATCAGCCACGCCGGCGCCGCCAACTGCCTTCTGCCATACGGCCATCGCGTAGAGAGATGTGCTTTTCGAAAGTGCGTAAGACGTCGCAAGCCCGACTGATTGATAGATTGGAACCTGTCCGCTGTAGTTGACCTTGCCGTGGGTGTACGTATAGGCGCCACCAACAGAAAACGCCGGGCTGATCGCGTAGCGTACAAACGCTTCGTAATTGTCGAAGCGCACTGAGCTCGTCGTGCCGTTCGCATCTTTAAAATTCGTATCGCTGAAATCCAGGCCGAGCGTTGTGTTACCGATCAGATAGGACACCCCAGCGCCCACGATTTGTTGACTGGCCGGCTGTCCGACGTAGCTGAAGGGGCCGGTCGCACCGATCCCCGCCCCCGTTGTATTCGGCACGTAGTCACCGTCCGTGAGGAGGGCGCCTGGATCCTTGATGTATTCGTAAGCGCCGCCAAAATTAAATTGACCGAAAGAGTAGCTCGCTCCAAGGCCCCAGAGTCCGGTCGTGCTCCGCCCGACGGCATTGGTGTTTGAGAACGAATACATCCCGCCAAACGTTACGCCAGCGATCTTCGGGCTAGCATATTTGATTGCGTTGTCTACACGGAACGAGTTGTCCGTATTGTCGATATCGCCCGAATGGACGAACGGGCCGCCAAATTGGCCACCTGCTGTCATAGGCTGGAGGAAATCGACAACGGGATCGTACTGGCGCCCGAACGTAAGCGTGCCGTATTTGTCGTCTGACAATCCGACGTAAGCCTGCCGTCCGAATTCCAGTCCCCCCTGTCGCATCTGGCCATTTTCGACGCTGAAACCTGCCTCCAGCTTGAAAATGGCGCTGAGCCCTCCGCCGAGGTCTTCGCTCCCCTTCAGTCCCCATCGGCTGCCGTACACGCCATCGTATGTGCCGTCTCGCATGCGCCAAAGAGAATGCCCTCCGCTGTTGGTTACGTAGTCGAGACCTTCGTCGAGTGCGCCATAGAGAGTTACTGTGGACTGTGCCTGCGCACTGAGTGTGAAGAATGCGCACGAGAGCGCAATTGCAGAGATCTTTAAGTTGACTGAAGAATTACTCACAGCGGTCTCCTATTCCATGGTTGGTTTTCACTCAAACGACGATTTAATTTGTATAACTAATCAAAACTCTGACTGGACAGTGACTTCAATGCCCCGTGTCGGCATCTGTTCGTCAAGCCCGGTGCCTCCTGTCCATGTCGTCGATTCTGCATATCAATAGACCTCACCGGGTAACCAATTGTGAGGAGCGGCTTGCAATGCGGGAAACTCCGGACATTTTGCAAATCCTTCGCACGTCAATCCATGAACGGGAACCGTGACTTGAGCATTTAGCAAGGTGGCCTGTTCCTGGAGCCTCGATTTCATGGTCCGATATCAGAACACGCGTTCCATAGGAGACCTTGACTTGATTATAGCCATCGGTTTTTTGTGAAAACAAATAATTTCGTCGAACTGATCGCAAACCCTGATGCCGGTGTCTCTTATATGCAGCTTCGCGTGGGGCCATATGTGGTGATGAGCACAATCTCGGCACCCATCTCGCGCGCAAAGCGCACTGACTGGATTGCCGGGTCGACCGGGGTTAGGGCGATTGGTATGAGCGTGAAGGTAGAGATGGCAGTGCTCGAACCGATCTTCGAAGAGCATCTTCTACCTGCGCAGTGCGCTTTAAATTTGGACCGGACTGCTCAGCGGGCGTCAATCAAGGTGGAGGAACGGCTGTACGGAGGGAAAACGGGACATTGTTGACGCTGATATAGCGGACTACTTAGTAAGTGATCGGCCCGACGTGATGTTGTCGCTGACTAATGTGCTATCACGCCTGGAGATTGATCGGCTTTCTGGCGGGGGCGTAAAGGAGGCAGATGGTCACCAATGCGCTAAAACGGAGTCGGGTGCCCTTGGTCGGGCCGAGAGGTCTCGCATCCAAGCAAAATTCGCCCGCGGGCGACGTGGCTCGAATTTCTTAAAAAGTCGACTCTAAAGGGACACTGGACCCATCTGACTCAATCTGGATTGCAGGTTTACTTAAATGCCTCGAAGCTTTCCGGCGCAAGGGGCGACTTAAGCGTCAAGGCCGCGACGGCCAAGAAGCTCGGAAATTTCGTTCGCGGACTGGACTAACAGATTGGTGATGTTCTGTATGTCGGCAAGCATTCGAGCGTTTGGACCACCGACGACCAGCGCCGCCAAAACCTCACCACTTGACTCAAGGATCGGCGCAGCGATCCCATATACATCGTTGGCGGAGCCGAGGTCTGCTGTATCGAGTCCGGACTCAATAACCTTAGCGAGTAAGTCCTTTAGCATGGACTTGCTTGTAACCAATTTCGAGGCGGGGTCGATCCGGACAGTCTTTACGTAAGCGTCCTGCTCAACCCGAGCCATATTTGCCAGGAGCAATCGCCCCGCAGAGGACGAATAAAGTGGTCTTCTATCCCCAACCGACACCATAAATCGCACTTCCTTAGGGCTATCGGCCTTGGCGATATAAACAATGTGTTGCCGGTCTTGCGTGAAATGAGCGATCAGCACAGTCTCACCTGAAGCAGCGGCGAGCGCTTCAATTGTCGATTGAGCAACCTCGGGAAAGCGGCGGTGAGCGACAACCGCTGATGCAAGCTTGAACGCTTCCAAACCTAAAGTGTACGTTCCCTGGACGTTTTTTACGTAGCCGCTTTCGGTAAGAGCCCGCAACAGCGTCAGAAGGCTTGTCTTGGGGGTGGAAGTAAGTTCGCATAACTTACTTAAATTTGCACCTTCGCGCAAATCGGCCAAGAGTCGCAGGACGTGGACTATCCGCGCGGCAGCTCGCGGTGACGGGCGACGCTCCTTCACCGAGGTACTTCCAGTTGCTTTACTCATGCTGATAAATGAATTTTGACTTGGTGTGGATACTGGCATTGCACTCTGAAACCGATCGGGAGGCATACCGCTAAAGTCGCGTTTCCTCAAGGAAGCGAAGACGTCTTGTCGTTCAACGCCCCGCGCCGCTTCCCGTGCCCCTCTAAAGCTTCTGGATGCCTCAAGACTGGTTGAGTCTTATGACGAGATCCGAATGTTTCGGTTTCCATATAGCACATCTCTATCCGCTAAATGACCAATGCAATCCTTCCTCGCGTTGACATCAAAAGAATGCGGCAATAGAATTGTCCCAATTCAGACTATAGGTCACATATCGGACCTTGTCAACAAAAACGAACCAGGTATTTCACCTCGGACACTACGCTTCCAGCCCTCCAGATCTTTGCACGGTTCACTTCGGGGAGCCACGTCGGCGCGAAGGAACACCGGACGGCTTGTACTTCAGTGCGGCTCCATCATGATTATCCACGCGAGGAGGATGAGCAGTGTATGCAATCACGGGAATCACCGGTAAGGTCGGTAGCGCGCTGGCCCTCGAACTTATAGCGGCAGGTCTCCCCGTGCGAGGGATCGTGCGTGACATCGCACGAGCCGCTTCGTGGACGGAGCGCGGTTGCGAGCTTGCCACTGCCCGCATGGACGACGCTACCGCGCTCGCCGCCGCGTTCGATGGCGCGGTTGGCGTTTTCATCCTACCCCCTTCGGAATTCGACCCCACACCGGGGTTCCCCGAGGCGCGCGCAGTTAGCGACGCCGTATCCGCCTCGATTCTGAAGGCGCGGCCCGAAAAAGTGGTTTGTCTGTCAACGATCGGTGCGCAAGCTAGTGAGAGCAATCTGCTCACACAACACACGATGATGGAGCAGGCGTTGCGCACCATGCCTGTGCCGGTAGCATTCCTGCGACCGTGCTGGTTCATGGAAAACGCCGCGCGGGATGTCGCGTCTGCTCGTGACGATGGCGTCATCGCCAGTTACCTGCAGCCGCTGGACAAGCCCTTGCCGATGGTCTCCATCAGAGATGTAGGCCGCGTTGCGGCTGAACTGCTCCAGCAAACATGGAGCGGCGTGCGTATCGTCGAACTCGAAGGTCCACGCCGAGTGAGCCCTAACGACCTCGCCTTGGCCTTTGCCCGCGTGCTTCACCGCCCGGTACGCGCCGAAGCCATCGGCCGGGACACCTGGGACGCGCTGTTCCGCTCGCAAGGCATGAAGCATCCGCTGTCACGGATACGCATGTTCGATGGACTCAACGAAGACTGGATTGATTTCGAAAATCACCCCGATGAAATCATCCGCGGTCAGATTGAACTGGATGCGGTTCTCGGCGCGCTCGTGCCACGTCCGGCGTGACTGAAACCAGCTGAGCGGCAAGGGTCGCGACACATTCCCCGTCAAAGCCACTTCTCGATAAGTGTTGCAAACGAACGTGAACGAGGTGGCACTGCACTCCAACCCGCTCAACACGAGTTCCGCCTTGGGTCTGCTTCCCTCATTAACACCTCCTGAAATACCTGCCGTTCATCTCACGGTATTAGGTGACTTGAATAACCCAACGAAACCTGGACGCCCACCTCGCACGACTACCGTGGGCTGGCCAATCCCCACAGCCAGGTTTCGTTGACATCAAAGAGTTGGAACAATAGAATGGTCTTCATACGGACGTAATGTCCCATATCGGACCAATGCAGGGCGGCGTAGCGGAACGTAGGCTGCGGTCACTTTAGTATTGGTGGGCTTGCATCTTAAGTAGCGTCCGCGCGTAGGGTGCCAGCACTTCTCACGAATCGGGGAGTACGCAAATGAAACAGCTCGAAGGCAAGAAGGCACTCGTAGTTGCAGGTGCGAATGGCATCGCGCGAGCGTGCGTAGAGCGATTTGCTTTGGCAGGCGCTGAAGTCTGCTTTTCAGATATCAACGAGAATTCTGGTGAGGCTCTCGCAAACGAATTGCAGCGACAAGGTTTCAAGGCGACGTTTTTCCCCTCCGATGCGGGTGATGCGAAGCAGGTGCGGGCCTTGGTGCAGTCGTCGATAGATACCATGGGCGTAGTTGACATCTTGCTCAACAGCGCAGGGGTAGCAACACCGCAGGATCTGCTCGAAATCACCGAAGAGGTATTCGACCGCACCCTGAACATCAATCTCAAATCGGCGTTCATCGCGAGTCAGGAAGTGGCGCGCCACCTGCTTTCAAGAGAAAGCCCTGGTGTCATCATCAATATGTCATCAGTCAATTCCGTGATGACGATTCCTTCGTTACTTGCTTATAACGTTTCGAAGGGCGGAATTAACCAGTTGACCAGAAATATGGCGGTTACGCTCGCGTCTCACGGCATCCGCGTGAATGCGATTGGCCCTGGCACGATTGAAACTGAGCTGGTGCGAAACACGGTGCTGTCGTCCCCGGACGCCGCGGCAAAAATCATGTCTCGCACACCGATGGGCCGCCTTGGCAAGCCAGAGGAAATTGCATCTATTGCTCTATTTCTTGCGAGCAATGAGTCTTCGTACATTACAGGGCAAGTCATCTTTGCAGACGGTGGCCGAATGGGCCTCAACTATACCTGCTGAAGCAGCGCACTCCCGATCTCAAACACCCTGAAGCAGAACACGATCCCTAGCGTCTCACACAAACTGTATCGGACGGCATTTCATGCAATGTTCTCTTTCAACGCCGCGAACTGGCGGGCAAATCCTCATTGATCAGCTGGTACTTCACGGTGTCAAACACCTTTTTTGCGTTCCCGGCGAAAGCTATCTTGCCGCGCTTGATGCACTGCATGACGCGCCCATAGAGGTTACGGTTTGTCGGCAGGAGGGAGGTGCCGCCATGATGGCGGAGGCACATGGAAAACTTTCGGGACGACCCGGAATCTGTTTCGTTACACGTGGGCCAGGAGCCACTAACGCCGCGGCCGGCGTTCATATCGCGCAGCAGGACTCCACCCCGATGATCCTTTTCGTCGGCCAGGTCGAACGCAAAACCCGCGGCCGCGACGCTTTTCAGGAGGTTGATTATCGGGCGACGTTTGGACACCTTGCGAAATGGGCTACAGAAATCGACGATCCTTCCCGGATCCCCGAGATTGTGCTTCGTGCATTCCATGTAGCGACTTCTGGTCGGCCCGGACCTGTAGTGATCGCGCTGCCCGAAGATATGCTTGCAGAGACAGCCATCGCATTAGATCCTCAACCGTTCACGCCGGTCGAGACGTTGATCGGCGAAGCGAACGTTGCCACGCTCGATGCACATTTGCGGGCGGCCGAGCGTCCCGTCGCGATTCTCGGAGGCAGCGGTTGGGACGCCGAGGCTGTGTCCAACTTTGTCCGATTTAGCGAACGATATGGCCTCCCTGTAGCGGTTTCGTATCGTCGGCAGATGCTCTTTCCAGCAACACATCCCAATTTCATCGGCGATCTTAGCTTCGGAGCGAATCCAAAGCTGGTGGCCCGGATAGAAGAGGCAGATCTCGTATTGCTGATCGGCACCCGACTGTCCGAAGCAGCGAGTCAGGGTTATACGCTTTTACGAATTCCGACCCCTGCGCAAAATGTCATTCACGTGCATCCGGACACTAACGAACTGGGGCGCGTTTATCAGCCGACACTCTCCATCAACGCATCGCCGAGGTCCTTCGCCGCCGCGGTTGCAAGGCTGGCCACCCCTGAGCAGCCGTTATGGGCGTCTTCCACGCAGCTTGCGCGTACGAATTACGAAGGATGGAGTGACCTCAGCAGGATCCAGTCTCCGGGTGAACTCCAAATGGCGCGGATCATCGAGTTTCTCCAAAAAAGACTTCCCGCTGATGCGGTTATTTGCAACGGCGCGGGAAACTACTCGATCTGGGTGCATCGCTTTTACCGGTTCAGCGAGTTCGGAACGCAGCTCGCTCCTACATGCGGCTCCATGGGCTATGGCGTACCCGCAGCGGTCGCTGCGAAACGTGTTCACAGTAACAGAACCGTCGTTTCATTCGCTGGCGACGGTTGCTTTCTGATGCAGGGGCAAGAATTTGCGACCGCGGTGCAATATGAACTTCCCATCATTTTTATCGTGGTGGATAACAGCATGTACGGCACGATTCGGATGCATCAGGAGAAAAACTATCCTGGCCGGGTTGTCGCCACCACATTACGTAACCCGGACTTCGCCGCATACGCGCAGGCTTTCGGAGGTTATGGCGAACGCATCGAAACCACCGAAGAATTTGAAGGCGCGTGGGATCGGGCATACGCCTCCGGAAAGCCCGCGATCCTGCACTGTCTGATTGATCCCGAAGCAATTACTCCTTTCGCAACTCTTAGCTCATTTCGCGAAGCTGCACTTGGTGCTTCAAAATAAAAGCAAGGTCGCAGAGCGAGAAGACATCGAATCGACAACAAAGGGGATGAAATGACAGGAGCACTATCCGTCAACAGCCCCAGGTATGAAGGCCGTTCGCGTTTCGCAATTACGGCACGGCTGTTTTGCTTCCACTGGAAGATGAAAAATCGTCCTTTTGCAAACCCTCGGCGACTGTGTACAGCCGCTCAACGATGGAGATGTCCATGTCCGAAGTCATTCATTTTCAACGTGACACTGTGTCCTTCGAACCGTTCGGCGAACAAGGTAGCGGATCCGCGTCGATCGCACGCCTGGTCGGTCCTGAACTAAGCAAAACCATGGGTGCGGGTCTCGCGCGTTTCGACAATGTCTCTGTCGAATGGACGGTCCACTACGACGAATTGATTTTTACGCTTGACGGGGCTTTTACGCTGCGCGTCGGTGAGCATGCCTATGAGACAAGACCGGGCGATGTGCTTTGGATTCCCGCAGGTACGTCAGTTCGTTACGAAGGCCGCGGCGCGACCATTTTCTACGCGCTTGCGCCGGTGGACTGGCGCGAGCGGAGCAACCTGACCTAAGCATCTGTCCACCGCTTTCAGATTTCAAAATATCATCGTCGCTGGTGATGTCGCGAGTGAGATTGCAGTCGCTTATTTTTTGGCGTGAGGCGAGGCTCTGGAGAGGTGGGGAAAATATAAAATGATATGCAGTACGTAGGAGTATTAATCATCAAAAAATGGCAAATAAATATGGTGAAAAATGTATGTCTCACACTATCTTTTTGCGGATGGAATGAGGAAAACACTCGGCGTTCTTTTGCCCGGATTAATGACGCTTCCGGCGACTGTTGACGATGTAATTGAGGTATTGGCTGGTCATTGCATGGTTAGGGCGGTCGGTAGAAATGATTGGAGCGAGTATCGCGCCGGGGGTTCATTTAGTGTTCAACGCGAGAGCTAGATAGATGGGACGCTGTTTGAGACTGTCGAATATGTATGCAGCTACGATGATCGAAAGGTCTGACAGTACGATCATGGTTCTGCCGCGACGGTGGAGTTCCACGGGAACGGCTGAGCCGTGACGGAATTGCGGAAGAGGACGCAATCAGGATTCCGTATGGAATACCTCCCGAAACGCTGCGTCGAAGCTTTCGGTGCGCCCCATGGTTCGTAGAGAACGCCACGCGTGATGCTAAGTCGACGGCAGAGACGTCCGGGCCAGTGCGAGGTGCAGCACTAGGGTTTGCGCTAAGTACGCAGATTTTTGTTCTTTCTAAAAAAGATCGGGGTCTATAATTAGGCTGTGCGTCCGATATGAAACCTAAGGTCGCATATGGGACCTTGAGCGGGTCCGTAGCCCCGTTTGCTCAATCTGAGACTCAAACGGACTTCCCATATTCAGGATCACCGAGGACTCGCAAAAATGTTCAAGTCGCTAAAATTTCGTATGCGGTGTCTTGCAGCCAGCTCCGCACTTCTTGCTCATTCTCTCTTTTTGTCCGCCTACGCGAACGCGCAAGAGACGGTTGTTCAGATCGGGTTAGTGGCGCCTATGACAGGCCCCTATGCTGGCTACGGCAAAGACTGTGAAAACTCCGCGCAGCTCGCTATCGACGAAGCCAACGCGAAGAAGCTGTCGATCAACGGGAAGCCCATCAAGCTGCAACTGGTCTCCGCTGATGATCAGGGCGATCCTCGTATTGCTGTTCAGGTCGCTCAACAATTGGTCGACGAGAAAGTTGTTGCTGTGATCGGGCACTTCACCTCTGACACTACACTTCCCGCTTCACGAATCTACTCAAAGGCTGGTATTCCAATGATCTCGCCAGCTGCGACTAACCCGAGCATTACCCAAGGGGGGTTGTCGACGGTGTATCGGGTTATGCCGACCAATGCACAAAATGCCGGCACGGCTGGTAGATGGGCCGCGACAGCGGGCAACGCGAAGCGGATTGCAATCTTGGACGACCGCACTGCCTTCGGGGCTGGGGAAGCTGACGAGTTTGAAAAGGCGGCGCGGGCTAGCGGCGCAACGATTGTCAGCCGCGAATACACAAACGATAAGGCAGTGGATTTCAGCGCCCAGTTGACGAGAATCAAGAGTACAGGTGCAGATCTGCTATTTTTCGCAGGAAGTGGTGACACGCCTTCTGCCATGGTCGTAAAGCGCATGCGTCAGCTTGGAATGAAGGCGACGTTCGTTGCGGGCGGCGGCGTCGCAGATGCAAACTTTATCAAGATCGCTGGCGATGCTGCGGAAGGCGCATTTGTTTGGGACTACGGTTTACCGCTGCAATCGCTGCCGAACGGCAAAGAGTTTGTTGCGAAATACCGAAAAACCTATGATATTGACCTGCTCCCCTATGGCCCGTTTAGCTATGACGCAGCCAGCGTGCTGATTCACGCCATAGAAGCAGCCAATTCGACGGAGCCGGCCGATATCAACGCAGCAATCAAGAAAATCCAGTTCACTGGGATCACCGGTCCTATTGCCTTCCTTGCCAATGGCGATATCAAAACAGCAATTTCAACACTTTACCAAGTGAAGCAAGGTCAATGGGTCGTTGTGACATCAACCAACAAAGGTGTATGAAATTTAACAGTATGGGGCCATGATCCGGCGGCTGGAAGGGACAGTTTCTTATGAGCTGTAGCAGGTCAGTGAAAACCTGTCGGTCTATCAAGTAGTGGACGCGTGATTGAGATAGGGCAGCGGCCATTGCTTGTGTAGGTCTCGTTACGCGTATTGCTGTGGTCTCAGATTGCAGACCTGGCCGCGCCATAAGCGAAGTGGTTTTGAATGGGCGTTTTGAAACACTGGACCTGACTTCGCCTGGATAGCCACGTGTGTTGAACAACAAGCCAACCGTTGAGAAGAACTTGATCTCATTCTTCAGTGATCGCGTTGCATGGCTTCGAGGAAAAAAATGTACGATTTTGCGCCAGTTTTTAAACAACCAACGGGTTCCCCCATCCGCGAGCTTTCAAGATATCTGAACCAACCGGGAATGATTTCGTTTGCAGGCGGAGTTCCAGCGAGTGATCTGTTCGACGTCCAGGGATTTAAACGCGCGAGTGAAATAGCGTTCGAAAATCCAGTGGCGTGCCTGCAGTATGGTGCGACCGAAGGAATGCCCGCGTTAAAGGAACAAATTCTCCGGTTTGTGGAAGAAGATGATATTAGACGCGACGATTCGGAGGTTATAGTCACCACGGGGTCTCAACAAGGGTTCGATCTCCTGTTGCGAGCATTTGTGTCGTCTGGTGATGTGGTTTATGTCGAAGAGCGTACCTATCCCGCCACGTTGCAAGCACTAAGGCTGCAACAGGCCTCGGTCACCGGAGTCGCTGTGGACAGCGACGGACTGGATACGGTTGCGCTAAAACTACTCCTCGAATCGGATACTCTAAAGGCAAAGCCGAAATTGCTCTACGTCGTGCCTTCGTTTTCGAATCCAAGCGGACTTACGCTGAGCCTGGAGAGAAGGATCGAACTGCTTGAACTGGCTGTTAAGCATCAGTTCGTAATCGTGGAAGATGATCCGTATCACGGGTTGCGTTTTGATGGTGAGCCTATCCCTTCCTTGCTCAGTCTCTCCGGTCGCGTCGAAGGTGCTCGAGACTGGGTGGTCCATCTGGGGAGTCTGTCTAAGATATCGGCGCCAGGCTTGCGGGTGGGATGGACAATCGGACCGGCTGATATCGTGCGCAGATGTGTCATTGCGAAGCAGACCGCCGATCTATGCAGCTCCACCTGGATGCAGGCCGTTGCAGCCGAGTATCTAAAAAGTGGGGCCCTCAGACCTCATCTGAAAAAAATTGCTGACGAGTACGGGAAGAAGTGTGATGTGCTGTGTGACTTACTAAAGCAGGAATTTAGTGACGGCATCGTCTTTGATCGCCCAATGGGCGGAATGTTTCTGTGGGCACGCTTGCGATCCGGAAGTGATACCTCGGCGCTTCTTTCTAAGGCGATTGCAAATGACGTTGTTTACGTTCCAGGAAGGGTGTTTTTTGCTGACCAGCCCGACATTTCGTCACTGCGTTTGTCGTATGCCGCTCCGGGCGAAGTACTGATCAGGGAGGGGGTGCGGCGGCTCAGGCGCGCTTTCGAAGGTTCGCTTTAACACGCACGCAAGCCTCGTAGT
>Ga0206877_10300_pt1 | contig 12478 bp, 10 predicted proteins | sample Alteio_BWOrgCont_7_FD_152623 | JGI IMG/M metagenome (GOLD analysis project Ga0206877, IMG submission 152623) | Enriched cells from forest soil in Barre Woods Harvard Forest LTER site, Petersham, Massachusetts, United States -... | ecosystem: Environmental > Terrestrial > Soil > Temperate forest >...
GCGCTTGATGAGTGACTCATCGAACTTAGAAACAAAAGTACGAATCGGCAAGCGGTCGACGGGAGCAGTATGAATCAAACTAATATCCCTGAGTCCAGAAAGGGCCATATGGAGGGTGCGAGGAATGGGCGTGGCAGTTAATGTCAAAACATGCGTGTTAATTTTCAGAGTCTTCAAGCGCTCTTTATGTTCCACGCCAAAACGGTGTTCTTCGTCGACGATCACTAGGCCTAGGTCATGAAACCGGACATCTTTTGATAAGAGCCGATGAGTGCCAACCACAATATCGACTCTTCCTTTAGCCAGGGCATCTAGGATTTCGCGCTGAGCTTTGGAAGTTTTGAAGCGAGACACGGACTCTATGAGAATTGGATAGTCTTTAAACCGGGCTTTGAATGACTGCTCATGTTGTTGGGCTAAAATGGTTGTGGGTACAAGTAGGGCTACTTGTTTCCCATCAGATACCGCTCGAAACGCGGCACGCATCGCGATTTCCGTTTTACCGTAGCCGACGTCTCCGCAAACCAGACGATCCATGGCATTTCCCGATTCCATATCAGCAAGAATGGAATCGATCGCCTTGAGTTGGTCGGGCGTTTCGTCGAAGGGAAACTTGGCTTCGAATTCACGGAAGGCGGCATCGCGAGGAGAAAATGGAATTCCGGATCGAATTTTTCTCTCGGCATAAAGCTGGATCAAATCGATCGCAAGTTTCTTGACCGAGTCCCGGACCTTCTCTTTTGTTTTTGCAAACTGTTGACTACCTAGACGGTCAAGGGGAGTTTCAGCTCCCGAGCCAATGTATTTTTGAATGACATTGAGTCGATAAACAGGAAGGTAGAGTTTGTCCTTATTGGCATATTCCAGAAGTAGAAAGTCGCTGGGTGCTCCCGATAAGTCGAGTCGAACGAGACCTTGGTATTTCCCAATTCCATGATCGATATGAACAACCGCATCGCCGGGCGAAAGATCGGAGAGAGTTTGGAGATTCGCCCAGTCTTTAGAAGCCGAGGACGAAGAAGTAGAATCTGAACCGGAGTCTGACTTACCTGACGAAGCGGCCCGTCGCTGCTTGGCGCTCTGCTTAGTTCTGTGGAGAGAACTATGTTTTGTGCCGAGTATCTCCCCTTCCGTTAAGACAACCAATTTTTCTGAAGGCCAACGGAATCCCTCAGAAATCGAACCTATTTTTAGAGTAATGACAGACTGGGCTAAAGACTCTTGAGTACCTTGCTCCTTAGTTTGACAGGGTAGCTCCTGTTCCTCGAGCAGAAATCGAATTCTCTCCAACTGGCTCTTTGTGGATGCGAAGGTCAAAATTCTATAGGAATCTTTGATCCATTTTCGAAATTGAGGTTCTAAGTCACCTAAGGAGTGCCGCGAGCCTTTTTCCAGTTCGGAATTTCCTTTTGCGTTGAGCCGATGTCGCGTCGAGGTTTTTTCTCCAGCAGCAGTTCCGCTCTCCTCGCCTTCTGTCTCGGCTGTAACCGTTTCCAGATCCGCTAATTCAACCTGATCCAGGTAGATTTTAGAAAGACCACGGATTTTGCGCTCTGTTGGGTCGTCCCACCTATAAAGAGAGCTGACTTCTGGGACAATGATCTCCCTCTTGGGTGTCTCCTCGGATTGCTTCTTTTGTTCGGAGCTGAATTGATCCCATTCCTGTAAGCAGCTAAATTCGTCGTTCCAAATGACAACTGGATTAAAGGCAGGGTCCTCCAGATAATTCCAAAAGGTTTGACATTGTGAATAGGTAAAAGGGGACCAGGCGTCACTATGATCGGGATACACTCCACCCTTGCTATCTCTTATGCTCGTGAGAATAGGGTCTCGAACTGCTCTGGAAATTCCAAAATGATCTGCATGAGCTTTTAAGAGTTCTCGCACAGTGGTCGCAGTCGAGGCATTAATCAGAACTTCCCGTGCGGGAGGAATGACGGTTTTTTTAATGCTGTCGGTGCCCACCTCTTTTTCAGACACTGCCCTTTGAGTTCCAGGATCGAAGCGGCGGATTCTTTCAATGATGTCTCCAAAAAGTTCGATTCGAATGGGCTGCTGCGAGTCAATTGGGAAAATATCGATGATATCACCCCTGCAGGCAAAAGTGCCGGGATCTTCAACCGGGTCGACCCTCAAATATCCGCACTCGAGCATTCTTTGTATGACCGCTTCTCGTGATTGAACCGTTCCTTCTACCTCCAGCGTCATTGTGTGATCCAAAAATATGTTGTCAGGCAGCGTCGCCTGACAAGAAGCCGGAATGCTCGTGACAATGAGATGAGGGGGTTGCTTTTTAGTGAGTGAGCTGAGAACACTCATTCGAGCAATCCGTGTTTTCAAAGAAAGTGCAATGGAGCTATAGGGCGACTGTTCCCAAGTGGGCAAGTGGAGCACTGTGAGCGGTTGTCCTTCACTTGCTTCGGAAAGACACTCCAAGTCTGAACCCAACTCTGCGGCGGATTCGTCATTGGGACAGAGCACAATCACCGGAGAATGTCCTGAGACGGTTGTAAATTTGGCGATGAGGTGGGCTTTGAGCGAGCCTATTGCGCCGGTGACTCGAATGGGGCTGGTGAGCTCGCGAGCCGAAAGAAGGATTGCGGTGGCATTGCTTGGCTGCATTTAAATGAAATCTACTCACCTTGACACTAAATTTCAACTTCAGTACCCTTTTTCGCAACCTTTATAAAGGAGCTCGCTAAAATGACAAGCAGTTGGGATTCCTATTATGTTCTGTTTTTGTCCGCGGTTTTATCATTGGGAATTCCCGCTTCCCTCGCAGTGATATCGGTTTTATTTTTCCCGAGTCGCAAACTGAAAAAGGCAAAGCCAGCCAAAGGGCTCGTTGGGAAATCAAATCGTACTATTCTGGGCCAAAGAATCAATGTACGATTCTTTCTTGCGGCAAACGCGGCTTTGGTTTTAATTACTTTGGTACTCGCTTTGATTCCATGTGCTACGACACTTCAAACCGAAAATCGCGAAGGATTGATCACGGGCCTACTTGCCATAATCACGATCGCAGGTTTTGCAGTGCTGGGGCTACTTTATTCAGTGCGAAAAGGCGATATGGGTTGGCTGAGTACCTACAATGAGAAGGAGGAGTAATCGTCCATGGCAGGAGCATTTTATCTTTCAACTATTGGGCAGATTATGAAATGGGCCAGATCTCGGTCGCTTTGGTACATTTCTACAGGCACCGCATGCTGCGCGGATGAAGTTTTGGACACAATGGGATGTCGCTACGACTTGGAAAGATTTGGCTGCTTGCCACAAGTTGACCCCAGGCAAGCAGATCTATTGATTGTTTGTGGGATGGTTTCCTACAAGGCCGCCCCGCACTTGAAAAATTTATATGAAAATATGCTGGCACCGAAATACGTGCTGGCGGTGGGGGCCTGTGCAAATTGTGGTGGTCCGTTTTCACCCGAGTTTAGCTATTCGGTAGTGGCAGGAGCTGATCAAATCATACCCGTGGACGTATTTGTTCCAGGGTGCCCACCTAGGCCCGAAGCAATTATGAACGGGTTAATCGCTTTACAGGAAAAAATCTGTGGACAAGAATCCTCTCATTTCTAGATTGAATAAAACCGTGCCGGGTGCCGTACTTGAAGTGCGGCGTTTTGGGCGTTCCCCGATCTCTTCCATCTGGGTGGAAACTCAGTCCATTCAAAGGCTAGGCGAAGCTTTGAAAAGTGATCCAGAATGTAAATTCGATTGGCTTGAGAATTTATCAGTCGTTGAATTTGAAGGTGTTTTCGTCATTACCTATTTTTTGCGTTCCACGGTCACTCAACACACCGTTGTACTCAGATTATCCGCGGTTCTGGCTTCCCCAACTTCGGAAGTCGTTATTCCCTCAGTCTGGAAAATATGGCCCATGGCGGTACCCATGGAGAAAGACGCACAAGAAATGTTTGGCGTGGTCTTCAAGGCCCCTCAAGGCTCGACGACCGTTGAGGACAGCGATGCTAAAATCAAAATTCTGCCGGAGGGCTGGGACGGATTTCCACTCCGGAAGAATTATGTATTTCCTAAAGAATTTATTAATATTCCGCATTCACGTCCTGTAGTTAATCGTGCTATTCCAAAGAAAACGATCCAATGAAACGCAATTCAAACGATTTTTTCAAAACAGATTTAACTACCTGGGAAATTGGGCCCTACCACGGCTCACTTCCCGCCCCCATGAGACTTAAACTCAGTTTGGACGGCGAAATTATAGCTAGCTGCCAAATCGAAACCGGATTTTTGCATCGGGGTTTAGAGAAAGCTTGTGAGCTCCACTCTTGGAAGTCAGTTATTGCTTACGCAGATCATTTGGACCCGGAGGCCGCTGTTTTCGGTGAGCTCGTTTTATGTTTGGGCGTTGAAGAAATTGGAGAAATCGTGGTTCCGGCGCGTGCGCAGTGCATTAGGGTCATCTTGGCCGAGCTGACGCGTATTTCTTCCCATCTTGCCTACATAGTCCGGATTGCCCGAGCAGTGGGCTCTGAAACCATTATTCATTATGTATTAAGAGATAGGGAAAGAATCCTTGACCTGTTCGAATTGCTTACGGGCGCGCGCTTTTCGTTGAACTTTTTGAGATTTGGAGGAGTCTGCGCTGACGTAACAGATGGGTTTATTGAACGCGTTCTTGAAGTTTGTGAAATGATTCGAATTCGAATGAAGGAATACAATGATCTCTTTACCTTCAACCATGGTTTTTTAAAACGCAGCGCGTTTGTCGGAACACTTCCAACGAGTTTAATCCGGGCCTGTGGCATGACTGGGCCTAACGCACGTGCTTCGGGAGTTAATTTTGATGTGCGCAAGGAGACTCCGTACATGGGATATGACGAATTGGAATTTCAAATTCCACTCGGTCAGGGAGAAGGCGGAAATATTGGGGATGTTCATGACAGATTCCTCCTGAGATTGAGAGAGATTTCGCAAAGTATGGAGATTCTCAAACAAGTGGCAGATCGGGTGCCGGCCGGAGATTTTATTAGCAGTAAAGTAGAGAAGGACTATGTTGTTCCACCCGGAGAGGCATACGCACGAATAGAAAGTTCGAGGGGTCTTTTAGGTTGCCACGTCGTTTCAGATGGAAAGGAAAAGCCTAGCCGGGTTCAATTTCGACCCCCATCCCTTGCCCACTTGATGGCAGTTCCGGAGCTTGTCGAAGGGATCAGAATTGAGGATTTGCCAGTGGTATTGGCTAGCCTCGATCTTGGAGTCGCTGAGGCTGACAGATGAATACTGGAAATGATCAAATCTCATGGATTGTCAGTTGGTGCCGAGCAATAGGTTTAACACCTTCGAATACACCCCCGTGGCTGTATGCGCTTTTGGCACTTTTATGTACTTTTTGTTTTGTCGTAGTGCCATCGGGTGCATTTATTTCTTATTTGGATCGAAAATTAAGTGCGGATTTACAAGCCAGAGTCGGGCCGAATCGAGCGGGACCCGGAGGACTTTTTCAACCTTTTGCGGATATTTTAAAACTATTGCAAAAGGACACCCAAAAGCAATGGGGCTGGCGCGAGAATTTCTGGCTCAGTGTGCATACGATGGCACTGTATTCAACACTCGCTGTTTTGCCATTAGGGTCTGTCGCGCTTCTAGTTGACACTGAAATGAGCGCCTTTTTGCCTTTTTGGTCCGCATTAGTTTTGGGTCTGGGTACTATGCTGCTTGGATTAAGCCAGGAATCTGTGCCGGGTTGGTTTGGTGGAATTCGCGTGGCGGCTCAAACTCTGGCCGGTTCCTTTCCTGCTTTGGTCGCGCTCTTGTGTGTGGGAATTCGGGCAGGTGGATTTCGGTGGAGTGTTTTGGCCAATTCTCAGGGCTTTTCTCCTTGGTCGTGGGCAGTTTTTGCCAATCCCTTTTTATTGGTAGCCTTTTTTATTTTTGTCATGAGTGGTTTGGTTTTATTGGCAATTGCCCCACTCGACGGTGGTCTTTCGATGTCTGATATTCATGGGGGGGGTATCTTCCCATCTTTTCGGACGGAGGCTGAGCTTATTTCGTTTTGGGAGATTTTACGGATTTTTCCTTTGGTCGGTAATCACTGTGGTTCTTTTTCTGGGTGCCTGGCGGCTCCCCAACGGCTTTACTCATGGACTTCTGAGACTTGAAGCATACTCGGTATTGGCAGTATTCGAATTGGTTTGGTTATTATTAAAGACATTTACGTTGATGCTACTGATTGTATGGATTTCAAGAGTCAACACGAGGAGTCGAGTGGATCAAATCACGGATTTCTCTTGGAAGGTGTTGAGCCCCTTCTCACTTCTTGCACTTGTCGGGGCCAGTATCTGGGCGGGGTGGAGGGCATTCTGATGCGATTTTCGGTTTTCTCACAATTAGCTCTCTACATTCGAGATGTATCGTTGGGCGTTTGGTCGATCTTTGAGTCGTGTTTCACGGCATTCCCGTACTTATTCAGGTGGGGCGATCTCAGAAAAGAAGTGACGGAAGGATACCCTGATCCGGTGTCTTCCAAAACTGCTGACGATCTTCCTCCTAGAAGTCGGGGCTTACTTTTCAATGATATCGATCGATGCACTGGATGTAGGGAATGCGAACGATCCTGCCCGGCGCAATGTATTCATATTGAGGAAGAGCCAGGGGCGGACGCTTCCAAAATTTGGGTTTCTGTCTTTGATATCGATTTTGCGCAATGCATTTTTTGTGGTCTTTGCGTGGATGTTTGCCAGCCAGCGTCGCTTATCCATACTCGCCAGTATGAGGGAGCCGCGTATAGTCTTTCTGATTTAGTTGCTAGCTTTGGGAGAGGGCAAGTGACGGCTGAACAGCGCGCGAAATGGGCAGCGCTTCGGCAACTCAGTGAAAGCGACGAGGTTACGTTATGATGGGGTGGGTATTTGCTGTCATTACTTTATCCGCCGTGTTGATGGCTACTTTTGAAAATCAAATGAGACGGGCCATATTAGCACTTTGGGTTGCAGGAATCGGGGTGGGCGCCATGTACCTCACAGTAGGCGCTGAGTTTCTGGCTATTATCCAGTGGATTGTTTCAACCCTGGGTGCAATTTCTTTTATCTTTTTCTCGGTGATGTTTGGCGAGTACCATGCGCCAGTAGCGCGTGGAAGCGCCCACACGAAATTTTTAGTCGTATTGGCGCTCATTTTAGGGATCAGTTTTGCCGCTATTGTTGGTTTGGGATCCAGGGAGCTGCCTGAGAGCGCAATGAATTTGGTAACTCAAGATAGTGACTTAGGAACGTTGGGGCGTAAACTGACCCAAGAGCACCTCCTATCACTTGAAGTTTTGGCGCTCACATTATTCTTAGTCCTCATTGGGGGTGGAGTAATCGCTCGATCTGAAGGGAGTGAGTCATGATGATGTGGATCGCAGGGCTCATTGGAGGGCTTGGGCTCGTTTGCATGATTTCGCGTAAGACAATGCTCGGATTATTAATTGGTATTCAGGTTCTTATCCTGGGATCCACCATGATGTTTGTCTTGGCAGGGATTTCTTCTGGGATGAGAGTTCAAGGTTACATATTTGGTTTATTTATTACACTTGGAGGAATGGTCCAGTTGGTCGTGGGCTATGCACTGGCCATCCGCCTATTTTTCTTGAAAAAACGGATCTCTATGGAAGAGTTACAGGCGCTAAAGCAATGACACCTATTGAACATTCACTCACTCCGCTTATTTTATGTTTGTTTATTCTTTTTATTGTCGGCGTTGCGGTATTTACCTGGGGGAAGAAACTTCCCGCTAAAGGGAGTTGGCTCATTTGGGGAGGGATACTTTCAGTATTCACAGGTATTGGACTGGATACTGGTCTGTTTTTAAAACAAGAGTTCAAAACTAAAATATGGATGGCCGGCTGGATTTGGCCCCGAGATGAAATGAGTGCGATCACCATTGGGGTCATCCAGGATCCTTTGAGCTACGCGATGATTGCATTGTCGGCGTTTCTAGTGATGGTCCTTCTTTTAAATCAAAACTATCTTTTTAGAGAGCCTCGCCCAGAAAGGTCTCTTGCCGCAATTGCTATTTCATTGGTGGGCGTTGCATTGAGTTGGAGTTCCTTGACTCCTTGGTTGTCGCTCGGCGGATTGGCTCTTACTTTGATCGGCGGTTTTATTTCCTTTGGTTCCCGCTGGGATTCTAATGCTGAGGCCAAAATTGCAGCTCGATTTATCTCAGAACGTTCCTTTGGATTTATTCTCGCGTTTTTTGGAGCATGCATTCTAGCTACTACGCGGTTTGCACTGCTTTTTACTACAGACTTGACCGCGCCATTGTCTTCCCTAAACAGTACGGCGAGCAGTGCTGTGGCCTCAACTTGGGTAGGTTCTATTCTATTAGTATTAGGTCTGTTTATTCAAATGCAGCCATTTCTCTTTTTGGGAGGCTTAGTATCGAATTCAGAGATTTATCCACCGATTAAAACTCTTTTGAATCAAATCTTTCCGGCATGGGCGGCTTTTGCTTTACTCATGCGAGCAACGCCTCATTTTGTGAATATCGGATTGTTTCCAGTTTTTGGTTGGGTTGCACTTTGTTCCTCGCTTCTCTCTCTGTTTTCGGGGCTTTTTCAAAATCATTGGCGACAGGTCTTGGGACTCTGGCTTTCCTCTGGATTGTCCTTGTCGTGCGCGGTTCTTGGTTTTTGCGGACCCATGCCTGCCATGGCAATATTTATTGGAGTAAGTATCAGTGCCTTTTGTCTTTCGATTACGGCGCTTTCTTTAGAAAACAATGAGGGAACGAAGGGCAGCAATAGAAATCGCGGGATTTGGGTAAAAATCGCTCTTTTTTTCGCAACGGCTTCGGGCACGGGCGTGATAGGTTTTATAACGGCGACCGGTGGTCTTCGGTGGATTTCGCAGGCTTTTGAAATGGCCGGAGGAGTGGTGGCCGCCTTTTTGTTCGTGTTTTTCTTCTTTGTACTTTTAGGCTGGAAGTTAGCTTGGAGTATCAATAAAATTTCGCTTGAATGTAGCGCGCCTTGGCTTACTGTTTTTTCTCTATTTCTTTGTCTACTTTTGTCTTTTGGATTTTTTTGGACCGGATCTCTCAGCGGAGATGTTCTTCTTGGAGTTTCGGATAAGTGGATTGCATCTGGCTTTGAAGTCTTTTTTGGTGCGAAAGCGAATGAAATCCTACATGCGGAGGACTTTCTATCCTCGTCCGGGCTTTATTGGAGCGCATTAATCACCGCTTTTATAACGGCCTACTGGATGTCAGGAAGGCGAGAGGATCATTGGACCTTGTTAGCTCGCATGTTCCCGAAAACCAGCCGGTTTCTTTCTCATGGGTATGGTGTAGATCAACTTTGCCAATATATTTTGAACGGCATTTCAAAATTTGGAAGATTAACCGAGAACTTAGTTGACCATAAGATCTGGAATGTCTGGGTTCCAAAAGGACTGTTTGTAGGAGTTAAGAGCGTTTCAGGTGCAATGAGCTTAGTAGATAAAAAACTCACTTTAAGCATAGGATCAGGATTGAGAAGATTAGTAGATGTACCTGCAAAAATTCTTCAATTGATTCAGGTCGGGGATGTGCGCTGGTATCTTTTCTTCGCATTGAGTTCAGGATTTGCGTTGTTAACTCATTATTTGAAAATGTAATGGCAGTTGTAATTGTAGAGGAAATTTTGTGAGCAACCATTTGATCAGTTTAATGATTTTTTTCCCTTTCTTTGGAGCGCTTCTTCAAGCGTTTGTACCGAACGTGAAGAGCCGATGGATCGCACTTGCAGCGAGTCTGGTTTCCAGCGTGTTTGCAATTGTTCTTGTTGTATCTATGCAGCCGCAGATCGCTGACCTTCAAGCGAGCGAGACCTTTCCTTGGGTAGGTTCTTATGCAATCAGCTATGATATGGCGATCGATGGCCTCAATGCCTTGTTGGTCATATTGATAGCCTTGCTTTTTCCAATCCTCCTAGCTTCTGAATGGAATCAAAAAACCGGTCGCAAAGGAATGCATGGGCTTTTCTTAATTCTTCAAACGGCTCTTTTCGGAGCAGTTTGTGCTCAGGATTTATTTCTCCAGTTCTTTTTTTGGGGATTAAGTGCACTGCCTTTTTATTTTCTAGTAGGAATTTGGGGGGGCGAAGGACGTGAGAAAGCCTCTTTTAATGCGATTGTCGGCGCCTCTTTGAGTGGGGCTTTAATCTTTTCAGCATTAATATTGGTCTACTATTCAGTTGACCCTCATAGTTTTTCATTGCGAGAGCTTTCTGGAGGGAAGCTAGGAGGAAAGGTCTTCGAATTTTTGGGCTACAGCCTGCCTGTCTCGGGAACCGCTTTCGCTTTAATGAGCGCCGGACTTTCTTTGCGTGCACCTATTTGGCCATTTCACGGGTGGTTCACCGAAGTCGCCCAAGAAGCACCTTCCTCAGTATTTGTCGCTTTGGCCGCTGGCACTGTCCCCGTTGCAATGTATATTTTAATAAAAGACTGTTACCTTCTTTTTCCAGAAACACTCGGGTCGGCGGCACAAATTATTGTCGCCGTAGGTACCATAAACCTCATTATGGGAGGCATTTGTGCTGCGTCACAAGATGGATTGCGACGGCTACTTGCGTTTGTTTGTCTCAGTGAAGTTGGCTTGGTGTTAATGGGTATTGGTTCTCTAAGCGCAACTGGGGTGGTCGGTGCGGTTTATCAGCAGCTTGTTCTGGGCCTTGGGTTAGCTGGTTTTGGATTGTTTTCCGGATTGATTTCCGAAAGGGCCGGGCATGCCACATTCTTAAATGCGGAAGGGGAAAGAAATTTTGGAGGTATTGCGACTCGCGCACCGCTCATTTCAATTGTCGCTGGAATCGTAGTCGCCTCACTTTTAGGTTTTCCAGGGTTTGGCGGTTTTGTCGGACATGCGTTGGTGATCATTGGAAGTTACTCGATTCATCCCGTTACAGTGGTGGTCGCCGGAGGAGCGCTTTTGCTAGCTTCTTATTACTTATTTTCCATGTACCGATTCGTTTTTTTAGGGAAACCAGGGGCAGGCTTTCACTCCTTTCAAGACCTCACAATGAGGGAGAGAGGCTATATGTTGCCGCTGGTAAGTGCTCTATTGATCTTTGGACTTTATCCCAAGCCATTAATTGACCTGATCCGTCCAACTGTTTTAACTCTGTTGTCGACGATAAAGTGAGTAATCTATGAAAGACTTCTTTCTTCTCATGCCTGAGATCGTCCTGGCCTTGACAATGGCTTTTGTGGTCGCGGGAGAGATTACTTACTACGGCGAGCAGGTCAGGTTAATTACTGCGACCTCGCTTCTAGGGCTCGCGGGGACTTTTGTTCAAACGGTCATTTCGTATCAATATGGGGCTTCCCGTATTTTCGGCGGGGCACTTTCTATTGATGGATTTTCTTTGTTCTTTAAACTCCTTTTTACAATTTCAGCAGCACTGACGATCGCATCCGTTTCACACACTCGAGAAATAAATGCCGAGCGGCGCTCTGAGTATTGTGCCCTTGTTCTTTCATCCACTTTGGCAATGTGTCTGCTCGCATCGGCCGCTGACGTGATTTTAATCTTTCTTTCCATGCTGTTTTTGAATGTGATTTCTTATTTCTTAGCTGCTTATGGGCCGCGCTCGGTTACTTCCACAGAAGCTGCAGTGAAATACCTCACCTTTGGGTCTGTGGCTTCTGCTTTGCTTCTCTATTCCTTGGCGATTTTATTTGCTTCCACTCATTCTATAAATATCTATGAAATGCACAAAGCGCTGATGGCAAATCCCCTTCAGCCTAAGGTGATGCTGGTTGTATTTGTGCTCGCATTTCTGGCTTTGAGCTTTCAGGTGGGAGCTTTTCCGATGTATTTGCTTGTTCCAGATGTATTGGAAGGTGCCCCTACTCCAGTATCCGCTTTCCTTTCTCTTGGATCCCGGGCGGCCGGCTTTGCGGTCGCTATTCGATTTTTAGTTGTAGTTTTTGCCCAACCAGGCGCTTCAGCAGGACAATGGCAAGTACTGGGAGGCGTGGATTGGACTGAAATTGTTTCAGTAGTATCCGGACTCACAATGATCATAGGTGCCTTGCTTGCTTACCGACAGTCTGGAGCCAAGAGGATGGTAGGATACCTCGTGGTGGTTCAGACGGGGTTTTTGCTCATGGGCCTATTGGTCTTAGACGAAGTGGGAATTGCGGCACTTCTCTATAATTTAGTGATCGAGTTATTTGCCTTGATGGGTAGCTTCTATGTCTTGGCCTTTCTTGTAGATGAGGTTCATTCCGATCGGTTGGAGAATTTGAGAGGGATGATGAAGCGAGCCGTACCTGAGTGTATTTGTTTAGTGATTTTTCTTTTGAATCTCGTTGGCAGCCCTCCCATGCCTGGATTTATCGGCAAATTCACTTTAATCGGCGTTGCTATTCGCCACCACCGATTGGCCTTGGCGATGGTGAGTATCTTTTCCATGGTTATTTCAACCGTTGCGGTTGCTCGATTGGCCTATTTTTTAATTGGAGACTTTCAAAAACCGATGGCTTCTCCC
>Ga0206877_10301_pt1 | contig 12406 bp, 8 predicted proteins | sample Alteio_BWOrgCont_7_FD_152623 | JGI IMG/M metagenome (GOLD analysis project Ga0206877, IMG submission 152623) | Enriched cells from forest soil in Barre Woods Harvard Forest LTER site, Petersham, Massachusetts, United States -... | ecosystem: Environmental > Terrestrial > Soil > Temperate forest > O...
ATAATTTCAGTGATAAAATTAGTATCTTTGAAAATGAAAGCGTTAACTAATACAGTAGAGTTTAATCGTTGTAGATAGTAAAGAGGTTTATGATTTGGAATGAACTAAAGCAAGCGTTCGGCATATTCACTTTAAGCACAGTAAAATTCGGGTTCGGTGGTGTTCCATGGGCTGTTTTTGCGCATCTGCCTTTTTTTAAAGCGGTAACATTAACAACAGCAGGTGGAGTAACAGGTAGTATAGTGTTTGCTAATGTTAGTGAGTGGGCATTAGATGGCTGGACCAAGTTCAGGACAAAGTATATACCATATAGAAAGAAAGAGCGCAAGAATATATTGGATAGCAAGTTTGTACAAACCGTTAAAAACAAATGGGGCCTTGCGGGACTAGCATTTTTCACGCCAATAGTATTATCAATTCCCATTGGTACTATGCTTGCCGTTAGGTTCTATAATGATAAGCAAAAAGTGATATCCTATATGCTGGTATCTATTGCCATATGGGATGTAGCATTGTATTTCTTTTACAACCATTTTTATAATGTATTGGCTCATTACTTTCATCACGCAACTGTATAAATGGAAGTAGAGATATCAGAAAGCCTTTTGTTGCAAACTATAAACCTTATAGTGCTGGCCGGTAAATCGGTTATGCAGGTATATAGCAAGCCATTTGATGTTGAGTATAAAGAAGACCACTCTCCCCTTACCGAAGCCGATAAAATGTCGAATGATATTATCAGCTCAGGCTTGAGAGGTACAGAATTTCCATTAGTGTTAAGTGAAGAAATGGCTGAAGTGCCTTATGAAGAGAGAAAGGCCTGGAAGAACTTCTGGCTGGTTGACCCGCTTGATGGCACCAAAGAATTTGTAAAACGTAATGGAGAGTTTACCGTGAATATTGCCCTGATGAATGATGGCCTTCCGGTATTCGGACTTATATACTTACCTGTGCTTCAAACCTTATACTTTGCCATAAAAGGCAAAGGCGCTTTTAGAATACTGGAAGCAGGCAAATACACATACCAGTGGATGGATCAGTTGACCAAAGTGGCCGAAAGGTTGCCTTTGTTCCAACCTAAACGCGATTATACAATTATAGCAAGCAGGTCACATCTGTCACCTGAAACGGAAGAGTTTATTGCCCGCGAGACCAAGAAATATGGCAAAGTGAATACTGTTTCGGCAGGCAGTTCTATAAAGTTTTGCCTGATAGCCGAAGGCAAGGCCGATACCTATCCCCGTTTTGCACCTACTATGGAATGGGACTCAGCCGCCGGGCAGATCATAGTGGAAGAGATCGGGAAAAAGGTATTGAATATGGATACCAATAAGACTCTTTCCTACAACAAGAAAAGCCTTTTGAATCCTAGCTTCTTAGTTATATCCTGAGTTTTCTAATGGTTTTGTCATTGCGAGGAACGAAGCAACCTTACCAATTGGTATTTTGCCCCAAACCCCTGAAGGGGCTTTAATTCCAGTGCTTTAAACTTTCTACTTTATGAACTTTCAACTCATGCGGGGCGGCATTTGCTCCCTGCTTGCCTGAGTTTCCTAAACTCGCATCACTTGCAGCTAACCCGCGCCCACCTTTTGCCTAGTTTTGTTTGAACTTTATTAATACTACATTTGATTTCATAAACCATTCCGAGTACTGTGAAAAAAATACTTGTTTACTGTTTTTTATTCTTCACTTTTTACAATGCCTCAGCTCAGACTTGGAACGCATTAGGAGTTGGGGTTAATAATACTGTAGAATCTTTATTAGCACACGATTCTGTATTATATGTTGGAGGAATATTTGATAGTGCCGGTGGAGGATTATCTCGTGGAATTGCTCAATGGAATGGGAAAACCTGGTCTTCCGTAGGTTCTGGTTTTGGTCCTACTGGTGGATATGGAGTCAGTGCGATGGCTTGGTATCGAGGTGAATTATATGTAGGTGGCAGTTTTAATAAAGCTGATGGGAAACTTGCTCATAATATAGCACGATGGGATGGAAAAAACTGGGCAGTTGTTGATAGTGGAACTAATGGATATATTAATGCACTTACAGAATATAATGGAGAACTTTATGCTGCCGGGGGGTTTACAACTGCAGGCGAAATTTCTACTTTCGGAATTGCAAAATGGAATGATACTGTTTGGTCAAGTGTTGGTTCAGCTAAGGTTACTGGCGGCACTCCGTCCTCATTAGCAGTTTACATGGGTAATCTTTATATGGGAGGGGCAATGGATTCAGTTGATCATATTCATGTTAGCGGGATTGCTGAATGGAACGGAGTAAAATGGGATTCACTTAGCAATAATAAATGGAATAATGACTTTGGTTTTTTGTATGCAGATGATTCCGTTTTATATGGTGGAGGTGCCGGAGGTTCACATAGTGGTCTGATTAATTTCTTTGGACAATGGAACGGTACTTATTGGGATTCGGTTCCTGATACAAGAAATAATGTAAATCTTCCTGTTAACGCTATAATTTCAAACAATGGAATGGTTTATGCCGGTGGGTGGTTTGACAGTATTGGAGGTGTGTATAGCCAGTCAATTGCAATGTGGGATGGAAAAAAATGGAACGCTATGAGTTATGGGATACAACCATTATCAGCGGGAGTTCAAGCATTAGCTGTATTTGATTCATCAGTTTATGCAGGTGGGACTTTTCATTATGCAGAAGGTAATCGAGTAAATAATATTGCTGAATGGTGTATATCTGGTTGTGTTACAGGAATAAGTAAATTCTCAGAGCATACTGTTGCTAAAGCCTTTCCAAACCCCTCAAACGGCACTTTCACTTTCAATTTTTCAGCCAACAATGAAAAAGCCTATCTCACAATCTACAATATGTTAGGCGAGAACATCTACAATACCCAATTTAACACAAGCGCAACTCAAATAGATTTGAGTGGAAGACCTGCGGGAGTTTATTTGTACAGGGTGGTTAATGAGAAAGGCGAGGCGCTTGCCAGTGGGAAGCTAATAGTACAATAGACAGTAAAAAGCAAGAACAATTAATATTGCGATTATCGCAATTAATAGGGGGTTTCTGTTTTTTGAGGGATAAAAACAGTCAAATATTTGATAATCAATTATTTATGTGTTTTTAAAGGGCTGAAAACAGAAACCCCTGAAACCCCTTTGTAGCGAGTTGAAAGCTAAAGTAGGGCCCTCTATTTTAGGGGAGAAAATGATGTGGGGTAAACAGGCGACCTCACCCTAACCCTCTCCTGCGAGGAGAGGGAATTTAGTTTGTACTCTTTGTGGGCTGTTTCTTTGTGCGCTTTGTGGTAAAAAGTACCGTAAAATATATTTCGACAGGCTCAATATGACAATAGTGCGTATTTTCTCAGTATTATTGCATCAACTAATACGTAAACAATGGCAAAATCAGCCCTTATAACAGGCGTAACCGGACAGGACGGAGCATATTTAGCAGAGCTATTATTAAAGAAAGGCTATATAGTACATGGCATAAAGCGCCGCAGCTCAATGTTCAATACCCATCGTATCGACCATCTTTACAGAGATGTTCACGAAGGAAAGACCAATTTCTTCCTTCATTATGGTGACCTGACCGACTCCACCAACCTGATACGTATAGTACAAGAGACCCAACCCGATGAAATATATAACCTTGCTGCACAATCGCATGTAAAGGTTTCGTTTGAAACACCTGAGTACACAGCCAATGCTGATGCCTTGGGAACATTACGTTTACTGGAAGCAATACGGATATTAAAAAGAGAAGATAAGAGCAGGTTCTACCAGGCATCTACTTCTGAGCTGTATGGCTATGCACAGGAAATTCCGCAAAAGGAAACAACACCGTTTTACCCACGTAGCCCTTATGGTGTAGCTAAGTTATATGCATACTGGATAGTAAGGAATTACCGCGAAGCATACAATATGTTTGCCTGCAACGGTATTTTATTTAACCACGAGAGCCCTATACGTGGCGAAACATTTGTAACACGTAAAATTACACGCGCGGCTGCTAAGGTTAAGCTGGGCCTACAAAAGAATCTCTTTTTGGGTAACCTTGATGCTGAAAGGGATTGGGGCCATGCCAAAGACTATGTTGAAGGTATGTGGATGATGATGCAGCAGGATGTATCGGATGATTTTGTATTGGCTACCGGAAAGAAAATATCAGTTCGCAGGTTTGTGGAACTCGCTTTTAACGAAGTGGGTATTACCATGGAGTGGAAAGGTAAAGGTAAAGATGAGAAAGGTATTGACAAAGCTACCGGAGATGTTATTGTAGAAATTGACCCGCGTTATTTCCGCCCTACCGAAGTTGACCTGTTGATAGGTGATGCTTCGAAGGCAAAAAAGAAATTGGGCTGGACACCTAAACTGACCATTGAAGACCTGGTTAAGGAAATGGTAGCGAGTGATCTGAAATTATTTGAAAAGGATAAGTACCTGCTGGAAGGCGGCCATGACGTGTTAAAATTCAATGAATAGAAGTTGACCCGATGGAAAAGAGTGCTAAAATATATGTAGCAGGCCATAGAGGAATGGTGGGCTCTGCCATTATCCGCAAATTAAAACAACAGGGCTATACCAATATACTTACCATAGGTTCCAAAGAACTTGACCTGAGGAAGCAAGAAGATGTTTCGTTGTTTTTTGCAAACGAAAAACCTGAGTATGTATTTCTCGCTGCTGCTAAAGTGGGCGGTATATATGCCAATAACACATATCGCGCAGAATTCCTGTATGATAATTTGATGATAGAAGCGAACATCATTCATGCTTCGTATGTGAATAAGGTTAAGAAACTAATGTTCCTGGGTTCGTCGTGCATCTACCCTAAAATGGCGCCACAGCCGCTAAAGGAGTCTTACTTGCTTACCGGCCTTTTGGAATATACCAACGAACCATATGCAATTGCCAAAATTGCCGGTATTAAATTATGCGAGTCGTACAGGTTGCAATATGGCTGTAACTTTATATCAGTTATGCCAACCAACTTGTATGGCCCTAACGATAATTACGACCTGAATAATTCTCACGTACTTCCGGCTTTGCTGCGTAAGTTCCATTCTGCTAAAATTGATGGACATCCTACAGTAACGGTTTGGGGTTCGGGGTCTCCTTTGCGTGAGTTTTTGCATGTAGATGACCTTGCTGAAGCATGCATGTTTTTAATGGAAAAATATAATGAAGCTGAATTGGTAAATATTGGCACGGGTACAGATATATCTATAAAAGACCTTGCCATGCTAATAAAGAAGATAAGCGGTTACCAGGGTAAACTTGAGTTTGATGCTTCGAAGCCCGATGGCACACCACGTAAACTAATGGATGTAACCAAATTGCATAACCTGGGCTGGAAACATAAGATCAGCCTTGAAGCCGGTATTGAAATGGTTTATAAGGATGTGGAGCAAATGGTTTTTGCCTGAATTCAGCCATGAATTGTTAATGGTGATAGCGATTACACAAAAAGCTTGTAATTATTTTTGTTTTGAAAGGAATGATTCCTATATTTGTTTAGAGAAGAATCCTGAATTTCTTAAATCAACCTTGGCAAAATAATTCCGAAACAAATAATTATGAAAAAATTAATTACTCTATTTGCTGCATCAGCTGTTTCAATTTGTTCACTTACAGCAGGTACCGTTAGTGTAAATGTTGCACAAACAGTTGCGGCTAGCTTTTACAACCAAAATTTTAACAGATCGGTTACTACGTTAACACTTGCTTATACTGAGCATGATGTCAATGGAGAAGTATCATACTATGTGTTTAATGTCGATGCACAAGGTGGGTTCGTTATTGTTTCTGCCGAGGACGCAGGCCATCCTATAATAGGATGTTCGAACACAGGCAGCTATTCTATACCTGAAGCTGGCAGCAATATGAATTACTGGATGCAAAAACGCAATGCAGAAATTGCTGCTATTCGTTCAAACCATGCTGTAGCAACCAATGAAATTGCTGATGAATGGACATCATACCAAAATAATATAGTGCCTAATGCACTGAGAAAACCTCAATCACATAAGGCTAACAGCGTGTTTCCATCAAGTAGCCTGTTTCTAATGAAAAGTACTTACGATCAGGAATCACCATATTGGGATGATTGTCCGGGTACAGGAAGTAATAGGGCAGTAACAGGTTGTGTTGCAACAACTATGACCCAAATAATGAGGTACTGGCAATATCCGCCTACCGGGCAAGGTTCCAGCAGTTATAATGCAGGTGGTTCATATGGAATACTTAAGGGTAAGTATAACCATCCGTATGGTTGGGCAGCTATGGCTTTAACTTCTCCTCCTACAAGTGATACTACCTTGGCAAGGGCAATGTCTGATGCAGGTATAAGTGTTGAAATGAGTTATAGTCCAACCGGAAGTGGAGCATATGTGATCACAGCAGATGATCCTCAGTCATGCGCACAAATATCATATTCAAAGTATTTCAAATACTCTACAAAGATCATGGATGGTATATATGAATTCGCTGACACAGTTGCATGGCAAGATACACTCGAACACGATCTTGATTGTGGCAGACCTATAGAATACGTGGGTAGTGATCCTACTCAAGGCGGCCATACATGGGTATGCGATGGGTATAATTCAATTAATTTTTTCCATATGAACTGGGGGTGGAGTGGAATGGATAATGGTTGGTATAGTATTAATAACCTGAACCCGAACACCTTGAATTTTAGCCAGCAAATAGAAGCATTGATTGGAATAATGCCACCTGCAGTAAACACAGCTCCTGTTGCCAGGTTTACTGCATCTTCTACTAAAGCATGTAGTAATAGTTTAGTTCAATATTTCGATACTTCAAGCAACCAGCCAACAAGCTGGAACTGGACATTTACCGGCGGTACCCCGGCTACTTCTAAACTGCAAAATCCAGCGGTTAGTTATGCAGCAGCTGGTACTTATGCAGTAAAGCTGGTGGTTACAAATAGTATTGGCACAGATTCGATAACTACAACCAATTATATTACAGTAAACGCGGCACCGGTTACCCCAACTGTTAAACGTAGCTTCGATACATTGATATGTACTCCATCGAATTGTTCATCATATGTTTGGACAAAGAACGGAGTTGTTATTGCAGGCGCAACATCTTATAAATATGTTATGACTGCTAATGGTGTGTACAGGGTAACAGGTATTATAAGTTCAACAGGCTGCTCAAGCCAATCGGGTGCATATCCTGAAAGTGCAGTAGGTATTGATGAGGTTTCGTTGACCAGTGATGTAAAGGTGTATCCGAACCCAACCCAGGGGCACTTGCAGGTTGTATTCAACACACCTGCCGCAGGTGAGTATACAATTTCTGTAACGAATGTGCTGGGCCAGTCAATATACTCTAACACCTTGCATATTGCAGGAGAATATACGCAGAGCATTGATCTTTCTTCATATACAAAAGGTGTTTATTTCCTCTCTGTAACTGGTAAAAACTCTAAAGGAGTTCAGAAAATATTGTTGGATTAACAACCGGTTAGTAAATGTTGTGTAAAGAGCCGCTACCAAAGTAGCGGCTCTTTTATTTAGTATAAACGTTATACAATCTTATCTTTGTAGTGGTCTTAGCATAAAGACAAAGCTCATGATGAAAAAATATTTGGGTGGACTTGCCTTATTTTATTCTGTTGTATCTGTCGGGCAAAGTGTGTACGCTCCGTTAAATGATGATTACTACCATTTGGTAGACCGCCTGGATATTAAGGCGGAAAATTCAGGTAACATATTTACAGCGGTAAAGCCATATTTAAGGGCTGACATCGCAGATCTTGCGGACAAATTGCTAGCCGATACAACTTTGCATTGGTCGAAAGTTGATAAGGCAAATTTTCAGTATTTGCAGGATGATAATTGGGAATGGAGTGATAACAAAGATTCAGCCAACAGCAAGCATAAGTTTATATGGGGCCTTTATAAAAAGAAGACCGATTTTTACGCGGTAAATAAAAAGAACTTCCGTTTTCAGCTAAACCCTGTAGCTTATTTTACACTAGGCAAAGACCGGTATAGCAATCCACCTATCTTACCCGTAACCAAAACAGTTTACCTTAATACAAGGGGTGTGGAACTGCGTGGAGATATTGATGGTAAGGTTGGTTTTTATACCTTATTAACCGATAACCAGGCTGTTTTTCCTCAATATACCGTTAACAGAATAACATCGTCGTATGCCTTGCCGGGCGAAGGTTATTACAAGCCTTTCAAAATAGGTGGATACGATTTTTACAGTGCAAACGGATATGTTGATTTTAATATTACAAAGCACATAAGCACCCAGTTCGGGCAGGATAAGAATTTTATTGGTGATGGATATCGTTCACTTATGCTTTCAGATTATTCAAGTAATTACTTGTTCTGGAAAATAGATACCAAGGTGTGGAAGTTTGAGTATGTGAACATTTTTGCTGAAATGGTGGCAGATAATTTGCAGGATTTTACTGCCGATGCCAATTACCCCCGCAAGTACATGGCTCTGCATTATTTGACCTACCATTTTACAAAGAACTTTGATGTGGGATTATTTGAATCGATAACATTTGGTAATACAGACTCTATTCATGACCGTGGCTTTGACTGGTACTACCTTAACCCGCTTATTTTTTACAATGCAGTTGAAAATGGTTTAGGGGCGCCTGATAAAGACCATGTAGGGTTTAATTTTAAATGGAATTTCCTTCATCATTTTTCCCTCTATGGAACAGCGCTTCTCGATGAGTTCGATCTTCCACAGATATTGGCACATACCGGCTGGTGGGGTAATAAACAGGCATTTCAAATTGGTGCAAAATACATTGATGTGTTTGGCATAAAAAATTTGGATGGTCAGTTAGAACTCAATGTTGTGCCACCTTATACATACACGCACTTTTCTTTTTCCAGGCTGACAGACTATTCATACTTTGCTAATTATTCAAACTTCGACCAGCCACTTGCCGACCCTAATGGAGCAAATTTTTACGAAGGCATAGGCATACTCAGGTTTCAACCCATACCAAAGCTAACCCTTACAGGTAAGCTATTTGTTACCAGAATTGGTCTTGATACAGCAGGTAAAGATTATGGCAGTAACGTAATGATAGATTATAACCAACGGGTAAGTGAGTACGGCAATTTCATTGGTCAGGGAGCTAAAACAACTATTGTGTTCGTAAGCGGAACGGTTTCGCTTCAACTTGCCCGTAATATGTTCATTGACCTTACCGCAGTAATAAGAAACCAAAGCAGCGACTATAAAAAGTATAATAATACTGATGATGTTATATCCGCTTCATTCAGGTGGAATATAGCCAAACGACTTCAGGAATTCTAATGGGTACATTTCCCCAATAATGCTGATTTACATAACTAAAAAGCCGATTTAGGCATTTTTAACAATAATTAGGCCGTTTTTAAGTTTGCTTTTGTAGCTTTGCACGCTTATAAAAGTATTACAGCCTTTTTTGATGATTGATAATGGTATAGATAAGTCTCGAATTCCCAAGCACGTAGCTGTTATAATGGATGGCAACGGCCGTTGGGCGAAACAAAAGGGTAAGTCGAGGATATTTGGCCATAAAAATGGCGTTAGGGCTGTTAGAGATACCATTGAAATAGCCGCCGAAATAGGGGTTAAGTTCGTAACCTTGTATGCCTTTTCAACTGAAAACTGGAACCGCCCTAAAGATGAGGTAAGCAGCTTAATGGAACTATTGGTGTTTACCATCAATAAAGAGATTAAAACATTGATGGAGAACGATATTGCCCTTCAGGCCATTGGTGATTTGAAAAGTTTGCCCAAGAATTGTTACCGTGAACTTATGAAGGCTATTGAAAAAACATCGTCTAATAAACGGATGACCTTAGTGTTGGCACTAAGCTATAGTTCGAAATGGGAAATAATGAATGCTGTTAAGGAAATTGCGAAGCAGGTTGAATTAAAGAAAATGACCACGGAAGACATTACAGAGGAGAACTTTGCCAGCTATTTATGTACCACCAATATACCTGACCCTGAATTATTAATACGCACAAGTGGAGAGCATAGAATAAGCAACTTTTTGCTTTGGCAGATAGCGTATTCAGAACTATATTTTACTGAAAAACTTTGGCCCGATTTCAGAAAAGAGGATTTTATAACGGCCATTACCGACTTTCAAAAACGGGAAAGACGATTTGGAAAGACCAGCGAACAATTAAGCAACATGATGCAATAATGAAAAAAACTTCAATTAAAATATTCCTTTTTAGCCTGTTTGCCCTTATCTCATTTGCGGGTTCAGCACAAATGAAGCTAAGTGCCGATAGTGGTAAGTACGACCCCAATAATCCCAAGGAATATATTCTGGCAGAACAACCTACGGTTACAGGTGCCGAGCATATGGACAAAAATGTTCTTGTACTTATTTCAGGACTTACTGTTGGCGATAAAATGATGGTACCCGGCCAGAAAATAACTGATGCAATAAAAAATATATGGAAGCAAGGCCTTTTTGAAGACGTGCAAATATTTGTTTCTAGAACGGAAGGCGATAAAGTATGGTTGAATATTACCGTTGTTGAAAGACCACGTTTGTCGAAATTTAATTTCAAAGGAGTATCGAAAGGCGAGGCTAACGATTTAAGGGATGAGATAAAGTTAGTAAGAGGTAAGGTTGTTACTGACTTTTTAATAGCAGATGTAAAGCAACAGGTGGTTAAAAAATTTGTTGATAAAGGATATTCGAACGTAACAGTAAACATTCAGGAAAAGCCTGATTCAAGTCTTTCCAACTCTGTTATTCTTACAATTGAAGTTAAACGCGGAGAAAAAATAAAGATACAGGACATATTTTTCCATGGAAACACTGCCCTTACAGAAGGCCAACTGCACAGAACTATGAAGGAAACAAAGCGTCAGCGTTTTCCTTACTCTATTTTCAAGCCATCGAAACTTATACAGGATGACTATGCTGATGACAAAAAAAGCATAGTGGAAAAATATAACAGCAAAGGATACAGAGATGCCCGTGTTGTGCGCGATTCTATTTCAAAGTCTCCTGGAAAACCGAATCGTATAAATATTGATATATGGGTTGATGAAGGCAATAGATACTATTTCGGAACTATTAAATGGATAGGTAATGCAAGGTACCCGGCAAAACTGTTAAGTGCGGTATTAAATATTAAAAAAGGCGATGTATATAATTCGTCATTATTAAATGAAAGACTATTCTCAAACCCTAACGGAAACGATATCAGTTCCCTGTATATGGATAACGGATACCTTTTTTTCCAGGTAACCCCTGTGGAAACATATGTGCATAACGATACCATAGATATGGAAATGCACATATATGAAGGTAGTCAGGCAAGGGTAAATAATGTTACCGTTTCCGGAAATGATAAGACAAACGACAAAATAATAATGCGCCAGATACGTACACAGCCGGGCGACCTGTTCAGAAAATCGGACGTTATACGTACACAACGTGAATTATCTCAGCTGGGTTATTTCGATCCGGAAAAAATGAACGTAGTGCCTACACCAAACCCCGAAAATGGAACGGTTGATATTAACTACACTGTTGCCGAAAAATCATCAGACCAGATAGAACTTTCGGGTGGTTGGGGCGGTGGCCTTGGTTTTGTGGGAACGGCAGGTATAAGCTTAAAGAACTTTTCGATACGAAATGCATTTAAGGGTAGTGATGCATGGAAACCAATACCTACAGGTGACGGGCAGGAGATCAGTCTTCGTTTCCAGTCGAACGGCTTACCGTATCAGTCACTTAACTTAAGCTTTATTCAGCCTTGGGTGGGTGGCCATAAGCCAAATTCACTCAGCTTTAGTGTATATACTACAACGGAAAGTAATGGCTTGCCAACAACTAATCCGGATCGTGAATCGGTTAATATTAAAGGAGCCTCAATAGGGTACGGAATTCCATTTAATCCATGGGGCCGACTTGATGATTATTTCACATTACAGGTTTCAGAGAACTACCAGTATTATACAGTACAGAACTATGGTTCTCAGTTTATATTCGGGAATGGCTATGCAACCAGTTTAAGTACGAAAGTGCTATTGCAACGAAATTCAGAAGGTAATAACCCCATATTCCCTGTTACGGGTTCATCCATGAAGCTATCGGGTGAATGGACCCCGCCGTATTCAGTATTTGCAGGTCATCCTGATTATGCTGACATGGCACCTGAACAGAAATATAAGTTGCTCGAATACCAGAAATATAAATTCACCGCCTCATGGTACACTCAAATTACCAATAACAGAGGTGCTGATGGTAAAGAGGGTCATAATCTTGTATTAAATGCCCGTGTTGGATTTGGCTTTTTGGGTGACTACAATCCGGCACTGGGATATTGTCCGTTCGACAGGTTTTACCTCGGTGGAAGTGGCCTGACCGGTTATTCACTTATAGACGG
>Ga0206877_10302_pt1 | contig 12211 bp, 11 predicted proteins | sample Alteio_BWOrgCont_7_FD_152623 | JGI IMG/M metagenome (GOLD analysis project Ga0206877, IMG submission 152623) | Enriched cells from forest soil in Barre Woods Harvard Forest LTER site, Petersham, Massachusetts, United States -... | ecosystem: Environmental > Terrestrial > Soil > Temperate forest >...
GTTGCATCCCGGCCCAGCAGCACGGCCACATCGCCCTTCACCCTCACGGCCGCCTGCGCCTCGCGCAGGAACCTCACCAACCCCGCGCGCGAAACTCCGAGCCGCTGCCATGCCTCGCGCTCCGTCGCCATCGTTCGCGGCAATTCCAAGGTAATCATCGGTGCAATGATGCTACCGCAAACCCAGCACCCGCTAGCTTTAGGATTGCTTTCCCGCCCGCACCTTGCCAAAGTGACCCGCCATCAGCACACCTAGCAGCAGTGCTCCTGCGCCCAGCGATGACAATCCGCCCCAATTCGCCGGAGGAAAGAAATCCACCAGCAACAAGCCAGCCACGAAGTTCCCAAATCCCCACACCACGTTCACTGCAGGAGACGAACCGCCTTGGCCCGGCGGTTTTGCAAAAGGTGTCGGGAATGGCGAACCGCTGATTCCCTGCACAAAATGCGGAACCCCATTCGCCAGCAAAGCGCCCGCCACAAAATTCATCAGGTAGAAATACCAGGGCATAGGAACCTCCTCGCCGCGCGACAAAAGAAGTTAGATGCAAATTCCTACTGTGGCTTCGAGGCTGCCTTCCGCGACTCCGCGGCAACCGGTATCGCCTCCGCATCTATTGCCAGCGGCAGCTGCTCCGCCCGGCCATAGCTGTCGTAGGCGCGCACGATCCGCTGCACCAGGTGATGCCGCACTACGTCCACATCTTCAAAGTGGCAGAACTTGATGCCTTCCACGCAATCCAGCACTCGCATCGCATCCAGCAGGCCGCTGCGGTTCGGGTTGGGCAAATCGATCTGCGTCAGGTCGCCCGTAATCACAGCCTTTGACTCGTTCCCCAACCGCGTCAAAAACATCTTCATCTGCTCGATCGTCGTATTCTGCGCCTCGTCCATGATAATGAACGCTTCATTCAGCGTGCGCCCGCGCATGAACGCCAGCGGCGCAATCTCAATCACGTTCGTCTCCAGCATCTTGTCCACCTTCACTGGATCGATCAGGTCATACAGCGCGTCATACAGAGGCCGCATGTAAGGATCGACTTTTTCCTGCAGGCTGCCCGGAAGAAATCCCAACCGCTCTCCCGCCTCCACCGCCGGCCGCACCAGGATAATCCGCGAGACCTTCTTCGCCATCAGCGCGCTCACCGCCATCGCTACGGCAAGATACGTCTTGCCCGTTCCCGCAGGCCCTAGCCCAAACACCATGTCGCTCTGCTCGATAGCCTCAACATATTTGCGCTGGTTCGAGGACCGCGGCTGCACCATCCGCTTCACGCCCGCTGACCTCTGCTTGCCACTCTCCACCAACCCGCGCAGCGTTACCGCAGGATCTGCCACCACCATCTTCAGCAACGCATTCAGCTCGCCGTTATGCGGATGCACGCCCACTCGACGCAAGTGTTCAAAATCCGCAAAGATGCCTTCCACGCGCGCCACTGCCGTGGCCTCTCCCATCACCTGGATCGAGTCCGATCGAAGATCGATCTGTGTACCCAATCCGTCTTCCATCAAACGAAGGTTCTCGTCACGGGTTCCATACAGCGGTTCTATTCCAGCGGTGAGGGGAAGCGATTTTTTAACCAAGCAGGGACCTGACCTCCGTCAGCGGATTCCTATGTATATTGGACACATTTTTAAGGGGAAAGATGCACCAGACCGCACCCACGGCGCAAGCTGCTTTCGCTGCTGCCTGGGATGGGGCCGATATGGCGAAGATGGCCAACGTTGGGCAGAGACTACCGCCACCTCTTCTCCCGCGTCAACCGCCGCTGTGTAAATCCTGAACCAACCCCGGTTCCTGCAACGGTTCCCCGCGGCTTCATGTATAGCCTTCGCTCTCCCAGGTGCTTACTTCAGGTGCCAGCATCAGCAGAATTCCGGCTACCCATACAAAATGACCATACAGAGCAGTCAGACCCGATAAGGCAAGTCCAATCCACGTTTCAATAATGAGTGCGCCGATCAAAATGGCCAGACGCCTGCGCCACTTTGGTTTCGCCAGTAAATACCAAAGAACAAGCAGATTGATGAGCACGCTTGTGCCCAATAACAGCGCTTCCACGATCGGGCCATCCCAATACCCCGACCACGCATTTTTCACGAAGTAGTTATAGAAGAACAACCAACACTGCTTCACGCACTCATATCCGCGCAAAGTAAACACGAAACCGCTACCCACATCCCCTGCGAGGCCCATGAAACTTCCGTCTTCGTGAACCGCAGGCAGCAGGAATGACACTAGAAACAGTATTCCCCCTGTAATCTGTACCTTTTTCACGGTCGGCGAAACCTTCGTGAGCATATTGAACCTGGGCCGAATGTTACGCTAGGCTTCTTCTCTTCTCCCGCGTCAACCGTCGCTGTGTAAATCCGCGCTATCCGCCCGGATGCTCCCAGCCCAGACACAAGTAATATGCATACATTGCACCTCCCCACTTGTATCCGCTGAGGGTCACCCCATAATGCTTTTCTCCAGCAGAGTAGGTCCGGCATCCTCGTTTCTAGTGGCGGCCCTGTGCCTATATGTCTTGCCTGCTTCTCTCCGCGCACAAGTCACGGCGCCCCCCTCGTCCTCCACCACGCTCCACGCCTCAGCCAGGCTTGTCGTCGTTGATGTCGTCGTTACCGATGCCCAGGGCAATCCAGTCAAAGGTCTTCCAAAATCTGCCTTCCACGTCACTGAATCCGGAAAGCCGCAGACCATTGGCAGCTTCGAGGAGCACTCCAGTGCTTCCGCAAATCGGTCTGCTTCTTTGCCGCCTCTCCAACCCGGCGTCTTTACCAACACGGCCAGCACCGGGGACAGTGCTCTCAACGTATTGCTCCTGGATCGCGTCAATACGCCCGTGCAGGATCAGATGTTTGTCCGCCAGCAATTGCTGAATTACCTCAAGACAGCCAAGCCCAATTCCCGCATCGCCATCTTCGGCCTCAACTCCCGGCTTGTCATGCTCCAGGGATTCACATCAGACCCCGGGATGCTGCGCCGCGCCATGGAACAAAGTAACTCTCAGGCACCCGCGACTGCGGCGGATAAAGAGGTCGGAGCCGGCGCGGATTTCATCGGCGCTCAGCTCGCCGGCATCGAAGCGCAACTGACCGTTTCGCCTCAGATGGCCCAGGCCATTGCAGAATTCGACGACGTAGAGAAGAACACCAACGAAAACATCTCCGTCGACCTCACCCTTCACGCCTTCAACCAGCTTGCCCGCTATCTCGCCGGATTTCCCGGCCGCAAAAATCTCATGTGGTTCTCCGCTTCGTTTCCACTAAATCTCATGCCACGCATCTCCAGTGGCAACGACCCCTTCAACGGCACGCCTGCCTGGGCCGCTGAATATCATGAGACGGTTAGCCTGCTCGCGAGCAGCCACGTTGCTGTTTACCCCATTGACGCGCGCGGTTTGATGCCAACGCCGCTGCCAATCTCCGGTTACTCCGGCCGTGCACAACGGACCTTCAGCACCAACTTGTTTGAATCCCAAAGCACAATGTATGAGATGGCCGAAGACACCGGCGGCAAGGCCTACACCAACACCAATGGCCTCGCTCAGGCCGTGCAGTCCATTGTCGATTTCGGCTCCAACTACTAGACCCTTTCCTACACGCCGCCCCCAGCCAGGCAAGATGAATATCGAAAAATTCATGTCGAGCTCGAAGCCAAGAACGACTATAAGCTTGCCTTCCGTCACGGTTATTATGTCGACTCCAGCCCCCCGCCTGCCTCCACGCCGGCTCGCAATGCCATAGCAGCAGCCTCGCTTTTTGTAGCTCCTCCGGCCACGCAGATTCCATTCTTCGCTCGCGTTCTTCCCTTGCCCGCAAACGCCGCAGACGTCGTCGTTCCAGGTAACGCCTCTCACCTCCAGCGTGCCTCGGATAATCCCCTCGCCGTTCGTTACAGCATCGAGTATTCCGCCGAACCCCGCTGGGTTTCCGCTCCACCCGACTCCGGCGGCCTGCGCCACGCTCACGTGGAATTCATCGCACTCGCCTATGACACCCGTGGAAAAATCATCGCCACCGACGTCAAGCCGGTGCGTATCACCTGGACGCCTGCGCAGTTCGAAGCCGCGCAACAGCACGGTCTGCGCTATCAGCAACAGCTCTCAGTTATCCCTCAGCCCGGATACAGCATTCGCCTGCTGATTCACGATTTGCTCACGGATCGCATCGGCTCCATTGATGTTCCTGTCACCCAGCCATAGATCCATTCACTTCGGGTGCCAGCAACAAAATCGCCCCCAGCATCCACAGGTAGCAGCCAACCAGCGGCCGCTCATTCACCGCATACAACACTGCACACGGCGTTGCCACACAGCAAATCACCACCGCCACTGCCAGTGACCGCTTTCTCATCTTCTTTACCAGCACATACATCGGTGCCAGCAAATTGTTCAGCGCGCTTAAGCCGGCAAGCACGGGAATCCAGATTTCACTCCACGACTGCTTGCCACGAAATACTTCCAGCGTGCCACTGCAGGCAAACGTCACAGCGTTCAGCGCGCACTTATACCCAATCAAGCTGTGCGGCGCGTCAGGAAAGCTGATGCCCGGCAAAAAGTATGCCGTCACAAACAAGCATCCACCAACAATCTGCAACATCCTCACAACACGCTGACTCTGGTGCACCATCTACACCTCCTCAGCTTCGGTTGACGCTGGTTTACCAACAACATACAATAAAACCTGCAGAGGAGTTGCTGCACTGTGTCCTCTTCGGAGACATCAGCTTCCGGTCTGCATCCCAATTTTCCGGCTACAAGTATTTCCCAATACTCCCCGGCTAAAAGAAAAGAGAGTCTCGCCTCATGGCAAATACAGTTTCGTCCCTCAAGCGTGCGCGCCAAACCATCACCAAGACGGCCATCAACCGCGCCAACAAAACCAAGCTCCGCAATACCCTCCGTGCCCTCCGCGAGGCCATCGCCGCCGGTGACAAAAAGGGTCTCGTTGAGCAGTACCGCGCTACCGTCTCCCTGCTCGATAAGAGCGTCCAGAAGGGTATCCTGCACAAGAACACCGCCAGCCGCTACAAGGGCCGCCTCAACGCTCGCGTTAAAGCGGTAGTCGGCGCCACCACCACTAAGAAAAAGTAATCACCCAAAATTTTCAAACACTAAAAAAGGCCGGCGCTAGCCGGCCTTTTCGTTTTAACGACACGCTACCTCTGCTCTCAGCCTTACTGCTGCACCTGCGGCTGCCGCTTATCCTTGAACTCCGCCTTCTCCCCCGGCAGTAATAATGTCGGGGCCTTGCGTGCCGGCGTTGTTGGCGCGTCCATGCTCGCCGTCGTCACCGGCCGGGTCGCCTGTGCTGCATTGTCAGCCGCCTGCGTTGTATTCGGCCCGGCAGCAGCCGGCTTCGTAGCAGAATTCGCAGCGGCCGCCGCTGGTGCTGCGCCAGCCACTGGCGTCGCTACCCGCGGAGCGCTCCCGGCCACCGTCTCTCCAGGCTGCTCGCGAACCACCACGCCTTCCAGCGATAGCTCCGCATTGCCACCCGGAGGTGGAGCGTACTTTGCAACTTCCTGCATCGCCTTGCGGTCCTTCTCGCTCGGCGCTGGAAGCTGGTAGATCGCAATGTCGCCATTCTGCACCAGCGCCGCCAGTTTTCCATCCTGCGAGAGATCGAAGTTCTCCGCTGTCTTCAGTGCCGGTGTCGTTGTTGCCTTAAGCACCATGTCTCCAGTCTCCGTCTGGTAGACACGCACCTCCTGCCTGAACGTGGGCTCTACTGGCATACCGTTGGCGTTGACCGCCGATGATATTGATGTCGTTATACGGCTCATCGCAAACCGGCCTGTGCCCGGCGCGAATGCAAACGCGATCGAGCTGTCCAGGTCGATTGGCTCTTCCCAGTTCTCATGCCCGTCAAAGCCATAGGTCATCAGCTTCATGTGCGCGTCTACTCCCACGCATGTCAGCGCAACATACTCGCTACGGCTGGCAATCAGAATGCGCGGTACGCAGGAGCTGTGCAGGTCGCCCACTACCACCGGGTTCTTTTTCCCCGCCGGAGCAAACGCGTGAAAGCTCACCGTCCAGTTGCTCGGATCTCGCGTCGTATTCTCCGTCCACAGAAACCCATCTTCATCGATCGGGAACGCCATAGAGTGCGGCGACTTCACCGAGTGCGGAGACGTAATCGATAGCGGAGACTCCGCCGTCCCCTCGCCACTCATCCGGTAAAGGTCCAGCACGATCCCATTCTGTGGAGCCTGTACGTCTGCCCACGTCGCCACACCCGCGGCTTGTTGCGGTACCTGCGACTCCACCGAGAGCACACCACCGTCGGGAGACGCCGAAATGCTGTTCAGAACCAGCCCGCGTGATGGAAACTCCACGCGCCTGAATGGGTCTGTGTGCAGGTTTGCGACAGGGGCCAGCATGGAAAGTGACCCGCCCATGCGCAGCATAAAGCGCCCATGCCCAATCGGCCACAGGTAGCGCCCATGGTCATGCAGATGCCACTGCGTACGCGCCACAATTTTGCCAGAAGGTATTTCGATAATCTGTGCCGCCACCTCGCGGTCTTCATCCGTCGCAGGATCGCCCGCCAGCCGCGTCACCAGGCCCCGCATCCCGTAGCTCACCAGCAGGTGTTCGTCATCCAGAAAATTCACCGTCAGCACCGATGCGCCGGCAGCCACAAAGTTTGTGGAAGCACCAGGAAATCCCAGCTTTTGCAAGGAGATGCGCGCCACCGGAACCGGAGGCCGTTCTTTGTCAGCGGCCTTCGCTCCCATGCCACACAACAGCAGCGCAGCCAGAACCACCAGCTCTTTCGCCAGCCGCTTTGGTGTCATTCCGCGATATTTCCGTGGAACCCTCATACCGCGCACAGCGTACCCCACATAATGTTGTCACAACCCTTGTCTACCAGCCAACCGTGCCGCCCTGCCCGTTCTCCCATCTGTTCTACCGTCTCTCCTATAGATACAATCACGGTGTCTACCACCAACGTCGACCACCATTCTTTTCCTTTTCTGGAGTCTCGAATCATGAATTCCATCCGCCGCAACTCATTCCTCGCTCTGGCCGTTCTGGCAGCGTTCTGCATTCCAGTCGTTGCTCAGTCGGTGACCACCGCGCCCACTACCCCGACAGCGCAACATTACCAGCTTGCGCCTATGTTTGACGCCTCTTCCATCGACACCAAGACCAACCCCTGCACCGATTTCTATAAGTTCGCCTGCGGAAACTTCGCCGCCAACCACCCCATTCCCGCCGACCAGTCCGGCGTTGACGAGTTTTACCTCATCTACAACGTCAACACCGAGCGCCTCAACGACATCCTCGACAAATTCAAGGCCAACGACCCCTCCCGGAACCCTAACCAGCAGAAGATCGGCGACTTCTACGCCGCCTGCATGAACACTGACCTCATCAACCAAAAAGGCCTGGCTTCCATTCAGCCGCTGCTCTCTGAGATTGACTCCGTCACCAAGTCCAGCCTTCCTCACCTCACCGGCGAGCTCCAGCGCCTCAACGTCAACGCCTTCTTCGGCTTTGGCGAACAGCAGGATTTCAAAGACGCCACCAAGCAGGTAGCCACCGTCGATCAGGGCGGCCTCGGTCTTCCCGAGCGCGATTACTACACCCGCACCGGCGACAAGGATAAGCAGCTCCGCGCTCAGTATGTAGAGCACACCGCTAACATGCTCACTCTTTCCGGCGAAACCCCGCAGCAAGCCAGGCTCGATGCCCAGAATATCCTCGCCTTTGAGACCAGGCTCGCCGAAGCCTCAATGACCAACACCGCCCGCCGTGATCCCGCCGCTGTCTACCACCCTCAAACCCTTGCCGACTTTGAGGCCAGCATCAAGCCTGTCGACTTCAAGGCCTTCCTCGAAGGGGTTCACGCGCCCGCTGCTCTCCCCGGGCCGCTCGGCCCCGATTCAGTCGTCAATGCCAATCCGGCATTCTTCCCGGCTCTCGTCTCCACACTTCGCGAGACTGACATCCAGACCATCCGCGCTTACCTCCGCGTCAAGCTGCTCGAAGCCTACCGCGCAGACCTCCCCAAGGCCATCGACGATGAAGGCTTCCACTTCTACGGCACCATCATCAACGGCCAGCCTGAACAGCGTCCTCGCTGGAAGCGCTGCTCCACTGCTGTCGATGGGTCACTCGGTGAAGCCCTCGGCCATGTCTACGTCGATCAATACTTCTCTGGCGACAGCAAAGAGAAGACCCTCGTCATGGTCCATGACATCGAAGCCGCAATGGATGCCGACATCGACAAGCTCGATTGGATGAGCCCCGAGACCCGCGTCAAAGCCAAAGAGAAACTCCACCTCATCTCCAACAAGATCGGCTACCCCGAGAACTGGCGCGACTACTCCAAGCTCACCATCTCGCCCGATGACGCAATCGGCAACTCCGAACGTGCCACCGCCTTCGAGAACGATCGCCAGCTCAACAAAATCGGCAAACCCGTTGACAAGATGGAGTGGGGAATGACTCCGCCCACAGTCAATGCTTACTACGATCCCAGCATGAACAACATCAACTTCCCTGCCGGTATCCTCGAGCCTGCTTTCTACGATCCCCACGCTGACCCAGCCACCAACTACGGTCACATGGGCGCCATCATCGGTCACGAGCTCACCCACGGTTTCGACGATCAGGGTGCGCAGTTCGATGGCGGCGGTAACCTCAAAGATTGGTGGACCGCAGCCGACAAAACCAAGTTCGAGGCCAAGACCTCCTGCCTCGTCAACGAGTACGGCAGCTTCACCGCAGTCGACGACGTAAAGGTCAACGGCAAGCTCACCCTCGGCGAAAATACCGCCGACAACGGTGGCCTCGTCCTCGCCTACATGGCTTATCTCGACCGCGCAAAGAAAGATGGCATCGACACCAGCAAGAAGATCGAGGGCTACACCGGTCCTCAGCGCTTCTACATTTCCTTCGCGCAGAACTATTGCGAAAACTCGCGGCCTGAACAAGTCCGCGCGCAGGTCCTCACCGATCCTCACTCACCCGACCACATCCGTGCCAACGGAGCCATCGTCAACCAGCCCGGCTTCGCTCCAGCCTTCGGCTGCAAAGTCGGTACACCCATGGCCCCGGCCAGTAACTGCCGAGTCTGGTAAATACCAGAACAAGTTGTAAGTGAACCGCGGCAAGCGATAAACATGATCGCTTGCCGCGTTTCTTTTTTCTTGCCACTTACCACTCGTTCTTCATGCCACACTAAATTGTGCCCACTTCTTCTCATCGTCTCCGCGGCTTTTCCGCCTGTGCACTAGCAGGCGCCTTCTGGGGCTGTGGATTCTTTTTCGGCAAAATTGCTCTCGCTGAAATGAACGTCGGCGCGATGGTCTTCTACCGCTTCGTCTTTGCATCGCTCGGCCTGCTTCCATTCCTCTTCACTCATCCCCCACGCCTCAACGCATCAGAGTGGCGCACCCTCCTGCTCGCCTCTTTCCTCGGAGTCCCTGCACAGTTCCTCATCCAGTTCAAAGGTCTGCAGCTCACCACTGTCTCGCACGCCTCGCTCATGGTCGGCACAATGCCCGTCATCCTCGCCGTCGGAGCCACGCTGTTTACTGTCGGTGGGAAAAAAGAACGTCTGCATCGCATCGGCTGGCTCTGCCTCATCGTCTCCACCGTCGGCGCCGCACTCATAGCGCTCGGCGGAAACCACAAACCATCCGCCAACGGCCCATCGCTCCAGGGAGATCTCCTCGTCGTCCTCTCGCTCATGATTGCGCTCTTCTGGGTGTTGCTCAACAAAAAACTCGTCGAGCGCCACAGCGCCGTCGTCGTCACTGCCTATGGACTCGTCTCCGGCAGCATCATGCTCTGCTTCGCCGTGCCGCTCGTCTACGGCATCCCACCCATACACGGCATCTCGCTCAAAGCCTGGGGAGCATCCGCAGCCGCCGGCCTTCTCTGCACCGCCAGCAGCACCATGCTCTGGAACTACGGTATGACTCAGGTTCCCGCGTCGCAAGCCGGCGTCTTCCTCAACATGGAGCCCCTCATCGGCTCTTTGCTCGGCGTCTGTCTCCTCGGCGACCAGCTCGGCCCGCCCACATGGATTGGCGGCGCTCTCATTCTCGCCGCCGCCGTCACCCTCACCATGCGCTCAAAATCCAGCATCGAAGAACCCGCGCTCTTCTAGCTGCTACTATCATCCGCATCAAAACTTACCTCATGGAGACTCGCATGAAGCTGAGCCGTACTCTGCTGCCTCTCGTCCTCATTCTTTCCCTCACCCCAACTCTCTCCTCACAAAACTCCGCGGCCACTCCCGCACCCAAACCCATTCCCAAGCCCGCCGCTCAACTAGCGCCCGGAGCAGCTTCTAACAAGGTCTGGGTCAACACTGCCAGCATGGTCTACCACTGCCCCGGCGATCGTTACTATGGCAAGACCAAGGCCGGAAAATACATGACCGAGCCCGAAGCCAAGGCAGCCGGCGCCCATGGTGAACGCAACGCTACCTGCTTCAAGTGATCTCCTGAGTTGTACGCGGTAAGTTTTGTTTGCTCCCGGCTTTTACGTACAACGTACAACTTAGAACTTTCCTTACACTAACTACATGCCGTCTTTCCGTCCGCTAGGTTTCCGCTCGGCGCTCGCTGCCATGCAGTGGCGTCGCGGCCTGCGCGCCGGCATCGCTGTAGGCACCATCATGGTCGCCTGCCTCCTCTTCCACTACCCCATGGGATGGCCCGCCCTCGGTGCCTTTCAGGTCATCTTCGTCGATAACGGAGGCCCCTATCGCTCGCGCCTCTCCAACATCGTCACCATCCTCATAGGTGGCTCACTCGCTGTCTGCATCGGCATCTTCGCAGGTATCAATCTCCCTGCCGCCATCATCGCAACACTTCTCTTCTGTTTCTGGGCCACGCTCTTCCGCGTACTCTCGCAGCCGCTCGCCTCCACCAGCGTCACCATCATGACGTCCTACATCATCGCTTACGGAGGAGTGAACCACACCGCCGCCACTGCACTCACCAGCACCACCGGTTTCGTTGTCGGAGGCTTCTGGGCCGCGGCGCTCTCGCTTCTTCTCTGGCCCGTCGATTCCTTCACTCCCGCCCGCCTCGCCGTCGCGGATGTCTACGCCACGCTCAGCGAAGTTGTACTCAATCTTCGCGCCGCCTCCAATCCCGATCAGAGCCGTACCTTCACCGATCTCCTCAAGCGCTTTCGCACTCAGATTGAAACTGCGCACGAGACCATCGCCGCCACGCCTGCGCGCATGGCCTCGCGCACCATCCGTGCACGCAATCTCTCCGTGCTCTGCGAAAGCGCCGATCTCTTGCTCTCCCGTCTGCTCCGCTTCGCCGAACTTGGCTATCAGGACGCCGTGCTCGACTGGCTATCTCGCTCCATCGCTCCCGTTGACGCCGCTCTTCGTAATCGCCCAGCCGACGGCGCCGCGTCCTTCGCGCCCGATGGCTCGCTTCGCGTCGACCTCCGCCGCTCCGTCCCACAGCTCGAATCCCTCATCGAGCAAGACCCTTCACTCAACCCGGAAACGCGCACTCAACTCCTCTCTGCACTGCAGGACTCCGCCCTCAATTTTCAAATCGCTTACGAAGCTGTGCGTGCCATCTGGACCGGTGTAGAACCACGCTCCAGCGACGCCGCCATCCTCCTCGCATCTTCTCCAGCGCAAAAGCTATCTCCGCGCAGCCCCTGGCAAATTTGGCTCGACACCCTCCACGCCAATCTCACTCTGCGCTCTGTTATGTTCCGCCACGCGCTCCGCCTCTCACTCGTCGTCACTCTTGACGTCATCCTCATGTACCTCTTCGCTACGCAATTCAAGCACTACACCCACGGCTACTGGCTCGCCATGACCTCCATCATCGTGCTGCAGCCTTACACCGGTGAAACAGTTCGCAAATCCGCGCAGCGCGTCTTCGGAACCATCGCCGGCGCAGTGCTCGCCGCTGTCCTCGCATCTGCTATCCATTCCGAATGGGCTCTGCTCGCAGTCATCGCCATCGGCGCCACACTCTCGGTCGCGCTCTACGCAGTCGACTACGCGTGGTACTGCTTCTTCCTCACACCCACCATCGTTCTGCTCACCCTCCCACACCTTCGCGACTGGCACTTCGCCGCCGTGCGCATGGGAATGACCGGCCTCGGTGCAGGCATTGCTGTCGCCGCCATGCTTCTGCTCTGGCCGGAGCGCGAAAGCCTGCAGCTCCCCGGCCTTCTCGCACGCGCTGCCGCAGCCAACGC
>Ga0206877_10303_pt1 | contig 12206 bp, 11 predicted proteins | sample Alteio_BWOrgCont_7_FD_152623 | JGI IMG/M metagenome (GOLD analysis project Ga0206877, IMG submission 152623) | Enriched cells from forest soil in Barre Woods Harvard Forest LTER site, Petersham, Massachusetts, United States -... | ecosystem: Environmental > Terrestrial > Soil > Temperate forest >...
CCAGCGCCTCACTTGCCAGTTGCAACGTGCCGTCCAGTTCCACGAGGCGGCGGCCCCTGCTCGCGATCCTACCCCACTCTCGAACCAGACCTATTTCGGCAAACAAAGTGGGTTCGATGGATAGGACATAATAGCGGGCGATGTTGTGGGTCCCTTCGCGCCGCTCGAGCACGATGTCGCACTGCACTTAATCGTGGGATTGTGACCGTTTCGATCAAATGCTGCATTTAAAGATGAGACTCGTCTTTCAAGATTCTCAATTTAACTGCAGTGATCTAGACCCGCAGTCCCACCATTAAGTGCAGTGCGACACCGGTACCGAAACCTTCAAAATGCGCTTTCCATTCGGCAACCATCCGAATGGCATGCGATCCTTGCTGTGAGCGCCATGGTGCAAATTTTGCCAAAAGGTTGGTCGAGCAAATTCCCAAATAAAGTGGATTTTCTCAAACTTGATGGCTGATGGCTTGAGCTAACTCTTTGATTTTGCTCAACCTCATTTCTCGCTCCAAGATGGCTCCTGACAATGGGGCGCCGACAAGAACTGCATTTGTTCTGACCCCGGTTACGTCCTGTCCACGACTTTAACGTGCAACGCGTCCAGGATAGCGCTAAGTGTCGAAAGGCGCGCCAAATCTAGCGCAGCTGCATTGGCCTTGAGGCCGGATGCCACGGCCCGGTCATAGACCGCGACACACTGCTTGTTGGTGATCCGGGACATATAGAGAACCCCGTCGAATTCCGTCCGGTCGTAGATCTCCTGACTAAGCCGCCTGCCCGCGGCTTGCGCCTTGGCGCGAACGGCGTCGGTCGACACGCCCATCAGGCTCGCGCCCTCATGGCGAAGGTCGAGCAGGAAGAGCGGATGCTTGTTTCGGACCGCGGCGATCGAATAGCGGTCGAGCTCCTCGCGAAGGAGCAACCGCTCGACTGTGCCTTCAAAACGGTCGCGGATGATTGTCTCCGCGACCGCAGTGATAGGGTCCTGTGCAAGGTAGAGCAGCTGGAACTTATCCCTCGGGCTCGAGAAGCGTGTCTTGCCGAAGCCCATGCCCAATGGCGTTCCCGCATGCGCGCGGGCGATTATTCTAACATAGTCACTGACATCGGCACGAACGGCAAGCTGCTGCAGAACGGCGCTGTCGAGTGTCATTGCACGGCAAAATAGGTCTGAGCTGCCTCAAGCACCTCATCCGCGTGGTCCCGCTTCAGAAGGTCGATCGGCTTGCGTCCACTCAGCACGGGATTCGGCTGACTAAGCCACAGCCATGCGACGCGCTGATTGGACGCTAGAGCGCCGATCGCCGCGATGTTCCGTGCCGGACGGCCGTCGATGAATTGCTCGATCGGGTAGACGTGTTTCTTCGTTCCCTTCAGCAACGCGATAACGTCGCCCGCATGCTGCCAGCGATTGAGTGTCGAACGCGCGATCCCATAGTCGCGGTGGAGTTCAGTCGCACCGGCAACCGGTCCTGCCCAATCCTCGAGCCTTCGGGCGACAGCAAACTCACCCAGCGAACGCTCACCCTCTTCAGTCGTGACGATCGTGCCTAGGCCTTCGCCTTTCGACGGTTCAACATCGTTCGGGAGCTCGAGCTCGATCTTGCCACCAGCGGGGACATCCCCGAGCGCTTCGACCAGCCGGCGAACGCGTTGGGCGAGTTCGGCCTGGTGCTTGCCTAGCTGACGCCGCGCGCCCGCGGGAAGGTTGACGATAGCCGCGGCGGCCGCCCCGGCGATGTTGGCGTAAAGGGCGACCGAACTGGCCTCGAACGCAGTTTCCCGTCGCAGCACGTCGGCAACCTTGGCAGCGATACGGTCGGCGACCTGAGCCTGACGGGCGTTCTTCATCTGCGCTTGCGAACCGGCCATGGACAGTCTCCATTTCTCCCCCAGCGAATATAGTCCCAAACAGACCATTTGTCCAATTTGTGCCAAATGTCCAGACGGTGTTGCGCGCCAACAAAGACCGCCGACGAGGCCAATCATCCAAAAGATCACCCGTAACGAGCGGAAAAGTACCATCCCTGGCTTAAGGCGGCCCTTTGAAAAGTCTGGGATATTTTCTTACCGTATGATTTCGAGCAGCTCTTGTTCTGACCCCTACTATCCCCAAGTTCATTCGTCGAGGAATGGGATGATGGCGCCTGCGATGGCATCCGGGAATTCCTCGTGCACCGCAAGCTTGCCTTTGGCTAATCGCTTAACTTGAACGTTGAACAGTTCCCCATTGCCTCCATTTTCAAGCGTGACTTTCGCGGCGTCTGAGCCCCATACACGACCAAGATCGGCACATTTGCGGCCCGAGCCAGCTCGAGGAGAGCCTTGCGGCTATCGACGCGATCTGAGGCGCCAGTAACGAACCGCACGGAAGAACGCCTAGCCCCTGATGCTTGGCTGACCGCAAGCTTTGCGGCAAGACGATTGCGGGTCAGCCAAGCCGGATCGCTATAGACATGTTCTCTCGCCATCTTTGTGATCACGGGGCGGTTGACGTTAATGCGATAAAGACCTGGCCCCAACCAAGGCAGGTCGACGACTGCTCGGACTTGATTGAACCAAGAACGGGGCCACCCATCATCGTTGGCAGGGGCCCGCGCCATGTCGGCGCGATAAGCAAAGGCGCTCGATTGCGCCGGGTTGATGCACGCTGCGGCGAGATCTCGACGCCATCAAAAACGCGGTGACCGAGCTTTGGAGCAACGGCCAAACCGAAGGGCAAATCAATCGATTGAAGACCCTTAAGCGAGCAATGTACGGTCGCGCCAGCGTAGAACTCCTACGTGTCCGGATGTTGCCGCCCCGCCTGCCCATCCAGCACGCAAAGTGAGGAAGACCCGATTAGATGTCCTCCGAAAATCGTCTCGCGAGTCTTGTCACCAACCGAACATGGGATCTTGCGGGCGACCCAAGGTGAAGGATTGCTCGAGGTATCGATGCACAGGATTATAGAACGCCAAATGTGTTGAAGGCTTCGCGGGCACTCATGCCTTTTTTGATCGCGGTAGCGACTCGATTCTCGGTGGATGCCTTCTCAAGTGCTTTTTCGATCGCTTCCTTCTCGATTGGGCGCGGGATAACCAAGACACCTTCCCTGTCACCAAACAAAAGGTCGCCAGGATTGACCCGAATTCCATCGATCTCGACAGGAATACGAAAATCGATCACCTTGCCGCGGGGACCCTGATCCTGCGCATATATTCCGCGGCAAAAGGTCGGAAAGTTCAGTGCTTCGATGCCGTTCGCATCGCGCACGAAGCCATTGAGAACGGCGCCGGCCGCCTTCAAATGGGTCGCTCGGGTGGACATCAGTTCGCCCCACAAGGCGTATTTTAGGGATGCACCAGTGGCAATATAGACCTCGCCCGGCTTGAGGTCGTCGAGTGCCTCCATCATTAGGCCAAAGGGTTCTCGTCCGAGCGGCCCCCTAGATGTCTCCGCAACTTCATCGAAGACATCCGCCTCAAGGACGGTCATGGCTCGTCCGATGATGCGCATGTCGGAGCGCAGCGGCCCGATTGTGTGCGGCAGGAATTGTTTTCGGTAGCCAAGCTTGTCCAGAACGTCGCCGACCACCGCTGTAAAGAGCTTTTCGCGGAGGATGGCGAACAGATCCTCGTCGCTAACGATAGCTGTCATCTTTGTCATTCCTCAAATATGTCAGGTACCTAAGTTGAGCTGCGACCGGGCCGATCATCGTAGCGAACCAGATTACGCATGTAAGCGCCGTCAATGTAGATGTCCGTGCCTGTCAGATAGCTCGCCTCGTTCGAGCAAAGAAAGCAGACCATTGACGCAATATCGCTGGTATTGCCCAGGCGTCTTGCAGGTATCCAACTTTCAAACTTGTCGCGACCAAAATTCTCGATTGCCTCTCGGTTCATGTCTGTTTCTATCGCTCCCGGCGATACGTTTACCACCCTGACCCCATATTCCGCCCATTCGAGTGCCGTACAATGACCAAGCATTCTCAGACCCGCCTTCGCCGCGCAGTAATGCGCGAGCCCCTTGCGAGGAACGGTGTCATGGATGGACGAGATATTGATGATGACGCCGCCTTCCCCTTTCTTCTTCATGCGCCGCGCCGCCTCCTGGCTGCACCGGAAGGGTGCATTGAGATTGACCTGAAGCACTGCCTGCCAATCAGCGAGCGGCATATCCTCGGCAGCGAAAGTCGTCTCGAAGCCCGCATTGTTGATGAGAATGTCAATGTCGAGGCCCGCGGCTGATATCTGGTCGAACATCCGGTCAATGTTCGTAGGATTTATGAAATCGGCCGCAACGCAATCAACGGCGATGCCGTTTTCCTCACCAAGCTTGTGGGCAAATTGCTGAACGCTGTCCGAGATGAGGCGTGCATGCAAAATAAGTCCCGCCCCAGCCTCGGCCAGTTTCTCGCTGATGGCACGGCCGATGCCTCGCGTTCCCCCCGTCACCAGCGCTGTCTTGCCTTTGAGCGTGTCTTTTTTCATGGCCGTCACGTTCTCAATCCTGCCTTCAACAAGCCGTGGGTTACGCTGCCGCTGGTCGGCAACATCGGGATCAGGCAGGCCTGGAAAGCGTGATACATGTCGGGCTTTCCAAACCAGGGCTGTGTGGTGGGAATGAGGTCGTTGTTCAACTGATGGCGCCATCCGCCGTGCTGGTGGTCGATCAAATGTTCGCTCGTCCAGTTCCAGATGCGGCGGTACCACTCCTCATAATAGCTATCGCCGTCGATGCCGTTAAGGAATGCCGCGGCTCCGATCCCTTCAGCGCATGGCCACCAGTAGCGATCCCTGTCCCGCGGCTTTCCCTCCCAGTCGAGGGTGAAGTAGAAGCCACCTTTTTCTCCGTCCCAACCTTCCAACGTGGCCTTGCGGAATAGGGTTCGCGCCGCTCCAGGAAGCCATTCGACCTGTCGACCGCCGAGTTCCCACAGTTGCAGCAACAGTCGCGACCATTCGAGCCAGTGGCCGACGGTCGTGCCGAAAGGCCTGAATACGTCCCGGTCATAGCCGGTGTCGATCTTCCAGTTCTCGTCGAAGTGCTCGGGAAGACGCCAGCCATTCGACGCCGTGATCCGACGAATGATGAGGTCCGCGATCGACTCCGCCATTTCTAAATACTGCTCGCGCCCAGTCGCTTCGAAGGCCGCCATGCAGGCTTCCGTAAGATGCATGTTGGAATTTTGACCGCGATAGGAGCCGACTGAAGTCCACTCCTCCTGGAACTCTTCCGCGATCGCACCGTGTTGGGGTTCCCAAAATCTTTCCAACAGAACCTGCGTGGCGTCTTCCAGCAGGCGATCTGCATCGGGGTGTCCAACGATCTTAGCGCTAGATCCGGCCAGCAACACGAAGGCATGGCCATAGGCCTGCTTGGTGGAATCAAGGGGACCTTCATAGCCCGTAGCCCAATGATAACCCCCATTGATACTGTCGCGGTGGCCGTTCCATAGGAATTCCATGCCGTGATCGACGATTTTGTCCGCACCAGGGCGTCCCATCAGGTGAGCGATGGAAAAACAGTGCACCATTCGAACGGTCGCAAATAGCGCGCGCGCAGGTTTGGGACCCGGTGGCCAACCTGTCGGCAACGGATGACCATAGTCGTCCAGATCAAAGAAGCCACCGCGTGGATTAATGCAATTTGGCTGATAGAAATCAATCAGTGCATACGCTTGCCGCCGTAGCCAATCACGATGGCTCACCTGCGAGCTCCACTTCAAGCCCGTTGCTCCGCTCAGCTCCTTCCAAGCCATCTTCGCTTCTCTCTCTTAGACTGTTGCCAACAGCGCGCGCATGTAACCGATCGCGTAAGCCATGCCGGCATGCCATGGGGCATCGCAATGGATTTCCGGAGTATGGTCGGGGATCAGAACGCCATCAAAATTGTTCGATTTGAGAATCCGCATTACTTTGGCCATGTCGATATCACCTTCGTCAACGAAAACTTCTTGATACCGTGGAACTTTTCCTTTCACGTTGCGGAAATGAATGTACCCAATCTTGTTTGATTTCGAGTACCGGTCGATGACATCGTACACATCACCACCACTCATCTCTTGAATACTGCCGAGACACAGCTCAATGCCGTTTGCCGGGCTTGGATCAATACCAAGAAGGCGGTCATATTTTGCGGGCTGGTTTACCAAACGGGCGGCACCGCGCAGTGCTTCCATCGGCGGATCATCCGGATGGGCGGCAAGCCTCACACCGGCCTCTTCAGCAACAGGAAGTATCGCCTTGAGGAAATAGGTGACACGCTCCCAAATTTCCTCCGGTGAGACATTCGGAACGACCTGGCCTTGTGTTCCCTCTCGATAGCGCATGTTCCACACCATGCCATCGGGGATAGGCTGGTGGACGTCGATCGCGTTGGCGTCAAAACCGACGCTGATGGCGCCCCCACGCGCAAAGGGTCCCCTCACCCATCCCCATACACCGGCGACAGAAAAGTTATAGCCGAAGCAGCGAACACCAGCTCTGCCGGCATCGCGGATCATCTGCTTCATGGCATCCAACTGCTCGTCGCGCCGAGGGCCGGCGAGTAGGACGTCCGACCACTGCTTGACCGCGAAATTTTCGATCGCCGCGAGCGTCAACCCGTGGGCGGCGAGGTCATCAATAAGGGACTTGAAGATTTCATAGTTCCAGTATCCATCAACCGCGTTGCCCCAACCGTCTTCGTCACCACGCGAAAGTGCAACTTTGCCGTCATGTTCGCTTGCAAGATAGCTTTCGAGATGCACGACGATGTGATCCACGCCGAGCTGCTGCGCGAACTTGTAATTGTCTGCATTCAGAAGATGCCGGTAAAGCCCCAGTCCTATTTTCATAAGTAGTCTCTCTCTCTCTTTAAGTGACAATATTTGGACTTGTTGAAGAGGCCGAGGACGTTGGGAGGAATTGTCGACCGAACGCCAGATGCTCAGTCAGTGTCTGCGTATAGGCAGCAAGATCCCGGCGCACCAAGGCGTCGACGATCTTGTTATGGTGTTCGATCGCCGCTGCCGTGCCGCGAGATCCCTTGCCGAGCTCCATTAGCCGACGCATGGGCTCTCCCATGATGCGATATGTCCGGCTCAGAACGCTGTTTCCGGCAAGCGTCACCAATGCGAGATGAAATTCGAAATCCCAGCGAGCCTGCTCGCCTAGATCACTCGTGGCAGCCATGCGCTTGATCAAAAGCTCGAGCTGCCCCAGTTCTGCCTCGGTCACTCGGGCGACAACGATAGGCGCGATGCCGATTTCGATAAGGGATCGAAAACCCTGTATCTCCTCGAAAACGGCGGGTGTGATTTGCATTCCAGCGAATCCGATTCCCAGAATGTGGTCGAGATTGGCGTGGCGGATGACTGTGCCGTTGCGCGGTGCGCGGTCGACAACGCCGTAGATCTCAAGAACTTTGATGGCCTCGCGCAGTGTGTTGCGGCCGACATTGAATTGCTGCGCCAGTTCCCGTTCGGGCGGCAGCAGGTCCCCCTCCTTCAGAATGCCCTGTTCGATCAGCGACATGATGGAGGAGACCATGTGATCGGTATGGCCGAGTTGTTTCAATGGCCGAATGGGAAGATCGACCGCCGACCTGGTGTCGCCCTTCTTAGAACTCTTGACCTTATTCATACTCATATCCCCATATTTCTGGATGTCTGAGCTTTTAAGGTGTCGTTCGCCGCGAGCAAGCGACTCATCAGGTCGTTTATTTCGCTTCCGACAGGATCGAACTCTTCAACGAAATGCCCGTTGGCCATTATTGCAATTCGGTGTGAAAGCAAAAGAAGCTCTTCGTACTCGGAGGACACGAAGATGATCGCCTTGCCTTGTGCCGCCAAGGCTCGGATCAGATTGTAGATCTGCCACCTCAACCTTAACCCTGTCGCCGGCGGCATCCTGGAAGCCCTTTTGCACGCCTAACATGTAGGCATCTGCATGAAGGAGCATAAAGACGACCGATGGTTTGGAGTCCGCCAAGGCTCCGACCGGCGCTGCAAGTGCAAGCGCACCCGCAGCGATGCCCAATGCAAGCGATCGAATTTGGCTCCTGAAACATCGGTATCGCTCCTCCTGATGTCGTTATTGGTTGGACCATAGAACCAAGTAGTTGCACCGCGCACAAAGGTCAAGGCCGAAAAGCAGAGGGGGCAGTGTCGAAGCGACCAAGGAACAGCGATCGGAGTCGTCATGGGCGGATCGATATCGTGCCGGGAGTAAGAGGAATGGCCGTTTTTTAGTCAACAGTATGGCCTCTGCGCTCAGCCGCAAGTTGAAGTCATTGGGCTGTGCGAGGGCGTCCGCTGCGCCTCTTCTGCCATCGAGGATGCAAGAGAGCACTTGACGGCTGGGGGCTCGCTCGATATTGGTTCATTGGTCCAACCAAGCTAAAGAGGTCAAGTCTGATCGTTCCTTTGCTGTTGCCTGTACGCCGGTCGACGGTGAAGGCCGTCTGCAGGCAATGCGCTGTCGCGAGCCTAAAGTTCTTCTTAGGAGCGACGCGACGTACGAATACCAAGGTCGGCCCGAAGCAGGCTGGGGAACGAACGAAGCCGTAAGGCAAGGTCAGGGTCAACGATGGCCATGACGCTACATTCGACAGTACCGGGAGAGATCAGTGGCAACCGTGAGCCTGCGAGATTTACGGAAATCCTTCGGTTCCTACACCGCACTTGACGGGATCTCGCTTGATATTGCCGACAAGGAATTTCTAGTCCTTCTTGGGCCATCCGGGTGCGGCAAAACGACGACGATGCGTATGGTGGCCGGGCTGGAGCGGCCGACCTCGGGCGACATTCTGATCGACGGTGTGCGCGTCAACGACCACCACCCGCGCGACAGGAATCTTGCGATGGTCTTCCAAAGCTATGGGCTTTACCCGCACATGACCGTCAGGGACAATATCGGCTACCCTTTGCGCATCAAGGGGGTCGACAAGGTGGAACGCGGCAGGCGCACCAATATTGCGGCCGCCAAGGTCGAGCTCTCCAACCTCATGGATCGCAAGCCAGCCGAATTGTCGGGCGGTCAGCGCCAGCGCGTTGCTCTAGCAAGGGCGCTCGTGCGCGAGCCCAACATCTTCCTCATGGATGAACCGCTCTCCAACCTCGACGCGCAATTGCGCACGGTCATGCGAGCTCAACTCAAGCATTTGCAGAAGGAGATCGCCACGACCACGATCTACGTTACCCATGATCAGGTCGAGGCCATGACTTTAGCGGACCGGATCGTGGTCATGAAAAACGGCCTCATTCAACAGACCGACGCTCCGGCCAAGATCTATGCACAACCGGCTAACGCATTCGTGGCCAGTTTCATCGGTTCGCCACCGATGAACCTCCTCACTGGTGCCATCGAAGGAGGAGTCTTTGTCCACAACGGCGCTCGGGTCAGTGGCATCGACGCCGAGGCCGGGCCTGTCTTGCTCGGGCAGCGTCCTGAACATCTTGCACTGTGCGAGCCCGGCAAGGGCGATCTCCGCGGACGTGTGTACGCTGTCGAACTTCTAGGCGACAGCGTCCTGATCGCAGTCGAGGCGGGGGGGCGATCTAATCAACGTGAAGATGCCGGCCACGTGTGCGCTGAAGATGGATGATGCCGTGGACCTACTTTTTGACCGCGACAAATTGCATTTTTTTGACGGGAAAACGGGACAGCGCCGATAGGCCCGTCACTTCCGATCAGTGCGCAGATCATTCGTTCCAACCGGTTCTGTCTGAGCGTATGGGCGACATCGAGCGTGCGCCACGGCCTAGGGAAATCCGCAGAACGATAGCCTAACCGTAACAAACAAAGGGAGGTGGAAATGAACATCACACGACGACAGACATTGTTGACCGCTGCTGCTGCCGCCGCATCGGTGTGCTTTGGAAGACCCACCTTTGCGGCGGCCGCGGATGAATTCGCCGCCGCTAAGATCGATTGGCGCCAGGTGAGCGGCAAGAAGATCAACGTTTTGCTGTCCAGACATCCCTGGCAGGAAGCGATCGCTCCGCTCATTTCGACTTTCACCCAGCTCACCGGTATTGAGGTGAACCTGCGAACCTTACCGGAGCAGCAATTCCTAACGAAGGTTCCAGCGGATCTGACGGCGGGCACTTTCCAGTTCGACGTGTTTATGACGCAGATCGCCGAAGCACCTCAATTCGCAGCCAACAACTGGGTCGAGACAATCGACAACTACATGAACGACAAGAAACTGACCGATCCCGACTGGTATCAATGGAGCGACTTCTTTCCCGGAGCACAGCAGGCGGCAACTATTGGCAACACGCCCTTTGCCAATTTGGCCATCACTGCTGAGGCACAGGTGCTCGTATACCGTACCGACATACTGACGAAGCTGAACATTGTCGTTCCCAAGACCATCGAGGAGGTGATCTCAGCGGCAGATCTGATCAGTCAAAAGACGGACATACACGGTGTTACCCTGCGCGGCGGTGCCGCCCTGTGGTGGCCTCTCTACGGCTTTGTTCGATCCTCCGGCGGCGACTATTTCGGCCCCGACAAGGCCGCCGCCCTAACGACACCCGAAGCGATCGCCGGTGCCGATGCCTATGTAAGGCTGGCCAAGGACGCTCCACAGGGCATCACCAACTACGATTGGGACGAAATCAATACGGCGATGCTATCGGGCCAAGCGGCAATGTTCCTGGATTCGTCGGTCGTCTATCCGAGGCTTAAGGATCCGAACCTCTCGACCATTTCCGACAAGATTGGGGTCGCACCCTTTCCAGCCGGGCCCGCTGGGGTACATCCGAACTCGCACTACTGGACGATCTCGATGGCTAAGAAAGCCGTCGAGAAAGAAGCATCCTGGTTGTTTATGGCATGGGCGACATCCAAGCCCATCCAGGCAGCACTGGCGCTCAAAGGCGTCCTCGGCCCGCGGGCCTCGGCGTGGGAAAGCCAGGAATTGCTTACGGCGCTTGGTTCACAGTTCATCGACGCCGTCCGAACCAGCCTGTCGAGCGCTGCGCTGACACCGGCCCGGCTCGGCTTCACCGAATTCGCCGACGCGTTGCGCTCCAACATGCAGCTAGCCTTATCCGGCTCGAAGAGCGCCAAACAGGCTATGGTTGACGCACAAGCTTCCTGGGCGGCGGTGCAAAAGTGACGACAACGCACTGCCGCGCTCTACGCGGCAGTCACCCTCTTGTTGGACAGCGTGGCCTTCGCATGGACTTGGAACGTAGACGCTTCATCTTCTGGTTGACCGCGCCCGTCATCGTGGCACTTTTGCTGCTTCTTCTTTATCCAACCCTCTATATTTTCTATCTCGCGTTTGCCCAAAATAAGCCGGGCAGCGCGTTTCCTCTCACCTTGAACACGATGGCAACGGTTCTGCAGAGCTGCAGCTTCTGGCACGGCACGGGGGTGACATTGCAGTTCACCTTGTTGTCGACGGCAATCTCCTTCGCGCTCGGGTTTTCAATGGCCTATGCCTTGGAGATCGTCGAGAGGCTGCACAGCTTCTTCGTTACTATTTTCATACTCCCCTTGGCGGTGATGCCGGTCGCCGCCGCGTTGACCTGGCGCACGATGTATGATCCCACCTTCGGCATCCTAAACTACCTTCTGAGCTTCGTCGGCGTTGACAAGATATCGTGGACTTCCAATCCCACCATGGCGCTCTGGTCCGTCATGCTGGTCGACGTTTGGCAATGGACGAGCTTTTGCTTCCTCATCCTGCATGCCGGCTTCCGGACGCTCCCGCAAGATGTCCAGGAGGCGGCCCGCATCGACGGCGCGACAGCGATCCAAGAACTCATCACGATCAGCATTCCGATGCTGGCCAATATCTTCCTGATCACGCTAATTTTTCGCTTTATGGAAGCGTTCAAGGCCTTTGACGGCATCTACGTGCTGACACAGGGCGGTCCTGGCGATGCAACCGAAACGCTCGTCGTGCAGGCCTATCGCGAGGCCTTTCAGTTCTTCAAACCCGAAATCACTGCCGTCATCGGTATATGGCTTTTGCTCTTCACCATCCTTTGCACACGCTACGCCGGCAACAGGATCGGAAAAGGAGATGCGACATGAAATCTTCGTCTGGGCGCATTCTGGCTTATGTCTGGCTGGCTCTTTGCTCGCTGTTCTTCATTTTTCCAATACTGTGGATGTTCATTCAATCGTTCAAGAGACCGATCGACTTCAGCGTATTTCCTCCAAAGATCATTTTCAGTCCGACGCTGACGAACTATGTGGCAGTCCTGTCAAACATCCGCTTCC
>Ga0206877_10305_pt1 | contig 12180 bp, 14 predicted proteins | sample Alteio_BWOrgCont_7_FD_152623 | JGI IMG/M metagenome (GOLD analysis project Ga0206877, IMG submission 152623) | Enriched cells from forest soil in Barre Woods Harvard Forest LTER site, Petersham, Massachusetts, United States -... | ecosystem: Environmental > Terrestrial > Soil > Temperate forest >...
CTGCCTTCCTTTACTAGTCGCTCGATCTCGTCGGCCTGGTACTGCATCCCCCGCCCGCGGACGTCAAACGAACAGGTCTCCAGCACATTTTCGTGGCGGTCGATGACACGGAACGAGGTCGGCATATACCAGGTGGCGGCAAATTCGATGCGCGCCTCGGTGCCGAGAACCGCGGCGACATTTGGCCCGCCATTGTCGCTGGTCGAAATCGTTGTCGATATGGCGCCACCGGCGTGGCGGAAGATGGTGGCGAGCTCGGCGTCGGCACCCGTCTGCTTAAAACGGGCCATGGATACAATTTCCTCGGGCTTGCCAAGCACATCCCAGGCGAAGGAAATCGGGTAGATGCCGAGATCGAGCAAGGCACCGCCGCCGAGCTCCAGGGCATTGAGGCGATGGGCGGGATCGTTTGGCAGGTCGCGGGTGTGGTCGGCGATTACGGAGTATACCTTGCCGAGTACACCGGAAGTGAGAATCTCTCGCGCGCGCACCATGTGCGGCAGGAAGCGGGTCCACATCGCCTCCAGCACGACAAGGTTGCGGGCCTTCGCGAGATCGACGATGCGGCGGGCCTCGTCGGCATTGATGGCGAAAGGCTTTTCAATCAGCACATGCTTGCCGGCCTCCAGGGCCATAAGCGCGTTTTCGGCATGCATGGGATGTGGGGTGGCGACATAGATTAGGTCGACCGCCGGGTCGTCGCAGAGGGCCTTGTAACTGCCATGGGCATTGGGAATGCCGAAGGTTTTGGCGAAGCGATCGGCCCCAGCTTGGCTGCGCGAGCCGACGGCGGTGACCTTGTGACCCGTGAGTTGCAAGTCCTTGACGAAGAGATCTGCAATCCAGCCGGTGCCGAGGATCCCCCAGTTCAATCGCGTCGCCATCGTCCTCTCCTCCCATCTTTTCGCCATCTTGTCAGTTTGGCGCGGAATGGCAAATGCCGACAATGATTGCGAGCGCTTGTCGAATTTGAAGGAGCGCATGGATGCGATCGAAATCGAACGGGCGTCGGGACGCGCCGGACTGATCAGGATGTCGAAGCTTTCGGGAGGGATGAGCGACGGCGCACGCAGGAGGGGGTGTCCGGCGATCGGTCACGCGTCCCCGCACACAACCGGCCCGCTTCATCGACCTTGATGGAAAGGCTTTCCGTCCGTTGGCCTATTGTACCATGGTTCTATAGAACGGACATAAAAATGCTGTTACCTGTCCATGGACAGCTTTGAATTCTTTGCGGCTTCGCAGGCTTACTTGCAAACTGGCAAGAAAATCTGTGTCAGATCGAGCGATCCAACGCTTCCCAGCATTGGCTCAATGACGGCCCATGCCAAGCCGGCATCTCGCGAACACGGTGGGATCGTGGCCTTGAGTGGGGGGAATGAAATCTAGCAGGGACACAGGCGATGAAGTTGATAAAGATTGCGCTCGCCGCGGCACTCTTGACGATTGGCGGCTCTGTGGCCGCCTCGGCCCAAACCATGAGTTATGCCCAGGCTGGTGCCTTGATCGCCAGCAGCTGTGGCAAGGACATTGAGAGGCTTTGTCCAAACGTGAACCTGGGCGGGGGTGCGCTTGTGGCTTGCCTCGCGCAGTCGCGCGCGAAGCTCAATCCAAAATGCGTGACGGATTACCAGGCGGCTTTCGAGTCCGTCAGCAAACGCGCTGCCGCACAGACTGCGGTGCTCAACGTCTGCCAGGCCGACGCGCGTCAATATTGCAATGGCATTGCCGCTGGCAAAGGGCACTTCCTGGGTTGCCTGAAGTCCACACGCCTTATCAGCGCCACCTGCAAGCAAGCCTTGACAGACGCCGGGTGGAACTAGAGCAAAACGCGTTCATGTGTAATCGCCATTTTGCTCCAACTCTTTGTATCGAAGCGTCTTTGCGATTCTTGCCGATGCCATCAAATCGCAAGTCGCTTTAAGCGCGATGTCATATGACAGCAGGAAAGCCATAACCATGACGACCCGTCTCAGCCGTCTTGCCATTGCGTTCTCGGTCTTCGTGTCGGTTTCCGCCGCGCTTGCGTCGGCAGCCTCCGCCCAGGGCGCGATCAGCGACACCCAGATGTTGAAGAGCCTGACCAAAGCCGCCAATGCCGCACCGCGCGGACTGAGCGGCGCCATCGTCCAGCAGGCCGCTCTTCAGCACATGAGGGACAATCCCGGGCTACCACAGACCTGGAAACCGATGGGCGTCCGCCTGAACAACCTGGCGCAGATCAATGTACAGATTCAGTTCGCGCTGAACTCGGCGATCATTCGGCCCGTATCGTATGCGACGCTCGGTTCGATCGCGGATGCCCTGCATCATCCCATCCTCGGCGGCTATAAATTCGTCGTGGCCGGCAATACGGATACCAGCGGCGATCGCGAGGAAAACATGAAGCTCAGCCAGGCACGGGCCAATGCCGTGGTCCAGGCGCTGACCACGTCCTTCGGCGTAGATCCGGCCAGGCTGGAGGCCGTGGGCCTCGGCGAAGAAGCCCTCCAGGACACCAAGAACTCGACAAATCCCATCAATCGCCGGGTTCAGATCATCAATGTCGGCAAATACCTGCCACCCAAGCAATAGTCGGGTTCTCTTGTCGCCGTAAGCCGACATTCTGCTTCCGTGAAGAGTTTCGGGCGCGGGCAGGCGTACGAAGGTCTCCGAGGAAGCAACGTTTGAGCGCGGCTCGCGTTCGGTTCGCCTGACGGAGGAAGGGGAACCGCTATACGCCCGAACCGCCGGCCCATTGGGCGAGATCGCCGAGGTCGCCAAGATGCTGCGTGAGGGCCGTGCGCAGGCCCGTGGACGACTGCGGGTTAACGTGCCCTCGTTGTTCGGGCAGCTATTGATGGGGCGACTCGCCGCCGAGTTCTCCAGGGCCTACCCGGAAGTGACTCTCGACGTGACGATGGAGGATCGCAAGGTCGACCCGGTGGTCGAGGGCTACGACGTCGTCATCCGGCTCAACCCGGAACCGGACTTGGCACTCGTGGGGCGCTGCTTCGTTCGAGATCAGCTTGTGATAGTCGCCGCGCCCTCCTTCGCCACTCCTTCGAGTACCTCCGGCTCGCCAGACGAAGAGCCCGTTCCAGTGGTCGTCCGAAGTTCAATGCGGAACTCAACCATCTGGGAAATCTCGGGCCCGGAGGGTCGCAAATTTCATACGCGGCCGGTTCTGCGACTCCCGTCGTTCCCGATGGTACGCGACGCAGTGATCAGCGGGATCGGAGCAGCGAAACTCCCCAGAGTGCTTGTGGCTGAGGACGTGTCGGCGGGCCAGCTCGTGTGCTGGGGGAATTCGTCTGGTCGCCCGGCCGAGCTCTGGGCGCTTCATGCGTCAAGCCGATTTGCCAGCGCGAAGGTCAAAGCATTCAAGCGCTTCCTTGAGGCAGCCTTTCCAGGCAAGTGGCTTTGATCAGCTTCCAGAAATGACGAACGCATGAGCTGAGCTACGGCTCAAACGCCCAATGTTTTTGCCTGATCTCAAAGGGAGAATGGCGCACTCGACACGATTCGAACGTGTGGCCGGAGGGTAACGGAGAGTGGAGACCATCAATCCGACCCGCTGTGATCGAACGATGCAAGGTGGGTCACGTGTTGAGCGCAACCACCCGCGCTATGATCGACCAACGCCGGGAGGCGTCCGAATCATCCTTCGACAGGCGTTCCGCGAGGACACGGATCAAATCTGCCTCGAGCATCGGGACTACTCCCGGCACCTGGCTTTGGTTTGCCTCAGCGGGCTTGCCCTCCAGCGCAGTCGCCAGCAGCTTTTCAACGCGCTCCGCCCACATAATCCGGGATGCCCCGCGATTTTTCGCTACTCGCAGGGTGGTCCGGTTACCCTTCGATAGCGGCCTTCTTGATCAATCCCGGGATCGACGCGATGGCCTGAAGCGGACGCCCTCTTGCACGGGATTGTCCGGAAAATCATATGACCAACCGCAACCAGGCAGAGAATGCTTCGATGCACGGCTGCTCGGGATGATTGGCGACGTGAACGACATAGAAGCCGTAACCCGGCAGGGACAGATCATGGGCCTTGACGAGGACCCCACTCTTCAGTTCGCGGCCGACGACAACGTCGCTAAGCATCGCGATGCCCTGACCAGCGGCCACTGCATCAATGGCATGTAGCTCTTCCCTGAAACTGAGGTCCCACGCCTTGTTGGTTTCGGGAATGCTGGGATCGATTGATCGCGCGGTCGCCAGCCAGCGCGACCAAGTCGGGGCGTCACGGTCTCGGTTCATCCAATCGAAGTGGATCAATGGATAGTGCAGCAGATCGGCGGCGCGTTTGATCCGCTGAGTTCCACTTGCCAATAGTTCGGGACTGCACACCGGAAAGAACGTATCGCGAAAGATCTCCTTGCTGCTTAGGTCAAGCGGCATGCGCCGCGCGTAGCGTATTGCGATGTCGGCTTCTCCCGCGCGCAAATCCAGGACCGAGTCGGTCCCGATAATTTCCAAGGGAATCTTGGGATAGACGTCGCGCCACTTCGGCAGTCGCGGCACCAGCCACCGGCTGGCAAAGGCATTGGGACTTGTCACTCGTAAGCGCTTGTGACTGGCGCGCGGGGACGCAGCAGCGATCGCGCTGGCAAACATATCAAAGCCGCTCCTGATCGCGGGAAACAGCCGTTCGCCGGCGCTCGTCAATTCAAGAGGACGCGGGCGGCGACGAAAAAGCGGTTGACCGCAAATGTCCTCAAGGATCCGGATCTGGTGGCTGATCGCTGTTGGCGTCACGCCGAGTTCATTGGCCGCCTCGCGGAAACTCATGTGCCGTGCGGCGGCCTCGAAGGCGCGTAGCGATCCCAAAGGCGGAAGCTTTCGCATTGCGCGAATGTAGGTGAATTCAATTCACCTAGCGACTGAAAAATTCGATTTTGCCAGTGATTGGGCAGCGTGAGAGGTTTTTAAGCGCTGGCGTAGCATCAGCAGATCGGGAGACCGCCATGGGCACCACTTTGGTTACCGAAAGAGGCTGCGGCTCATTCGCCCTGCAAGCTCATGACATCGGCTTCCTCAGGCAGACAACCCGCGGCGAAGTGATCGTGCCGGGCGACGTCGCTTATGACCAGGCCCGAAAGGTGTGGAATGGCATGGTCGATCGGCACCCAGGCGCGATCGTCTTCTGCGTCGGCTCGGATGACGTTGTTGCGGCGGTCAACTTCGCGCGGTCGCGATCCCTGCTCGTTGCCGTGCGCGCCGGCGGCCACAATATCGCAGGCGCTTCGGTATGCGACGACGGACTCGTCATCGATCTCTCCCGCATGAAGCAAATCGAGGTCGATAGGATCAAACGGACCGCGCGAGCGCAGGCCGGCCTGAACCTCGGCGAGTTTGATACAGCAACACAGGCGCACGGTCTTGCCACCACGATGGGTGTCAATGCCGACACTGGTATTGCCGGGCTGACGCTGGGCGGTGGCTTCGGCAAGCTCGGCCGCAAGTACGGCCTCTCCTGTGACAACATGATCTCAGCAGAGATCGTGACGGCAGATGGCCGACTGTTGCATGCGAGCGCAACGGAAAATTCCGATCTCTTCTGGGCGATTCGCGGCGGCGGCGGCAATTTCGGAATCGTTACGAGCTTTGAGTACCGGCTGTTTCCGGTCGGCCCCATGCTGTTGGCGGGCTCGATCGCGTACCCCTACGATCGGGCGCGCGACGCGATGCACTTCTACCAAGCCTTTGCGAGCACTGCCCCGGACGAGTTGAGTCTGGACGCGGCACTGGCGACGACTCCCTCGGGCGAGCGCGTCTTCAGCATTTCTGCCTGCTATGTCGGTCCGATCGACGAAGGCGAGCGGGTTGTCAAGTCGCTGCGCGCATACGGAGCCCCGATCCAGCATCAAATCGGGCCTCGTTCCTATACGGAAATACAGTCCGCTGGGGATGCCATTTTTCCGCGCGGACGTCGTTACTACTGGAAGGCGCAGTTCTTGCGCGAACTGTCTGACCCGGCGATTGATACGCTCCTGAGGGCCTATGCAAGCGCTCCCACCGAATCGCTGCTTGTCCTGCAACATGTCGGCGGAGCGATCGCTCGCATACCCGTTACCGATACGCCTTACGCAAATCGCGACGCGCTCTACGATTGCTTTCCCATTTCGATCTGGGACGATCTCGAACAGGATGCGACGCACATCCGCTGGGCACGCGAGTTGTGGGAGGCCATGCGGACATTCTCTACTGGGGGCGTCTATGCCAACAATCTTGGCGAGGAAGGAACTGAACGCGTCGCAGCGGCCTATGGCGAGAACTATGCGCGACTGCTCGCGCTCAAGAACAAATACGATCCGACCAATTTTTTCCGTCTGAACCAGAATCTCAAGCCGGCAACAGAACCGATACGTGGACGCCCCGAATGATTGTTAGCAAATCACGGCGACTACTGCGCTCGCCGTCTTCTCAGGTCCGTTCGAGGTCATTCGCGTCGATATTGCCGCGTCCGCTGTCTCATCCGCTATCAACAAGACCCGACATAACCGGCCGAGCGCCGCGTGCTTGTCATCAGGATTGACGATTGGCGGGGCGCTGACCGCGCCCGATTACGGCGGCAAGATAAAAGCGACGATGTCGCTCCGGACCGTCAGGTGTCGTAAGTGTTTGTCTGCACATTGTTTTGGATGGCACTGCGTAGGAGTGGTTGGGCGGCGGAAAGTCGACCTGTATCCATTGTGCTTCGAAAGCCTTATCGTTCTGCCTTAACTTTGCGTGGACATCTGAGCTCGGCATGCTGGACATCGACCAGGACTGCGGGTCGCCGCGGCATAGGTCTCACGCCGTAAATGACGCTCGATCATCAGCATGATCCAATGGACGGTGACACCACGCGAGCTATCGGGCATTTGCTCGGCACCGGAATTGGTGGCGTCGGCCATGATAGCGGCCATTAGAGCAGCCAGACCGGCTGCCGTTTCGCCGGTTCGCTAATGGGTGAAGCAATCCAGAAATCCGGTCCTAGCATGAACTTCGGCGAGAAGCGCAGGCATGCGAACGCGCGGGACGATGTTGTAGAGCCCTCGGCTCAGCGCTCAGCAGTAAAGATCCCCCAACGCTCGAATAGAGTCGATTTTCCACGCCGACGAAGAACTACGCCCTTTTATAGTATGCTAGTAGTTTCTGTGCGTCTTCAGCGAGCCAATCGGCAACTCCCAAAATATATCCGGCCACACGTCCCGATGGTGTGATCAAATATGTTACGGGCATGCCTCCCAAGAGGACGAATGGAGCTTCGGTACTGACCGAACTGCTCGCGAGCCGCCCCTCCGGATCGAGATAGATCGGAAGTGACCGAATAGAGAGCCTATTGAGATAGGGCTTGATTCTTCCCCGCTGTTCCGCCGTATCGGTAGAAACTGCAGCAACTCTGACCCGCTCGCCGATTGCATCATGGAACCGCTCCAATAGCGGAAGATCCAGTTGGCAGGCCTCGCACCATGTGGCCCAAAAGTTGAGGAGCAAAATCTTGCCTGGTATAGGAGCCAGCCGCGTGCGCCGATCCGCGCCATCCATAAGGGTGACAGCCGGCATTTGCATGGCTGGTTCGATCAACGTGAACTGATGCCTCACCGTCGCAAAGACGGGAGGGTTATCAAATTCCTCGGCAACGCTGGCGTTGGCCATGAGCTGAGGGCTGCCCAACCCAATCAAGGAGGTAAGCACGGTACGTCGAGATATCGCTTGATCCAGGTAAAGAAGTGTAGTCGACTTCTCAGCCATGGACGTAACTCCATCCGCTTTCCTGAAGTTCAACGACCCGGCCGATGCCAAATGGGACGAGCCTCGCGCCAATAACCAGATCTATAGAATGGCCTTCCTTCTGTTCGGCAATCTGCTTGGATGAGTTGCACATACTAAACACGATCCCCGGTATAGCCTGGCGCAATACCGCTAGTGGTTGTTGTAGCGGCGATGTGTCGGCGCGGAATAGTTTGATTCCGGACCCGTTCGCTACAATCTCGATCTTTACGACTTCATTTTTCAATGCATAAGACCGCGTGATATTTATCGAATAGCTGATCGCATGCCCCATAATTTTCTCGTCGTCGGAATCGATGAGGATGACAACACGATGCTCCAATATCGGAGATGGTGATTTCGCCAATGCCCTATGGCTGCCGGACGGGAGCGCGGCCAACCCCCACATTCCGGCAAGGGCGACGATCAAGAACAGCGACCAGCGCCATATCCGATTTGCTGCCGAAGGCGGTTGTTTCAGTGGCGTATTCGATTGCATTGAACTATTGCCCTATTGCGCTATCGAGGTTGTAGCTTGGGGTGTCATTGCCCACTTGCGGCGGACAATGACTCACCGCATTCGTGTGCTGCCGTCGGGGCTAGTTGATGATCGTGGTATCGCCGAAAGGCCGAACGGGCGGGGACTGGCAGTGGCCTTTGCATTCTCGATAGAAGTGCACTCAATGCTTGAGCACGACTTTTCCTTGAATGCCGTTAGCGACCGCACTCTGGGCCGCCCCGAGCTGATCCAATCGAAATGTTTTTGCGACCGGGATCGTTAACTCGCCGCGTGACGCAACTTCAACGACTGCTTTCAGCGTTTCAACATCGGTACGATGGTAGATCTCATCGATCTTCACGCGATGTTCGGCGTTGGCACCTTCAGGTACCGGCACGATGCTGGCAACGTGGCCACCATCTCGCACATGCCCAATGAGATTTCCGGCAACGGGCGCTGCGGCGCTGATCGCGTAGTCGAACTCGGCACTCGATGGTGTTTGGGTGATATCAAGTGCCTCGCCAGCCAACTGTCGCGCCTCTTCGAGCCGGTTGGTTCTGACGCCGGCCACTGGCTTTGCCCCGATTTCGCGGAGATATTGGATCGCAGCCCGACCAACCGTGCCGAGTGCGCCCGAGATCAGGACGCGATCGCCTGCTTTGACGTGAAGAGCGTCGACCGACTGCCGCCCGGTTAAGCCCGCCTTCGGCAGGGTCGCTCCCTGTTCGAAGGTGAGGTTGGCCGCAAGCTTGGCGATTGCTGTAATCGGAGCTACGCCAAATTCGGCATGCGCACCCCTACCGTTATGAGCGAAGTCGGCAATGACACGATCACCGACCGCGATACCCGCTACGCCCGCGCCAATCTCGATAACGGTGCCCGCGGCATCAGTGCCCAGCACTGCAGGAAGCTCCAATGGAATGAACTGGGCGGCATAGCCTTGGCGGATAATAAGATCAAAGTGATTGACTGCGGATGCTTCGATCTTGATCAGGACTTCACCGGGTTGCGGCTGGGGTGTGGGGACCTCATCGATCACCAATTGATCGACATCACCATAAGATTTCAGACGGGCAGCTTTCATGGGTTGGCACCTTCGTCTTAGTGAACTTCGAGATACGGCGGGAGGTAGTTCGTCCTCGGCGTCTTCACGCGGGGAGGTGCGTGTGCTTCTTTGAAGGCCTCAGGACATTGCCGAGCGCCCAGGCACCGGGACCGGCGAAAGCCAGATAGAGGAAGATGAAGCAGAGCAGGATCGCGGGCTCGCCCATGTTCAGAGCCGGCCAGAAGCCTTGCGGGGCATGGGCCATAAAATAGGCAGCGGCCATCTCGCCTGAGGCAATGAATGCGGCGATGCGAGTATAGTAGCCTACTGTCACCAACAATCCGGTGACCACCTCAATCGCACCGGCGACGAGCATGATCGCGGGCAGAGGATAAGGCACGCCTGGAATCGCCGCCGGGAACTGGAAGAACTTCATCGTTGCGTGTTCGAGGAACAGCAGGGCGGTCATGATTCGCACAATGGCCAGGACATACGGTGTCCACTTCTCGGTGTTTGGCATTCTATGTTTGTCCTTGTGTTTGCCCAACCGGTCAGACGGCTGCGGCCTTAAGCTGTTGATTTTCTTTCCAGAGGTTCATCATCATCTTGAACGGGCCTTCGACATAGTTTCCGAATACCGGCAAGCTGGCTGGTTCGCGGCCGGATTTCACTGCCAAGAAGGTGATGATGTCGTCGGACTCGGCGATGTAACGGCCCGGTTCAAGCTGAGCGGCAGGGAAGCTCACCTTGGCAAGGTGCGGGCTGAGTTCGCCACGAATATCCTCTTCCAGCTTCGATCCGGGCACGAAGTCGTGGATCTCGACTGCGTCCAACATCCCGGCTTCGAGCAGGTACAGTCGGACTTTCAGGCAGAAAGGGCAGTTCTCCTTGAAATAGACAACCGGCTTGAATGCGGGATTGGTCATTGCCCTTCTCCTTGGGTGGCTTCGGGAACATTGCCGAAGCGAAAGCTGGATGCGGTCATCCCACCGAATAAGTCGCTCTGGTGGTAGGTGACAGTCCCGGGTTCGTCTTCGGCTGCTCCTACGGCCACCATCAGTGGGATGAGATGGTCTTCACGCGGGTGTGCGGCCCGGGCGGAGGGGGCCCGTTCCCACGCGAGCAACCCCTCTGTACGCGCATCTGGCGACGCCTGGACAAGCGTCTGATGAAGCCAATCGTCGAACCGGCGCGATGGCTCATATCCGCTCGTGCCCCGGATCTCTTGCAGATTGTGATAGCTGAGACCGCTGCCAATGATCAGCACGCCTTCATCCCGCAGCGGCGCGAGTGCTCGCCCGACCGCAAGGTGCAGTGCGGGGTCGTAGCCGGCATCGAGCGACAGCTGGACCACAGGAAGCCCCTCGTCCGGATAGAGCGGCTTCATGATGCTGAAGGTGCCGTGGTCGAAACCCCGGGTGGGATCGAGTTGCGCCTCAATACCGCCCGCGCGCAATAGCTCCTGTACCCGCTTGGCGAGCTCCGGTGACCCCAGCGCGCCATAGGTGATGTGGTAGAGATACTCCGGGAAGCCGGAATAGTCGTAGACCATTCCCGGTTTGGCGCCAGACGAAATAGCGAAGCCTTCGCTCTCCCAATGGCCCGAGATCACCAAGATAGCCTTAGGCGCGTCGCCGAGCTCGACCCTCATTTCGATCAGCGACTGCTCGAGCTTGTCGAAGTTGTGGCGGAACTCGCCGGTCATGTAGGGCCACGGGCCGCCGCCGTGACTGACGAAGTAGGTCGGCAGTCGAGGATTGGTCACCGGTTCTGTCCTTGTGAATTGATGCCGGCAGTTACCGCGAAAGGAGCTGTTGGAAGCTCGCTGACCGCCGACAGTTCATTCCTCCACCAGTCGGCCTTTCTCGTACATTGATCAATGTGCCTTCCATTGAAGGAACATTTCCTCTAGGTTGATGATCGATGGATACGTTAACAAGCCTTCGGGTTTTCTGCGCTGTGGCGGAGTTCAAAAGCTTCACGGCCGCTGCAGAACGCCTTGGCCTCTCACCAGCGATGGCGAGCAAACATATCATGCATCTGGAGAACAGGCTCGGAACCCGGTTGTTCAACCGGACGAGCCGCCATGTCAGCGTGACAGAAACCGGTATGCTCTACTTCAATCAAACCAGGCAGATGCTTGATGGGCTCGATGAGGTCGAGGCCGCCATCAGCAATGTTACGGTAGCACCGCGCGGAACGCTAAAACTTAGTGCTCCTGTATGGGTCGCCAATACTCTCGTTGCCCGCATGCTTGCCGAATATCATGAGCGTTATCCCGAGGTGTGCCTCGACATGGATTTCAGCGGCCGGATCGTCAATCTCGTGGATGAGGGCTTCGACCTCGCCCTACGCGCAACGGCGCCCGAAAGGCTCGATCCTGGTCTCATCGCGCGTCCACTGACGAAGATCGTTTTTCAGCTCGTAGCTTCGCCCGCCTATCTGGCGCGCACCGGCCGGCCGGCCAAATTGGCCGATCTCAACGGCCATTCGTTGCTGCTTTACAGCGGCATGAATTCCAATGGCAGCTTGACCTTCGACGGTCCGGATGGTCAAGAAACACTGAAGTTTCGGCCCGTGATGCGAAGCGAGAACGAAACCATGCTGCACATGGCAGCGCTCGAGGGTATGGGGCTCGTCTTTCTGCCGGCATTGATGATCCAGCCGGACATCGCGGAAGGACGGCTGGAGATGGTGCTGCCGGCGACACTGGATTTCAGCACGATGCTCTACGCCGTCTATCCCAGCCGGAAATACCTTTCCGCAAAGGTACGCACATTTATAGACTTTCTTTCTTCACGACCTCACCTTTGCCCGGAGGTTGAAAACGACCAGTGGCGGGGCAACGACAAGAACTGCTCCCCGTGACACGCGGCCTATATCAAACAAAGACAGC
>Ga0206877_10306_pt1 | contig 12171 bp, 4 predicted proteins | sample Alteio_BWOrgCont_7_FD_152623 | JGI IMG/M metagenome (GOLD analysis project Ga0206877, IMG submission 152623) | Enriched cells from forest soil in Barre Woods Harvard Forest LTER site, Petersham, Massachusetts, United States -... | ecosystem: Environmental > Terrestrial > Soil > Temperate forest > O...
ATTCCAGCTGGACTTCCTAGTGGTATACCGAGTGGCATTCCTTTGGACATCCCAATCTACCCTCAACCTGTCGCTGCAAATGCGATTAGTTTAAATACTCCAACAATTTTCTCGACCCCACTTCCTGGCTTTCCAAGTCCTTCCCTGTATAACGTGAACGGCACTTTTACAAATAGCGCGAGTGGCAGCTATACAGTTTCAGGCGACGCCCACTGGCTGCAAGTGTCCGTGAAGGACAGCTTTTCTAATTTAGTACCAAATTATGCTGGAATGATTACTGTCAACGCCACCGGCGCGACTTGTGGACCCTGTCCGACCTGTAATCTTCAAAACTCATATAGCTTTTCATTGAACGGACAAGGACAAGCTTGGATTGCGTGCGCTCTCAGTGCTGCTGCTCCTCAGGTGCAAGCGACTTCTACACCACTTCCGATAGCGACTTTTAATCCAGCAACGACAGTTCCTAATTGCCAAGCTAGCCCATTCGCAAGCAACAATACCACTGATGGAAGCTGGAGTCTCGGTGTTGATTGGTTCGGTGGAACAGTACCCAGTGGCTCGAGTAATTCAGCAGATATCATTACTGGTAATAGTTGTGCGTTGATCACCGCGGAAGCATTACAATGCGTCTCCGTCGAGGGTGTACTGACTTTGGAATCGACACTTACGATCCAGGGGAGTGTTCTATCGGTAAACGCCGGTGGTAGCATCTTTAACGGGGGAACTGGAGGGGTGAACTTCGCTTCGCCGGCGGGAGGTCCCCAAGTATTTTTAGCTAACTCAACCAATGCTAGTTCGATGAACAATTTGATTGATTCGACTTCCGTTACGAACTCGAGTTTGTTTTTGGAAGGTTCAAGTAATTTTCCGCTAGGCATCTCATCAGTTACGTTGTCGCCCACAGCACCTGCTACGGTTTATATAGATAATTTTACTTATGTTCAGAACGCTTTCACTATTCCTTCCGGAGTGACTGTCGTAGTAGATCCCGGGGCTACTTTGTCAATTGGCTCTGGTGGAATGGCTATCAATGGAACATTGCTTGTTCAGGCTGGTGGAACCGTTGTCATGGGGGTGGGATCTTCCCTCAATGTGTTGACTAACGCCAACCTGACTCTGGCGGGAACCGGACCTAACAATCGAGCCGTTATACGAGGCGCTGTACCGTTTGCGGGATATACGTTGAATATTTCTTATCAAGGAAATATTAATGCGCTTTATTTTACGATCTCTGATGCAGATCAGAATGGATTGAGTCTTCAAAATGGATCGATGGGTGCGGCAAATCTTTCTCAGGGTATATTTTATGATATTGCCAACAACGGAGCAGGATTGACTATAGGTTCTGCCTTAGGTACTAGATATTTTTCTGGACTGATTTTTATAGACGATTTAAGTCGATACGGAATCGAATCCATCAATGCTTCTAATGCCACACCGGGTGCGCCTATTGGCATCCTTTCTTCGTATTTCGGCCCCCAATGGGCAACTGGCTCGGCGGGTGGGAGCGGCGGAAATGGCAGCAATTCGAGTGCAAATATCAAGCAGCATTCTTACGACCCGTACCATGTCTTAGTATGGGATTATTAAAGTAAACCTCTCGTACATCCGATCTACTCTTTGTGGCATTCACACCTTTTCATGACACACCCCGTAGCAGTTTTTTGCTCAATATGCTGACCCCTGCAGTCGGCATATTCATTTTCTGCTTTTTCGTTGTTGGAGTAATAGCCGGCTCTCCTGAGTTTCACAAGCCAGATGGCCCCATGAAAGTTGTTCCATTCTGGGAAATGGCCTTTCACCACTACAATATCGTTCTAACTGAAGTCTTCAGTATTCCTGCCGTGTGCCTGGTCGGCGGCACGGTCAACGATTTTCAAGATCATCAATGCCAGGTCTATTGGACCGAACTTCTCAAGTCAGGCGGCTTGGCGGCTTTGCCGTTGGCTGGGGTAGGACTTTTCTTGATGATGGGTTTGGATGCTCTGGGGGCTACTTATAAGCGTGCCCAAAAGAAAATTGAAACGGGGACCAGTGCGGTGGGTGGCACGGTGACTAATCCCCCCGACGCGCCATCCGACTTTTATAGTTGGTTTTACTGCTTCAGACCCATTATGGTTGAGCTGAGCACCAAGGAGCAAGTAAAAGTCTATATGCCGAAGGAAGCGCCGATGCCGTCTCCTGGGACGAAATTTGCGGTCTTTGAAATGGGCAAGTCCTTGGGCGAGAAGCGCCGCATTGGAACTGTGTACGCACCTCACGTAGCTGTAATTCGAGGCTAGGCGCTAGATCTGGGGCTCTTGCGCCGGGGATCCAAATCTTTACGTCGCAACAGCCGCAGGACCAGTGCCTTTCAACAGCACTCACGGAAGGTACATTAGGGGATAGGCGGAATTCGGTGGTTCTGCTATAAACTTTCCATCATGTCCTTTGTCCATCTCCACGTTCATACCCAATATAGTCTTTTGCAAGGCGCGATTCATGTTGAGTCTTTGTTTGAGAGAGTTCAGCAGCTGGGAATGTCTTCCGTTGCTATTACGGATACGCATAATTTATTTGGTGCGATCGATTTCTATCTCACGGCTAAAAAAGCTGGAATAAAGCCCATTATTGGCTGTGAAATCTTCTATGCTCCTCGGGGTAGGATTGGAATTCAAACGGCGGGGCCGGGGCATGTCGCACGGTTTCATCATCTCGTATTGCTTTGTAAGAATTTAACCGGCTATCAAAATCTTTGCAAAATGGTCACGCAATCCTATGCGGATACTGCTGCCCATGTGGACAGTAAAACTCAGCTTCCGGGGCCTCGGGGATGTGTGGACCGAGCTTTGTTGGATCAATATGGAGACGGACTGATTGTTTTGTCGGGGTGTTTACGCGGGGAACTTCCCTATCAAGTCATCTCAGGTGAAGAGGCGGCAGGGATTGATTCACTTCTTTGGTTTAAAAAGAGATTTGGCGAGGATTTCTTTCTCGAGTTGCAGGATACTCCGCTGCCCGAACAAGAACAAGTCAACGAAGTTTTGAGCCAGTGGGGCGAGAAATATTCCATTCCTTGTGTGGCAAGCACCGATTGTCACTACTTGCAGCCAACGGACGCGGAGGCACACGAGGTCTTGCAATGTATTGAGCACGGCCGTAATTTGGACTTTGATCGTCCGAAGAGTTTGCTCCCTTCTGAATTCTATCTCAAATCAGAAGATCAGATGAGAGAGCGTTTTCAGAGATTCCCACAGGCTTGCGATAATACGCAAGTGATTGCGGATCGATGCGATCTGGAATTTAAATTTAAAGACGAAAAGGGGAGGGCGATCTATCATCTTCCCCGGTTCCGGCCAGAGTCTGTGCCAAAGGACGCGGAATTTGATCTGAACGCATTTTTTTGCGAAGAAGCTCGAAAAGGTTTGCTGGAACGTTATGCGGAGCCGTCTTTTCAAATAAAGAAAAATGCTGAAAATTGGCCGGAGTTAGAAAAGAAATACGAAGCGCGGCTCCGAGATGAGCTAGCGATGATCGAAAGAACCGGGTTTGCTGGTTACTTTCTTATCGTGGCGGATTTTATCAATTGGGCTAAGCGGAACGGAATTCCGGTAGGGCCCGGGCGTGGATCAGGTGCTGGCTCGCTTGTGGCATATTCCCTAAAAATTACGGATATTGATCCCATTCAATTTAATCTACTTTTTGAAAGGTTTATTAATCCGGAACGAATTAGCATGCCGGACTTCGACGTGGACTTCTGTCAAGATCGACGCGGAGAAGTCATTGACTATGTCTCGAAGAAATATGGAGCTGGCAATGTCTGCCAGATTATTACTTTCGGCAAGTTACAGGCTCGGGCCGTTATCAAGGACGTGGGTCGAGTTTTGGGTTTGTCCTTTGCCGAATCCGACCAGCTCACCAAATTATTGCCTGACGAATTGGATATCACCCTAGAAAAAGCCTGGGAGGTCGAGCCCCGTCTTCGCGAGAAGGTGGAGTCTGATCCTAAACTTGCACAGGTGATGCGCTACGCCCGATCTCTCGAAGGCCTTTACCGTAATGCAGGAATTCACGCTGCTGGCGTGATTATTACTGAGAACCCGGTGGTCTCTTATTGCCCCCTCTATGTAGGTAAAGACGGGGATTGGGTCACCCAATTCGATAAGGATTTTTCTGAGGCGATTGGATTAATCAAATTTGACTTTTTGGGCTTGAAGACTCTCACCGTGATCGATAACGCGGTGAAGTTAGTTCGCCAAGTAGCCGCTACGAAAGCGAAGGGAGTGAACACCACTGGGTCTGTCGGAAGTTCCGATAGCGAGTTTACACTCGAGAAGATGAATTATGAGGACCCCAAGGTTTTCGCTCTGATTAGTTCGGGCGACACGGACGGGGTCTTTCAGGTAGAAAGCTCCGGAATGAAGGATCTTTGTACCCGCCTCCAGCCCAGTTCACTGGAGGATTTGACAGCTATCAATGCTCTCTATCGTCCGGGTCCGCTCGGCTCTGGGATGGTGGATGACTTTATCGATCGTAAACATGGACGGAAGCCTATGGTTTACGAAGTCCCGGCGCTTGAGCATATTTTGAAGGACACCTATGGTGTGATCCTTTACCAAGAACAGGTGATGCAAATCGCGCGAGAATTGGCAGGCTATTCTTTGGGTCAAGCCGATTTATTGCGCCGAGCGATGGGTAAGAAAAAGCCTGAAGAAATGGCAAAACATCGAGAGATCTTTGTCAAAGGCGCGGTGGAAAGAAATCTCAAAGCTGAGAAGGCGGAGATTATTTTTGATTTGATGGCAAAGTTCGCGGAGTATGGATTTAACAAGTCCCACTCTGCGGCTTATGGTGTGTTGACATACCAAACGGCATATCTCAAAGCGCACTTTCCATCGGAGTTCATGGCCGCATTGATGACGACTGAAATGGACAATACGGACAAGATCACTAAGTACATTGGAGACGCACGCCAGCATCGTATTCCGGTTTTATCGCCGGATGTGAATCGGTCTCAAAAGCGGTTCAGTGTGGAGCCCGTAGGCGAGGGGCAGGCGATTCGGTTCGGATTAGAAGCAATCAAAGGTGTCGGCGGAATTGCGGTTGATACGATATTAGAGGCCAGAGTTGCTGCGGAGAATGGGAAATTTACCAGTGTTTTGGATTTCTGTAAGCGCGTTTCTACACGGAAGGTGAATAAGAAAGTCCTGGAATCTTTATGTCTTGCGGGAGCTTTGGATTCAATCGCCGAGGTGAATCGAGCGAGTCTTTTTGCGTCGCTGGAGACGCTTTTGGAGCACGCCGGCGGAGAACAAGAAGAGAGGGAGTTGGGACAATCGTCTTTGTTTGATTCTTTTTCTTCGGACGAGATTAAGCTTGTAACGCCCATTCACGCCATTTTTAAACAAGAAGCGGAGTGGCCGCAGTCCAAGAAGCTTTCGATGGAAAAAGAAGTTGTGGGCTTTTATGTATCGGGACATCCTATGGATACGTGGCAAAAGATCTGCGATGCATGGTTGGGTTGGAATACGGAGAAGTTGAAAACAGTCGCGCAGCAGCGGCTAGAAGCCAAAAAGTCTGCACCCGCCGCTGCTATGGAAGAACCTGTTTGGGGCGGAGGAGGGGGGCGTTATCGGCCTCCCAAGACGGAAGTGAAGATCGCGGGGCTTCTATCGGGCGTGAAAGAAGTGACGACGAAAAAAGGTTCGCGGATGGCCTTCGCGGAACTTGAAGATTTAAAGGGAAAAGTAGAGGTAGTCTTTTTTCCAGAAGCTTTTACTCAATGTCAGGAATTGTTGAAACGTGCTTTGACTGAGGCCGAGCCAGTCGTTGTGGATGGCGAGGTCGAGTTCGGAGAGGAAGCGGTAAAACTCTTCGTTAAATCGTTGGAGTGGGTTTCTGAGGCCCACCGTGGGCGAGTCCAACAAGTGGTGATTCGGCTCTTCCCGAGCGAGGTAACGCCTGATCAGTTGCGCGAATTGAAGCGACAGATTATTCAGCGTAGGGGCAAGTGTCCGGTAAAGATTGATTTCGTGGACACAGATTTTCGCACCCATTTGGAATTGCCCAAGACACTCGGGGTGGTAGCGACGCCCCAGATCGTCCAGGAGATTAATCAGATCTTTGGTAAGGAAGTCGTGAGTTTGTTGTAGAGGTACTTTTGAGTGGGTAGATGGTTCTTTGTGTTGCTGGGGGATAGCTGGGTGGACGCTGGAAGATGCTGAGGGGTAGTTCGGGGCACTGGGTGGACGCTGGAGGGAGCCTCGCGAGTCGCTACTCTTGTTACATAATTTATATGGAAAGTGCATATCCAGTTGGGGTGGTGGTGGGGAGTTACTCTAATTTACCAAATCCCATTTAAAGTGCATTGTCCCGTTGGCTGGGTGTTTGCACGAAACTGCCCCATGTATAATCATTGGGCTGTTCGAACAAGTACTCCGTTGGAGCCATTTAATGAATTCAAAACCTGTCAGTGGACGTGGAATCGGTTGACGTCGCTTTTTCCAGATATGCTGGGCGCGATGATCATGCCGAACCACATTCATCTTATAGTCCCGGTAGTTCCTGGGGTAGGTCAGGAGCACTCTAAGCAGGTCCTGCATAAACTTCATGGGCTCACCGGCGCTCTGAGTAAGAGGACGAAAATCATTCACCTTTGGCAGAAAATCGCACCACCTCATCCCATTCCAGATATCTTTCATCTCCGTCGTCATGTCCGATATGTCGCTTTAAATCCATGTCGCCGCAGCTTGTGCGCAGATCCGCTGGAGTGGCAATGGTCGACCTATCGGGATCTTTTTGGGGCTAGTGCTTTTCCTATCCTGTCCGAGCGCCGACTGGCCCAGGTTGTGAAAGATCCTAGGCCCAAGTTTACAGTCCGATTTCACGCCTATGTGTCCGGAGATCCTTCAGTGAAGGTGCAAGGCACTTCCTCTCCTAAATTACTCGATTTGGAATATTTAAGCAGAAAATCGTTGGACGATATCCTAGACGCTTCTGCCAGTGCTCTGCGCCTTCCTCCTTCTGACGTAAAGGAAAGTGGACCGCTTCGCGATCTTTTTATCCACTTTGCTTACCGCCACGGCTGGAAAGGTCAGACAGCCCGGATCGCCAAAATCTGTGGAGTTACTCCCCGTAGCGTTCAGCGAATTCTTGGTAAACCTACGCCCATAGGGATAAGCGCTACAACGGTATGTTTAAGTGACCCACGCTTTAGGTGGGTGCGGGTCGTAAAGAATAGCGTGGGCAGGTGGGAGTGAAAGGTGGGGGAGAGTGAGAGGGGGACTGAGGACGTGAGTATAAGGGAAGGGGTATTTGGTGCGTCGTTAAACGCGACGTAAACCAGGGAACCTCCCCCACTAGGTACAGGGGTTTACGTCGCGTTTAACGACGCTAATCTCCCTCTAAATCTCGTCTCCGTCCGTAAATCGCCCTCCGTTGTCTCGCTTTCGGCGAATCGGCCAAGTTTTAGACAGCTGGGACACCGCCCTTCATGTCTGACGTAACCCATGTCAGATCAGACACACCCCAACTCCGCTATGACCAATCTAAAGTCTTGTAATTATTCGTTATTAATAGCTCACCGGGGTACACAAAATCCCCACGACTTGGCTCCGGACTTGCAGAAACAACCCTATTGAGAGGATAGTTTTTATGAGTATTAATAAAGTTCAGATTTTCGCACTTCTAACCTTCATGGTCATTCCATCCCTGTCTTTTGCGCAGCCGTCAGTAAAAGCTGAAAGTGACCGCAACTGCTGTAATGGCGGCGACGGGACAAACTGCAAAACACCACTTCCAGCAAACGTAAATGCTCTTCCGGTAGGCTCCAATTTAAGTTCTAATCTAAATGCGAAAATTCTGAATATACCAGAAGAATTTGGAACTCCACATTTCGTAACGGTAGGTGATAGAACAGATATTTGGAGTAATCGTTCCGAAACGAAAATGACATTGCCTGATGCAAAAAAATGGTGTGACCGGAAAGGCGGGATCGTACCGCAAGAATCTCAATCTTCGCATTTATTGGTAGCGGCTGGAGTTCCTGCGACTTTTCAAGACTGGATGGATCACAGCGACTATTACAAGCCGAATATTTTCAGTGATACAAAAAAGGACACGGAAATCTGGATAGACGGAGAACATAAATATTCTCTTGTTGAAAAGACCGGTTCTCTCGTTGGAGGTATGAGTGCGAAAGAGTTTAGCAAATGGCAGCCCAAAATTCGAATGTATGTTCGATGCACATTAAAAGCTCGATAGAGGGGACAATTCTGAAAAGGTTCGAATCTGCTATTTGGAAAAAATGGTTCGGGCGATTGGGATTGAACCAACGACCCACGTCCTTGATAACGGCCCGAGCCTGTAACTTGCCGAAAGTAATAATCTGGCAGACATTGCCAGCTCCATATTTCTTCGAGACATAGTCAATGACTTCTCCGCGTCGATCTTGACAGAAGTCCACGTCGAAGTCCGGCATGCTAATTCGTTCCGGATTAATAAACCTTTCAAAAAGTAGATTAAATTGAATGGGATCAATATCCGTAATTTTTAGGGAATATGCCACAAGCGAGCCAGCACCTGATCCACGCCCGGGCCCTACCGGAATTCCGTTCCGCTTAGCCCAATTGATAAAATCCGCCACGATAAGAAAGTAACCAGCAAACCCGGTTCTTTCGATCATCGCTAGCTCATCTCGGAGCCGCGCTTCGTATTTCTTTTCTAACTCCGGCCAATTTTCAGCATTTTTCTTTATTTGAAAAGACGGCTCCGCATAACGTTCCAGCAAACCTTTTCGAGCTTCTTCGCAAAAAAATGCGTTCAGATCAAATTCCGCGTCCTTTGGCACAGACTCTGGCCGGAACCGGGGAAGATGATAGATCGCCCTCCCCTTTTCGTCTTTAAATTTAAATTCCAGATCGCATCGATCCGCAATCACTTGCGTATTATCGCAAGCCTGTGGGAATCTCTGAAAACGCTCTCTCATCTGATCTTCTGATTTGAGATAGAATTCAGAAGGGAGCAAACTCTTCGGACGATCAAAGTCCAAATTACGGCCGTGCTCAATACATTGCAAGACCTCGTGTGCCTCCGCGTCCGTTGGCTGCAAGTAGTGACAATCGGTGCTTGCCACACAAGGAATGGAATATTTCTCGCCCCACTGGCTCAAAACTTCGTTGACTTGTTCTTGTTCGGGCAGCGGAGTATCCTGCAACTCGAGAAAGAAATCCTCGCCAAATCTCTTTTTAAACCAAAGAAGTGAATCAATCCCTGCCGCCTCTTCACCTGAGATGACTTGATAGGGAAGTTCCCCGCGTAAACACCCCGACAAAACAATCAGTCCGTCTCCATATTGATCCAACAAAGCTCGGTCCACACATCCCCGAGGCCCCGGAAGCTGAGTTTTACTGTCCACATGGGCAGCAGTATCCGCATAGGATTGCGTGACCATTTTGCAAAGATTTTGATAGCCGGTTAAATTCTTACAAAGCAATACGAGATGATGAAACCGTGCGACATGCCCCGGCCCCGCCGTTTGAATTCCAATCCTACCCCGAGGAGCATAGAAGATTTCACAGCCAATAATGGGCTTTATTCCAGCTTTTTTAGCCGTGAGATAGAAATCGATCGCACCAAATAAATTATGCGTATCCGTAATAGCAACGGAAGACATTCCCAGCTGCTGAACTCTCTCAAACAAAGACTCAACATGAATCGCGCCTTGCAAAAGACTATATTGGGTATGAACGTGGAGATGGACAAAGGACATGATGGAAAGTTTATAGCAGAACCACCGAATTCCGCCTATCCCCTAATGTACCTTCCGTGAGTGCTGTTGAAAGGCACTGGTCCTGCGGCTGTTGCGACGTAAAGATTTGGATCCCCGGCGCAAGAGCCCCAGATCTAGCGCCTAGCCTCGAATTACAGCTACGTGAGGTGCGTACACAGTTCCAATGCGGCGCTTCTCGCCCAAGGACTTGCCCATTTCAAAGACCGCAAATTTCGTCCCAGGAGACGGCATCGGCGCTTCCTTCGGCATATAGACTTTTACTTGCTCCTTGGTGCTCAGCTCAACCATAATGGGTCTGAAGCAGTAAAACCAACTATAAAAGTCGGATGGCGCGTCGGGGGGATTAGTCACCGTGCCACCCACCGCACTGGTCCCCGTTTCAATTTTCTTTTGGGCACGCTTATAAGTAGCCCCCAGAGCATCCAAACCCATCATCAAGAAAAGTCCTACCCCAGCCAACGGCAAAGCCGCCAAGCCGCCTGACTTGAGAAGTTCGGTCCAATAGACCTGGCATTGATGATCTTGAAAATCGTTGACCGTGCCGCCGACCAGGCACACGGCAGGAATACTGAAGACTTCAGTTAGAACGATATTGTAGTGGTGAAAGGCCATTTCCCAGAATGGAACAACTTTCATGGGGCCATCTGGCTTGTGAAACTCAGGAGAGCCGGCTATTACTCCAACAACGAAAAAGCAGAAAATGAATATGCCGACTGCAGGGGTCAGCATATTGAGCAAAAAACTGCTACGGGGTGTGTCATGAAAAGGTGTGAATGCCACAAAGAGTAGATCGGATGTACGAGAGGTTTACTTTAATAATCCCATACTAAGACATGGTACGGGTCGTAAGAATGCTGCTTGATATTTGCACTCGAATTGCTGCCATTTCCGCCGCTCCCACCCGCCGAGCCAGTTGCCCATTGGGGGCCGAAATACGAAGAAAGGATGCCAATAGGCGCACCCGGTGTGGCATTAGAAGCATTGATGGATTCGATTCCGTATCGACTTAAATCGTCTATAAAAATCAGTCCAGAAAAATATCTAGTACCTAAGGCAGAACCTATAGTCAATCCTGCTCCGTTGTTGGCAATATCATAAAATATACCCTGAGAAAGATTTGCCGCACCCATCGATCCATTTTGAAGACTCAATCCATTCTGATCTGCATCAGAGATCGTAAAATAAAGCGCATTAATATTTCCTTGATAAGAAATATTCAACGTATATCCCGCAAACGGTACAGCGCCTCGTATAACGGCTCGATTGTTAGGTCCGGTTCCCGCCAGAGTCAGGTTGGCGTTAGTCAACACATTGAGGGAAGATCCCACCCCCATGACAACGGTTCCACCAGCCTGAACAAGCAATGTTCCATTGATAGCCATTCCACCAGAGCCAATTGACAAAGTAGCCCCGGGATCTACTACGACAGTCACTCCGGAAGGAATAGTGAAAGCGTTCTGAACATAAGTAAAATTATCTATATAAACCGTAGCAGGTGCTGTGGGCGACAACGTAACTGATGAGATGCCTAGCGGAAAATTACTTGAACCTTCCAAAAACAAACTCGAGTTCGTAACGGAAGTCGAATCAATCAAATTGTTCATCGAACTAGCATTGGTTGAGTTAGCTAAAAATACTTGGGGACCTCCCGCCGGCGAAGCGAAGTTCACCCCTCCAGTTCCCCCGTTAAAGATGCTACCACCGGCGTTTACCGATAGAACACTCCCCTGGATCGTAAGTGTCGATTCCAAAGTCAGTACACCCTCGACGGAGACGCATTGTAATGCTTCCGCGGTGATCAACGCACAACTATTACCAGTAATGATATCTGCTGAATTACTCGAGCCACTGGGTACTGTTCCACCGAACCAATCAACACCGAGACTCCAGCTTCCATCAGTGGTATTGTTGCTTGCGAATGGGCTAGCTTGGCAATTAGGAACTGTCGTTGCTGGATTAAAAGTCGCTATCGGAAGTGGTGTAGAAGTCGCTTGCACCTGAGGAGCAGCAGCACTGAGAGCGCACGCAATCCAAGCTTGTCCTTGTCCGTTCAATGAAAAGCTATATGAGTTTTGAAGATTACAGGTCGGACAGGGTCCACAAGTCGCGCCGGTGGCGTTGACAGTAATCATTCCAGCATAATTTGGTACTAAATTAGAAAAGCTGTCCTTCACGGACACTTGCAGCCAGTGGGCGTCGCCTGAAACTGTATAGCTGCCACTCGCGCTATTTGTAAAAGTGCCGTTCACGTTATACAGGGAAGGACTTGGAAAGCCAGGAAGTGGGGTCGAGAAAATTGTTGGAGTATTTAAACTAATCGCATTTGCAGCGACAGGTTGAGGGTAGATTGGGATGTCCAAAGGAATGCCACTCGGTATACCACTAGGAAGTCCAGCTGGAAT
>Ga0206877_10307_pt1 | contig 12143 bp, 10 predicted proteins | sample Alteio_BWOrgCont_7_FD_152623 | JGI IMG/M metagenome (GOLD analysis project Ga0206877, IMG submission 152623) | Enriched cells from forest soil in Barre Woods Harvard Forest LTER site, Petersham, Massachusetts, United States -... | ecosystem: Environmental > Terrestrial > Soil > Temperate forest >...
GGCCTCGAAGCACAGAATGTCGAAAGAGCCGAGCGCCGCAAGCTTGCACTCGCCGCGATTGACTTGATCGGCCTCGACGGCTTTGAGAACGCATTCCCCAAGGAGCTTTCCGGCGGCATGCGCCAACGCGTGGGCTTTGCCAGGGCGCTAGTCGTGCACCCCGATCTTCTGTTGATGGATGAACCCTTTTCAGCTCTCGACGTGCTCACGGCCGAAACGCTGCGCACCGACATGATCGACCTATGGATCGAAGGACGCCTGCCGATCAAATCCGTCCTGATCGTCACGCATAATATCGAGGAGGCGGTGCTGATGTGCGACCGCATCCTGGTGTTCTCCTCCAATCCCGGGCGAGTTGCGCGCGAATTAAAGGTCGACCTTCCGCATCCGCGCAACCGCCTCGACCCGATGTTCCGTCAGATGGTCGACAACATCTATGCTCTGATGACTCAACGCGCCGAACCACGTGCGCCCACAATGGAAGGAATACCCGGGACAGGTGTGGGCATGGTCCTCAACCCCGTCTCGACCAACGTAATGGCGGGCTTGATGGAGGCCATAGCCGGCCCGCCATATAATGGGCGCGCCGATCTACCGGTTCTCGCGGGAGTGCTCCAGTTGGAGGCCGACGAACTCTTCCATCTTGGCGAAGCACTTCAATTGCTCAGGTTCGCCCAGCTCAGCGAAGGCGACCTCGTGCTCACCGATGCCGGCAAGCGCTTTGCCACGCTCGAGACCGACGCCCGCAAGAAAGTCTTTGCCGAGCACTTGGTAACCTTTGTGCCGTTGATGGGCTTGATCCGCCGCGTACTCGACGAGCGCCCAACCCATACCGCGCCGGTCGCCCGTTTTCGCAATGAACTCGAAGACTATATGACCGAGTATTATGCGGACGAGACATTGAAGACAGTTGTGTCATGGGCCCGTTATGCAGAGCTGTTCGCCTACGACGAACAAACCGAAATGTTCAGTCTCGAAAATCCGCAGTGAAGTGTGATCGGGCGATGGCGATCGGTGCCGGTCTCCACGGCACGCAGCCCCAAGGCAGTTTGGATGCGTCATGATCATTGCTTGACATTTCTCTGTTCTGATTCAGATGCGTATAGTCCAGCAACCACTTGGAGAGCCGGCAAAGTGTCCAAAGTTCATATTGTCATTCACAACTACGCTGTCGATTTCTGGATGGCGCGCGCCGCGGTCTTGGTCATCGCTTTGCTGCAGCTCCTGCTCGTTAACGACCTAACCTTTGGGCCGCGCTGGTTGGCGCCGGCGATCGAATTTGCGATGCTCGTTCCTTTGTCGATCGCGACAGCGTGGAACCAGGCAAAGGTGCGTGTCGCAACCGTGGAACATCATTGGCAAGCGATTGGAAATTATAGGCTATGGATACGTCGGGCTGCCATCCTTCTGACCGGCGTGATAAGTCTAATCAATTGCGGCGCCCTGTTCGAACTCGTCAAGAACCTGCTCCAAGGCCACGGCGGCAGTGCGCAGACATTGCTCGTCGACGCGCTCAATATCTGGGTCACCAACGTTATTATTTTCGCGCTTTGGTTCTGGAGCACGGATCGGGGTGGACCGCCCACCTGTGGGCTGACCAAGCGAGCCGAGGCGGATTTTCTGTTCCCGCAAATGACACTGCACGATCGCGAGCTCGGCAACTGGATTCCAGGGTTTATCGACTATCTGTTCCTGGCATTCACCAACGCTACGGCCTTCTCGCCAACCGACACCCTCCCCCTGACAGCTCGCGCAAAGCTGCTGATGATGACGGAGGCGATGATCTCTCTGCTCACAGTCGCTCTGGTTGCAGCGAGGGCGGTCAACATTCTGGCGTGAGTGAATGATGGTCGTTGGGGGGCGGTCATGCTTGCGCTCCTGGTCAGGCCAGCCCTCCCCGCTACGTCCCGGGGGTGGGGCGCTTTGCTCGGTGTCGGGTGCTTCCTGCAGGCGGGATATTTCGTATCCACCTATGTGAGCCTGCGATATGGCTTGAGCGATTTGGTCAGCAAGCCGCGCTTGTTTCCTGCGTCAGAAGCGCGCTTGGGATCCTCGGCAATATTTCCGCCGCCTTGCTAAGTGCGACCACTTTCCCCTTCCAGATCATGGTGGCGACCGTGACCTTGCTCGCCACCTTTCTTGCCGGCCTTGGATGCACGCTTCGGCTCGTTGGCGAAGTTGCCTTTTCCGCCCTTTTGTTGGTTTGTCATCATGCCTCTCCTTTTGGGTTGGAACGTGAAAACAACAAAGAAAGGCAACCGCGGTTTCAAAAGATTCAGCCAAAGAGATTCGCGCAACGATCCAGGTTCGGTGAACCATGCATTCCTCACCATTTGAGGTGAACTCGTTGATTTCTCCAAGGACCCTACAAGCTCACAGGGACGTACTTGCAAAGGGGACGGCAAGATCAGTTCGGGTTGGCGAGACCTGTTCCAGCAATCTGAAACTCAGCCGGGAGATATAGTAATTCTGCCGACGCTGCGCCGGGTTCAGGCGGCGCCAGCAAACGAGCACGCCGCTCGTCAGTCAGACGGAACAATCTCTTCGGCCCGCGGTTGCAACGAGATGCAACCCCAAATCGGAGAACGGTCATGGCGATGGAAGACAAAGAATTTGGTAACTTGATCGGCAGTGACAAGGTCGAGGGCACGGCCGTCTATGGAGCCGATCAAAATAAAATTGGTTCGATTAAGCGAGTGATGATCGATAAGGGGAGTGGCCAGGTCTCATACGCGGTCCTAAGCTTTGGAGGTTTTCTTGGAATGGGAGCTGAACTCTATCCGCTGCCATGGAATTCTTTGACGTACAACACTGATCTTCAAGGCTATCAAACTGGCATTACTCTGGATCGATTGGAGGGAGGTCCAAGATACGCAGCTGATTCCGATTGGGATTGGAGCGACCCGGCACGTACCAAGTCCGTGACCGACTATTACGGCGGCGCCGTGCTCTAACCTGATTGTAGCGACCACGCGGCTTGAACGCCCGCAGAATGGATAGATCGCTGGACAAACTCTGCATTCGTTGATTAGCCGGCTTGGACAGTATGGCCAAGCCGGCGGGCAGACACCACACAGGTAGCGCCGCCGAGTAGGCGGCTGACTTCCATTGAACCCGGCAAGGTGAAAGATCCACGATGGCCAAAGCACCTGAAAATAAGTTCGAAGAAACGTCAAAAGTGAAGAAAAAAAGCACCGGGGCTCACGTCGCAAGCGATGCTGAAAAGCTCAAGCATGGCAAGACTTCAAAGGACGAAACTGGTGCGCCCAAAGGCAAAGATCGCAGCAATGCCTCAGATCAAACTTCGTAAGGCATGTGTGCGGTTGAGCGACTGGACAAAGGTCCAAATTCCGCCGTCTATTTTTGCAACGCAGCATAGGGCTTGCGGTGCTACCCGCCCTTCACTGCGAGGAACCTTTCCCGGCTCGCGATGGAATGTCGCAGGCTGGTAGATCTACTGCGCGGAGCCCTGGAATGAGCCCTGCTGTTCAAGAGGGACTTTGGGCGCCTAGCGGTAGTCAGGGAAGCAAGGGCCTCATCTTTGCCCTTGCTCCGCTTACGTGGCCCCGTGCCGCCACGCCTATGCCGTCAATAGACTGGAACCACTCGCCACACGCAGGGTGCCCAATACCGCGCAAGCGCATTCTTACTGATTCAGTTCGTCGGCCGACTTGCCGACATGATCAGCCATCGTCGCTCCACGAGCCCCCAACGGCTTAGGTGGACCCAGCGTGCTGTCACGGGCCGTCTGATGCTCAGTCTCGGCATTGAGGGCCGCTCCAAGCAGCACGATAAAAATCGACAGCCAGGTCCATGTCATGAAGGCGACAATGGCGCCTAGAGAGCCATAAAGCCGATTGTAGCTATTGAACTGGGCCACGTACCAGGAAAAGAGCATTGAGGCGGCGACCCATACCAAAGCGGCCGCGGTACTGCCAAGGGTGATCCACCGCCATTTCGCGTCATGCCGACTGGGCCCCACCCGATAAAGTACGGACAGGACGGCCATGACCACCAGGAGAAGAACCGGCCAGCGCAGATATTCCAGAAGATTTTCCGCCAACGAACCCAAACCGAGCATTGCTATCGTGGAGGGGAGGGCGATCACGCCGAACAAGCTCAAGACCACGAAGACGATCGACCCCAGTGTAACCGTAAGCGTTGTCGCATAGAGCCGGACGACGCTACGCTTTTCTCGTTCGCCATACACCACATTCAGGGCGTCAAAGAAGGCACTGGCGCCGGCATTGGCGCTCCATAGTGAAACAAGCAGGCCCACAATGAAGGCGATGCCCAATGTCCCGTTGCTCTTAACGGCAACGCCCAGAATCTGCTGGCGTATCAATTCGAGCGCATCCGACGGTAATATGCCCGCAAGCAGATTGAGATGGTCGGCGATGGTTCTAGCATCGGCGATAATGCCATAGAGGGAGACAACCGTGGCGATGGCAGGAAATATCGCCAAAAGCACAAAAAACGCCACACCCCCCGATAGAGTCATCAGCCGGTTCTGAGGAACAGAAAGCAGGAGGCGAACCGAGACGTCCCTCCATCCAGCCGGCGGTATTTCTGTTGGAAGATCTGCATCGCGGCCACGGCCCGATTCGTGCGCCCGCTTGATATCCAAGATCAGCGTTGGTTCGTTCGCCTTTTTCTCGGCTCTGGCTTGCCAGTCATCGCCATCCTTAATCGTCACAACCATTGTCCGCCTCCGACGGAACGTCGGCCCTAAACCTGTCTAAAGATGAAGTCGCTCCATAGTCCCGGCGTGGCGAAGCTTACTTCAGCAGGGCCCGGGCAAGCGAACACATAAAATGATGGCGGCCCGGTTGAGCTCTACCGAGACAAGCAACCGGGCCTCAGGGCGTATCGGATAGACCCCGTCGTCCCCACTAGCTGCTTCAACATCAAAATCGACAGAAGGTTCCATGGCTCTGGGGGCACTTGCTTTAGAATATCGCACCCACGGTGTTCGATCAGCATAAATGGTCGTGGTCGGGGGACGTTGCCGTGATTGTTGGACAGAGAGCGGAACATTGGGCATCCCGCAGCATTGCTACCGGAGCAAAGAGGGACTTCGAATGCAAATTCGCTACGGATTCAATATCGAGATCGATATCGCGCAGCCTACAACGATCTTAACGGTTATGGATGTGGACCCTGCGCGGCGACACGATATTATCGAAGAACGCCCCTTGAGCATTTCGTCTGCCCAATTTATCGACACGTATAGCGATCTGTTTGGAAACACCTGCCGCAGAATTCAAGGCTCGCCCGGTACGGTCACTCTTTGCGCTCAGGGCCTCATTCGCGACAGTGGAATGCCTGATCAAATAACCCCCGGTGCCCCTCAGGTGGCGCTTTCGGATCTGCCCGCTTCCACGCTCGTGTTCCTTCTTGCAAGTCGGTACTGCGAGACCGATCTGCTAGGCCAACTGGCCTGGGACCGTTTTGGTGGCATCCAATCGGGCTGGGCGAAGGTACAAGCAATTTGCGACTTCGTGCACGGCCATCTTGCCTTTGATTACGGGTCAGCCAGATCGACACGCACGGCCGCACAGGCCTATCAGGATGGTGTCGGCGTATGCCGGGATTTCACACATCTCGCCGTTACGCTTTGCCGGTGTATGAATATTCCAGCCCGCTACTGCAATGGCTATCTGGGAGATATTGGCGTCCCGCCCGACCCAGCGCCAATGGACTTCAACGCGTGGTTTGAGGCCTATCTGGGTGGGCGCTGGTACACATTCGACGCCCGTCACAACATGCCAAGAATAGGGCGCATCGCGGTGGCACGAGGCCGTGACGCCATGGACATTCCGATGATTCACACGTTCGGGCCGCATTATCTCAGAACGTTCGAAGTGATCACCGAGGAAGTGTCGAATTCGTAGACCATTTGACAGCGACCAAAACTAGAGGCGGATATTTGTTGGCCGCCAATCATCTGAACGTGACGCAGGCGATACGCATATTCGCGCAGCAGGCGGAAGGGGCAAGGGCCGTGAACAATCGCAAGCATACCGCGTTGCAATGATAGCCGGGCTACGGCAGAGACCCCCGCGAACCGGCCCCGGTGGAGGCCCGGCCACGTGGCTTGTGGCACGTGGCCAGGCCGATTTCACGACCTGCGGCGGTCGCCGCTTGTTTCGTCGAACGAAAATGGCGGCAGGCCTGGCCGGCGACTTAGCGGCGGGATAGATCCTGGCCATAGTAAGACCCTAGCCTGACCATTTTGACGATTAGCTGTCGGCTAAACTCAGCTTGTTTGTCGCGGAATAAAGCGTGCGCGCAACGCACGCGCGAAGAGACCTAATCCATGGCACTGTTCAATGAATCCCGTGCTTGCCAAGAGCCTTTTGTTCGAACTCTTCCGCCAGCGCTCGAAACAATTAATTGGTGCGCCTCGCACGCTTCTTACGTCGCTGCAGTCGATTGTCGACGTACAACTTAGCTTGTCGGCTCACTTCGCAGCCAGACAACGCCGCTTACGTCATCGCAGCGCGTCGATGCAACCTTTGCGCTCTGCTAGCGTTATAGTTGGTTAGCATGGGTACCTCACCTCGTGGCCAAGCTTATCGCCGTCATAGGCCTTCTGCTCAGCGCTCTCACTATGGCGGGATGCTCGTCATTGTCGGGAGAATCGGCGACCATTCCTGTCGAAGAGGGATACGGGCGGCACCCGATCCTGCCTAAGCCTAACCCAACTCTCATCCCAACACTCAACGTCGCGACAGCGGAGGGATGGCAAGCGGGCACTATGCCGAGGGCTGCATCAGGTCTGGTCGTGAATGAATTTGCGGGCGGTTTCGACCATCCGAGATGGCTTCATATACTTCCCAATGGTGATGTTCTTGTCGCGGAGAGCAATGCACCTGCCAAACAGACAGCAGAATTCAGCTTAAGAGCGATTGTCCAAGCCATAGCTCAGAAGCGAGCAGGGGCATCGACCGTCAGTGCCAACCGTATCACGCTTGTCCGTGATGCTGACGGCGACGGCCGGGCCGAGTTCCGGACCACCTTCTTGCAAGGGCTGAATTCACCCTTTGGCATGACGCTTATCGGCAAGAAGCTCTACGTCGCGGATACCGATGCGATTCTCGCCTTTCCCTATTCAGCCGGCCAAACCGTCATATCAGCGCCGGGAGAAAAGATTGTGGATTTGCCGGCCGGCTCAATCAATCATCATTGGACCAAGGACGTGATAGCAAGCCTGGATGGGACCAAGCTCTTTGTCACGGTCGGGTCTAACAGTAACGTTGCTGAAAACGGCATCGATGTGGAAAAGAGCCGGGCCGCTGTTCTTCAAATCGATCTTGCCGCGAAAACAATCCGTGTATTCGCGTCTGGCCTGCGCAATCCGAATGGCCTTTCCTGGCAACCTGAAAGTGGCCAACTGTGGGTTGCCGTCAATGAGCGCGACGAAATCGGCAGTGACCTGGTCCCCGATTACATGACGTCGCTCAAGCAGGGCGGCTTTTACGGTTGGCCTTACAGTTACTACGGCCAGCATGTCGACGTGCGTGTAAGGCCGCAGCGGCCCGACCTGGTCGCCAGGGCAATCGTGCCTGATTACGCGCTCGGCCCTCACACTGCATCGCTTGGCCTCACCTTCAACACCGGCGCGCGCTTCGGATATGCCATGAGGAATGGTGCCTTCATTGGCCAGCACGGATCCTGGAACCGTTGGCCCCGTAGCGGCTACAAGGTGATTTTCGTGCCATTCAAAAACGGCAAACCGTCCGGACCACCTCGGGACATTCTCACCGGCTTCATTAGCGCCGATCGAGCAAGGGGACGGCCTGTCGGTGTCGCAATTGACAAATCCGGTGCTCTTCTTGTTGCTGATGATGTCGGCAATAAAGTGTGGCGGGTCACTCCTGTCGCACGATCACGAAGTTCGGCAAGTGGCGCAACGGTGCGGGACGGAGCGCCGACAGACAAGGCTTCGATGGCGAGTAGGATGCCGACGAATGACCAATAGGGCACAGCTGTGACCGCAGCCGCCTTTCTTCTCCGCCCGTTCCGTAACGCGATGAAAACGCCAGCTGTAGCGCGCGCAACGGCCGGCGAGGTGACCTAGCATCGGTATTGGTACAATCTTAGTCATGGTCTCTGACCATCCTGACTACGCCGATTAGAACGCCTTGCAAGGTCGACCCTAAAGACGTGATGCATAAAATAGCCCCGTTTTGCCGATCGCATCTCGAAAACAGGGCTGACTCAGCATCCTCGTCCATCCAGATATTCGACCGTGGTGCCGAGATTGCATGCCAGGGCGGTGAAAAAATGCGGTTGCTGCCGCGGTGCCTCGTACTAGGCCAGTCGCGTCCCAGCCGACACCGTTATCCTCGATCGCAAGAAGCGCCTGGTTTTCAGGGTGCCTAAGCAGGCGCACCCGTATCTCTGACGCCGACAGAAATAGCCTTCTTTGCGCGAATGAACCGCCCTGGGATTGCTGGAGGCTCCACCTCTTGAGAAGGTGAGAGCCAAGCTTGATATTCACACTCCAAGATGGCTGCTGACGCCAGCACCAACTGCATTCGGCCAGAGGATAATGTGCCCTGTGATCGCAAAGTCCGACGATAACGTCTTGCAAAGCACATCGCTTGTGTTTTGACTGCAGCGGCTATAACGCAAAGCAAATGACGGTATATCGAATCCAGCACAAAACGGCTTATCGCTACAGACGTTCGGTGGCATTCGACGAACATAGGCTGATTTTCCGGCCGCGTGATAGCTTCGACCAGAAACTGATTTCTGCATCTTTTGATGTAAGCCCAACGCATCAAGCCTTCCGGTGGTCGCACGACGTCTTCGGGAACTGCGTCGTAGAAGTGTCGTTTTCGGAGCCGTCAACTGAACTGCGTTTTGAGACCAACCTTTTAGTCGATCACAGTCCCGACGCCGCGCCGAACTTCACAATAGATGAGGAGGCTCTTACCTACCCGGTCCGTTATACAGCGGAAGAAGAGCCGGATCTTGCCAGTACGGTCAAACGACAGTTTCCTGACGACGGCGGCGAGGTGCAGCGATGGGCCCAACAATTCATCAGTGCTAGTGGGCGAATCAAGACAGCTAACGTCCTGATGACAATTTGCTACGCCATCCACGAAGGTTTCTTTTATCGGCGACGAACCGAACATGGCACGCAGCCGCCGATCCAAACTTTGCAGACAAAGCAGGGAACGTGCAGGGACTTCGCTTTGCTGATGATGGAGACCGTTCGAGCCCTGGGTTTCGCCTCTCGGTTCGTTACGGGATACCTTTACGTTCCCAGTCGTGACCAAGCCACGAATCTCGGCGGTGGTTCGACGCACGCTTGGTGCCAGGTCTATCTTCCCGGAGCCGGCTGGGTTGAGTTTGATCCGACCAACGGAATAGTCGGAAATCGGGATCTGATCCGTGTCGCGGTGGCTAGAGATCCGCGCCAAGCCATTCCTCTATCGGGCTCGTACCGAGGATCCCGTTCCGACTATTTAGGCATGACCGTCCAAGTTAACGTCACTCGTGAAGGGCTCCAGCCGGACTTCGCAAGTAGTCTAACCTGAGACCTCTTCCAGTGCGCGTTGGTCTAGCACCGCCATAATCAAATCTAAGAAGGGCATGGATGCAATCGCGCACCGCTTGAAGTTTTGCCCAGCCTCCTTGAATCCAGCGCCTCCTTCAAATCGGCAAATTAGAAAAGACAGCCTTCGGCGGAGCCGTACGCAAATATTCAGAAAAAAGATGTGGTCCCTCGGCCAGCAGGAAACCATTCATTGTGAACACAGTCGTTCGTGTGAGAGCTGGGCAGAAGGAAATCGGATTGGGTACACACAAGGTCAAAAGCGCTCATCATCATTCTAGCGCCGCCGACAAATACGAAAAGGCTGCCGAGCACCATCGCGAAGCTGCAAAGCAGCACGAAACCGGAAACCACGAGAAAGACGCCCACCACGCGCATGCTACGCAAGAGCACGCGGTCCACGCGACACAACACGGATCTGAAGCCGCAAGACATGTTGCTGAAACTCACGGGTCCAAAAAACAGCAATCATAGTTAGTGCAAGAGTTTTTTGAAGCTGCCCTGACCTTCGGGGGCAGCCCTTTATACGAACGCAAAAGCCAGCAATACGCCCTCAACGAAGCGATTGTCATAAATGGCAAAACCCAGCGGCTTGCGCTATTGGACAGGTCTCAGAGCTATCTCCTGATGACTTCCTGCAGCGCATGGACAGCTAATTCAAGCTCATCGATCGAGAACATTCCAAAGCGAATTCGGCCCGACCCTATAGCGGTACCCCGCCCTACCGCGTTTCACTAGGATTCCTACCCTCAATGCACATAAAGCGATAAGTCAGCAGCGTGATATTACCAACCCCACCGGTTTGCATAGGCGCCAAACTATCGCATCAGGCCAGCCGCCTGCAGGGCATTCTCTATTTTTTGCTTGATGCTGCGGATTTGCTGATAGGCGGCGGCCCCAGTAGTTTGAGCCGATGGCTCCCCGGGGGATGCCGACGTTGGCTTTGCTTCTAATAGTCGTCCTTTCACAGCGTCGTCTGACAACCCAACCGGTGTTTGATCGACGATAGGCGCTAATTTCCAGGATGCGGCAAGTATCCGTGTCGACGAAACGCCTACATCGAGCACGAAGGGGCCGGGAATACCGTCGCCAGCTCCTGTACCTGCAGTGATGGGAGTCCCATGGCCCATTCCAATAATTTGATATTGTTCGATCACAACTGTGCCATCAGAGCCATTCCATCTGCGTCTGGTCCATCCCCTGCTATTGGTGACATTGGAGGGTGCAGCATCGACATCATGAACGCCGCGCCATTGGGTAACGGTGGCTTCGGCATTAGAATCTGAAACAGTGTGATCCGCTGTTCCGTGCCAGACTGAGATGGTCGGCCAAGGTCCTCTATGAGTCGACGCGTCGCGCACGCGATTTTGAAGTTCGCGCTCAGTTAAGTGAATATGTCCGCGCATCTGATCAAACGCTTCCGGCATGGTGCGGGCGCAATTGTAGGGCAGGCCAGCGATGACCGCACCACCTGCAAATACCTCCGGATATGTTGCCAACATCACTGAGGTCATAGCGCCACCAGCAGAAAGACCGGTGATGAAGATGCTCTTTTCGTCGATGCCATGATTTGCGACCATGGCTGCTATCATTTGCCGGATGGCGAGCGGCTCGCCGCAATCGCGCTGACAATGCGCGGGCACAAACCAGTTGAAACAAAGGTTTGCATTGTTGGAGCGCTGCTGTTGGGGAAACAGAAGAGCAAATCCATGTTCGTCAGCCAGACGCAACCAGCCTGTTCCCTCGGCATAGGTCTCGGCAGTTTGCATACAGCCGTGAAGTACAACCACGAGTGGCGCATTTGTTTTCAGGTTGGGAGGGACATGGACCTTGGCGCCAAGCATTCCGGGGTTGGAACCGAAACCTTCAAGGGACGACAAACGCGCCGAAGGGCCCGGCACGGCGCTTCCGACGCCAGATCTCATCGCGCGCAGTGATGATAAACGATTGATCGTATCGGACAGATTTCTCATTCAGCCTCCTGGGCCAGTCAGCCCCCGAACGGCGCTGATCTCACAGTGAACTCGCAGCCGAGCGCCAAGTTTCTGCGCTGCAGCATAATATTTTTGCAGTGCAAAAGATACCGCGACCACAGGCGACGCTTTCGGCAATGCTCTCGGGGTACTTGTTGCATTTTCTGCAATCCATTCTCACCCCAGGCCGTTTTCCCAACAGATACTTCGTGCGCCAACCAGACGTTGCGGCGTAGGGAACAAGGGCAGCTTTTCCGGTTTGCCGCCTTGACCAACGAAATGGTAGTCGAGCCGTTGTCCCGCCCACACGTGTCATTTCCAGTAGCAAAGGGGCGGTTAGGGCCACTTGCGCAAATACCAGCGACCAAAGGAAAGGAGGAAGACGTGATGTCCACTGAAAAACGCGGAGGCAAAGATAATTTCGCCCATGACGCATGACCCGTCTCCTCGGCCCTCCGTTTGGCTGATTTCTCACTCTTGTAATGCTTAAGAAACATGCCCTCCTGTTTCCTCATAAAGACTTACGAGGAGGGAGTGCCCCGCCAAGGCGGCGCCTTGGGCAGTTTGTCAAAGACGATTTGTCCAGGGTCTTTCGGTATCAA
>Ga0206877_10309_pt1 | contig 12061 bp, 8 predicted proteins | sample Alteio_BWOrgCont_7_FD_152623 | JGI IMG/M metagenome (GOLD analysis project Ga0206877, IMG submission 152623) | Enriched cells from forest soil in Barre Woods Harvard Forest LTER site, Petersham, Massachusetts, United States -... | ecosystem: Environmental > Terrestrial > Soil > Temperate forest > O...
TGATGATGCTGAGCAGCGAGATGGCGGTGAGTCCTAGAAGAAGCGCAGGTGTGTGGTGCGGGACGAGCCAGATTGCGAGTAGAGGAATGCTGGCAGCGGCGGCTATGGAGGCGAGTGAGACATAGCGTGAGATGGCGAAGACGAGTGCAAAGATGACGAAGGAACCGAGCGCGACCATGGGAACGAGCGCGACAAAGACGCCTAGAGCCGTGGCGATTCCTTTGCCACCTTTGAAGCCGAGCCAGACGGTGAAGATGTGTCCCGCGACTACTGCGACGGCGGCTGCGATGGCGATGTTTTCGCCCAGGGTGGGTATGAAGTGCATGGCGAGACGTACTGCGAGGTAGCCTTTTAGCGCATCGAGAAAAAGCGTGGCGATGCCGAGACCCTTGCCGCCTGCGCGTGCGACGTTAGTAGCGCCTATGTTGCCGCTGCCGGTTTCACGAACGTCTTCTTTGCGGAATGCGAGAACGAGGAGATAGCCGACCGGGATCGAGCCGAGAAGATATGAGGCGGCGAGGATGAGGAGCCAGAGGGTCATGTACGAGGTTGAGTGTAACAAGTGAATGGGGCGCTATTGCAGAGAGAGGCGGAGCATTTCAAGGGCATGCATGGTAGCCCAGAGGCGGACGCGGTCACGGTCGCCGGGAATCATGAAGCGCTTGACCTGCGTGTCTTCTTCGTCAGCTAGGCCGATATAGACGAGGCCGATGGGTTTGTCGGCGTCGGGGCCGTCGAGCAATGTTGGGCCGGCGATGCCGGTGATGCTGAGGCCGAGTGAGGATTTGGTGCGGTCGCGGATGCCTTCTGCGAGTGCGCGAGCGACCTCAGGGCTGACTGCACCGTGCTGGTTGAGGAGTTTAGAGGGTACTTTGCAGAGGCTGCTTTTTAATTCGTTGGAATAAACGATGGCTCCGCCGAGAAAATTGCGCGAGGCGTTGGGGATGGCGGTGAGGCGTTCGGCGAGCATGCCACCGGTGCAGCTTTCTGCGACAGCGAGGTTGAGGCCGCGCAGGCCGAGCATGAGCAGAACGATTTCTTCGAGGGATTCGCCGTCTGAAGAGAAGATGTCATCACCCATTTCACTTTCGATGAGCTCGGCGAGATGGTTGACGCGGTCCTCGGCTTCTTCCTGCGTATCTTTGGCGCAGAGGAAGTGGAGCTGGATTTCTCCGTGTCCGGCGAGGATGGTGGTTTCAATATCTTTGAAGCGCGAATAGATGGGCGCGGTGCGGGCGTCGACGGTGCTTTCGGGGATGAGCGCCATACGCAGAACGCGGCGCGCTAGAAAGCGCTGAGGGAGTAAATCTTCGAGGCGTGAGCGAACTTCTTCCGCAAAGAGCGCCTTGAGCTCTTTGGGCGGGCCGGGGAGAAGGATGAGGAGACGAGGATGAGTACGGCCATCGGCGGTGCGGATGACTGTTTGCAACCACTGGCCGGGCGCGCTGCCATTGGTGTTGGGAAGAAGCTCGGCGCCTTCCAGGCGCTGGGCCTGCTTGAGATTATTGGGCGGCATCTCCATCTTGCGGGCGCGGAAGCGGGCCTGAAGAGCAAGGACGGTGTCTGCATCGGAGATGAGATCGAGTTGAAGCGATTCGGCAACGCACTCGCGGGTGAGGTCGTCTTCAGTGGGGCCGAGCCCGCCTGAGAGGATGAGGATGTCTGCGCGGCGGAGAGCGTTGTGGATGGCTTCGACGAGGTGATGGGAATTGTCGCCGACGATGGTTTTGAAGCCGACCTCGACGCCGAGGTCGTTGAGGCCGGCGGTGAGGAAGAGAGAGTTGGTGTCCTGGCGATGTGGTGTGAGCATCTCAGAACCGACGGCGATGATTTCGGCGAGCATTCTTCTTGAAGATGATAGCGCTGTAGAGTGCTAGGAAGTTGTTTGCTTCAGGTGGGCGATGATCCGCTGGGCGAGGGCGCGGTTGAATTCGTCGACGCGGTTGGTGATGGTGCAGATATCGATGATCCAAAGCACGCCGCAGCAGCCGAGGGTGAAGAGCTTGAGGAGGCCCATGGGGACGTCGTCCATCATGAAGCGATCGACGCCGAATTTGCCGAGGAAGATGCTGACGAGGAGGAGTGTTGTGCGGTCCTTGTGCTCGGCGGCGTACTGGGCGAGGAACATATTTTTTTGCTGGTCGGTGAGGCCTTCCATCAACTGCTGCTGCTCATAAAAGGTGAACTCTGCCATCGTGCGCTCCTTGGAATTGGAAAGCGTGAATAACTTTTGTGGGTCTGGGAAAGATGATAGCCGAGAAGACTAGCGAGCGGCGCGCTGGGCTGGAGCGGGGTGAGATTTGTGGCCGTTGATGGCCTCGGCATATTGGGCGACACCAGCGTAGAGGCTTTCGGCGACGCGCTCGCGATATTCGGGCTTGCGGAGGTCGGCGGCGTCATCTTTGTTGGTGACAAAGCTGATCTCGGCGAGGATCGACGGCATGTTGGCGCCGATGAGGACGACGAAGGGCGCCTTCTTGACGCCGCGGTTGTGGAGATCAGCGTTGCCCTTGGTGAGGCCGCTGAAGAGTGAGGTATCGACGTCGGTGGCTAATTCTTTGGACTCGTCGATCTTGTCTTTGAGCGCGATTTTTTTGACGAGGTCGGAGAGATCGTGGATGCTCTCGGTGGAGACGGCGTTCTCGCGTGCGGCGACGCGCATGGCGTCGGGGTCGGAGGTGAAGTTGAGGTAGTAGACTTCTACGCCGCGGACGTTGGATTCTGACGAACTGTTGGCATGGACGCTGATGAAGAGATCGGCCTGGGCCTTGTTGGCGATGGCGGTGCGGGTCTCGAGCGGGATGAAGGTGTCGTCAGAACGGGTATAGACGATTTCAGCGCCGAGGCGATCGTGAAGGAGCTTGCCGAGACGGAGAGCGACGTCGAGCACAACATCTTTTTCGCGGATGCCGCCGACGCCGAGAGTACCGGAATCGTGGCCGCCGTGGCCGGCGTCAATGACGATGCGATTGATCTTGAGGCCGAGGGCACGGACGAGTGAGGTTTCGCCATCGGCGGTTGGAGGTGCAGCGGCGGTGGGGTGAGCGGGAATTGCCGTTGCAGGCACTGCGGTTTTGGCGATGGTGGCTGCGGGAACGACTGCGGACGCGGGAGTGAACGCGGGATCGTTAGGATGCACGGCGTGGGCGCTGGCGGCGAAGGTGTCGGGCGGCGGCGGCGCAGCGTTGGAGACGACGGGTTGCGAGGTGGGGTGATGCGTGCCGGCAACCTTGCTGGGATCGCGGCTGACGGCGGCGAGCTCCGAGCCGGTGACGGGCATAGGCGGGAGGGAAGAGATTTCGACGGGGACGGGCGGTGCGACGACGGGCGCAGGTACGGGCTTGGTTGTGGGCACCGATGTTTTCGCATGGGGGTCAGGGATGCCGTGGATGTCGATGATGAGGCGGTAGGGGTTGGGGAGCAGGAAGGCGGAGTACTGCTTGAGGTCGTGGACGTCGAGCACGACACGGGTGAGGCCGGGAGAAATTTGCGCGGCGCGGATGCGGGTGAGGAAGCCGTCGGAAACTGCGAAGCTTTTGCCGGCGAGCTCGGGCGCGAGGTGTGCGTTGTGGAGATCGAAATAAATGCGGTCGGGATTCTGGACGCGAGCGGCTTCGAACTGGACCTGATCGCCGAGGTCTATCGCGACTCGGGTGTAGGTGGAGGTGGACCAGTGACGGATGCCGGTGACAAGGGTGAGCGGTGCGCTAGTAGCGACGGGTTTGATGTGGCTGGTCTGGGCAGGTAAAGAGGCGCAGAGCGTTGCCGCGAAAAGTACGGTTGAGGCGCGGACCACGAGGGCTTTCCCGAGAGACAGCATGCTGCTGACAGTCTAGGTTTTTGGGGGATGTGGGATGGGTTAAATCAGAGGCGGGTACTTAGTCGTGTACCTGTGGGAGAGGCAAACGTGCAACGGCAAAAGCTTTGACGCAAAGGGCGGTAAGGATAAAGACAAGTTTCGCAAAGGAAGGCAAAGGCAAGAGCAAAATCTCTAACGCGGTGGGCGCAGAGGTTTCGCGGAGGTCGCGGGAAAGGCAAGAAAGATCAATCAGTTTTAAGGTGCGAGGTTCGAGTTAAGCGAGAAGCGAGGCGATGACTTCGGGAGCGGAGGCGAGGGCGGAATCGAGCGCAGAGGCGTCGGGGCCGCCGGCTTCGGCGAGGTCAGGGCGGCCACCGCCTTTGCCGCCGACTTTGGCAGCGAGGAGGCCGACGAGTTTGCCGGCCTGGATTTTTGAGGTGAGGTCTTTGGTGACTCCGACAATGAGTGTGGCTTTTGCTTCGGGTGTAGCTGCACCGAGGACGACGATGCCGGAGCCGAGCTTGGAGCGGAGTTCGTCGACGAGATTGCGCATTTGGCTTTTGTCTAGAGCGTCGACGCGCTGCGAAAGGACCTTGATGCCGCTGACTTCGACGGCGGAGGAAGCTGCGCCAGCGGTAGCAGCGGAGGCAGACTTCATGCGCATCTGCTCGAGTTCGCGGCGGAGTTTCTTCATCTCTTCTTCCTGCGCGGCGAGTTTGCTGCGCAGAGTGTCGGCGGAGACTTCACCGGTGCCGACCATTGAGGAGGCAACGCGGGCGACGTCAGCGTCGCGACGGAAGAGGCCGAGTGAGCCGGTACCGGTTACAGCTTCGATACGGCGCGTGCCGCTGGCGACGGCTGATTCGCCGACGAGTTTGAGGAGGCCGATTTCGCCGGTGGCTGCGGTGTGCGTGCCGCCGCAGAGCTCGGTGGAGAAGCCGCCGATGCGGACGACGCGGACGAGGTCGCCATATTTTTCGCCGAAGAGCGCGGTGGCGCCGAGGTCGTGAATGGCCTGGTCGATGGGAACGTCGACGAGGGTTTCGACGGGCGTGTTGGCGAGGACCTGTGCGTTGACGATGGATTCGACTTCGGCGAGCTCTTCGTCGGCGACACCAGCGAAGTGGGAGAAGTCGAAGCGGAGGCGGTTGGGGTCGTTGAGCGAGCCGGCCTGCTTGACGTGCGTGCCGAGGACCTGGCGCAGAGCGGCGTGGAGCAGGTGCGTGCCGGTGTGGTTGCGCATGACGGCGTTGCGAACTTCGCCGTTGACGACCGTGTCGACTGTGTCGCCGACAGCGAGCGGCTGTTTGGCGACGATCTGGTGAGCGAAGACGCCCTGCACGGGCTTTTTGCAGCCGAGGACATCAGCGACCACGGAGTTGTGGTCGGCGGAGTAGAGCCAGCCGACATCGCCGACCTGCCCGCCGGAGTCGGCGTAGAAGCTGGTGGCGTCGAGGACAGCTTCGCCGGACTCGCCGGGATTTAATTGTTGGACGCCGAGGCCATCTTTGACGAGGGCGAGGACCTTAGCGCCGTCGACGCGGAGGGCGGTGTAGCCTTCGAAGTCGGTCTTGGGGAGCTCGCGGTAGACGGGCGCGGCGGATTTTTGATTGCCGCCCTTCCAGGAGGCACGGGCGCGGGCTTGCTCTTCTTCTTTGGCGCGTTCGAAGCCGGAGAGATCGAATTCGATGCCGGCGTCGCGAGCGGCGTCGACCATGAAATCGAGCGGCATGCCGAAGGTTTCGTACAGGCTGAAAGATTTTGCGCCGTCACGCAGAGTTTCTTCAGTCATGTTCTTGAGGCCGAGTTCGAGTGTGCGTGCGAATTGCTGCTCTTCGGCGAGAACGATTTTGGCAACGCGTTCGGCGGAGTCGATGAGTTCTGGGTAGGCGGCCTTCATTTCGTCGCGGACGGCGAGAACCATCTCGTGCATGAAGGGCTTTTCCTGACCGAGTAAGCGGCCGTGACGGATGCCGCGGCGAAGGATTTTGCGCAGGACGTAGCCGCGGCCCTCGTTGGAGGGAAGGACGCCGTCAGAGATGAGGAAGGTTGCGGCGCGAGCGTGGTCGGCAATGATGCGGAGTGAGGCGGCGCCTTTTTCGTCGCTCAACGCGAGTTGATCGATGGACAGGTTCGAGCTGAATCCGGTCAACTTCTGCGCAGCGGCGATGAGCGGGGTGAAGAGGTCGCTTTCGTAGTTGGAGAGCTTGCCTTGAAGAACGCAGGCGATGCGCTCGAGGCCCATGCCGGTGTCGATGGAGGGCTTAGGGAGTGGAGTGAGGACGCCGTCGCTGGAGCGGTCGAACTGCATGAAGACGAGGTTCCAGATCTCCATGTAGCGCTGGTCGTCTTGGGGAAAGGGCTTGTCGACGCCGGGTTCTTCAGCGGCTTCGATGCCGAGGTCGTAGAAAATTTCGGAGCAGGGGCCGCAAGGGCCGGTGTCGCCCATCTGCCAGAAGTTGTCTTTCATGCCCATGGTGAAGATGCGGTCTTTGGGGACGCCGGTGGCGATCCAGAAGTTTTCGGCTTCGGTGTCGCGAGGGACGGTGTCGGTGCCTTCGAAAATCGTGACGTAAAGTTTGCTAGGGTCGATGCCGTACCAGTCGGGCGACGTGAGCAGCTCCCAGGCGTAGGCGATGGCGTCGCGCTTGAAGTAGTCGCCGAAGGAGAAGTTGCCGAGCATCTCGAAGAAGGTGTGGTGACGGCGGGTGAAGCCGACGTTTTCGAGGTCGTTGTGCTTGCCGCCGGCGCGGACGCATTTTTGCGAGCTGGCGGCGCGGGTGTAGTCGCGGGTTTCGGCGCCGAGGAAGACGTCTTTGAACTGGTTCATGCCCGCGTTGGTGAAGAGCAACGTGGGGTCGTTGGCCGGAACGAGAGACGAGGAGTGGACACGGCGGTGCCCTTTGCCTTCAAAAAAGCGAAGAAAGTCTTCTCGAATCTGATTACCGGACAAGTTGCGCATAGAGTGTAAGTTTATCAGCGAGATAGAAAATACAGGTGATGAGGTTCGATCAGGCATCGTGCTTTCCCACCCGTCCCGCCAAAAATGGCGGTACGAATGGGGCACCCGGTAAATGAGTGGCGACTCTGGAGATTGGCGGGACGTCTTATGAGCAGCATGAGGACTGCATTGGCCATTGCCGCTGTGTTGTTGGTGCAAGCTGTACCTGCGCACCATCACGCGCAGAACGGGGTTGTGCATTTTTTCTTCCACCTGGGCGTGGTGGGGCTGCTGCTGGTGTCGATTGTGGACAGCTCATTTGTGCCACTGCCGATTCCCGGGGTGACGGACATCATGCTGATCGTGTATGCGGCGGCGCATGAGAATGTGTTTCTTCTAGTAGTGGTGGCGACGGCTGGGTCGGCACTGGGCGGGTTGATTTCGCACGCGGTGGGGCAGGCGGGTGGGATCGCATTTTTGCAAAAACATGTTCCTGCGAAGATTTTGGCGCTGGTGACGCATTGGATGGAGCAGAACGCGATCCTGAGTGTGAGCCTGCCTGCGATTTTGCCGCCGCCTATGCCACTGTCTCCGTTTGTGCTGGTGGCGGGCGCGGTGAAGATGTCGCGCAAGAAATTCATGTGGGCGTTCACTGTGAGCCGGTTTGTGCGGCACGCGCTGGCGGTGTGGCTGGGCGTGCACTACGGGAGATCGGTGCTGCGGTTGTGGGCTCAGTTCAGCGCGAAGTGGGGGATGTCAGTGCTGATTGGGATGTGGGTGGTGATTGTGGGGGTGACGGTGTGGGGAGGGTGGAAGCTGTACCAGACGTCGAAGGCGATGCATTTGAAGCCGAGCGCGCTGAAGGTGGAGGCGTAGCGGCTGTGTGTTTGGTAAACTAAGGCAGTGCCGGGTCCTACGCGACGTATTCCCGCCAACCCCGCCAGGTCCGGAAGGAAGCAACGGTAACGGGCTAATACGGGTGCAGTAGGGAAACCCGGTACTTTTTTGCTTTACTTCCCCAACAAGCTGGCATGAAGCGCCGGAACGTGCGTGAAATCACAACGATGAGCTCACAGGCGCGATAAGATTCTGAGTGTTGTGGATTTAGCTGGCGTTGTTGCCAGGGAGGAACCCTGTTGAGCCTGACGTTGAAGCCGCGGCATGCAGTCCGCGCGAAGATTTCATCGGTAGGGACGTATGTTCCTCCGCACGTGCTGACCAATGCTGAGTTGGAAAAAATGGTGGCGACCAACGACAAGTGGATCACGGAACGGACCGGGATCCGCGAACGGCACATCGTAGATAAAGGTACGGCGACGAGCGACCTGGCAGTAGAGGCAGCGAAGATTTGCCTGTCCAAGCGGGGTGTGAAGCCGGAAGAGATTGAAGCGATCGTGATTGCGACGGTGACACCGGACATGGTGTTTCCGGCGACGGCGTGCCTGGTGCAGAACAAACTGGGATGTCCGGGGGCTTGGGGATTTGATTTGTCAGCGGCATGCTCGGGTTTTCCGTATGCGCTGCAGGTGGGTGCGAAGCTGGTGGAGAGTGGAGCGCACAAAAAAGTCCTGGTGATTGGTGCGGACGTGATGAGCTCGATCATCGACTACACAGACAGGAATACGTGCATTTTGTTTGGCGACGGTGCAGGAGCGGTACTGCTGGAGCCGTGCGAAGAAGGGGAGATTGGTCTGATCGACTACCTGCATGAGGTTGATGGTTCAGGTGCGACGTCGCTGAACATGCCTGCAGGCGGATCCCTGCTGCCGGCGAGCCATGCAACTGTGGAGGCGCGACAGCATTACGTTCATCAGGATGGGCAGACGGTTTATAAATTTGCCGTGAGGAAGATGGCTGAGGTATCTGAAAATCTACTGACGCGTAATGGCGTGGCAGGCAGTGAGCTGGGATGTTTTATTCCGCACCAGGCGAACAAGCGGATTATTCTTTCGACAGCAGAGCGGCTGGGAATGCCCGAAGATCGCGTGATCATCAACATTGACAGGTATGGCAACACGACGGCGGGTACGATTCCTCTGGCGATGAATACGGCGATGGAGATGGGACGGCTGAAGAAGGGCGACCTGGTGCTGCTGGCTAGCGTGGGTGCCGGATTTACTGTGGGAGCGACATTGCTGAGGTGGGAGTTTTAAGACAGGGTGTGGCTCATCAAGATAGCCCATTTGGGTGATTGGCTGGTTTGGGAATAGGCCGATACTGATTGAAGCCATGAAATTCAACTACTACAAGTCGATGCTTCTCGATGTGCTGAAGGATGAATCTGGACAGGACCTGATCGAGTACGCGTTGGTTGCTGCGCTGATTGGCTTGAGCGCCGTGGCTTCGATGAAGGTGCTGAGCACCAAGGTGGGCTCATCCTTTACTTCTATAGGCACAAGCGTTACCAGCAACATCTAAGAACCCAGAATTGCCTGTGTGAAGCGGACGGCGTACCCTTGCGGGGATGCGCAAACTCACTGTATTGATAGCTCTAGTTGTGGCAGGCGCTGCGTGCGCGTCTGCACAGGATGTCCACGTAAAAGTCGATCCCAAGGGTGGCGGCGGGATCACAAGCACTGACAACTTTGCAACGATCCAGCAGGCGCTGGACCATTCGCCTGAGGCGCCGCATGGCCGCATCTATATAGAGATCGCTCCGGGCACCTATAACGAGCGTATCAACGTGACGCGGTTGCGGCCTCGGTTGACGCTGATTGGCCTGGGCAAACGGCCGGACGACGTGGTGATCAATGCGTCGCAAAATGCTAAGTCTGCGGGTGGGACGTACTTTTCTGAAACGGCGCAAGTCAACGCGGACGATTTCGAGGCTGATAATGTCACGTTTCAAAACAGTGCAGGGGCTACTGGACAGGCGGTGGCTATCGTGGTGCGTAGTGACCGTGCTGTCTTCAAGCACTGCCGCTTTATTGGCGATCAGGATACGCTGTTTGCGGATTTTGGGCGGCAGTATTACGTGGACAGCTATATCGAAGGCGGCGTTGATTTTATCTTCGGCAATGCGACGGCGGTGTTTGAGCGCGACGAGATCCACGAGATTCGCAGCGGGTATTTGACGGCGCAGTCGCGCACTGCGGAAACGCAGACGACGGGGTATGTAATTGACCACTCGAAGGTGACGGATGCGGCGACCATGAGTGCGGACGGGAAGGCTCCGAGTTTGTTTTTGGGGCGGCCGTGGCGCGTGTACTCGCGGGTGGTGGTTATGAATACGGAATTGCCGGAGCAATTGAATGCGGCGGGGTGGTCGGCTTGGGGAAGGACAGACCCGACGCCGAAGGCTTACTATGCAGAGTTCAATAACAGCGGGCCGGGATGGAAGCCGAAGGAGCGTGTGGCATGGTCGCACCAGTTGACGGCGGCACAAGCCATAGCGTTTGGTGCAAAAAGATTTTTGGCGGGCACGGATGACTGGGACGCCGTCGCTGTAGCGGCGAAGATGCCATAATTCGCCAAATGAGTTTTGTAACGTCTAACATTTTATTCCGCAATCAACTGGAGCCTTCGATGAACCGCATTGTTACGAGCCTGACGCTTTGTTTCGCTACTGCTTTCGCAGTCGCGCAAACCAACGCACCGCATGGTGTTAACCCGGCCAATATGGATACGAGCGTGGCTGCGGGCAACAACTGGTATGAATATGCGAACGGCGCGTACATCAAGCGGACAACAATTCCGCCGGACCGTGTGAGCATCAACGGATTCGCAAACCTAGCGGACGTGGTGAATAAGCGCGTGGCCGGGATTATTGAAGAGGCTGCGAAATCCAATGCGGCTGCCGGAACAGAGAAGCGCAAGATGGCTGACCTGTATGCGAGTTACATGGATACAGCAACGATCGAAACGCTTGGGCTGAAGCCGATCAAGGGGCATCTGGATTCGATTGCGGCGATTAAGACGCCTGCGGAGTTGGCGTTCTGCCTGGGAGAGACGCTACGCGCGGATACTGATGCGCTGAACAATACGAACTTCCATACAGCGAATTTGTTTGGGTTGTGGGTTGCGCCGGGTTTCAACGATCCTGATCGCTACACGGCGTACCTGATGCAGGGTGGGTTGGTTTTACCCGACCGTGCTTATTACGTGACGGATTCGGCACGGATGAAGAGTGTGCGTGAAAAATACGTGGCCCACATTGCGGCGATGTTTAAGCTGGCGGGGTATGACCACGCAGAAGACCGCGCAGCGAAGGTACTTGCGCTGGAGACGGCGATCGCAGAGAAGCATCTGTCGTTGGCGGAAGACGAAGACATCAAGAAGGCGAACAACGTTTGGCAGATGGCGGACTTTACAAAGCAGGCTCCCGGACTGGACTGGGCACAGTACTTCAAGGCCGCGGACCTGAGTAAGCAGCCGAGCTTTATTGTGTGGCAGCCGACGGCTGTGACGGCGGAGGCAGCGTTGGTGGCTTCAACACCGATCGAGACCTGGAAGGATTACCTTGCCTTCCACATGCTTGAGAATTATGCGGGCGTGTTGCCGGCGGCTTTTGCCGATGAGCGATTTAATTTCTCAGGCAAAGTGCTAAGCGGAGCACAGGAACAGAGGCCCCGCGAACAACGAGCAGTAGCTGTCGTAAACGCAATCCTGGGCGACGCGGTGGGGAAGATTTATGCGGAGCAATATTTTCCTGCAGACCAGAAGGCACGCGTGGAAGTGATGGTGCGCAACTTGCTGGCGGTGTATCACACGAAGCTGGAGCACGTGGAATGGATGGCGCCGGCCACGAAGGCTGAGGCGATCCGCAAGTTGGGGACGCTAGAGGTTGGGATTGGCTACAGCGGCAAGTGGCGTGACTATGGAGCGCTGACGATAAAGGCAGATGATCTTTTCGACAACGTGCGGAATGCGTCGTTGTTTGATTACCACTATAGTTTGTCGCGGATTGGCAAGCCGACGGACCGCAAGGAGTGGACGATGACTCCGCAGACGGTGAATGCCGTGAATCTTCCACTGGATAATGGGCTGAATTTTCCTGCGGCTATCTTTGGGCCCCCATTCTTTGATGCGCAGGCGACGGACGCGATGAACTACGGTGCCATCGGGACGATCATTGGGCACGAAATTTCGCACACGTTTGACAGCGAAGGCGCAGATTTCGATTCGCAGGGCAAGGTGCGCAACTGGTGGACTGATGCTGACCGGGCGCACTTCAACGCAAGCATTGAGGCGCTGGCGAAGCAGTATGACGCGTATGCTCCCTTTCCGGACTTGCATTTGAATGGACACCAGACACTGGGCGAAAATATTGCTGACCTGGCGGGAATCAATGCAGCGCACGATGCGTGGATTGCGTCGCTGCA
>Ga0206877_10311_pt1 | contig 11748 bp, 7 predicted proteins | sample Alteio_BWOrgCont_7_FD_152623 | JGI IMG/M metagenome (GOLD analysis project Ga0206877, IMG submission 152623) | Enriched cells from forest soil in Barre Woods Harvard Forest LTER site, Petersham, Massachusetts, United States -... | ecosystem: Environmental > Terrestrial > Soil > Temperate forest > O...
TATGGAATGGCACTGTTGGCACTCTCAATTCGTTGGTTGGCGGACTGGCGGAACCATTGCGTTTCGGCAGCACAGCCGGAGCGCTCTCTGGCTCAGGTCATGCCACGGCTGGACAAATTGCGCTAGGGACATTGCAAGAGGCGGGACGAGCAGCGGCAATTGTGCCCGTCGGGGCAGCCATTGGTAAAGGAGCCGATACTTTAATCGGCAGCCTCACTGCCAGCAGTGGAGATGAGGTATTAGGCGAGGCATCAGGCGTGCTGCGAACGGGTTCTTGTTTTGCGGCTGGCACTCTCGTGCAAACGCCAAACGGTCTTGTCCCCATCGAGCAGATTACAAAAGGCGATATGGTTCTTGCATATGACTTTTCGGATGACCGAGTGGTTGAGCGAAGAGTCTTGGATACGATTAACCATATTACCGATTTTTGGGTACTGGTTGGTGTAAACGGTGAGGAAATTAAAGCAACTCGTGGTCGTTGATACAATAACTATAACGATTGTAGCTCTGCGGATTGCCGAGATCAGCAATGGTATTATCCGGCTGGGTAAATCGCCCCAGTTGCGGATCGTAATACCGATGGTTGAAATAGTAGAGGCCGGATTCTGCATCCAAAATCTGCCCAGTAAAGCGGCGAGACACCTGAAAACTAGCCTGTAGATTGGTTCCCCCGGTCCGGCCAAACGGGTAATATACATTGACCTCCTTTTGAGAGGCCGGTGAATTTCCGCTGCTGAGGGCGCAGGAAGAATTGATGTTGTCCTCATGATAATAGAAAGCAACGTGGTTCGTGTCAGTGCTGTTACCAAAAAGGGCGGAATTGGTTTCAAAGGTACAGACCTGTTGACCGTTGGCAAAGATGTGGAACAGAACCTTGCCTTCCTTTTCCTCGTAATAGTTCCCGATCCAAACTTGAAGATTGGTCGGGTTTTGATTATTCCATTTCCAGAGTCGCGCTCCTTCGGCGTCATAGCCATACGTAACCAGCATAAAGTTGGTACCGGCTGCGGCAAAGCGCACAAGCCGATTTTCGGCGTTATAAACCAGCGATTGTGGATTTGCCGTGTCACCTTGACGGACAATCATGTTATCACATAAATCATAAAGATATTTTGCGGAGCTAACGGTCTTCACGGCCTGTCCGCGACGGACGCCGTATCCATAGCCCTGACCGCTGCCACTTTCCACGTAATTAGTGATATTGCCTACGGCATCATATCCGTAGCTGCCCGTCAGTCCGGTATAAGTCGAAATCCGATGCAGGTTATCATACGTTGCGCTGATCGTTCCGGTCATGCCTGTGCCCGTGAGCGTAAGAATGTCCTCGCCAGGCGAATAAGTGAAGCTTCTGGTGAATACCGAACCGGCGGTGACGCTTTCCAGACGTTTGGAAATCGGGTAAAAGGCGCGAGTAGTCGCCAACCCGTTCCCATAAAGGAAATTGGTGACATGTCCATACTCGTCATAGGCACCCGCGTTGACCGTATAATAGGTTTCTGTGCCACCGCTGCGGGACACCTGTTTTATCGTGCCACCGTTGAAATATTGATTCGTGATGATGGGGCCCGAATTCGGATAAGCGGTGGACGTGACTTTATCCCCATCATTGTAGGTGAACTTGGTGGTGTAGCTGAGATTGTTAATGCTCAAATAGCGCGTGGCGTTGGTAGTTCGTGCCAATGAATCATAACCGACCTTTTCATAGCCCTGGCTGTCCACTGTTTTGTAAAGAGACCCCTTGGGAACGATGTAATTGCCATCGTCACTGATGTCATAAACGTAATTGTTTGTATAGGCCGGAACGAGTGTGCTGTTGGTGGGATTAAAACTGAATACCGTCTGAACTTGAACCCGGCTTAAGGCGTCCTGAAAGCCGGTTGTGGGATTCACATAGGAATTGGAAACCACGTCACCTCGCGCATCGGTTTGCACCCGGATGCGCCCGGCATAATCCCGCACATAAGTCCACTGCCCAAGATACGGGTCGGCCATCGCCACGAGATCACCCGCATTGTTATATGCCCAATAAATATTCTCGCCATTGGCGTTAACAATATTGGTCAAATTGTCCGCCAAATCATAATTGAGAGTCGTGGTATGGGAGCCGCTCCCGTCCACTTCGATGATCTCATTGGTGCGGCCAAACGCATCCAATTGATATTGGCGGGTCTTGCCATCTTCGTCGGTAAAAATTACCCACCATGGGTCGCTGCCATTGACATAACTCCACGTCTTGGCACCCAAAGGTGATTGGCCGATGTCGCCTGCCGAATTGGCTACACTGGTAATCCCGCCATTGCTATTAACGCCAGTAATGGTAACGGCGCGGTTGGTGGCCACCCGGCCATAGGCATCATACCCCGTCCACATGGCCAACTGGCTCGTGGAAGGTTTTGCATAGCCGATGGCACTTCCAAAAACCGGCCACGTGGTCAAAAAGGCTTTGCCCCGACCGTCATAAGCCGTTGAAATGACACGGAAATTGCCGTTTTCACCTTGAATGCGAGTTTGGAGCGTGCGGCCAAAACCGTCAATGTAGGTCCGGTTGGTAAACCCGCCAACCCCGTCATTGACAACCACGTCCGTATAATTGGTGGCGACACCAGAAACAATGGGCAACAAGACAGGATAATCAAATTTTTTTGACCAAACGACGGCACCGCCACCGGCGGGAATTTTATCCGTTTCAGTGGGGCGACAGAATCCATCGAAACTGTTGCTGACTGTGATTCCATCAGGACCAGTGGCAGCGACGACGTAACCTGACCGAGCATCATACGCCGTGGTCGTAATGAAATCGACGGAACCGTTGTCCGAATTAGGATTGGCCCGAAGCCGTGTGGCGGCTGGAAAGGTGTTGTAGGTCGAATCGTAAGTAATTTCCGTTACCACACCTACAGCGTTGGTCTTGAAAGCAACCAAACCATACGAGTTATATCCACCGAAACCGCTGACCGCATAATAACCAGAGGCAATCCTCACCTGCTTTGTGGCCAGCGTCCCGCTGGAAACATTGTAAGTATTTTTGGTCTCCTGGATGACGTTGTTGTTGAGATCAAGCAGGTCATCATCGGCCACATGGTTCACAATGTAGCTGTTGCCGCTGATGCTGGCAAAAGAGGTGTTGTAATAACGGTTGTCAGCGGAATTGGCATCACTAAAGCCAAAGCTGCCGACACTCGACGGGCTAAAGCCGGTAACTTGACCATACTCAACCTTGTTCGTCAGGTTGCCTGTGGTCTGATCGTAAGCATAATCTGTGGCAGTGACTTTGGGTGTGCCGCCGCCAGGATAATCACAATCGAAGCTCAAAGTGGTAAATGGAAAATAGCGGCCATTGCCCAGGCTGAACTGATCCACCTGATTGATCTGCACGTGATAGAGTTGTCCGTCATTACCATAATCTTCGGTCCGATAGATCATGCCCGACTTGGCAAAATTGCCCAAGCCGGTGGTCGAATTGGTGTCCTGATATTCGCCCAAGGCTGCATAATTCCGGCCACCGCCCGTATGAAAGTAGGTGACAGTCGTTCGTAACGTCGGGTCGGTATTGGTCACCACGGCGAAACCGTGAAACTCGCGACGTGGGCCGTCATAGTAACCGCCCGCGTAGCTGTATGTGGTTGTTTGCGGCGAATTGATGCCATCGGATTCGGATACGGATGAAACCACCTGTCGCGGAAACGGCATCCGGCTGTTTGAATTGGGGTTGGTCGGGTCAACCCGATTGTCGTAAGCGGTGGAAGGGGCATAGGTGATGGCTGTGTTGCCGCCGATGCCGTTGTTGACGTTGGTCATCAAATCCGGGAATGGACCATTGTTCAATTGCACCAAAAAGTAATTTGCAGTGGGGACGTAGGGATAGACTGAGGGATTGTAGTAAACGGCTAGTACCCGATCCAACAAGCCGTCCCCATTGATGTCAATAAGGCCGGTGACTTCACTGCCCTCATACGAACCTTCAGGACTCCACCAGGGAACGTCGGTTGTCAAATAATGTCCTTCATTCTCGATGTTGGTTAGAACGATTGGAGTGGTATTGAAACCATGGCCATTGTTGAGATAAACTAGCCAATGAGGGGTTGCCGTGGTAATAGTGTTTTGGTCAACCACTACGCGGTCAGGCAATCCGTCTCCGTTCACATCCCACAAGCCTGCCATCGGCGGCTCGATCATGGCGTCCGTGTAGTAGGTCTGGCTGTTATAAACGAATCCGCCGTTGGTGCTTTGCGCCACAATACCGGGCCAGAGATCGGCTGCGCCGGGTACGGTCGAAAGGTTATTGTTGGTGGATTCAAAGGAGTAGCCATCGTTATACTCCACTGCCCACGATGAAACCGGATGACCGGCCTCACCATTAAGACCCGTTGAACTGGCCGGCCACATGAGATGGTCAGGCAAACCATCGCCATTGAGATCAATGAAATGGGAATCCGGCGTATCAAAGGCCCCAAAGTTGGACTCGGCTGAGTTTAAAATGCCAGCGTAGGTGGTCATGTTCTGACTGCGATACGGATACTCGCGGAGTTGGGACGAGAAACTGCTGCCCGTGTTATATTCAACGTAGAGGTTGGTCATGCCGCCGTAGGGAACAAAGCCGCTCATCACCCGATCTGGCAGCAAATCACCATTGATGTCCCAAAGGCCGACGCCGATGTAAACTGGACTGCCGCCACCGGAAGTCCAGGTGCTCGTGGCATCCACGGCGGCATAGGACAAATAAATGCCATCAGGATCGGATGAATAAGGAACTCCCGAATAAACGGCCCAACGGGTGGGGCTGCTGAAATTCGTGCCTTTGTTAAAGGCGATGGTGAAATTCGTATAGGGCACGGAACTGTTCACAAACGGTGCCCAATAATCCATGACGCGATCCGGCAGACCATCGCCGTCCAAATCACGAATGCGTCCATTGGGAGTGTTCAATTCGGCGTAGCCAGTGCCGTCGGGAAACGGATTGCTGTCGGATTGACTCGCGGTGCCGGTTGAAATTGGGCCGAATGAATACTGCCCGCCAAAGGTGCCGCTGCCGTTATTTTGCAGGCCAAGGTTTTTTTGGACGAGATAAACGTTGGGGGAAACGCTGCTGTTCACCATAACGCGGTCGGGCAAACCATCACCGTCAATGTCCACGAGATCCGCCACGGAATAATTGAAGGTGCCGCTGTCTGTTTGATTTACCTGAGTCACTTCGGGACAAGAATTCAATACCATATTGGTCCAGACAATCGTTGAACCAAACGACATGCCGTTGGGGTTAGCTTGGTACGCAAAAGAATTGGTCAGGTAAGGCGTGGCCGTGCTGCCGCTGTACCCATAAACAATGACGTTGGTCAGCAAGGAACGGGCGGTGGCCGGGGAAATGCCATATTGCAAGCGGTAGCTCCAAACATTCGCCCCTCCCACTTGGCACACGATATTGGTCAAACGCCGATCAAGCTCGGTGCGAAAACCGGAGCGAAACGAAAAACGCCAATCGTTGGTGCGGATTTCGGTTTGAAAACTGATGGTATCTGGCGGTGCGAAACTGGCGGAATAGCCATTGCCGTTGTTGGTATGGCCGTTGTAATTGATTTGGGTCGCATACAGCGTCCGTTCGGCCAATCCGGTAAACGGGCTGGTATTATTGGCATACGCAATGGTCGTCCAATCGCCCGTGGCGGTCACGACTTGGTCCAAGGCCCAATGAAACGTGCCGCTTGCGCCGGTGCTCCAACCAGTTTTGGGATTGCTGACGCGAGTGCTGGTCGTTTCACCGAAATAATAGGCCGTGCCGCTTTTGTCATACACTGTCCATTTGTTGTTGGTTGTGTCGAAAAAGCAGCGGAGAAACTCCGTGTCCGTCTCGGCGCGATATTCGACTACCCCGCTGTTGGTCGCCACGGAAAACAACTTGGCTGACTTGCCAAACAGATCGAGCATGAATCCCTTGGTATCGTCGTACTGGTTCAAAGGCAAAACGAGCGAACCGGTTGGATATTGAATGGGAAAACCGTCACGAACGTTGCGTTCGATGGAGCCGATTTCCAGGTTCCACCCCATGCCGCACCAGCCATCATCGCCCGCCGAAGAATAATCCAATGCAAGATTGGGTTCGGAGCCATTGCGGGCGGGCGCACAGTTGATCGGCACATTGTACCCAAAACTGCCAGTAAAAAGGTCCACCTTTTGCTGCGCTTGTTTCCCTACTAAATCCGTGGCTTGCACCTGTTGGTCAGAAGCGGAAACGGGACCGTTGTTGGCCAACGTTATGAGAGCCGACCCAAGAGCCATGATCCCAGCCAAAAACCATTTCGTGTTTTTCTTCAATTTCATAAATTTATTGGTGTTCGCGCTTTCTGAATTGTTATTGCACGGGTGTGGCGTTGAATGTGGGCAGGTTCGGTGGTGCCTCCGCTGAACTTGGACTCAAACCAAACGCCGAGCCATTGAGCGTTTCGTACAAGTCAGGCAATCCGTCGTTATCCGAGTCCAATTGCCATTGCGGGTTGTAGCTCAATGGATTCAGCCCCTCTAAAATCTTGTCTGAATCGGAAATCCCATCGCCGGAGGTATCAGCGTTATAGGGATTGGTTTTTGACACCAGCAATTCATAAGCATCTGTAAGACCATCATGGTCAGAGTCTTGCGGGGTGCCCAAAATCAGGAAGCAGGTGGTGTTCGGAAGATTCGGAATAGTGTAGGTGTTTCCGTGGAATCCCTGTCCCATCCATGCCCATGCCTTGTTCGTATTACTTGAAAAATCGAGTACGGAATTAACAAAGGTGTCATACGGATAACCGTCATACCCGCCCTGAATCGTGAATTGCAGGCTATAATTTGTGCCTACCGCCGTCACCACTTCATTTGTGATCCAGACATTGCTGCTGGTGATGGCCGTCACCGAGCCAACCCATTGCAGATCACCGATGCCGGTGATGACATTGTATGCCGAACCGTAGTTCGTGGTTGGACTGGAGGGAGCGGATGCGAGACTCCACATGGCGTAATTCCAAGGACTCATCATGTAGGTGCCATAATTCCAATTGAAAATGGTCTGAACGTCATTGGAACTGAGAGGATAGTTGTAGGTCGCCACGGTGTTGAATAGGCCGTGTGCTTGCAAAACACCGTTGCTGTCACTGCCGATATCAAGGCCATTCGCCAAAACGTCCGGGCCGGGGTACACGGTCACACCAGGACCATTAGTTGCTAATACGCCGTCGAGGTACAGGGCTGTGTTTGTCGGCGAATACGTGAGCGCAACAAAATGGAAATAATTGGTTGTCCAATCAATTGGCGTGGTGAGATACACGGTCATACTGCTGGAAAGGTCGTTGGTCTGTGCCGCGAAATACAGATTCGTGCCGCCGCCATCAACAAAGATGCTCCACCAACCGTAGCTGGAGTCATCGGTATATTGGCCGACTTCAAACAATCGGCCATATTCGCCCGGTCCGAAACCACCATTGGTATCGTTGGCGCTGGACCAGTTCGGGCCGAACCAAAATGTCACCGTCCCTGAATCCACGGTGAGGTTGGTGGTTCCGTCATTTTCAACCACATTGAATTGCAGCCAGGCCGGGATGTTCGTGTCCACAACCAGAGCCGAACCGTTGCCCAAATAGGAATTGCCGATGTTGGTGAAGGAAACGGGCGCATAGCCCAAATCATCGGTCCAGTTCGTCGGGTCGTGGAATGACCATGAAGCAATGGGAACATTGGTCGGGCCGTCAAATCCGCCGGGGAAAACCGGGACCGATGCCTGACTGAGACTTGCCCAGCCGACTAAAAGAATTGAAATCAATAATGCCGAATACAATTTCAGTTTCATGGTTTGCCTTTTAAAATGATTAACTTGGTTGTTTCCCCTTTAAAAATCTGACTTCCTGTTTTGATTTGCATTGGGGAAAAATGAAGACTGCTAAAGCGCGGGAACCAGCGGTGTGTGACCATCGCCCACAAGCATTGACCTTTTGCCCTCTGATTCTTTCCACACGAAATCCTAAAACTTTTGGCAGTGACGCGCAAGGATTTTTTGGGCAGTTCATTCTCATGTGGGAGTAAAATACGGGCGGTGATGCCGCTAGGCTTTCTGGATGAAGTTGGGCCTGAACATTGTGGGGCCGCAAGTGCAAAAATTCCGGAATCGCAAAGGTTGGACGCAAGCCGTTCTTGCCCAAAAGATGCAATTGCAGGGTTGGAGCATAAGCCTTGGCTCGCTTGGAAAATTGGAGGCACAACTTCGTCGTGTGCCCGATTGCGAATTGATGTTCTTGGCCAAAGTTCTCGGCGTTTCCATTTCCGAACTGTTTCCAAAAAACAAATTGTTAAAACAACTGGGGCCGCAATTTCAGTCGGGCCGCAGGCTGGCAGTTTTTCCAGCGCGTGCCGAGCAATAGTTATGATCGGCCCGTTCATGCTGTGGCATCCTCCATTGGGCCAAATGGTTGGCGGTGTAATCGTTGCGATGCTTTGGCGTGATAAATTACCTTGTAAATAAATTCTGTGATATCAAAAGGTTTGGGCAGATAATCCACCGCCCCACGTTTTTTAGCTTCGTCAATATCCTGCTGACGAGGGCTGGCAGAAATGAAGATCACTGGTGTCTTTCGAGAGATATGCCGCCCCTTGAGTTCAGAACAAAGTTCAAATCCAGTGGCATCGGGCAGTGCAATGTCTAATGTGATGAGATCGAATTTCCTTTCTGCCGCCAGTTCCATCGCCTTTTTGCCGGTGTGGGCCGCCTGAACGTCGCACCCCACTTGTGTCAGCACGCTGACCATCAGCATCATTAACGGCGCTTCGTCTTCCACAATAAGAATCTTCGTTTTTCTATTCATAATCCCGTCCGGCCTCAATTGCTCTGGTTCTCCAGCCCTATCGGTTTAACAGTGTTGCCGTCCGTGTTCGCTTAACATGGGAAAAAAGCTTTGCCATGAGTTGGGGGCCAACTGGTTTGGCGATGCAATATGCTGCCCTGCGCTTGATGCCAGCTAGGGTTCTTCGCGACGGGCGACTGCCGGGAACGAAAACAATGGCAGCATTTTGAGACGCAGACCGCTGCCTTAACTTGGAACAAAGGTCAAGGCCGGTTGCATCCGGCAACTTAACGTCCAAGGCAACTAGATCAAACGTTTTCGTGCGGGCGAGGTCTAGTCCGTTTTTCGCTGTTTGAACCACGTCAACATCACAGCCAGCCTCCGTCAGAGGGAACAGCATCAGCATTCCCAAATATGATTCTTTTTTCACCACCAAGACGCGGATTCTGCCGCTTTCTTTGCCGGACAGTTCGCAATCGACACTGCGCCCCTGCAATAACCCTGGCTGTGCGTAATAAACGATTCTGCTCATTTTTGCCCTGTTGATAGTGTTTTTGCTTTCTTATTCACCCAAAGAGAAACGTAGTTTAACTCCGTTCAAAGATTCACGACAAGCACATAGTTTAACTACGTGCTCAAAAGAAAACTCGGCCAAAGAATCGCGGCGGCGGCAGGGCATATCGCAGCCGCGTTGAGCCATTCGCCGATTTCATCCGCACCCAGCGCCAGCAGCGCCGGACGTGGCAGGAAATCGCGGAAGTGCTCCGCTCTGAAAAAGGCTGTGCGGTTACGTTTCAGGGATTGCACCAGTTTTATCGGCGCTACGTGAAACGTCAGGCCCGGTCTCATTGGGAGGCTGGACAGGTTTTTATCCCACCCGCCCAGCCTCACGGAGCCGCCAGTCGGCCAGAGCCAATTCTGGCCGCAGTTCCGGCAGCGCGTCCATTCAGGAAACCCGATCCAATAAACATTAACCTGAACGATCCGACAAAAATATGAATACGACCAGACGCATACATCTAAATCCGCAGTCCAAAGGCAATCTCGGCAAGAGCTTTGAAGCCGAGTTCCGCACCGCCTGGCTTGACCGCCTTGGCATCGCGTGGAATGGCTCCGACCTCGACGACCGGCATTATACCTTTGCCAACCGCCACCCGCAGGTTGTCCGTTCTTACGAACTCGGCAACGGCCAGGAGAGCAAGACCGCCCTCTTGAGCCTGTTCCGCCGCGTATTGAAGGATACCGCGCCGGTGCATATCGTTGACACCCGCGCCCAGGCGGACGCGCTCATCACGTCCGCATTGGAAGAACTCCAAGTGCTGGACGTATGCGCCGAACAGGGTGTGCGGATGACATTCTTTCTGTTCCCGACCGATGACACTGAAAGCATGATGAATCTTGGCCGGCTCTTTCTCTACGCCGGCGACCGGGTGGATTACGTCATCGTCGAAAATCCCGCCAAGGCTCGCGGAGATCTGTTCAAAGGCTCGCCACTCGAACGGCAATTGCAGGATTTTGGCGCAAAGGCCATCACCCTGCCGACCGTCACGCCAACCACGATGCTGGCCATCGAAAAGGCCGAAGCCATCGCCGGACGCGGCTTGAGTTTTGCCGAATTGTCCCAGGTCGAAGCCGGACACCTTGAGCGGTTGCTGGCCGGTGAAATCCAATGGGCCATGCAAAAAATGTTCCGTCAATATGACGCGATTGGTAATCTGCTTCTGCCAACTGATCTTGTTCCGAAAGAAAAGATTGCCGCCAAAAAGAAGGCTGAGGCGCAGCCGCAGCCGCAACTGAATTTTGGAGAATGACTATGGAAAAAAATGACTTTGATTTTCTCTGCAAAGATTTGTCCGCCGATGAAGTTCGCCAGTTAAGCAAGGCGTTGAAAGATTGGTGCAGCGGGGACGAAAATTCGTTCCCGGTGCAACTGGCGCTCTTGACACGGGCACAGTGGCGTGCCGCCGCGCAGGTGCCGGTGCATATGGAAAAATCACTGAAACTGATTGACCTAAAGCTTGGCGAATATCGCCAGCAAACGGCTGCATTGCTAAAAAGTTTCAATGCCGCCGTCAACACGAAAACCACGGAACTTGAGGACATTCTTGCCGGACAGCGGGACGAGGCAAAAATCGCTTTGACAGACTTGCGTGTCCATACGGCCAACGCCAAAGCAGCAACCGACCAACTTCAGGACCAATTGAAAAAAGGAGAGCGCGAAATGAAGCGTATTCTTGAATTTACCGAAACGGAACGCAGGCGTTTGGAAACTGCCGTCCGAGAATACGACGAGCAACGCAGCCAGTGGTCGGTTGTTTGGTTTTTGATGCTCCTTGTAGCGGTGCTGGCCATCGGCTATTTGCTCGGCAAGTATTGGCACTGAGCGCGGCAGGAATCAATTTTACAGTTTTCGGATCAGGTGCGCGTCAAACGCCCTTCGTTATCCATTTTCCTGGGGCTGGCCCGCTTTTGTCTTTGTGAAGCTTGGGCCGCAGGCGTCTTTTTCTCAAGATGTTCGATGAATACGGCTGGCGATACGCCGCAAGCATTGCAGAAATCAATCGTCTCCAAAAAATCAATTCTTCGCTCGCCCAGTTCAATTTTAGAAACGAAGGTCTGGGGTTTTTGGAGTTTTTCAGCCAGTTCTGTTTGATTCAATCCCGCTTCCTCGCGAATCTTCCGCAAGAGAGCACGGAACCGGCCATAGCGCGGCGAATAATTCATGCCCGAAGCTTGACAACTAATTCGGTTTAGCCCAAACTAGTCTAACCGAATATGGAATACTCGGTTTTTTCCAACAATGCCGTGGACGGCATCCGCGCAATGGGTGGCAGATGTCCCTTGGGGGACTCTGTTGTCACGGTTTGGCCTTCCACTTGGACGACGGCCAGCCTAAAAATCAAACAATTCCTTAAGGGAAATCCGCAACACTCGCGAAATGCGGTAA
>Ga0206877_10312_pt1 | contig 11747 bp, 11 predicted proteins | sample Alteio_BWOrgCont_7_FD_152623 | JGI IMG/M metagenome (GOLD analysis project Ga0206877, IMG submission 152623) | Enriched cells from forest soil in Barre Woods Harvard Forest LTER site, Petersham, Massachusetts, United States -... | ecosystem: Environmental > Terrestrial > Soil > Temperate forest >...
TGGAATCCGCGGGAAACACGTATTTTCTTCTTATCACTTTACCCTTTCTCTATTCCAATACTATCGTCGGCTATATTTTCTTAACCGACCGCATCATAGGCCGCCCGCTATTCCTCGTCAGCACCTCCATATTGCAGGTCTATGTGGGGGATGTTTCAAGAAACATAGCTTCCGACCCGAAAGAAGTGCGCAGGCGCTTCCTGCAGATGGCCGGACACCAGCTGGTCATCGTTGCGACGTGGCTCGGGATTGTCAACATCATCGCTCCTTTCGCCATCCCGCTTATTTTCGGGCAGGAATGGGCTGGGAGCGTCTCTTATTTACGCGTCCTCAGCATTGCCTACCTGCCCCAGCTGGTGATTCACGCCATCACCCATACCCTGCAGGTTCTTGAAAAACAAACGTTATCTGCAACATGGGAAGCATTCCGGCTGCTTGCCATCACTGCAGCAATTTTCGGCGGTTTCCATGCAGGCTTTGATCCGTTGCATACGCTGTTGTGTTATAGTACCGTGCAGGTGGTGGCGCATGCCATATTGTTCTGGCTTATGTATGCATCCATTCAGTCGATTCAGAAGGTACCCAATGAAGAAGTATAAAGTTTTGTGGCTGATCACCGTTATCAGTTCTTTCGCCAGCGGCGTACATGCCGCACCTTTTTGCGTAAGCCAGCAGGGGCTGAACCCGGAATGCATTTATACCGATGCCATCGAATGCCGAAAACGCGCGGCGCAAATGAACGGTCTGTGCTATGCCAATCCTGCCGAACTGAATTTGCAGCCGGGGATTGGAAAATACTGTGTGGTATATTCCGACCATACATCCTCATGCATTTACACTGACCGCACGAGTTGCGACAATGATGCGGTGAGGAATGGCGGATTATGTGTGGAAGCACCCAATTCCAATGTCCAGCAGGATCCTTATAGCAAGGACAGGAACACGACGTATTGAACCGGAGATTTGTTGAAACCTATTTAGGAAGACGCTAGGCCGCAAGCGAAAATGGCAATTTTCGAGCATCGCAGCGTAAGCGTACATAGAAGTACGTGCGCAGCGAAGCGCAGAGAATTGCTATTTGCAGCAAGGCATAGTAGTCTTCAGGCTATTAAAACTCTTCCCAGCTGTCCTCGTAGCTTTTCTTATTGGAAGAGGATGCGGCTTTGATGATATGGGGCTTATTAACCGCCCGGCCTTTTCCTTCACCCTTGGCTGCCGTCTGCTCGGAACGCTTTCTCGTCGCTTTAACCAGCACAGGCTCCGCAACTGCTTTTGTTTCTTCCGGTAATGGCTCTTCACTGTCGGCATCATCGGAGAGCTTAAAGAAAGCAATCAGCTTTTCCAGCCCCTTGGCCTGCTCAAGCATGGACTGTGCGGCTGCGGTGTTCTCTTCCACCAGCCCAGCGTTCTGCTGGGTCATTTCATCCATCTGGATTATGGCGGAGTTGATTTCCTCGATGCCGATAGCCTGCTGCTCGCTTGCTGCCGCGATGCCAGACACAATGCCAGCCACCTGTTTCACCGAACCCACCAGACCTTTCAGCGTATCGCCCGCCTGCTTCACCAGCTGGGTGCCGTTCTGCACCTGCGCGGCGCTTTCATTAATGAGTGCTTTTATCTCCTTCGACGCAGAGGCCGACCTTCCGGCGAGCGCACGCACTTCCGAGGCCACCACCGCGAAGCCTTTGCCCGCATCGCCGGCACGCGCCGCTTCCACGGCGGCATTAAGCGCAAGCAGGTTGGTCTGGAAGGCGATTTCGTCAATCACACCGATGATGTCGGATATCTTCTTAGAGGATTTTTCGATGGTACTCATGGCGGACACGGCCTCTTCCACCACCTTGCCGCCGGAATCTGCTATCTGGCTGGCGTTGGTGGAAGATTCATTAGCCGAAGTCGCCTGCTTCGCGTTCTGCTTCACCGTTACCGTCAGCTCTTCCATGCTGGCAGCAGTTTCCTCAAGCGAGGAAGCCTGCTGCTCCGTGCGCATGGAAAGATCCGCGCTTCCCGCCGCTATTTCGCCAGCCGCCATATTGACGGAGCTTGCGGTATCGACAATCTGCCTGACCATGTCGCGCAGGCGGATAACAGTGGCATCGATAGCATCGCGCATCTGGCCGAAGCTACCCTGATAGTCGCCCTGCACGGTCTTGGTCAGATCGCCTTCCGAGAGGTGTTTTAATACTTCCAAAGACTGATTCAAAGGCTGGATGACACTATCCATCAGCTGATTCAGATTATTCGCCAGGCTCAGATAGAAACCTGAGAATTGCGATGCTTCAATACGCATGGACAAATCGCCCTGGTTGGCAGCCATAATAAGCTCGCTTATCCTTTCCTGGGCAAGCTGGTTCGCTTTTTCAATCATCACCTGTTCCGTGATCAGATTCCAGTTGACATATGCGCCATCAAACTTGCCGTCCGGACCTTTAAGCATATTCGCTGTCAAGGAGAGCCATTCCTTTCCCAAAGAAAATTTAGTGCTGTAGGGCAGCTTTGAAGCGTCTGCAAGCAATTGGTGCTGCCTATCAGGATTCTTGTCAAACACGTCGATGCTTGATCCGATAAGTTTACTGGTTTTGATGGGAAGAAGATTCTCAATCTTTCCCAGCGTTTTTGTGGTGCATTCATTGGCATACACGATACGGAAATCCTTGTCGCATACCATGATGGGAAGCGGTGAATTCTCCACTATCGCCTGAAGCCTTGTGCTTTTCTCGACGGACTCGCGAAGATTGGTCATCGCCCGCGCCAGATCGCCCATCTCATCTTTCCTCTGTGTATCATCAATGGAAATCTTATAGTCGCCATTGGCGAGCAGGGAAATGGCCGATATTTTTGTCTTCAATGGCCCAATCACCGCGCGTGTCAGTAAAATAGAGCAGATGAGCGACAGAGCCGCGCCGAAAACTATGGTCATCAGCATTTGCATACGGTTTTCCGCCAGTTCCCGCTCCAGCAGCTTCTGGCTGTTATCCATGGCATCATCCGCCTTGGAGCGAAATATAAAGCCGTCATTGGTGCTTTTATCCACGAGCTTGGTGAGGTTGGTATCCACCTCGTCCATCTCCGCCACCGGTATGCCCGAGTCGTTAATCTTATCTTTCCAGCCCTGTGCTTTTTTCAGGATCTGGGTGGTCATATCCCGGGCTTTATCGCTCGGAGCACGATCCACCGCAATGGTAGTATTATCAATGAAGCGTGACAATATTCCGGTAAGCTTGGCTTTTTCCTTCTCGTCAGGAGAAACTCCTGCTGTGCGGATTTCCGCACGCAGCCGGAGGAATTCCATCTGGGCTTTCTGGGCATAGTTGACGCCCATAAACGCCTTGTCATAAATATCGGCAGCGATTTTGCTTAAGTTATCCTGTTGCTGTAATGCGGAATCGGCAAGCAGCCGCTGGTGATAAACACCCAGCAACCCTATCATGCTTATTAAAATTAAAAATATCCCGCTGGCCAGCCACAATTTTATGCGCAAAGACATAGAAAAAACCCTTACTGAACGGTTACAGTCATCTTCATCTTGGGGTGGATGCTGCAACGAACCTGATAATCCCCTGCTTTTGCAAACGTCTCTTTAATATTCTCGCCGGGTTTCTGCAATCCCTTGTCTTCAGAATCACCACCGGAAGTAATAACATGAATGTTGTGCGTTACATCATCTTTGTTGGTAAAGGTAACACTGTCGCCCGCTTTAACAGTAATCGAATCCGGATTGAATTTCTGTCCTGCCTGATCCACAGGAACATCCGCAGCATTAGCGGCATAAACAATACATTGAGAAGCCAACAGAGCAAAACCTAACATTTTACGCATATACTTATCCTTCTGCTTATATATTTATGAGTGCTGACCACTACCACTATTGCTATTTCCCTCTATAGCATTAACAGCATCCCTTATCGGCGGCACCGGATCAAAGAAGATGCCTATGTTGAAGAACAGGGTATTGTTGTCCTCAGCATGGGTTCCAACACCATCAAACTGCGTATAATCGGTATACTGCAGTTCGAACCGCACGTTACCCCACTGTATCGGAGAATCCTGCTTACCCCAGGGAACATACGTCAGCTCGGCAATATATCCCTGGCTGTTGGGAATTGCGCTTCCCGTGCTGGTTCCCCAGTATACCGGATCGGTAGAACCCCACGTATGGAAGAACCCAACGGTGGGTATCCAGGTCTGCTTGTAGGCATAAGACACATTTGCCTTGAATTCCTGCAGCTCGTCCTTCGGATTGCTGCCCGCAAGCGCTTCGCTTGCGTGCAGATCCAGATTTTCATGTACATACAACGCATGCGCTGAAATAATATTACTATTGTCCTTGCTGAACCACTGGTAATTCGCATCGGCCGCAAGATCAGTCTTGCGATCCGACGAGGCCGCCATGTCATCGCCTCCGGGGTAAACATTGGCAACCATACCCATCGTACCCACTTCAAAGCTCTGGTGGTCGCTGTCGAAGCTATGCTGGAGAGCCAGTTTCCAGTACGGCATGACGCCATCATAGGTATCTGTTCCCGTCACCGGCCAGTCACCGACGAAGTTGCGGGTGCCAGCGCTCAGGCCGTGATACAGCTCAGCTTCCGCATACACCCAGTCGTCAAGCATGGCATAGGCGCCTGCGCCAACCACCTGGAACTGCGCAGTACCATCACCAATGAGCGTACCCGCTACCGGAGCTGGAGCCAGTTCGGTCACGTCAAACGGCCAGCCCCATTGCGAGGTGGCATTCCACAAATCGCTGACTGTCGGGGCGTTGTTTGCCGTAATACCAGCGACATAATCCACACCCAGCAACTTTCCATCATGCACAATGCGGATTTCAGAATTCGCCCACCCAGTCGTTCTGTTTACACCATCATAAGAAAACGGCTCAAGGTACACGCCTATATTGTCGGTGACCTTACCAGTATAAAATCCGGATATTTCACCGATAGCTATGTTATTGTTGTCACCAAACCCTGAAGCAGCACCGCCTTCCTGTTTGTCTTTAGTATTCGTAAACGTCGTGCGCTCCATAATGGCAACGGGCGGGAAATGACTCTTTCCATCATCCGAGACATATCCGTAAAGCTTGAAATCGCGCCCGTACGGAGTAAGCTGCGGGCCATACGCACCTACGTGACAGGCGGAGCAGGGTTGCGAAGTCTGTACAGCAAAGGCAGGGGTCGCATTTGCCACGTGCGGCGAAAACATCATTCCAACACTAGCAGCTACAAGTCCGATGAATCCTGAAAAACGACAGGAATTGCCTGTCTTGGTTTCCATTGCCACACCCTCGATTAACAATTTAATTAGAAATTTTTCTGATTAGATATATATGTTATTAAGATACTTAACTTCTTCCTGTATTTCCATGCAAAAATGCTCGTGATAGTAGTGACGCTTTTTTACTGATGTTTTTTTGTCACAAGAATTCCTTCGCGAGCAACGCCAGGTTCGACCATATGCAATCCACACTGAACTGCCCCGTGCAGCAGTACCCCATATTCTTCCATAGCCGCCCGAATTGCGACTCCTGCTTATCATACACCTCTATATTGGCCATCATGCCTGCGTCCTCATGCTGAAGCACATGGCAGTGATAAACAAACCGCCCGAGAATACGCGGGTCGGTGAAGGCCATGCGTATCCTCACCGCACCACGTTCCGGCACATATACATTGTCCGCATAGCCATTGAACAGCTGTGGAACGCCGTTAATCTCCACCACCTGAAAATGCACCTGGTGAATATGAAAAACATGCAGGTCATTGGAATCGTTCCGTATCGACCATTCCTCGACATTGCCGAGCGGCACCCTTATATCCATGCGATCTTCATCGTAGAGCCTGTCATTGACATAATACGCGTTTTTAGGAACGTTTTCCGAAAACGTAATGACGCGGTACTTATCCACTTTGCGCCTTAAAAGATTTTCTTTCTCAGGAAACTGTACCAAATCCGCAACAGGCGTATCCTTTTCTCCTGCAACGGTAAGTTTTCCGATGACCCGGTCAAGCGTGTAAGCCCCCGACGTACCTATCGGGCTTCTTTCTGCCACAAAACTATATTCGCCCGGCTCACCGGCAGTCACCAGTACTTCCATCCTCCCCGCCGGCATTATATCCAGAGTCTTTACTATCGTCTCGCGGGTGGCGCTGACACCATCATTACCTATAATGCGGAAGGTATGCCCTTTAAGCGCGATATGAAAATAAAGATTTGCGCTCTGGTTGGTAAACCGCCACAACTGCGTTTCTCCTGGCTGCATGGTTATTTCTGAGAAAAGCTGGCCGTTAGCGGATTCTACGCGATCATGCAATATATCATGAATGACCGGGTCACGGCTGTGCTCAAAGACATGGTCCTTCAGGATAAAAATATGCTCGCTGACGTTTGCAAGCTCGGGAAACTGCTCCTGAAACCCCTCGATCACCAGCGCGCCGGAAAGTCCGCCCATCACCTGTTCTTCCGACATTCCATGCAAATGCGCATGATACCAGTACAGCCCGGGCGGCTGCGTGCTGGGTATGGGTATCACATATTCAAAAGACTGCCCGGGATAGACCTTGATATGCACATTGTCTCCGTGTCCCTGAGGAGTGGTGTGAAGACCGTGAAAATGCAGGTTGGTGGGTTCCGAGAGATGATTGATAAGCGTAATATGCATCACATCTCCCGGATGCACACGCAATACAGGCCCGGCATATTCGCCATTATAGGTAAGCCCGTTCACGCTGGTATTCACCCCTAAGCCGGAATTGCTGAAAAGCACCGTCTGCGGCTTTGCCTCCAGTGTAGCGTAGAGCACGCCATTTGTGCTCCTATATTCAAGCAATCCGGAAATCTCATTGCGTACGCCGCCATCGCACAATGCAACTCCCGGGAAGCCGGCACCGACGATCGCCCACAGCAGCATCAAGCCTATATATGATTTAACCTTGCGCATGTATGTAATCTTCTACCCGGGATAGAATATCTTCTACAGCATCGTCCACTGAAAAATGCGTAAGGTATTTGCCCTTTGCATCTATCAGGTAAACGGATGTGGAATGCTCCACTTCCTGCCCCGGATTCACCTCACCATAGACGCTATAGAGAGATTTGGCGCGTGCCACCTGCTTTTTCGTCCCGGTGAGCCCGACAATGCCAGGATCAAAATGCTTCAGATAAGATTTGAGCTCATAAGGCGTATCATGTTCCGGATCGACACTCACGAAAACGGCTGCGACGGAAACTTTCTGCCGGTTTATCTGCCTGAGCACGTCAGAAATTTTATAGAGCGTGGTAGGACATACGTCCGGGCAATGCGTGAAACCGAAAAATACCAACACATATTTGCCACGCAGGCTAGTAGTGTTAAAGGATTTCCCCTCCTGATCGGTGAGCGTAAAGTCTCCACCCACACCACCGGTAAGCGGCAGGAGAAAGAAGAGCGCTAAAACAAGCAGTGTGCACGCTGCGATTATCCTGGTTTTTTTCATGTCTATTTTTTCGCTGATTTCGTTTTTGTGGATTGCTGTGCTTTTTTGCCGGAGCGGGTTTTTAGAAGTGCTCTTAACGCATGGGCAGCACAACCACTTTTGACCAGTAGTTTATCAGTATACCTATGGACTCCCTGTACTCCTCAAAGTTAATGGACTTTTGAATGAAACCTGCAGCCCCGAGGCGGTAGGCCTCTTGCATTTCCTTCCTGCTGATGCTGTTGGTCAGGACAATAACGGGAAGCAGGGAATTCTGGGAATTGCTTTTGAGATCCTTGAGCAGCTTCAGGCCGCCCACCTTGGGCATGTTCAGATCCAGCACCATGATGTCCGGTGCGGAATTGCCATACTTCGTCATATGATTGCATAAATAATCCATCACTCTCTCCGGATCATCTATGCAATACAGATCTGCCACCTTTGTATATTTTTCCATGGATTTCTTGAACAGCAGCACATCGGCCATGTTGTCCTCGACAAGTAAAATTCGCAGACGTTGTGACGTTGTGCTGCGTATGACGTCACTTTCCACGGCGGAACCTACGCCATCGTCAAAGCGGATACCCTGGTAGAAATGGTCGGGTGATACGCTGAGCAGTTTGGCAAATTGCATCAGCCTTTCCAGAGAAAGATGGTTGAGACCTGCTTCGTATTTTTGTACCTGCTGATAGGAAATGCCGATGAGATCGGCGAGTTGGGTCTGGGTGATTCTCAGCTTCCTGCGACGTTCCCTGATGCGCTGCCCTACCGTCTTGTAGAGATCGCTATTTTTTTCCATTACATCCATAGGGTTACACGCAAAAACTTCAGATGCCCGATTTTATTAATAGCTTGTAAACAATTATGCAACGCACGTCAAGGTTAGTACAATATTTACCTATGGTTAGTAATATAATCCTATCTTTAAAATGCGTTTTTGGATATGATTGCGGGAAGGGTATGTTGCCTGCATGCGCAGGCGTTGCAAAGAGTCTTTTCGGGATACTTATGGGATACAAGGAAGTGTCGTTACCTGCAGAGGTAACCATAGAAAATATCGAAGCCTTGCATGCAGAAGTGAAAACCGCCATAAGCGAAGGATGCAAAGACGGATTATGTTTCAACACTTCGTTAACGGAAATCGTGACAGCACCGGGAGTTCAGCTGCTGCTCTGTGTGGATAAGACACTAAAAATGCAAGGAGTTCCGATGCGCCTCAAGAATGCAAATGAAATGCTGAACCAGAGTTTCAGGCAGCTTGGGTTCGCAGAGCAATTCCAGGAGTGGATAGAAACACATGCTTAGGCCTGTACCTAACCTAAAGTGGAGATTTTAGAGATGGCTAAAAACATACTGACGGTCGATGATTCCAAAACCATGCGCGACATGATCAGCTTCACGCTGAAAGGTGCCGGGTTTAATGTCGTGGTGGCGGAAGACGGAGCAGATGCGCTGCATATACTGGGTAACGATGGCGTCAAATTCGATCTCATCATTACCGACCTCAACATGCCGGTGATGGACGGATTTGCGCTCATTGAAAACGTCAGGGCGCACGACAAATACAAATATACTCCTATTCTCATGCTTACCACGGAATCTGATCCGCAGAAAAAAGAGCGGGGCAAACAGCTCGGGGCTACCGGATGGATAGTCAAGCCTTTTAATCCCGACAAGCTGATCCAGGTGGTGGGTAAGGTGTGCCCTTAGGTGCCTCAAGGTAATTTATGGATGGAATGGAAGAGTTAAAGCAGACCTTCTTCACGGAGTGTGCGGAGCTTCTTACGGATATGGAAGACCGCCTCATGAAAATAGACGAAAACACCCAGGATAAAGAACAACTCAATGCTATTTTCCGTTGCGCGCACTCCATAAAGGGAGGGGCAGGTGCTTTTGGCATGGACGCCATTATGCACTTCACCCATAAAATGGAAGCGCTTCTCGACGAGGTGCGTGACGGCAAAGTATCCGCCACACGCGAAGTCATAGATACCCTGCTCAAATCCCGCGACATCGTGGTGCAGATGATAGAGGCAGCCAAGGAAGGCAGAGAGCAGCCGGCAGATTTCGGCGCGGATATCGTGGCGCGCCTGCAGCACCATTTGCAAGGCCGGACCGGCGCTCCTCCGGTGAGCTTCAGCGCAGTGGCGGTTTCCAGCACCCCGCAAAAGAACCGCTATCAAATCCTCTTTAAGCCGCACGAAGAAATGTTCTTAAGCGGCAATGAACCTTCGCACCTCCTGCGCGAGCTCACTAAACTCGGTGAAGCGAAGATAGTACCGGACATCAGCCGTATCCCCATGGTGGATGAGCTTATTCCCAACCAATGTTTCCTGGGCTGGGAAATTACTCTGGACACCGCTGCGGATGAAGAGACGGTTAATTCCGTTTTTGAGTTCGTGCAGCATATCAGCGATATCAAGGTTGAGAAGCTGAAAGTAGCGGCGACCCCGCCATCGTCAAAAGCGGAAGCGCATGCCCCAGCCACCACCAAGGCTCCTGAAGAAGGCGCTAAAACAGGCGCAGCGAAGACTACCTCCATTCGCGTGGATCTGGACAAGGTAGATCGTCTGGTAAATATGGTAGGCGAACTGGTGATCACGGAAGCCATGCTCAGGGTGCAGGCGCGCAGCCTCAACTTTGAAGAAGGTTCAGGGCTGCAGCGCGGGCTGGATGAACTTTCGCAACACACGCGCGAACTGCAGGAAGCGGTCATGTCGGTGCGGATGCAACCGGTGAAATCCATTTTCTCGCGCATGTCGCGCATTGTCCGTGATACGTCAGCGCAGCTCGGCAAGGATATCCGGCTCATCACGTCCGGCGAGAATACCGAAGTGGACAAAACCATTATCGAGCAACTGGGCGATCCACTCACCCACATGATCCGGAACTCCTGCGACCACGGCATTGAAACGCCCGATCAGCGTGTATGGAATGATAAACCTGAACAGGGTACCATTCTGCTGTCTGCTTACCAGCGTTCGGGACGTATTATTATTGATATAGAAGATGACGGCGCAGGCATCAACCGCCAGCGCGTGCTCGACAAGGCGCGCGAAAAAGGGCTGGTCGCCGCCGACGCCATGCTGGCCGACGAGGAAATCGATCACCTTATTTTCCTGCCAGGATTCTCCACAGCGGAGCAAGTTACCAGTCTATCCGGGCGCGGCGTGGGGATGGACGTGGTCAAACGCAATATTGAAACCCTGGGCGGAACAGTGCGCATCATCAACCGGCCTGCCAAGGGATCGCTGTTCACGGTGTCGCTGCCGCTGACGCTTGCCATCCTTGACGGCATGATTGTGCGCGTGGGAGCGGAAAATTACATCATACCGATCACCAGTATCATGGAGACCATGAGATCCCGGGCAGAAGACATCAAAAAAGTGGAAGGTCACGGAGACGTTATCAACGTACGCGGCGAATTCGTGCCGCTTATCTACCTTCACCGCATCTTCCAGATTTCCGGTGCCGAGGTTGACCTGAGCAAGGTGCTTATCGTCATGGCGGAAAGCGGGCGAGGAAAGATAGGTCTCGTCGTCGACGAACTGGTCGGCCAGCAGCAGGTGGTGATCAAAAGCCTGGAAGCCAATTCCGATCCGGTCAAAGGAATTTCCGGTGCCACCATCCTGGGAGACGGCCGGGTATCACTGATACTGGAACTGAATGAATTGCCACAGCTGTGCCAGCCGCCGAAACCATCGCTGTCCCTGGCCAAGGCCGCATAAACGAACGAAGGAGGTAACCCATGTCTCAACATCCTGATACCCAGCGCGGAACCGGAAAGACGGAGCAGCAGCACCAGTTCCTGACGTTCACGGTCGGCCATGAAGAATACGGCGTCGACATCATGACAGTGCGCGAAATCAAAGGCTGGACAGAAATCACGCGGCTGCCCAATTCCCCCCATTACCTGCGCGGTGTCATGAACCTGCGTGGCCTCATCATCCCCATCTTCGATCTGCGCGCGCGTTTCTCCCATGACCTGACTGCCGCCAACAGCAAGCACGTCATCATCATTCTCGCGGTCGGCGAGCGCAATATCGGCATACTGGTCGATTCCGTGTTCGACATCATCGACGTGCAAAGCAGCGACATAAAGCCGCCGCCGGAGATAGAGATGCAGGCGGAAGCCACCGCAGTAAACGGCCTTATTTCCCTAGAGGACAGAATGGTCGTGCTGCTCAATATTTCGCGGCTGTTTGACGTCACTATCCCCCACCTTGAAACCAGCACCCCGAATGAAACGGCTGGCCAGATACAATCGTGAAAGGCACTATGCACAACCAGGGCATA
>Ga0206877_10128_pt2 | contig 11704 bp, 13 predicted proteins | sample Alteio_BWOrgCont_7_FD_152623 | JGI IMG/M metagenome (GOLD analysis project Ga0206877, IMG submission 152623) | Enriched cells from forest soil in Barre Woods Harvard Forest LTER site, Petersham, Massachusetts, United States -... | ecosystem: Environmental > Terrestrial > Soil > Temperate forest >...
TTCGAGCGCAGAAGCGATGTGTCGGATTGCATTTAGCCGCACCCGCTTGTCTGCAAAGCGGTCGTTGGCATGCTTACGCCGATAAAGGGGCGAATCGCGACAGGCGACGGGCCTGCCGCGAGCCGCTCGATCGGCGAATCTCTGTCTCCTCGCGCGCCGGCCATGGTAGTGCCGATCACGCCCGGGACAATGCTATGAAATGGGATGAGCTTTACGCGGGAAATACACCCAAATTGAGCAGGGCGGTCTTAAAAAAACCAATAATGGTTCGGGCAGGCTGCGATTGGCGGCGTGCCCATTAGATTGTTTCTCGACGTCGAGGGAGTTGGAATCCGCTGGGGTGGGAACAGTCTTGCCGCCGCGACGAGCAAATACCCGTAAACGCTGGCGTTACAAAGCGTTGCAAGACCCTATTGTGAGACGATGACGCGGCTCAGATAAGGTTTCCCGATCGTTGCCACTGGCGGTCAATAAGCCTCAAAGCACCTAATCGCCTGATCTTGGGATCTTCAGAGCCGACGCGATCGGGTGATGCCGCAACGGCATCAAGAGTACCCCTCCCAGCCCCCGGAAAATGGGCTCGGCACAAACACGCCCCACTTCACTGAATGAAATGGGGAACACCTACCATCGCGATCGATGAGGCTGGCCCGGCCAAGCCAACAAGCGTCGATATGCCCTCGGGCCCCGGGCGTATCGAATCCTCCTCAGTGAAGGATGCGCGTATGAACGACCGTGAGGCCCTCGTCCATCTCGTCAAGCGCCTTGCGACCGCGGCCATAGCTGCAGGCAAGATTCTGCAAGGCCGCTGCGACCGTATCGGAATCCCATCCCGCTGCTTCCGCGCGGCCGGCCAGAGCCAGGAACTCCGACTCGATCGCCGCTTCACAATCGAGTTGATGATCGGGATGGCCGGGCATCGTCCCGGGTGCCGGGATGTTCCTCATGCTCATGCTCCATTGTCTGACTCAGGTTGTATCAGAATGGTGCAGCAAAAGCCTAAGCCTTGCAAGAGATTCGGTATGGCGTATCTGTATGACATACAATATAGTTAAGTGAAATGTATATCATACAATGTACTTAAAAATAAAAATATGATTATCCCCATGGTTCGAGCTAATATTATCTCAAAAAATAAGATAAATATATGAAAGTAACCATAAGTTTTTGCATCAAAGTTTCAGGCAACGTGCAATTATAACTGAGTGTGGCTATCGCTCCTTTAGGCGCGCGTGACGCCGCTTACTTAATTGCTTGCCGGCTCAATATGTTTGGTAAGCCTTCATGGCTTGACATGCCGCCGGGCGCCCGGCGAACTGGCCGCAAGGCTACCTCAAAAGCCCGGAAACACGGCTGAATTCTTCAATAGCATCAGGGCCGTGCGCGGGCACAGGCCACTCAACAAGCACCGGCTCGAATGGTCTGTGGTCCCGTCACTGTGCAGCCGCAATCATATTCGTTCCAATGAAAGGCGTGCGAGACCCATGAAGGCCGTCGACCGCAGGCATTGACCGGCGGTGAACAGCCGGCACAAACGAAGGCGTCAAAATTGTTGGCCCTGATTTCGCCCGTGCCATCAGCCGGGATCACCACCACGCCGAAATCACCAGATCGGTAAAGGAAGGCACGCATCTGCCCCATGCCGCCGGCCCCGGTCCAGTTATAGACAGCATGCGGGGCCTCGCCGCCATTCTCCAGCGATATGATCTGGCCCCCGGACCCGGCAAGTTTCTGCAGGGCGTCGAAATTTCGGATATCGCGCAACCCACTGGCCCAGGCGGTGGTAATTGCTACACGCGCAATCGCCTCGCCGGGATCGCGAGGAGGCCAGACCGCCAATTCCGATGCCGCAACAAGTGCAGACGAAATCACGGCTACCACCAGGACACTGATAAAAAGGATCGCGATCCTGGTCATCATGACATCAGCTTTGTTGAATTGACTGGCACACAATAAACCAGTTGCAGCGACGGCACTACGTCACAGATCGCGCGAAGCGTTTATTTAGTCTTGCCGCGATTGCTTTTGAGGCCACGCTACGTTGGGTGGAACTTTGATGGTGATGGCCGGGGATGAAGGTGGGCTGCATTCGGGTACTGCGATGACAGCAAACAAAATCTGTTTGAAGCGGGGAGAACTTTCCCGCTTTCCGGTTCGAGCTGTCATCGCAATTGAAAGGTCCGGCAAGGAGCCGGGCCTGCCATCTTTAGTCCTTGACGCAACGGCCTGAATTGCCCGGATGCCTGCCGCGCGGACAGCCGCCGCGATCGATCCGCTGGGGCGCGTAACCGCCATCGTCATAGCCAGAACCGGGGTCTTGCTGATACCCGTAACGCGGTTGCTGCTGGTAATCGTAACGCGGCGCAGGCCGATAGCTCTCGTCGTAGCCGGAACGGTAATCGTCGTAGTGACTGGGAACGCATCTTCCCCAGGGATTGGGGTGAAAGCCGCGCCCGCAACCGCCGGCTATGGTTTGCAGCAGGGAATTATCAGCCCTAGAGCGTGGCGCGGCCGTCATCGCTGATGCCGATCCGGCCACTATACCAATGCCGACAATTGCGAACGCCGCAGCGGCGAATAGCTTGTTCACGATGGGCCCTCCTTGTAACGCGAATGAGGGAACCTTAGTCTCTCGCCTATGAATTGTGGATGAACGCGTATACACGCGACGCAAAGAGGCATCCATTTCCCCAACAATTTTGAGGCCGCTGCGCGCTCTTGCCTCTGGGAATTTGTGATTAAGGCCGAATATCCCGTTAGCTAGCCAAATGGAATCCGAGAGTGGATCGCAAAGCTTAAGCCCGGTGAAATCGTCATAATATTCTGCAGTTGGCATAGTTGTTCAGGCGATCGAAATCCATCTGCGATAGGTATGGTCTCTACTACTCGATGAGCAGCGGGATAACGCCAGTTATACAATTTGCCAGGCGATATCGCATCGGCAATCGTGAGCCCAAAAATCATTGAGCATCCATTTGGCCAAAATGCAGACAGATATTTCCTTGGATTTATGTTGCCTGCTGCGGCATCAGGCGGGCTTGCGCTCCAGCACCTGCGGATTCACCACGTTCGTGGGAACGCCGGCGGCATATGCATTGACCTGATCGAAAATATCCGAGAACTGGACTTCATATTCGTCCCGCGACACATACCCGATGTGAGGCGTGCACACGACGTTTTCCATGGCCAGCAATGGATTGCCCATGTCCAGCATCGGTTCGCCGTCGTATACGTCGACGGCGGCCATGCCGGGGCGCCCGGCACGCAAAGCCGCGACTAGCGCGCCGGGCTTGATCAGCGCAGCGCGACTTGTATTGACCAAAATCGCGGTCGGTTTCATGCGTGCCAAATCGGGCGCGTCGACAATCGCGCGTGTTGTTTCGACCAGACGCATATGCAAGCATATGACATCGCATTCCCCAAAGAACGCCTCCTTGCTTGCCGACGCGGTATGGCCGTCCGCCGCGGCGAGCTGGCGAGATGCCTCGCGGGCCCATACGACCACGTTCATGCCGAAAGCCTTGCCATAGCCCGCGACCGCGCTCCCGATCCTGCCATAACCGTAAATGCCGAGTGTCTTGCCGCGAAGGGTCATCCCGACGCCGATTTGCCACCGCCCGGCCTTGAGCGCCGCCGCCTGCTGCGGAATCTGGCGAGCAGTCGCCAGTACGAGGCCCCAAGTCAGTTCCGCGGTTGCGTAGGAGGGGACGCCGGCATGTTGGCTGGACGATACGATCACGCCCAGTCGCGTACAGGTCGCGATGTCGATATGCGGATAGACGCTGCGCTGGCTGATCAATCGAAGTTTGGGTAGGCGTTCCAACAACACCGCCCCAATCTTGGTTCGTTCCCTGATCAAGACCAGAACCTCGACGTCCTTCAGGCGCTCAGCCAGGATGTCATCGTCCTGCACGTGGTCGTTCCAGACCTTGACGTCGTATCCCTCCAGCTTGTGGAAGCAGGGTAGTGTTCGCAATGTGTCATGATAGTCGTCCAGGATGGCAATCCTCATCGCGCCGCTCCGTTCGCGGGTAGAGTGGCGGACATTACCGCCGGATAGCGCCCCTGCGCGGAGAGGTATTGCCTTCCTTGCTCCGTCAATGCGATTTGAGTCGGCTGCCCGTTCGAGCGCAGGCGGGTGACAAGGCCGCTATCGACGGCATCTTCCCAAACAGTCAGTCGCGGGCAGGATGTTCGCCAAGCATCCATCACGTCGTCATACGTGCGTGGTTCCCGTGCGAGCCATTCAAGCAGGTCGGCTATCAAGGGAGTAAGAGTATCGGCCATCTCCATCTCCTCGAAACGTGCCGGGAACTCTTACTAGGCCGGGATAGTGATGTCACATGTCTCCCTACGACGCTGCGCGGATGTCCTGTCCTGAATGCCGGCTAATTCGCAGCTAAGTCTGCCATGCGAACTCACTTAGCAGATTTCGACGGGATGCACTTGCGCCGATGCCGAGGAGCTTGAGGGCTTATCCCGTTCCAGCAGGAGAGATCGAATGAGCCGAGCTGAACGAAACGACCTCTCGCAAATGGCCAACAAAGTCCCCGAAGTGACGATCTGGTTCTGGATTATCAAGATCATGGCCACGACAGTCGGCGAGACGGCCGCCGACCTTTTGTCGATAAGGCTGGATCTTGGCCTGACCGTCACGTCCTACATGATGACGGCCGTTTTCATCTTGGCGTTGATAATCCAAGTAAAAACAAGGCGTTACGTGCCATCCTTGTATTGGCTGAACGTGGTGCTAATCAGTATTGTCGGCACACTGATTTCCGACAATCTGGTCGATGGCATGGGCGTAAGCCTCGTAACCACCTCCATCGCCTTCGGCCTTATCCTCGCCGTCGTCTTCGCCCTTTGGTATCGCAGAGAAAAAACGCTCTCCATCCATTCAATCGTAACGACAAGGCGCGAACTGTTTTACTGGGCAGCGATCCTGTTCACCTTTGCGATGGGCACATCTGTCGGTGACCTGCTGGCCGAAACACTCGACCTTGGCTATGCCCAAGCCGCACTGGCCTTTGCCACGATGATTGGAGCGATTGCCGTCCTCCATTACATCGTCCGGCTCGATGTGATCCTGTCGTTCTGGCTTGCCTATATCCTGACACGTCCGTTGGGCGCCTCGATCGGCGACTGGCTTGCCAAGCCGGTTATCGCCGGCGGACTGGGATGGGGCACGGTCACAACCAGCCTGATATTCCTGGCTGTCATTTTCCTGGTCGTCATCTATCTCAGCGTCAGCAAATCCGACCAGATATCACGAGCTCCCTCGGAAGTCTGATAGCGCATACCGGAAGTCGGATTTTCGGCGCCGCTTCGGCTTCAGGCGCTTGCTTCAGCGCACGGTTCCATAACGGTGCCAGATCCTTGGAAAGGACTATCCCAATGCGCCATACGTTTCCCAAGACGATTGTGGTTTCCGCACTGATCGGTATGGGGGCGCTGGGCGTTGCCCGTGCCGACTGTGAGAGCGATCTGATCCAGCTCGAGCAAGCCTACAAGGCGCCCAAGCTTACGCAGGCGGCCAAAGCGGCCCTGGACGACGCCAAGACAAAAGCGGTGTCGGCGTTGAAAAAGGACGATGATGCCAGCTGCCATAAGGCAATCGCGCAAGCATTGCCCAAGGCGGGGCTCACATTGAAATAGCAGACGATCCCGGTTTGCTGGAAGCCGAACGGCAAGGGCGCCTCAGATGAAGCGGCGCCCTTGGTTTGGTCAATGAAGAACGAGTATAATTACGTCATGCGCATTCTTCTGATTGAAGACGATCCGATGATCGGTCGGGGGCTCCACGATGCCCTTAGACGAGAAAGCATGAGTGTCGATTGGGTCACGGACGGCCATGATGGCCTGGAGGCCCTCAAGTCGACGGAGTACATGCTTTGCCTTCTCGATCTGGGATTGCCGGGACTGTCGGGTACCGAGATTTTGCGCCTCGCACGCCAATCCGGCAACAAGACGCCGGCCGTGATGATCACGGCGCGCGACGCGCTCGATGACCGTGTCGCCGGCCTCGATCTCGGCGCCGACGACTATCTGGTCAAACCCTTCGAGATCCGGGAATTGCTGGCGCGCATTCGCGCTGTCATACGGCGGAACGGTGGACAGGCCGTCTCGATGATCGGAACGGCCGCAACCGAACTCGATCTTGCCAATCACGAACTGCGCTATCGAGGGCAAGTACAATTGTTGCCCGCCCGCGAATTTGCCCTGATGGCGGCCCTGCTTGAACGGCCTGGGACCATTCTCTCCCGGACTCAGCTCGAAGAGCGCATCTATGGCTGGGGCGAAGAAGTCGAAAGCAACGCCATCGACGTTCTGATCCACTATGTCAGGCGAAAATTCGACAATGCCATCATCCGCAACGTCCGCGGTGCCGGCTGGATGGTGCCCAGAGATCAGGATTGAAGCTGATGTCGATGCGCCGCATGGCCTTTGTATGGCTTGCCGGCCTGATGACGGCGATCGGGCTGATCGCTGCGGTCGTTTCCTATGCGTTCGTCCGCAACGAGGCGAGCGAATTCCTCGACAACCAGTTGCGCCAGATCGCGCTTTATGTCGGCGACGCCCGGCCAAGTACCGCCCAGCCTCCACCGGAAGCGGATCCTCACGATCCGGAAGATGATTTCGCCATTCAAATTTGGGATGTCGCGGGCAAGATGCTGCGGGAATCCAAACCGGATGTGGGGATCCCCAGCCACCAGGTCACCGGCTTTTTCAATGTCCACACGCCCGTAGATACATGGCGGGTCTACACCCTGGTGGGCCCCGATCGGATTGTCCAAGTCTCGCAGCAGATGAGCGTGCGTGACGAACTGGCGGCCGATGAAGCGCTCCGAGCCATCTTGCCGATTGGGTTGCTCGTTCCCTTGTCCTGGCTGGTTCTGAGCTGGGTCATCCAGCATGTCATGGGCCGGATGAACCAGCTTGCCCGCGTCATTGCCAGCCGCGGTGCGTCCGAGACACAGCCCATTGCTCTGACCGATATACCGCTCGAACTCGTGCCCTTCGTGATTTCGATCAATGGCCTGCTGGCAAAACTACAGAGCCTGATCGACCAGCAACGCAATTTGATCTCCGATGCGGCCCATGAATTGCGAACGCCACTGTTCGGGCTTCAGCTTCAGGCTGACAATTTGCGCGACTTGATCGAACAGCGTTCGATGCGTCACGATGGCAGGCAAGGGGCCGTTGCCGACGGTCTCGATACGCTCCATCGCGGCATTCGCCGGGTGTCCGATCTTGTCAATCAGCTGCTGCGCTTGGCGAAATATGATGCCGATCCCGCCATGCCGGTTGCAGCTTCATTTGACCTCACCAGGCTGACGTTGGCCACTGTCGCTCGTGCTGACACGTTTGCGGTCGAGCGGGGCATCAACCTGGGTCTTCTCCGGCAAGAGGCCGTCGACGCATTTGCGGACGAGGCCGATATCGACACCATCCTCTCCAACCTTCTCGACAACGCGATCCGCTACACACAGCCGACTGGCAATATCGATGTCTCGGTCTACCGCAAAAATACGATGGCCGTCATCGAAGTTCAGGATAATGGACCGGGTATCGATCAAGCCTGTTTGCCAAAGGTCTTCGAACGATTTTTTCGCGCGGCCCCTGCAGCAGTCGAAGGCAGCGGCCTTGGCCTTGCCATTGCCAAAGCCGCCGCCGAGCGTAATCATGCAACCCTGACTATTGAAAATCGGCGTGACGGCCGGGGGCTGCTGGTACGAGTGAACATACCGTGCGGTGGGCGGGCGTAGATCGGGCCGGATACGCGAACATCCGTCAATCGATCGGTAGGCACCATAGTGCGAACAAGGGTGCATGATCAGACCGCATCGCATGCACGATGTCGGGCCTGTTGTAGAGCGTGCCGCCGATACCGGGTGAAATCCAGTCACCCTCACCCTGCCGAAACTCTCCCGATGAGAGCACGAGATAGGCTTCCTCCGGAGGGTGCCGATGGTCGGGATAACGCACGTGCGGCGCCAGTAAGGAAACGCCCAACCACACATCGGCGCGCCGCTCCAGCCCGTTCGGGCCGACGATCAACGCATTTGCATGGCCTGTCGAAAAATTGTCGCTGGCAGTGGAGGATGTCTCGCGCGTGCGCCATTCCAGTCTCGGCTCGATCAATCTGAAAACCTCTGCAATCTTGATGAGGGACGGATGCTTCAGACGGCCAGGATCGAGGGCTTCTTCCAGATGTGAGCATACCGCCAGCCTGCTGCCAGGGCCCGCCCGTTCAAGCCCGGGCTCGGCAAGGGCCATGAATGCTTTGTCGACCGCCCGAAGGCCTTGCGGCGATTTCAAAAAAGTGCGGAAGCCAAGGCGGGCGGCGTCCAGAAAGTTCTGAATGTCGCCGGCTCGCTCGTTCATCGGATCCTCCAGCCACAAGGGCTTCAAATAATCATGTCGCAAGCACGATGTTGCCCGTTAATTTTGGCCCATTAACTCCAAAGGAACAAACCGCTAATATCGCGCTGGCAGCAAATCATAAAAGCACCGGCGCACAAGTTGCCTCGTGCGCCGGGTCGTCGAAACCGGATGCGTGAGCGCAGACCGCTCACCGAACATCCGTCGGGATGATCCAGGCCTTCCCGTAAGGGCGCAACCTCTAGGCGGCAAACACCGCCTTGGCTGAGCCAGCATGAATTCCCTGGATCGTTGTGCAGTCGGACACTGGATCACCTCCTTTCGCTCGTTTCGGACAAGCACACAATGAGGGTGTCGCGCCCGCTTGTAAAGTCAGCGCAGGGCGGACGTTCGATCCAGTCTTGGCTGGCGGTTGGTCTTGAGCGTGCCGGGGAGCGGGTGTCTGACTTTGGCACACGTCCATTGCCGCATCCGGTTGTGGAAGCAAGCACGTCCCATCCCTCCTTTCGTGTCGCAAGGTGGGGGCGGGGCGGGGCAGGATGTGGTCAGGGTGTTCTCGCAGTAGACGTCGCCGGGCAACATCCACGCCATGGTCGCGTGATGCGCCGCGAGCGCCACCAGGATTTTTGCGCCAAGACGTGCAGCCTGGCTCTCGACATTATCTGGTATTTGGCATACCAATGCTGTTGGGTGGCGGGCTCTAACGATAATATCGGAGGGAACTATGCGTGGACTTCTTCTGGCGAGTTGTGCCGCACTCATCGGTTGCATCATGCCGCTCTCGGCTTACGCCGCAACGAACTACAAGCTCGTCAAGACTATCGATCTTCCGGGCGATAAGGGCGGACATGGAGACTGGACGACCTATGATCCCCAGACCAAGCTCGTGTGGCTGTCGCAATCGCCCGATCACAACGTCGTCGTGATTGACACCGCCAAGAACAGCATCGCCCATGTCATAGAAGGCATTCCCAATGCCAACGGCATTGCCTTTGCGGGGGAATATGCCTTCATCGCCGATAATGACTCCAGCGACGTCATCGTCGTTGGTCGCCATGACTTCAAGAAGGTCGCGACGCTGACAGCCGTCGGCAAGGGGCCCGACAGCATCAACTATTTGACCAAGGAAAAGAAGATCTACGTTTCCTCGGGCAGCAATGATGCAACCTTGTTTGGTTTGGCAGCACCCCACAAGAAGGAGGCCACCTACAAGCTTCAACCAGAGCCCGCCAAGGACGGACCGGATATTGCCGTCTACGTCGCCAGCAAGGACAAGATCTATCAGCCCGTCGATACGGTGGTCGATGTCATCGATGCGCCGACAGGCAAGATCTCGGCTGTATGGGATGTCGGCATAACCTCGACGGCAAAGGCTGCGGCCTATGACCCCAAGACCAACCATCTTATTGTCGGCACTGGAGAAAAGCTGGTGATGGTGATCGATGCCGACACGGGCAAGCTCGTGGCCAAAGTACCCGTTGCGGGTGCGGTCGATGCCACCATCGTCGATCCCGGCACGCGCCGAGCGTTTGAAGGTGACAAATCGGGCGTCGTCGACATCATCGATCTCGACAGCAACAAGGTTGTCGACAGCCTACCGTCTGAAAAGAACACCCATACCCTCACTGTCAATACCGACAGCCATGCGATCTATGTCTACCGCAACGAGAGCAACAAGGTGGACGTGTTCGAGCCTGTAATGTAGCGGCTCGGACCAAGGACGGGGACATGGCTTCCATAAAGCTTGGCAGCCATGGTCCCAAGACCAATTGTGCCGCCGTGCCGTCAAATCTGCATTGGCGGCTAAGTCCTGCCTAACTCTCCCGGCCTAAAAGCTTTTCTGCGAAGGGCTTTGGCAAGGAGAGTGCCGATGAGTGGTCGCAACACCTTGAGACGAACCGTTCGCGTCGTCTTCGTCCTTTTGGCCACGACACTCATGTTGCCCGGTGCCGCGTTGGCGACAAAGGCTATCGCGCCCGAACACAATCCTCCCGGCGACATTCCCGACAATCAGGTCTTCATCAAGTACGTTTCGCCGGCGGGCTATGAGTTGCAGCTGCCGGAGGGCTGGTTGCGCAAGATCGGCGGCGACACTGTTACCCTCGCCGACAACTATGACACGATCGGTATTGCCCTGACGTCCGCGACGCAAGCGCCCACAGCCAGCTCCGTCAAAACCGGCGACGTATCTCAACTCCTGAGGAACGGGCATGGTATTACGATCAAGGAGGTTTCCGTTGCCAATCTCAAAGCCGGGCCGGCTATCGAGGTGGCGTATCACTCGAATTTGGAACCCAACGCGGTTACCGGCAAGCAGACCCGGCTTGACCATGAGCGCCTTAGCTATTTCATGTCGGCAAGATCGTGACACTTGATCTTGCCGCGCCTGCTGGCGCCGACAACGACGACCAGTGGCAGCTCATTTCCAATTCCTTTCGCCGGAAATAGCATCATGGCCGTGGTCGAATCTCACAACCTGCATCGCTTCTTTCGCACTGGTGACGATGAAGTCGCAGCCTTGCGCGATGTCAGCCTCATGCTGGAAGCTGGCGAAATGGTCGCGTTGATAGGCATGTCGGGCAGCGGCAAGTCTACGCTGCTGTCCTGTCTCGCCGGCCTCGACGAACCGGATGGCGGCCATGTCGTGGTGGTTGGACAACGCATCACGCATCGTTCCGAGCAGGAGCGGGCCGGTCTTCGCGCAGAACATATCGGCCTGGTGATGCAGTCGGGCACACTCGTCGACCATCTCACCATTCGCGAAAACATCGCCCTGCAACACGAACTCGGGGGGAGAAGCAAGACGGCCCCGATCGAGCCAATCCTCGATCTCCTTGGCATCCGGCCCCAGGCTGACAAGCTGCCACGCGCATTGTCAGGCGGTGAAGTAGCGCGAAGCGGGCTCGCCGTTGCCATTGCGACGAATGCACCGGTGCTCCTGTGTGACGAACCGACGGCCGAGGTGGATGCAGACACGGAGGCGGCGGTACTTTGCGAAATCAGGCGACGATGCCGGGCTGGAACCGTGGCGCTGATCGCCACCCACAGCAGCGCTGTAGCGCGGCAGGCCGATCGCGTGATCGAAATCCGCGATGGCAGGATTGTCTGACATGCCAGAACCAGGCATTCCCCTCGTGCGCGCGCGCCAGTTGCTCCGTTGCTATAAGAACGGGGGACGCGGCATTGCGGCGCTGAGCGCGGTTTCCTTCGACATTTTTCCCAACGAGAATATCGCGCTTGTCGGTCCCTCGGGCAGTGGAAAATCGACGCTGCTTGGCCTCGTAGCAGGCCTGGATCGCAGCGACGGCGGCACCATCGAATG